>WNGD01003145.1_pt1 | contig 18870 bp, 23 predicted proteins | sample 5400671 | NCBI WGS metagenome assembly WNGD01 (sample SAMN13153369, study PRJNA577476) | soil metagenome | isolation source: 40 cm soil or saprolite under grassland replicate 2 | place: USA:California | collected 2016-06-15
GCGCTCGGCTTTCTCGGCTGGCTCGGCGCGATCATTCCGCTCGGCCTCACGGTCGCGCTCACTGCGCTCGAACTGCTCGTAGCCGTCCTGCAGGCCTACGTATTTGCCATCCTCACTTGCATTTACCTCAGTGAGGCGATCCACGCGGGCCATTGATGCCCACTCACCAACTCTGAAAGGAGCTCTCTCATGGATCCCCAAGCCGCGAAAATGATCGGCGCCGGCATTGCCTGCATCGGAATGGGCGGCGCCGGCGTCGGTGTCGGCACCATCTTCGGCCATTATCTAGCCGCCGCGCTGCGCAATCCGTCTGCCGCCCAGGGCCAGTTCGCCAATCTGATTTTCGGCTTTGCCGTGACCGAGGCGCTCGGCATCTTTTCGCTGTTGATCGCGCTGTTGCTGCTGTTCGCCCTCTGACCTCCGGCAATTCATTCCAAAAGCAATCGACGCTGGGAGGCGAGTTTCGGGGTTCCGATGGCTCAAAAGGATGCACAACCCATTGCCTCGGTTGAGCACATTCCGGCGACCGAGCACGGTCGCGGGTTCCCGCCGTTCGACTCGAAGACGTTCCCTTCCCAGCTGTTTTGGCTCGCGCTCGCTTTCATCGCGCTCTACCTGTTGATGTCCCGAATTGCGTTGCCGCGGATCGGCTCGATTCTGGACGCCCGCCGCCAGCGTATCCAAGACGATCTCGCCGAGGCGCAGCGCTTCAAGGACGCGTCGGACGCCGCCATTTCAGCACACGAGAAGGCGTTGGCGGAGGCACGCGGACGCGCGCAGGCGCTCGCCAACGAGACGCGTGCAAAGGCGGCGGCAGCAGCCGCGCTCCGCCGCAAGGAAGTGGACGCGAAGCTTCAGGCCCGAATTGCCGAAGCAGAGAAGGTCATCGCCGGGACGCGATCGGCGGCCATGGAAAATGTACGTAGCATCGCCGCTGAGCCTGCCCGCGCCATTGTCGAGCGGCTGACGGGCGTCACGCCGGCGAGCGAAGAGGTCAGCCAGGCCGTTGGCAATGTGCTTAAGCGCTGAGGAAGCCGATGTTTGAAGCCGAGTTCTGGGTCGCCGTCGCCTTCGTCATTTTCGTCGGCGTGCTCGGCTATGTCCAAGCGCATAAGCGCCTGGTCAAGAGCATCGATGACCGGCGGGAGCGCATCAAGGCGGAGCTCGACGAGGCCCGACGGCTCAAAGCGGAAGCGGAGGCCCTGCTCGCCACATATCGGCGCAAGCAGCAGGAAGCCGAGCGCGAGGCGGAAACGATCGTCGCCAGCGCCAAGGCCGAGGCCGAGCGGCTTGCCACCGAAGCCGAGGCCAAGATCGAAGAATTCGTCGCGCGACGCACCAAGATGGCGGAAAGCAAGATCGCCCAGGCCGAAGCTCAGGCGCTGGCCGATGTGCGCTCAGCCGCCGCCGAGGTCGCCGTTGCTGCGGCGGAGAGGATCCTCGCCCGTACCGTGAAGGACAAGGTCGCCGACGACCTTCTGGCCAAAGGGATCGCCGATGTCCGGGCCAAGCTGAATTAGGTCCTCTTCTCGCCCCCTTCGGCAAAGGCCGGGCCACCGTTCTACGGTCTGCCTCCAACTCAAGAAATTGTGCAAAAAGATTCGCGGGCCGCGCGGTGCCCGACTTTTGCCACGGCGGCGATTCCTATTGCTCCAGCCGTGATTCGTCGAATAGCAGCAAGCCAACGTGATCCCGCAAAGACCGCGCTGGTGCGAGGCTCCCGTGATCATCTTTGATTGCAACGGTGTGCTGGTCGACAGCGAACAGATCGCCGCCGCAGTTGCTGCGGACGAGCTGGCGCGCGCGGGGGTTGCGATCACACCCGAAGCCGTGATCCGCTATTTCTCCGGGCGCCGCCCCGCCGACATGTTGACCATGGTCGAAGCGGTTACCCGCCAGAAGCTGCCGACTAACCTTGGCGCCACTATCGCGGCGGCAACGGTGAAGCGCCTGCGCGAGGAGCTGCGTGCGATGCCCCATGCAGCCCATGCGCTGACCTGGCTGCGCGGGCCGAAATGCGTGGCATCATCTTCACCTCCCGAACGTATCCGGGCCAGCCTGGAAACCACTGGGCTTGCGAGGTTCTTCAACTTCTTTTTTTCCGCAACCAGCGTGCCGAACGGCAAACCCGCGCGGCTGGGATGACCGCGGTCGGGTTTGTCGGCGGCAGCCATGCGGACGCCCAGCTTGGCGACCAGCTGAAGTCGGCGGGGGCGCAAATCATTGTCGCCGACCTGCGGCATTTGAAGGGTGCCGTGGTTGCGCTCCGCGGGTGGTAGCGCGGATCTTCTATTGCTGCCGTGTTGTGGTTTTTTTCGCGGTCTTCGGCGGCTTCTTCTCGTTCTTGTCACCGATCTCATCAAAACCGACATAGATGACGTAAGCGTCGAGTTCCGACCTCGCCGGCAACGGAAAACTCAGGCCCTCCTCGATATCGACGAATGGCACGTGAGTCTGGCCGGATGCAACGGTTACCGAAATCCGCTTGAACTTGGTCGCGACCGTCTTCGGCTGCGGGCCTTCGCGCACGACAGCGTAGCGCAAGGGAACGTCGACTTGCCCCGGTCCACCCATGGGCCCGAGGATGACGCGGCCCTGGACGCCGACCTTGATGCTCATTGTGGCGCCTTGCACTGCGCACTCGCGGGCGGTTTGGCCGAACGAAAGCTGGTAGCGCAGATCGCCGGCGGTCGCCTCGACGGCCTTGGCGGCGATATTCAGGGTCGACGCGCCGGCGCGGATATCGACCCCAGGGCATTCGACATCCGGCGCCGTTGGAGTTGGCGAGTGCGGCTGAGTGACGCCCGGCGTTGCGGCGGAGAAAAGGCTTGCGACCCGGCTGGTCCACGAGGGCGAGTTATCGGAGGACCCCACGCTCGAAGCGAGTGAGCAGCCGGACAGGACTGCGGCACTCGCGACCAGCGCCGCCACGCCGCGCGGGCCGCGCGGGCCGCGCGTTGGCTCACGATCACTTCCCGGACCCATTGAGACTACTCAGCTTTTTCACAAATCCCGCTTCGTCGAGCCTTATACCAACCAATTCGTGGCGGCCCCAAGGCCAGCGCTACCCCTCTAATCATCCTTGAGACGCGCGAACAGCAGGTGATCCTGCCAGACGCCATTGATGCAAAGGTATTGGCGTGCGAATCCCTCGCGCTTGAAGCCCGTTTTCTCCAGGAGCCGGATCGAGGCCACATTTGCCGGAATGCATGCGGCTTCGACGCGATGAAGCTTCAGCGTCGCGAATGCGAACGGGACGATGGCATTCACCGCGGCCGTCATATGACCTTGGCGCGCGTAGGGTGCTCCTATCCAGTAGCCGAGGCTGGCCGCCTGGGCACAGCCGCGACGAATATTGGCGAGCGTCAATCCGCCCAGGAGGACGTCGTCACGCTTGCGGAAAATAAAGAAGGCATAGGCGAGGTCGTTGCGCTGGTCTTCGGAATAGCGCCTGATGCGCCGACGAAAAGATGCACGGGTGAGATCGTCGGCGGGCCAGGTCGGCTCCCATGGCGTGAGGAAGTCTCGGCTTGCTTCGCGCAAGGCCACCCATTCGGCGCAGTCGGGCATCTGCGGCGCCCGCAGCGCGACGCCATCGCCTGCGATCGCAGGCATTTGGTCGGATAAACTGACGGTCCGGAAGAATGCCATGGTGATCAGCCACCCGACGGCAGCCACACGGACGAGAAAGAACGCCGCCGTTGAATCAGATCGTCCGTCATGAAGTTTACGCCGCCCGGCGGGCGAGACTGTCGGCAATCGTGGCAGCACTTTCAAGCCCGGGCCCGGGGCCGAGCGCGGCGATGGCGGGCCGGCCGCGCGCGATCAGGGCACGGCCAGCGGCGCGGGCGCTCTCGACCGTCACGGCGTCAATTTTTCCGACAAGCTCTTCGAGGGGAACGGGTCGGCCCCAATTGAAGATCTGCCGCGCGAGCTGCTCGGCACGCGCGGATGAGCTCTCGAGCGCCATCAGCAATCCGGCCTTCATCTGCGCCTTCGCGCGTGCGACCTCCGCCTCGTTGATGCTTTCGGCTGCGGCATTGATCTCGCCCACTACGACGCGCATCAGCTCGGGGACATCTGCGGCATCGGTGCCGGCATAAAGGCCGAACATACCGATGTCCGAATAGGGGGCATGGAACGCATAGATCGCGTAGCAGAGGCCGCGCTGTTCACGTACCTCCTGAAATAGCCGCGAGGACATGCCGCCGCCGAGCACATTCGTGAATACCTGTAGGCTGGGGAGGTTCGGATCGCGGTGCGGCAAGCCGTGCATGGCGAGCGCGATGTGAACTTGTTCGAGGTCGCGTGTCTCGATACGAGACCCGCCAATAAAGCGGGCGGGCTCGGGCGCCGGCGATCGAGGCCCAGCGAAGCTCGCGAATCGTCGTTCCACTTCCGCCAACACGGCTCGATGCTCAACGGCGCCCGTCGCCACGACCACCATAGCGGGACTGCGATAGTGACGTCGGAGATAAGCGGAAAGCCGCAGACGATCGAACGAGCGCACGGTCGCCGGCGTGCCGAGGATTGACCGGCCCATCGACTGACCAGCAAAGGCAGTCTCCTGCAGCTTGTCCCAGATCACATCGTCCGGAGCGTCTTCGGCGGCACCAATCTCCTGCACGATGACGTTCTGCTCGCGCCGCAGTTCCTCGGAATCGAATGTTGGATCGGCAAGGATGTCCGATAGCACGTCGAGCGCGAGCGGCACGTCGGCTCGAAGCACGCGCGCATAGTAGGCGGTTGTCTCGACCGAGGTTGCCGCGTTGAGATCGCCGCCTACCGCCTCGATCTCCTCCGCGATTTGCCGCGCCGTGCGTCGCGTGGTGCCCTTGAACGCCATGTGCTCGAGCAGATGCGAAATACCGTGCTCATCGGGCTGCTCGTTGCGACTGCCAGAGCCCACCCAAACGCCCAGTGCAGAAGTCTCCAAATGCGGCATCGCGTCGGTCACGACGACAAGGCCCGTGGAAAGACGCGTGACTTCGACGCTCATGCAGCGGCTCCTTCGTGTGCGGCGCGACTGAGAGAGAGAACATGGCGCTCGACCGCCATCTGGTCGACCGGCAGCGTGGTGACGCGCTCCGGCCGCCGATCGAGGTTGGCGAGCCATTCGGGCAGCGGTGGCCGCACGCCGGTCGCTGCCTCCACGGCGTCGGGAAATTTGGCCGGATGGGCCGTACCGAGCACCACCATTGGAATCGATGGATCGCGGGTCTCCTTTTCCGCGACCGCAACACCCACGGCGGTGTGAGGATCGATAAGACGCCCGGTCTCCCGCAGTATGGTGCGAATAGTTGCCGCCGTCTCGTCCTCGTCCGCCCGGTCCGCGGAAAACACGGCGCGCAGCGAGGAGAGAGCGCGCGCCGACAGCGTAAATCGGCGGGACTGGACGAGGGAGGCCATCAGCGCGTGCACCGCGCGGGCATCATGGCCGTGAATGTCGAACAACAGACGCTCGAAGTTCGAGGCCACCTGGATGTCCATGGACGGCGAGGATGTAGGCACCACCTCACGCAGCTCGTATGTGCCGGTCGCGATGGTCCGCGCCAGGATGTCGTTGACGTTGGTCGCAACGGTGAGGCGATCGATGGGCAGGCCCATGCACAGCGCGACGTAGCCCGCATAGACGTCGCCGAAATTGCCGGTCGGCACGGTGAAGGCCACCTTTCGCCGCGGGGAGCCGAGCGCGACGGCGGCGGTGAAATAGTACACCACCTGTGCGACGATGCGCGCCCAATTGATGGAGTTCACGCCAGAGAGCCGCACTTGGTCGCGAAAGGCGTGGTGGTCGAACATGCCCTTCACGATCGCTTGGCAATCGTCGAATGTCCCCTCGATCGCCAGTGCGTGAACATTGCCGTCCTCGACCGTTGTCATCATTCGCCGCTGCACGTCGGAAATGCGTCCGTGCGGAAAAAGTACGAACAGATCCGCTCTCGCGCGGCCGCGAAATGCTTCGACCGCGGCGCCGCCGGTATCCCCGGAGGTCGCAACCACGATGGTCGTACGCTCACCCCGTGTCGCGAGCACCTCGTCCATGAGCCGGCCGAGGAGCTGCATTGCCAAATCCTTGAAGGCGAGCGTGGGCCCGTGAAACAGTTCAAGCAGGAAATCGCTCATCCCGAACTGCACCAGCGGAGCGACCGCCGGGTGGCGGAACCTGCCATAAGCCTCGCGCGTCATGCGGGCGAGGTCGGCCCCGGGGATGGCATCGCCGATGAAAGGACGGATGATTTCCACCGCCACTTCGGCATAGGGTCGGCCGGCAAAACCGGCGATCGCGTCCGCATCGAGGCCCGGCCAGACCGCGGGCACGTAAAGGCCGCCGTCGCGGCCAAGTCCCGCCAGCATCGCGTCGACAAAACCGAGCGTCGGGGCCTCGCCCCGGGTGGAGATGTAACGCACGTCGGCTCCGTTCGAGGCTAAGGTGCCGTCGCGCTCGGCTTTGCTCGCCGAGCGGACATTCCACCTAACCTATTGAATGTGCTTCTCTTCCCCGGCCGCACGTCGGGCGCGGGGAAGCCAACGGCCTAAAAACATAGTGGGAAGGCGCCCCCTCCACAAGGAAGGCGCCCGCACGCGGCTCATGCGGTCCGCGCCGCTCGGCCGCCGAGCCAAAATACGAACATCCCCACTACGACCAAGGCAAGTCCATACCAAGTGATCGCATATTGAAGATGGTCGTTACGCAAGTTTGGCTTGAGCGGGCCGGGGCGCGGAAGCCCGCCGGGCGGCTGCGGGCTTTCCAATTCAACGTAGAAGGGCGCGACTTCGCCCCACCCTTTAGCAGCTGCAATCGCAGCCGGGTCGCGCACGAACCAAAGATTGCGGCCGGGATCATCTTTTGGCGAAAAGGCACCGCGAGATTCCGGCCAGCGCATCACGCCGAGCAACTCGACGCGGCTGGGAGAGACGCCAGCCTCACGCGTCGCCGCATTCTGCCGTCCCTCCGGGACGAAGCCGCGATTGACGACGACAAGCCCGCCGCCCGCGAGCTGGGCCGGCGCGAACACCCAGTAGCCGGATCCGAAAACGTCGCTGCGCAGGGCAGACCCGCTCGTGTAAACGAGCGCTTCGGCGCCCGGCACGAATGCGGCGGAGAATTTCACGCGGCGGAACTCGTCGTTTGCGGGATCAAGCTTCGCCCAGCGCTGGCGGGGCGGCAAATCAACCGGTGGGGCCGAGAGACGCTGTTCGAGGCTCTCGATCAGCGCTTCCTTCCAGGCCTTGCGTTGGATTTGCCAGGTACCGAGCCCGATGAAGACTAAAATCGCCACGAGCGCGAACAAGGCCGGCAGTACGAGGTCGGATCGCAACGGTCGTGCTGGCGCAACCTTCACGGCGCTTCGCCACCGGTGAAACGGCTCTCCGCGGCCTTGTGGTGATATTGGAGCGCGATCAGAAGCCCCTTCACAGGCCGCAACGGGACGAGTGTGGTGACCAGGATCAGCGGACCCCACAGCAGCGCATGCACCCAGTATGGCGGGGCATAAAGGACTTCCACGGCTAGCGCCGAGCCGGCAAGAATGAAGCCGGCAAGAAACATGACGAAAAACGCCGGGCCGTCGGCGGAATCGGCAAACGAGAAGTCGAGGCCGCACCGCTCGCAACGCGGCCGTAGCGCAAGAAACCCTCGGAACAGACGGCCCTCGCCGCAGCGGGGACAGCGCCCCAGCAGGCCGGACGCGATGGGCAAAGGCGGTGTATCAGGGCGATTGGTCACTACAAAAACCGGCTTGGAAGGCCTTGTCCGCGAGATGGCGTGCCGTGCCTCGATTCTCAAGTCCCGGTATCAAATCGTTCCTGGATGCATGCTCACGACAATGGCCTGAGGTCTTCCAACATCGTGGGAATAAACTCCGAAACCGTCGGGTGAATGTGCATCGCCCGCTGCAGAACAGTGCATGGCGCCTTGGCATACATGACGTCGAGAATGCAGTGAATGACTTCGTCGCCTGAAAGTCCCAGCAGCGACGCTCCGAGGATCTGCTTCGTCTCCCTGTCGACCAAAATCTTCATGAACCCTTTCGTCTCGCCTTTCTCGTACGCTCGACTCACGTCTTCCATGGCCATCGTCGCGATCAGCGCGGGCCGTCCGGATTTGCGGACCTCGGCCTCGGTCATACCGGCGCGCCCGAGCGGAGGATCGGTGTAGAGCGCATACGCGGTGATGCGATCGCTGACGCGCCGCGGATCGTTGTCGAGAAGGTTCGCCGCGACGATTTGGAAGTCGTTCCAGGACGTGTGGGTGAAGGCGCCGCGGCCGTTGCAATCCCCCAAGGCCCAGATGCCGGGGACATTCGTGCGCAACTGGTCGTCGACTTGAATGTAGCCGCGAGCGTCGGTGGCAACTCCGGCCTTGTCGAGGCCGAGATCGTCCGTGTTCGGCCGCCGACCGATCGCGAGCAACAGGTGCGAGCCAATGACCTGCGACTTTGTTCCCGCATTCTCTACTGTGACAGCGATGTTGTTGCCTTCTTTTGCCAGCGCGACCACCTTGCTATTGAGACGGATATCGATGTTTTCCTCTTTCAGGATTTCGGCAACGGCGCGCGAGACATCCTCGTCCTCGCGGGCGATGAGATGCGGCCCGAGCTCGATGACGGTGACCTCGCTCCCAAAGCGGCGATAGGCTTGCGCAAATTCGAGACCGACATAGCTCCCGCCGAGGACAACGAGATGCGGGGGCAAAAAGTCCACGTCCATCATCGAGCTGTTCGTGAGGTAAGGGACTTGCTCGAGCCCGGGAATCGGCGGCACCACTGCCCTCGCGCCGACGTTGATGAAAATCTTGTCCGCGCTGAGCATCTCATCGTCGACTTGCACCTGCTTGGGTCCGACGAAGCGACCGTGGCCTTCAAAGACCGTACATCCCTTCAACCTCTTCAATGATCGCTCGACCCCCTCATGCGACGGGCGCACAACGGCGTCCTTGCGCGCCTTCACCGCTTTCATGTCGACGCCAACCGGACCGCCGATGGTCACGCCGTAGTCGGCAGCGCGGCGTGCGAGATACGCCGCATAGGCGCTCGCGACCAGGGTCTTGGTCGGGGTGCAGCCGGTATTGACGCAGGTCCCACCAAACAGCTTGCGCTCGATGACGGCAATCTTCCAGCCCCCGCCCGCCAGTCGCCGCGCCAAAGCCGGCCCAGCCTGTCCGGTGCCGATAATGATCGCGTCATACGCCGCCATAACACACCTCTCATTTTCTCAGCTGGCGCCGCGCGCGGCTCAATCAACTCCATGCACTCTCAGCCGCCGATTTCGGGCAAGCCACAGATTGGGTGACGTCCACCGAGCGTTAAGCGCGAATGCGCTTGAAGGCTCATCGCACGCCGCCAATCACCTCCGCAAAACCGTTCCCGGATGCGCCGGCGCGCTGCTAGTGGCCAGCGGCATGCGCCACGCTCGCTCCGCCCGAACCCCATACGTAAATGCAAGAGAACAAGAAGATCCACACTACGTCGACGAAATGCCAGTACCAGGCGGCAAACTCGAATCCGAGATGCTGAGTCGGCGTGAAGTGTCCGAGATAGGCGCGGAGCAGACACACGATCAGAAAGGTCGAGCCGATGATGACATGCGCGCCATGGAATCCGGTCGCCATGAAGAATGTGGCGCCATAGATGTTGCCGCTGAAATTGAACCCTGCGTGGCTGTACTCGTAGGCTTGCACGCAGGTGAAAGCCAGACCAAGCGCAATCGTCAGGATCAGGCCCCACTTCAGTCCCTGCCGGTCGTTCTCGAGAAGGGCGTGATGCGCCCAGGTGACGGTGGTGCCTGAGGTGAGCAGGATCAGGGTGTTGAGTAGCGGCAGATGCCACGGGTCGAATGTCTCCGTTCCCTTTGGCGGCCATACTCCGCCGAACAGTTGTTCGCGCGTGATCTGCTGCATATCGGCCGGGAATAGCGCGCTGTTGAAATAGGCCCAGAACCACGCCACGAAGAACATCACCTCGGAGGCGATGAACAGAATCATGCCGTAGCGATGGGAGATCTGGACGATGCGCGTGTGGTAGCCCTCGTATGTCGCTTCGCGGGCGACGTCAGTCCACCAGCCGATCATGGTATAGGCAATGCCGATCACGCCGACGCCGAAGACATATGGCGCCGCCGCGAACATGTGGTGCATCCAAGCAATGCCACCGGATGCCGCCAGAAAGGCGGAAACCGCGCCCACCGCAGGCCAAGGACTCGGCGCGACCAGATGGTAGTCGTGGTGCGGCTTGGCGTGAGCTTCGGCCATCTTGAGGTTCTCCATCTCCCGGCGAGACAGCTACAGCGCGCGTTGCATTTCGGTTCTCAACTTCGTCCGGCTACAGGTGCTACGCCGTTCTCTGCTCGCGACGGTTCAGCCTGCCGCGCCGGATACATGGTGTAGGACAGGGTAATGGTATCGAGGCCATCCTGTTCCGAATCCTTCACGAGTTCCGGGGCGACGAAGAAGACCACCGCCATCTCGCGTTTTTCGCCGGGCTTGAGCCGCTGATCGGTAAAGCAGAAACAGTTGATCTTGGAGAAATATGCTCCGGTTGTGGGTGGCGAGACGTTGTATGAGGCAACGCCGACGGTCTCGCGCGCCGATTCATTGACCACCCGATAGCTGACAGTCACGACCTCGCCGATTTTGACTTCAATTGAATTCTGCTCCGGCTCGAAGCGCCACGGAAGTCCCCCGGCGACGTTGGCGTCGAAGCGCACCTTGAGCTTGCGGTCGAGAACGCCAGGCGGAGTAGCCGTGGCGACTTGAGGTGTGCCGCCGAACCCGGTCGTGCGACAGAACCAGTTATACAAGGGCACCGCCGCATAGGCCGCGCCCACCATCGCCACGACGAAGACTCCACACGCGCCCGCGACCAGGACATCGCGGCGCCGTGGCGAGGAGGTGTTTGGAACAGTCATGGCGATTACAACGGACGATTCAATACGGCAGGTCCCTTCACGAGGGTAACGACATAAAACAGAATAACCAGGGCGCCAAGCGCGAGCGCAATTGCGATCGACCGCGCCCGTCGGCTGCGCTTCTGCTCCTCGCTGAGAACGATTCTCTGCGGCTTTTCGTCCATGTCATCACCACAACCTCATCTGCTTAGCCTACCACCCGCGCGTCGATCAGCAGTACCGCGAACAGGACGAATAAATAGAGAATCGAGAAGCCGAAAAGCTGGTGCGCCGCGCGCTCGGCGCGTTCACCTTCGCGGTTGCTGCGCACACGCCACGCGAACATGACCATCAGCGCGCCGGCAATCAGCGCGGTCACCCCATAGAGCGCGTGGGCATAACCGAGCAGCCACGGCGCCGCGCCGATCGGCGCGAGGGCAACAGAATAACGCAGAATCTGCCGCCGCGTTTCCTCCGCTCCGGCAACGACCGGCAGCATCGGAAGTCGAGCCCGTGCATAGTCGTCGACGCGGACGAGCGCCAGCGCCCAGAAATGCGGCGGCGTCCAGAAGAAGATAATGAGGAACAGGAGAGACGGCTCGACCGAGATGCCGCCGGTCGCCGCTGCCCAGGCGATGACGGGAGGGAGCGAGCCGGCGGCGCCGCCGATGACGATATTCTGGGGGGTCAACCGCTTGAGCCATGCCGTGTAGACAACCACGTAAAAGAAGATGGTAAAGGCAAGCAGTGCCGCCGCGAGCCAGCTCACGAGGACCCCGAGCACGCCTACGGCGAAGGCGGCGAGCACGATGCCGAACGCGAGCGCCTCGCCGGGCGCGATACGTCCCCGCGGAATGGGGCGCTTCGCGGTCCGATTCATAAGCGCGTCGATGTCCGCGTCGTACCACATGTTGAGCGCGCCCGCCGCGCCGGCGCCAACCGCGATGCACAGAAGCGCGGTGAAGCCGATCATCGGATGGATTTGCCCCGGCGCGATCAAGAGGCTCACCAGCGCGGTGAAGACGACGAGCGACATGACGCGGGGCTTCATCAGCGCCACATAGTCGCCGACGGTCGCAATGCTCGGCTCGTATGAGACCGAAGCGATCTTACCTCCCGCGAACTGTGCACCTTCACCGACCGGGGACATCGATCCTGCGCTCACGATTGGCTCGCCATACGCTCACTGGTCCTGCCATCACTTGATCAGCGGCAACTCGTTGTATTGGTGGAACGGCGGCGGCGAGGGCAGCGTCCATTCGAGTGTCGTTGCGCCCGCGCCCCACGGATTGTCCGCCGCCTGCTGCTTGCGCATGAAGGCATGGGCTACACCGAAAAAGAACACCAGAGCGCCCAATCCCGAAAGGTAAGATCCGAGCGAGGAGACCAGGTTCCAACCGGCGAAAGCATCGGGATAGTCGGCAATGCGGCGCGGCATGCCGGCGAGGCCGAGGAAGTGTTGGGGGAAGAAGACGATGTTGACGCCGATGAACGTGAGCCAGAAGTGCAGCTTGCCAATCGTCTCCGAATACATGTAGCCGGACATTTTTGGGAACCAATAGTACCAGCCGGCGAAGATGGTGAAGACCGCGCCGAGCGACAGCACATAGTGGAAATGCGCCACCACGTAATAGGTATCTTGCAGCGAGCGATCGACGCCGGCATTGGCGAGCACGACGCCGGTTACGCCGCCGACGGTGAATAGGAAGATGAAGCCGATCGCCCACAGCATCGGTGTTTTGAACTCGAGCGAACCGCCCCACATGGTGGCGATCCAAGAGAAGATTTTCACCCCGGTCGGCACGGCGATCACCATGGTCGCCACCACGAAATACGCTTGCGCAGCGGTCGACATGCCGACGGTGTACATATGGTGCGCCCACACCACGAATCCGATCCCGCCGATCGCGACCATCGCATATGCCATGCCGAGATAGCCGAATACCGGCTTTTTCGAGAACGTCGCCACGATCTGGCTGACCATGCCGAAGCCTGGCACGATTAGGATGTAGACTTCGGGATGGCCGAAGAACCAGAACAGGTGCTGGAACAGGACGGGATCGCCGCCCCCGCCGGGAGTGAAGAAGGTCGTGCCGAAATTGCGGTCGGTGAGCAGCATGGTGATGGCACCGGCCAACACCGGCATCGCGAGCAGAATGAGGAACACCGTCACCAGCTGCGACCACACGAACAACGGCATCTTATGCATCGTCATGCCGGGCGCGCGCATGTTGAAGATGGTCGTGATGAAGTTGATCGCCCCGAGAATCGACGAGGCGCCGGCAAGATGCAGCGACAGGATGGCGAAATCGACCGCAGGGCCCGGATGGCCTGAGGTCGAGAGCGGTGCATAGATCGTCCATCCTGCGGCCACGCCCGGAGCACCGGGTTCGCCTTCCACGAACAACGAGATGATCAGCAGCGTGAAGGAAGCCGGCAGCAGCCAGAACGAGATGTTGTTCATGCGCGGGAATGCCATGTCCGGCGCCCCGATCATCAGCGGTATCATCCAGTTGCCGAAGCCGCCGATCATCGCCGGCATGACCATGAAAAAGATCATGATCAGGCCGTGCGCGGTCGTGAACACATTGAACATGTGGGCGTCATGGAAGAACTGCAGCCCGGGATGCATCAGCTCGAGCCGCATGCCGATCGACAGGACCCCGCCCACCAACCCGCCGACCAGCGCGAACACGAGGTACATCGTGCCGATGTCCTTGTGGTTGGTCGAATAGAGGTAGCGCCGCCAACCGTGTGGGTGGTCGTGCTGGTCCTCGCCGTGAGGTTTCGCCATCGCATCCATGATTCAAGTCCTTCGAATTTCCGCCCGCGTCTGCGCGCTCATTACTGCGACCTCGATTGCGCCGAGGCGACCTGGCTCGGCGGCACCTCTTCTTTCCGAGCGTATTTCTTCTTCGCCTCTTCGACCCAGGCGGAGAACGCCTGCTCGCTCACCACACGAACTGCGATCGGCATGAAAGCGTGATCCTTGCCGCACAGTTCCGAGCACTGACCATAATAGACACCCTCCCGCTCGGCCGTGAACCAGGTCTCGTTGATCCGGCCGGGAATGGCGTCGATCTTGATCCCGAACGACGGCACCGCGAACGCATGAATGACGTCGGCGCCGGTGGTGATCACGCGCACCGTCTTGTTTACCGGCACCACCATGTCATTGTCCACGGCGAGCAGTCGCGGCTGGTCTTCCTTGCGCTCGCCGTCTTTGAGCATCAATGAATCGAACTCGAACTCACCGTTGTCCGGATAGCTGTAGGTCCAGAACCACTGCTTGCCGGTCGCCTTTACCGTGAGATCGGCGGCCGGCACATTGAGTTGGTAGAACAAAAGCTTGAAGGAAGGCACCGCAATAAACATCAGGATCATGATCGGAATGAGCGTCCACGCAATTTCGATCAATGTATTGTGCGTGGTCCGCGACGGCGTCGGATTGGCGCGGGCGTTGAAGCGCACCATGACGATGATGAGCAACACGAGCACGAAACCGGCGATGCCGGTGATGATGTAGAGCAGGAAATCGTGGAACCAGATGATGTTGTCCATCACTGGAGATGCCGGCTTCTGAAGCCCCAATTGCCAAGGCGAAGGCTGCCCTAGCCCCGCTAGAGCCGTTGCCGCTCCCGCCAGCGTGGCGACGAACGTCACCGCCAACACGGTCAATCGCTTGAGTAGCAGCATGATTGCTCCTCGGATGAGGGTCTCAGGCGCGCGTTCCACTGCTCGGAGCCGCCGCCCGCAGCGAGCGTGGCACTCCTTGGTCGGCGGCGGCGGGACCTCAGGGGAATCCTGGCCTCTCAAACCACAATTCCGACGCCATCGCAATGCACCCGTTCATAGCTTCCATGCGATGAAAGGCGGGGCCGATTCGCCCTTGGCCAGCCGTCGTCGTTCGACCCTTTCTCGGCCACAATGCGCTGTTTTACTAATCCTTGATAGCCAGGTCCGAGCATGGCCGGAGGGGGTCGATTCGGCCGGTCGAGGACGGCGGGGGCGCGCAGGATCCGAGGGACCGACATTATGGGTTCACTCAGCCCGGGAATGCTTTTTTTGACGGTGAGACCGCTGCTGACATTCACGGTGATGGCATTCGCAGCCTTGGCCGGCACGGCCGAGCATGCGGCAGCGCAGGGCGCCGTTAAATCGGTCCACAACGACTGGCAGGTCCGCTGCGACACGCCGCCCGGCGCCCAGGGCGAGCAGTGCGCGCTGATCCAGAGCGTCACGGCCGAAGATCGCGCGAACGTTGGGCTCACTGTCATCGTCCTCAAGACCGCCGATCAAAAGAGCCGCCTCATGCGGGTGGTGGCGCCGGTCGGCGTGCTGCTTCCCTCAGGCCTCGGGCTCAAGATCGACCAGGCCGACGTCGGACGCGCCGGTTTCGTCCGCTGCTTACCCAACGGCTGCGTTGCCGAGGTCGTCATGGATGACAATTTGGTCAAACAGCTACGCAGCGGCCAGACCGCGACCTTCATCATCTTCCAGACGCCCGAGGAGGGCATTGGTTTCCCGATGAGCCTCAAAGGCTTCGGCGAGGGCTACGACAAGCTGCCGTAAAGCCGCCGCGACTTGCCGCTGGTATCAGCTGACAATTAGGGATCGGTGATCTCGCAAGTTTAGGCGGGGGCCACTATCTTTGGGTGGACTGCGCGGACGCGAATTTCATCATGAGCTCACCTCCTGCCTCCCTTCTCGACCGCGCCGGCCTCGACCGCGAGAGCGCGCGCCGGCATCTCGCTCGCGGGCTGGAAGGCGCAGACGACGGCGAGCTCTATCTCGAATATGCCCAGTCGGAGATGCTCGTCTTCGACAACGGGCGGCTCAAGCAAGCAACGTACAACACCGACCAGGGCTTCGGGCTGCGCGCCGTCAAGGACGAAGCCGTGGGCTATGCGCATTCCTCCGATGTCTCGGAGGGGGCTTTGGCGCGCGCGGCAGACGCCGTGCGCGCGGTCAAGGGCGGCTACAGCGGTCGTTATGCCGAACCGCCGGTGCGCACGAATGCGCGCCTCTATGGCGACGACAATCCGCTCGGGATGCCTCCTTTCGAAACCAAGGTGCGACTGCTGGAGGCCGTTGACGCGTATGCCCGGGCGAAGGACCCGCGCGTACGACAGGTTTCGGTCTCATTCGGCGCAAGCTGGCAGGTGATCGAGATCCTACGCGGGGATGGGGAAAGCTACCGTGACGTGCGCCCGCTGGTGCGCGTAAATGTCTCGGTGGTCGTTGGGCAGGGCGATCGGCAGGAAGCCGGCAGCCACGGCTACGGCGGACGGGAGGGCTTCTCCCATTTTCTCGCGACGCAGGCCTGGCAAGCCGCTGCTGACGAGGCCGTGCGCGAAGCACTGATCAATCTCGAAGCGGTGCCGGCTCCAGCCGGGGAAATGGACGTAGTGCTTGCTCCAGGCTGGCCGGGCATCATGCTGCACGAAGCCGTGGGCCACGGCCTCGAAGGTGACTTCAATCGCAAAAAGACCTCTGCCTTCGCCGGCTTGATGGGGCAGCGCGTCGCCTCTAAGGGCGTCACCGTCGTCGACGACGGTACTCTCGCGCAGCGGCGCGGCTCGCTATCGATCGATGACGAAGGCACCCCGACCAGCCGCACAGTGCTGATCGAAGACGGCATCCTCGTCGGCTACATGCAAGACCGCCAGAACGCACGTCTCATGGGCATGAAACCCACTGGCAACGGCCGCCGACAAGGCTATGCCCATTTGCCTATGCCACGCATGACCAATACCTACATGCTTGCCGGCGCGCACGCACCGGGCGAGATCATCGCCTCGGTCAAGAGCGGGATTTATGCCGCCAATTTCGGTGGGGGTCAGGTCGACATCACTTCGGGCAAATACGTCTTCCAGGTCACCGAGGCTTACAGGATCGAGGATGGAAAGCTTGGACGGCCCCTCAAGGGAGCCATGCTGATCGGCAATGGCCCGACCGACCTCAACCGGATCAGCATGATCGGCAACGACTTCGAGCTTGATCCCGGCATCGGCACCTGCGGCAAGAATGGCCAGGGCGTCCCGGTCGGAGTCGGCCAGCCCACCTTGCGCATGGACCGCATCACTGTCGGTGGAACGGCATAGAGTTTAGAAGTACGCGATGCTCCGCCCGCAGGCGGCCACCGCGACCCAGATGCCGAGCGACAGCAGACCTGCGACTTTGGCGCGCGCCGGCATCGATGCCCCGGGTGCAAGGCCCTCGACGGCACGCCTCGCCCACAATTCATAGATCGCGATATTCATCAGACCTGCGGCAACCAGGGCGGCCTTCAGCTGGAATGCCGGGTTGAGCACGAGATGGCTCGCCTCGGCGGAGAACAGCACGCTGCCCGTAAGCGCCATGCCTGCCAGTGCGGCTATGGCGAAGCTGCGAGCCCGCGCCAGCAGGCGGGCCGGCGCGGTCGCAGCCAAGCCTCCGAGGAGGCGGACGTCCATCACGCCCACCGCGCCGGCAAAAAACGTGAGCGAGATGATGTGTCCGATATTTGCCGCTGGGTAGAGCCACGTCGATTGACGTATGGTCGCCGCGAACCCTGACTGCTCGAGCGCAACAAAGAGCGCTGGCGCAGCATCGGTCATCAGCGCATCTCGTAGGTCTTGCCGTTGACCGTGATCCGCTCAGCCCGCATCTCATCCTTATCGACGGTCGACGGGTAGCCGTAAGCGGAGATGTTCTGCCCCACGGCAACGACCTTTTCCGTCGCTCCGCGACTGTTCATGCGCGATGTAGGCGCAAGCGTCACCGTCCAGACCTTATCGCTCGCCTGCACTGTGATCGCGGCGTGCGGATTCTCGAACTTTGAGGTCACAATCGGACCGGTAACGGTGACCGGTTTGCTTGCGTCATAGCTGCCCCAACCGTGATGCGCGAGGGCAGCGCTCGTCAGCAGCGCGAACGCGGCAGAGAAGAAGACGGATCTTGTCATGGATGCCTCCAAAAGTCAGGCCCCGCTTGCTGTTAACCGCATCGCCATCCGATTAGGAGCGGCAAATGCTCGCAACCGCGGTCAAGTTTCAAGATTACCGCACAACCCCGGAAATGCAGCACGGCTTGCGTACGGGCCGTGTAATGCGATTCTTGAGATAGCAAACCGCCGACGAACCGACATAGCCCGGTCGCACGTACGTCCAGGCGCGGCAGCTTTCGTCGGCTTCGCAAGCCGTTCCGCAGCTTTTGCCGCTCGGGTCAGCTGGCAGTTCGAAGTGCCGGTAGTCGCCCCCGTTTCGATCGACGCCGAACTCCGCCCCCTCGCTTTTCGGCTCGATGACGCCGGTCCCGCGCACGCCGGACACGCAACACGGCGCCTCCACGCGTGGGGCGACCCTGGATTTGAGCCAACAAACCGCGTTGGCGTTTTCGGTTACGGGATAGGAAAAGGCCCATGCCCGGCAGCGTGGATCCCGCTCGCAGCGGGTAGCGCATTGGGCCGGATCGCCGGATCGCATGGGAAAGCTGGTATAGTCTCCGCCCGCCCGATCGAAACCGACCTGAGCGCCGGCGGTTGCGCCCAACATTGCAAGCGCGACCAGCAAGCCAAAACCGATCCGGAACCAGTGGCGCCTCATTCCCGCCTCTCGCTCGCGCCGCCCCAACGCCTATCCATGTTAGAGAAGCGCGCGGGCGCAGGCGAGTGCCGCTCTAAAAGCCCCGCCACAGCGTTCGCAAACACCCCGAGGCGAGGCTCGGCTCCACGCGGGATACAGTCATGCAACACGCCGAATTTGGCTTTCTGAATTTCGGACTCGTGCTCCTGGGCGCCGCAGTGCTGAGCGTTCCGATTGCACGCCGACTCGGCCTCTCCGCAATCGTCGCTTATCTCGTGGCCGGCATCATCATCGGCCCCCATGGGCTTGCAGCGTTCGCAACGCCCGAGAGCATCATCCCGGTTTCCGAGTTGGGCATCGTGATGCTGCTGTTCCTGATCGGGCTCGAACTCGAACTTGGGCGCCTGCTGGCGATGCG
>WNGD01002570.1_pt1 | contig 18861 bp, 19 predicted proteins | sample 5400671 | NCBI WGS metagenome assembly WNGD01 (sample SAMN13153369, study PRJNA577476) | soil metagenome | isolation source: 40 cm soil or saprolite under grassland replicate 2 | place: USA:California | collected 2016-06-15
CCGTAGATGTCGTCGCCCTCGACAATGACGTCGCCGAGATGCACGCCGATGCGAAATCCCAGGCGGCGCTCGTCGGCGACGCCGGCGTTGCGCACCGCCATCTCGCGCTGGATTTCCGCCGCGCATTCGACCGCTTCGACGACGCTGCCGAACTCGGCCAGGATGCCGTCGCCCATGAGCTTGACGATTCGGCCGCGGTGCCGGGCGATGGCCGGAACGATCAGCTCGGAACGGTGGGCCTGCAGGCTGGCGAGCGTGCCGGATTCATCAAAACTCATCAGCCGGCTGTAGCCGGCGACGTCGGCAGCCAGGATTGCGGTCAGGCGGCGTTCCAAGGAAAGCGCTCCGAAACGGCGATCTCATCCTAGACCTTCGCGGCCGCGCTCAGAAGCCTTTCTCATCTCGCGCATTGCTGGACCCCGGATCTGCGGCGCACCGCTTCAGCGCTGCGCCGCGTCCGGGGAACGCATCGATTTCCTTACCTTCCCAGAATCGCGCCGGTCATGGCGCGCGGGTCGCGCGTCGGCCAGCGGCCGGCCTCCACGGTCTGGAAGAAATCCGCCAGGTGCCGGTTGAACGCGGCGGGATCCTCCAAATTGATGGCGTGGCCGGCGTTCGGCATCACCACCAGCGCCGCCGTCGCAATGCTGCGCTTCATCAGCAGGCCGGGCTCGAGGCAGGGCCAATCCTCGTCCCCGGTCATGACCAGGGTGGGCACGCGCATCGCCCGCATCTTGTCGGTCAGATCGTAGAGCGAGGGCCGCGCCTTCTGCACGCCCCGCAAGGTGAGCGCCGCGCCTTGCGTCGAGTGTTCCGCGAGCTGGTCGGCGAACTCACGCCAGCCGCGCGGGTCCTTGTTCTGGAATTGCACGCGCGTCGGCCCCAGCGCATAGCCCTCGGCGGCCTTTGTCATGCTTTGCTGCTCGATGCGCTTGGCCGAGGCCTCGGCCTCCTCGGCGAACTGCTGGCGCGTGTCGGGCGCGGCACCATAGCCGCAGCCGGCGACCACGATCGAGCGCGCGCGCTCGGGATAGCCGAGGCCGAAATGCAGGCTGGCGAAGCCGCCCATGGAGAGGCCGACGACGTGCGCCTTGTCGATCTTGAGCGCATCGAGCACGGCGCGGATGTCGTCGCGCGCCCGGTCCTGCGAATAGAATTTGACCTCGCCCGGGACGTCGGAGGGCGGATAGCCCCGTGCATTGTAGGCGATGCACCGATAGGTGCGGCCGAGCTCGCGGAGCTGGGGCTCCCAGGAGCGCACGTCGCCGGCAAATTCGTGCACGAACACCACCGGCGTGCCCGTCCCGGTTTCCTCGTAATACAGCTTGACCTTATCGTCCGTCGTCAGATGCGGCATGATGGTTTCCCTTACGAAGCGGCGCGCGCCGAGATGCCGGCGTCGATGGTGACCACCGAGCCGCTGGTGTAGCCGGAGCGGTCGGAAGCCAAAAACGCGATCATCGCGCCGATCTCCTCGGGCTTGGCCGGGCGTCCGAACGGCATGGATTTCGTCAGCTCCCGCCAGGTCTCGGGATCGCCGGTGCGATCCTGGGCGCGCTTGCGCAGCAGCGTGACCAGGCGATCGGTCGCCACGGGTCCGGGATGAATCGCCACGACGCGCACGCCGTCCTGCACGCTCGCGTGCCCGAGCGATTGCGAGAACGCGGCGAGCGCCGCATTGCCGGCGACGCCGCAGATATAGCCGGGATCGCGGGTCTGCGCCGCGGCGCCGATCACGTTGACGATGACGCCGGATTTCTTCGCCCGCATCAGCGCGTAATAGGCGCGGCACATATTGACATAGCCGAACACTTTGAGGTCCCAGGCGGCGCGCCATTTCGCCTCGTCGATCTCGATGAGGTTGCCGCCCGGAATGGCGCCGGCGTTGTTCACCAGGATGTCGATGTCGGGAAATTCTCTGGCGAGCCGATCGACATTGCGGCCCTCGGAAAGATCCGCCGCGACGGTCTCGACCCTTGTGTTGAATTTCGCCAGCAGCACCGCCTTGGCCGTGTCGAGATCCTTCTGCGTGCGCGCGACCAGGACGAGATTGCAGCCTTCGCCGGCCAAAACTTCGGCGGCAGCGCGGCCGATGCCCTTCGAGCCGCCGGTGATCAGCACGTTCTTGCCGTCGAGATGGAGATCCATAGGAGGCGCTTTCGGGAATATCCGGCCCGAGGAGACCGGGCGGCGGGAGGGCGATCTTACGCCGTCTTGGCCGGGCTTGTCCCGGCCATCCACGTATTGCCGGATTCAAGTCAGCTCATGGATCCCCGGGACGCGCCGCTTCGCGGCGGCCCGGGGATGACGAAGCCGCCGTTTCCGTGCGCAGGCGCTCGTATTCCGCCCGCACCAAATCCTTGCCGTAGCTGCGCTCGAGCCGGCGCACGATGAAATGCCCGCGCGCGACATCCTGGAAATGCTCGATGAAGGCGTAATTGACCGCGGCGCCGCCGAGCGCGCCGATCACCGGGATGGCCTGGGCGCCGAGCTTTTGCGTCACCACGACGCCGAACCGCGACGCTACCTGGCCCAGAAAGCGCACCAGTACCGGCGCGCCCTCCTCGACGATGCCGCGCTCGGCGATGTAGCGGGCGGCCTCGGTCACCGATTTCGCCAGCATGCCGCGCACGGCGAAATAGCCGCCTTCGAGCTCCCCCGTACCGGTGCGCCCGCCGAGCGCAAACACCTGCACGCAGGACAGCGCGGCTTCCGGATCGGAGAGATTCTCGCCCTCGCTCCGCGCGATCTCGGCGATCGAGCGCAGCATGATGATGGTCGACACCGGGAGCTCGAGCGGCAAGGTGGCGAGCCCGAAGGTGCCGCCGGCGGCGCCGGACGCCATCGCCAGATATTTGTGCAGCAATTGCGAGCCGCCCGCGGGCGAGCGCCGGATCGTCAGCAGCGCCACCTTCAGGGCCGCCTGCAAGCCCTTGGCGGTCGCCGCCGCGATCGCCTGCGAGGCGCTCTCGGGGAGCGCGCGGCCGAGGAGCTCGATCGGGCGGCCGACCAGACCGGCGAGCCGCGCCGCAAGTCCGGGATGCTCCAGCGATTGCACGGCCCGCTCGAGGGCGGCCAGGTCGGATTCGGCGATGCGCATGCGCCGCAATGTAAGGCGCCCCATCGGAATCCGCACCGCGGGCGGCGCCCCGTTTACGGCGCCGGGGCGAGCAGGTACCCCATGCGCATGGTGCCTTTGTCCGTGCTCGACCTCTCGCCCGTGACGTCCGGCTCCTCCGGCACGCAAGCGCTGCGCAACAGCCTCGACCTCGCCGGGCTCGCCGACCGGCTCGGCTATACGCGCTATTGGCTCGCCGAGCACCACAACCTTGCCTCGATCGCCAGCGCCGCTCCCGAGATCATGATCGGGCAGATCGCGGCGAGGACCCGGCGGCTGCGGGTCGGATCGGGCGGCGTGATGCTGCCCAATCACGCGCCGCTGATGGTGGCCGAGCGCTTCAAGGTCTTGGAGGCGCTGTTTCCCGGCCGCATCGATCTCGGCATCGGCCGGGCGCCCGGAACCGACCCGGTCACCTCGCTGGCGCTGCGCATGCGCCAGCAAGGGAGCGCGGACGACGATTTTCTGGAGCGGCTGCAGGAGCTGCTGCTGCTGGAAACCCGGGGCTATCCCGAGGGCCATCCGTTCCGCAGCGTCCAGGCGATGCCTTCCGACGTCGAGCTGCCGCCGATCTGGCTGTTGGGCTCGAGCGATTACAGCTCGCAGCTCGCCGCCGCCATCGGGGCGGGCTTTGCATTCGCCCATCATTTCGCCACCCACGACGCCGCGGCCGCGATGCTTTTCTACCGCGAGCATTTCCGGCCCTCGGCGCTACGCGATCGCCCCTACGCCATTCTCGGCGTCGCGGTGGTTTGCGCCGAGACGCAAGAGGAAGCCGAGCGGCTCGCCTCGACCCTGGATCTCAATGCGCTGCGCCGGTCCAAGGGCGAATATCTGCCGCTCGCGAGCCCGCAGGAAGCCGAGGAATATCCCTATACGGCGGCGGACCGCGAGAAGATTTTTCGCAACCGCGCCCGGCTGTTCGTCGGCACCAAGCACGCGGTGCTCGACCGCCTGGCGCCCCTGATCGAGACGACGGGCGCCGATGAGTTGATGATCACCAGCGGGATCTACGACCATTCCGCGCGAAAACGCTGCTACGAGCTCCTGGCCGAGGCATTCGGGCTTCCGGCGAGCGCCTGAGCGGGCGAAAACCAAATTGTCGCCATGGAGTTGTTGCTGGTGCGTCCACCTCGCCGTATAGGCGGGAAGGTTTGGAGCATCTTAATGCCGATTCGGGACGACGAGCGCGAGGACTCCGGGCATTCGGCGGCGCGCCGGCATGAACCGGTTCTCGTCGAGCCCGAGGCCGGAAGCGAGGCGTCGCTCGTCCCCGGCGCGCCGGAACGGGGGACCGATTTCCGGCGTTTTGCGCTGACTTGGGCCGTGCCGCTCGGGCTCGTGATCGTGGCGACGGCGAGCTCGGTCTATTTGCGCGGCAGCCCGAGCGCCGCCGTTCCGGCCTGCGCGGCGGCGGATTGGCACACCGAGCTGACCCTCGACCGCTCCCGCCCCGAGCTTGCCACGACCACGCTGCGCTCGCGCAATGCCGTGGGTCCACAGGGCCGGGCGGCCTGCGCCGAAGTGAGCTTTGCCTGCCGTCCGGATGGCCCCTATTTCGAGCTGCGCTTGAGCTCCCCGGCGCCGCCGATGCGGCAGATCGGCCCGATCGAGGTCCGCAACCTCAACGACGACCTCGCTGCCCAGGTGTTTGCGCCGCCCGCCGGCGCGCAGACCGCGGTTCGCGTCGCGGAAAAAGAGGCGGTCGAGCTGATCGCCTATGCGATCGCCAACAGCCTCGCGTTCCGGATCCCGATCACCTTCGCGGACGGTGAAGCGGCCGTGGCCGAGTTCAAGTCGTATCATTTCTCCACCGCGGTGCGCCCGGTGCTGTTCGCCTGCAACATGCGCTCGCTGCAGACCGAGCCGCCGTCGGAGGGGGACGAGGAATAGGATCGCGATCGGCCTCCACCGCCCCGCCGTTCGCGAAAACTTGATGGAACCGCCGCCGCAACTTTTCCGCCGACCGCGCGTTACCTGTGGTTCATAATTTCACTTGCACCAGCGGCAGGTGCAGCAGGTGCACCCGAGGGAGGCGTCCATGTTCCGGCGGCTTGTCGTGGCATTCGCGGCCATGTTGGCGATCGCGGCTTCGTCGCTTGTCATCCAAGGTTCCGCCCAGGCTCGCGGCGGAGGCGGAGGCGGAGGCGGAGGTAGTGGCCAGTCCTTCCACGCGAGCGGGGCGCATTTCGGTTCGTACTCCGGACGCTCGAGCACCTATTCGCGGGGCACTCACGGGCCGCGGCATTCCGCCGCTTCGTATCACGGGCCGAAGCATAGCGTGACCAACAAATCCTCGACCAACACCAAATCCACGACCAAGACCAAATCCACGACCAACACCAAGTCCGCGACCAACACCAAATCCCCGACCAACACCAAATCTCCGACCAACACCAAATCCACGACCAACACCAAATCCGCGACCGACAAATCCGCGACCAACAAATCCCTCACCAACAAATCCCTGAATCAGCAAACGAATTGGAAGCACAACAACAAATTCTTCGGGCGCCGCGTGTTTGCGGTGTGGTTCGGGCCGATCTTCTGGCCGTACGCCTTCTACGATCTGTTCGATTACGTGTTCTGGGTCTGCGACGGCTATTATTATTATTCCTACGGGTGCTACGACAATTACGGACCGTTCTGGGCCTACGGCTACGACGATCTGTTCGGCGGAATCTACTGGCCGTACGCTTACGGCGGCTACGGCGGCTACGGCGGCTACGGCGGCTACGGCGGCGATTACCGCGGCTACGGCTCGAGCGACCGCTACCGGCGCAGCCACCAGGTCGCGCGCAACGATCCGCGAAGCGTCGGGCCGCGCGGCGAGCGTCCGGACGAGCTCGCACAATTGTGCGGCGGGGAAGCCGCGAGCCTGGTGCATTTCCCGTTCGACCGGATCGAGCAGAAGGTGCAGCCGACCGAGGCCCAGCGCACGAGCTTCGAGGCGCTCAAGAACGCTGCCGCCAGAGCCGCCGACAAGCTGAAGGCCTCGTGTCCGAGCGAACCGGCGTCCGGCCCGCTCGGCCGGCTCGACACCGCCGAACAGCGGCTCGATGCGATGCTCGACGCCGTGAGCGCGGTGCGCGCGCCGCTGATGAAGTTCTACGATTCGCTCAGCGATCAGCAGAAGGCCCGGCTCGACGCCATGGGGCTTTCGCCCGGCCGCGAAGCAGGCGCGGGCGGCGGCGGGGAGGCCCAGGCAGGGGTCGTCCCGCGCATCTGCAGCGAGCGTAGCACTGCGGTTGCGCAGCTCTCGATCGAGGACATCGACAAGAGCGTGCATCCGACCGATGCCCAGCGTCGGAGCCTCGAGGACTTGCGCAACGCCTCGGCGCGCGCGGCCGATGCCATCAAGGCATCGTGTCCGAGCCAGACCCCGCTGACGGTCACGGCGCGGATGGAGGCGGTCGAGGGGCGGCTCGGTGCCATGCTCGACGCCCTCAAGACGGTGCGCGGCCCGCTGGAGAAATTCTACGATGCGCTGAGCGACGAGCAGCGGGCCCGGTTCAACCGGATGGGCCCACCCAATCGCCGGACCGGGTGAACGGAGCGTTGCCATGCGCAACGCGATCATCGGCGTAGCCGCAGTGCTGTCGGCCGCGGCGCCGGCGTCCGGAAATGCGCAGATCGGCGCCGATGTCGCCACCGGACCGGCAGCCGGCACGGTGAATGTCGTATCGCCGGGCGCGCCGGTCGGCGGCATTGCCGGCCCCGCGATCGGATCCACGCGGCCATACTACCGCGACTACGCCTATCGCGACCGCGTGTGCTGGCACGACCGCGGCTACCGGCATTGCCGTTGGCGCTGAGCCGTCGGGCGCCGGCCGTTGCGTCCACAGCTATGCGGCTCGCCGGCGTCCGCCGCGCCTTCCAGGCAGAGCCGGAACCGCGTAATGTTCCCGCGCAGTCGGGGAAATCCACAGGACGAGGCGTCATGCCAGCCCAACCAAAAGGCCCGGGCGTCGGGCGGTGGTACATCTTGGCGTTGATCAGCCTGATGTACCTGATCACCTATCTGGATCGGGTGAACATATCGACGGTCGCGCCCGTCATCAGCAAGGAATTCAATTTCGACAAGGCCACGATGGGGATCATCTTCAGCGCGTTCGTCTGGAGCTATGCCCTGTTCCAGGTCCCCGGCGGCTGGATGGGCGACCGTTTCGGCCCGCGGCGGGTCTTGGCGGTGATCGTCAGCTATTGGTCGGTCATGACGGCGCTGACTTCGCTCGCTAGCGGCGCCGTTTCCTTTTTTCTCGTTCGCTTCCTGTTCGGCGTCGGCGAAGCGGGAGCATTTCCGGTGGCGACCCGCGCCATGCAGCTGTGGTATCCGCGCCGGGAGCGCGGCCTTGCGCAGGGGGTCACCCATAGCGCCAGTCGCCTCGGAGCCGCCATCACGCCGCCGATCGTCTTGACGATCATGCTCGGCCTCGGCTGGCGCTGGGTGTTCTACATCTGCGGTGCGGTGGGAATCATCTGGGCCGTTGCCTGGTATTTGACCTACCGCAACATGCCGGAAGAGCACCCTTTGGTCGGCAGCGCCGAGCTCGGGCATATCCGGGGCGTCGATGAAAACGGCAACGTCAAGCAAGTGCAGATCGAGCTCAAGACCGTGGTTCCATGGGCAACCCTGCTCAAATCGCCGAACATGTGGGCGGTCATGTGCGCGTATTTCACCTACGTCTATTGTCTGTGGATCTTCCTGACCTGGTTGCCGACTTATCTGATCGAGTATCGGCAGTTCACCTTGCTCAAGGGCGGACTGCTGGCGTCGCTTCCGCTGTGGGCAGGCGTCGTCGGCGATACCGTCGGCGGCTTGGCCACCGACTGGCTGCTGGTGAAGACCGGCAACACCAAGCTGGCCCGCCGCCTGGTCGCCATCGTGGGCATGCTGGGCTGCGTGGTGTTCATCGTGCCGGCGGCACTGACCGACGATGCCTATGTGGCCGTGTATTGCCTGACCGCCGCCCTGTTTTTCCTGGAATGCACCATCGGGCCGTCCTGGTCGGTGCCGATGGACGTCGGCGGCAAGTATTCTGGGACCGTGTCCGGGATGATGAACATGGCGGGAAATTTCGGCGGCGCGCTCTCGCCGATGGTCTTCGGGTTTCTGGTCCAGGTCGGTTCCTGGGTCGCGCCGTTCATCGTGGCAGCGGTGCTGCTCGTCGTGGGCGCGGCGGTGTGGGCATTCTGGCTCGATCCGGAAAAATCGGTGCTCGAGAAAGAGGAGCTGCTGGCGGCGAAACCCGCCGGGGCCTGACCGCGGCTGCCGTTCGCTTCAGGCCCCGGGCCAGACCTCGCGTTGCAACGGCGCGCGCCAGAAGCGCCATACCATGGCGGCCATCAGCACGAGCACGGCGACCACCATGGCGACGCAGCCGGGCCATCCCGTTCGATTCCAGATCAATCCGGGCAACGCGCCGCCGACGCTGCCGCCGATGTAGTACCAGGTGACGTAGAGGCCGACCGCCGATGAATGTCCGCGCTCGGCGGCGAGCGCGACGAAGCTCGTCGACACGCTCTGGCACAGAAAGCCGCAGGTGGCGCTGATCGCCAGACCCACGACGATCGCCGGCAGCCAAGGCACGAGCGTGAGCAGCATGCCGCCGATCCACAAGCCGATGGCGGCCAGGACGAGCGGCCTGCGGCCGAAGCGCGCCACCGCCCGCCCGGTCAGCGGGGCGATCGCCGACCCGCCGAGATACACCACGAAGATCAGGCCGAGCGCCGTGGCGGACAGGCGGAAGGGCGGCGCCGCCAAATAGAAATTGACGTAGGTGAAGCTGGCGATGAAGGTGAACAGCACGCCGAAGCCGATCGCATAGGTGGCGGCCAGGCGCGGGTTGCGGAAATGCCGCAGCATCTGCCGCGCGGAGGCGGCCAGATTCTGCGAGCGCACGAACCGCCGCTCTTGTTCGAGCAGCGCCGCGACGCCGAGCGCGAGCAAGAGCGTGAGCGCCGCAAGCGCCAGAAACGCGATGCGCCAACCGGCCCAATCGGCCAGGATGCCGGTGATCAGCCGGCCGAAAAACCCGCCGAAGCTCGCCGCCGACGTGTAGAGGCCGGTGACGCCGATCGCCTCGCCCGCGGGCCATTCCTCGGCGATATAGGCGACCATCACCGCGAAAATCGGCGGCAGCGCCAGGCCCTGCACGAAACGCCAGAACACCAGGGCATGGATGCCGGGCGCGAGCGCCACCATAATGGTCGGCACGACCAGCGCAAACATGGCCGCGACGATGACGCGCCTGCGGCCGACGACGTCGGCAAACGTTCCGGCAAACGGCGCCATCAGCGCGACCGCCAAGGTCGAGGCGGTGATCGCCAGGCTCGCTTGGCCGGCTCCCACTGCGAACTCGCCGGCCAAGAGCGGCAGCACCGACTGCGGCGCATATAGATTCAGGAACACGCAGAAGCCGGCGAGGGCGACCGCGACACGCCGCCGGTCGGAGAGCATCGGGCGCGGCCGGGTCAGTGCGCCATCAGCACCGGCAGTTGCGCGCTGGCAAGAATATGCCGGGTGGTGCCGCCGAAAATCATCTGCCGCAGCCGGCTCTGCGTATAAGCGCCCTTGATCAACAGATCGCAGCCGAGCGCATCGGCTTTGACGAGCAGCGCCTCGCCGGTGCTGCGTTTCTCCGGAGCCGCGGTCACGGCCTCGGCCGGAATGCCGTTGCGCTGCAGATAGCGGGCGAGCTGCGCGCCGGTGGGACCCGGCACGGTTCCGCCCTCCACCGTGAGCACGGTCACGCGGCTCGCGCGCCCAAGCAGCGGCATCGCGAACGCGGTCGCGCGCGCCTGCTCGGTGCTGCCGTTCCAGGCGATGAGCACGTTTTCCCCGAGCCGCTGCGGCGGCGCGGGCGGCGCAATCAGCACCGGACGCCCGCTTTCGAACAGCGCCGCCTCGAGCGTCACCATGCGCGGGCTCTGCGGCTCGTCGCCGGGCCGGCCGAGCACGGTGAGGTCGAACACGCGCCCGTAGCTGCCGACGAAATTGTCGCCGTCGGGCGCGGCATCGAACCAGCCGAACGACAGCGAAGAATTGTTCTTGTCGCCGCGCGGGATCCCGCGCGACTCCATGAAGCCCTCGAACATGCCGCGAGCCTGTTTGGCCGCATCCTCGTCGTGCTGGCGCACAGTCGCCATTGCCATGCTGCTGACGGGATCCATCGCGGCGAAATTGTCGATGGCCGGGCGCAAGGCGAACCCCTCGATGTAGCTGTCGAACTTGCGCGCGAGCAGCAGCGCGGTCTCCAACGTCGAGGTCATCAAGTCGTGCTGCTCGGTGGGGACGAGAAGGGCCCTCATGACCGCCTCCGGCCGAAGCTGGCCCGCAAACCATCGGGACAGCGGTTCGCATAGCCTAGCGCGGTTCGGCAAAATTCCAAATCGGAACACGGACGGTGACAAGCAGGATGCGCCGCTCCTGCAAACGACAGCGGCGTTCCCAGCAGCGGGTCGTGCGCGGGTGTTTGGGGGCTTACCGGACGCTCGGCGGGCCCGGCGGCGGCGAAACGGGAGGCTGCGCGGAAGCCGACGGCCCCGGCGCGCTGCCGGGCCAGACCACGACCCGCGTGCCCAATGTCACGCGGCCGTACAGGTCTTCGATGTCTTCATTGAGCAGGCGAATGCAGCCCGAGGACACGAATTGACCGATGGTCGAGGGCTGATTGGTACCGTGGATGCGATAGAGCGATTTGCCGAGGTAGAGCGCGCGCGCACCCAGCGGATTGCCGGGGCCGCCCGCCATCATCCGCGGCAGATAGGGCTGGCGATCGATCATCTCGTCGGGCGGATACCAATCCGGCCATTCGGTCATCTTGCTCACGCGCTCGACGCCGGCCCACGTGAACCCCTGCCGGCCCACGCCGATGCCGTAGCGCATGGCCTTGCCGTGGCCCATCACGAGGTAGAGGTAGGTATTCGGCGTGTCGATGATGATGGTTCCGGCGGGCTCCTTGGTCGCCAAGTCCGCCAGCTGCCGGCGCAACTGCGGCGGCAATTCCTTCGGCTGGGCTTCCGGCTGCTCCTCCGGCGGCAGTGCTGCGATCGCCTGGCGTTGGGCGGGATCGATCTCGACCGGCGGGCGCAGCACTCCATCGGGAGCGCCGTAGCGCGCATCGCCCGCGGCGGGAGGGCCGGACGGGGCGGGCGCGGGACCAGGCGGATACGCGGCGCTCGGCGCGGGTGGGGGCCCGGGCGGATAGGCCGCGCTCGGGGCGGCTCGATAGGGGGGCGGATATTCCGGGCCGGCGGCGGGAACCGAGCCGGTGTAGGGCGACGGCTCCGCCGGGCTGACCGGATAGGGGCCGGACACCCGGGGCGAAGCACCGCCGGGAATCTCCTCCGGGGGCAGCTCGTCATCCGCGAGCTCCGGGGATGCCGGATACGCCGGAACGTGCCGGGGCGCGGCATAGACCGGCGGGGGCCCATAAGGGCCATAGACTGGGGGCGGACCGTAGGGAGGCCCATAGGGCGGATAGGGCTGCGCGGTGGCGGGCCCGATCGCAAGCAGGCCGAGTACCAGCACGGCGGTCCCGCAGGCTGCAGCGCGAAGCTTCATCGAGCCCTCCTGGGCCAAATCCCGCCCGGTCTGGCGCTAGCGGCGCCCGCGCGGCAGGCCGAACCCGGTTCTATCCTGGTAAATCGCTCAAGATGAGGGCACATTCGTGACAACATCGCGAACGGATGCCTCCATCGGCCGTTGAATCTCCCGCGACGACGCGGCCCCGACGGCCCACGCAGGCCATATCGGCACATGACATGCTGGAATCCCTTAAACAATTCTTAGCCGACCTCGCCGGCGGCACCAAACCGCAGCACCATTTTCAGGACGGCGACTACCGGCTCGCCGCGGCGGCGCTGCTGATCCACGTCAGCACGATCGACGGCGAAGCCTCGCCGGCCGAGCGCAACAAGCTGCATTCGGTGTTGAAGAACGGCTTCAATCTCGATGACGAGGGGACCGTCGAGCTGATCGACGAAGCCAGCGCGGCCGATCGCGACGCCGTCGATCTCTACCATTTCACCAGCCTGATCAACCGCTCGCTCGACGAGGCCGGCCGGCGACGAATTGTCGAGATGATGTGGGAAATCATCTATGCTGACGGGCGGGTGAGCGAATTCGAGGAGAACGTGATCTGGCGCGCTTCCGACCTGTTGGGGATCTCTTCCCGCGAGCGCATCGAGATCGGCCGACGGATCGCCGCCGAGCGCGCTCCTTCCGGCAACGACCGATGAACGCTCGCGCAGGCACCGCGGGAGCGCGTCGCAGGCATTCAGGTGCGCTGGGAGCCCCGGCTCGATGTCGATCTTTCAACCCGTGACCTTGGTGACGGGCGGCTCGTCCGGGATCGGGGCGGCGCTCGCCCGGGTATTTGCCGAACACGGCCACGAGGTCGCGGTGGTGGCGCGGCGCGAGCCGCAACTTGCGGCGGTCGCCGATGCCATCGCGGCGTCGGGAGCCAAGAAGCCGCACGTGATCGCCATCGACCTTGCGCGCAGCGATTCGCCGGCGAGGATCGCGCACGAATTGCTCGCGCGCGGCCTCGAGCCCGGCATCGTCGTCAACAATGCCGGGTTCGGCCTGTTCGGTCCGGCGGCGGAACTCGATCGCGCCCAGCAGCTCGACATGATCGACGTCAACGTCCGCACGCTGACCGATCTTTCGCTGCGCTGGATCGACAGCCTGATCCGCCACAAGGGCGGCATTCTCAACGTCGCGTCGCTGGCCGGGTTTCTGCCCGGCCCGGGGATGGCGGTCTATTACGCCACCAAGGCCTATGTGCTGTCGTTCACCGAATCGCTGCACCGCGAGCTCAAGCCCCGGGGCGTCCGGGTCACGGCGCTGTGCCCGGGCCCGGTCAGGACCGAATTCCAGCGCCGGGCCGGCATGGGCGAAAGACTTCCGGGCCTGCTGGTCCGCCCGGCCGACAAGGTGGCCCGGGAAGGCTATGAAGCATTCATGCAGGGGCGTCCGCTCGTGGTTCCGGGATTGGGAAACAAGATCCTGGCCTCGCTGCCGCGACTGCTGCCGCGCAGAGTCACGGCCGGCCTCGTCGCGGCGAGCCAGCGCAATCGCCGCAAGGCGAAATCCAGCGCCTGGCCGCGCCGCCGGCAAGGCCCGACGGAATAGCTTCGAACTGGCAAGGAAACGGCTTAGGGCCTACATTGTCCTGGTCGATTCCGTTCCCGGATTGCGATGCCCGACCCCGTCCTGATCATCCTGCACCAGGAGCATTCGACGCCCGGCCGCGTCGGCCAGGCGCTGAAACACCGCGGCTACGCGCTCGACATTCGCCGCCCGCGCCTGGGCGAGCCGCTGCCCGAAACGATGGCGCACCATTCCGGCGCCGTGCTGTTCGGCGGCCCGATGAGCGCCAACGACCGGGAAGACTTCATCCGCCGCGAGATCGATTGGCTGGCGGTGCCGCTCGCGGAGCAGAAGCCCTTCCTCGGGATTTGCCTCGGCGCGCAGCTTCTGGTCCGACAGCTCGGCGGCCGGGTGTATTTCCATCCCGAGGGCAAGGTCGAAGTCGGCTATTATCCGATCCGGCCGACGGAACTCGGCCGTGCAATGTGCGGCTTCTGGCCCGATCACGTCTATCAATGGCACCGCGAAGGCTTCGACCTGCCGAGCGGCGCGGCGCTGGTCGCGGAAGGCGAATTGTTCCCGGTCCAGGCGTTCCGCCACGGGGCTTGCGCCTACGCCATCCAGTTCCACCCGGAAGTGACCCACGCCATGATGTGCCGATGGACCACGCGGGGCCACGAGCGACTGGCGCTGCCGGGCGCCAAGGCGCGCGTCGCCCATTTCGAGGACCGCGCCGTGCACGATTACGGCATCCGCGCCTGGCTGACGAGCTTCCTCGATCATTGGATGGGCCGGGATTTGCCCGGGCGCGCCGAGGCGGCGGAGTAAAGCGCAATCGCGCCATAGCCGTAGCCCGGGCGCCCACGAAGTGGGCGCGAAATCCCGGGCTTTTCACCAGAAATCCCGGATTTTGCTTCGCTCCATCCGGGCTAGGACCATCGCATCGAAAAGCTCAGGCTGGTCTCGCCCCGACCTTGGCCGGAACGATCACCGGAGCGAGATTGCCGTCGAGCTCGACGGCCCTGCTCATGAACTCGACGCCCATCGCCTCGAGTTTTCCCATGGTCTCGCGGTCCGTGATGGACCGCGCCAGCCGGAAGCACCGCTCCGCCTGCTCCAGAAAATAGTTCGCATCCCGCATGGGTACCCCCTACGCAACTCTGGTCCCCGAACCCCCGGCCCGCGTGCGGCGAGGCACCCAGGGCGCCGCGCCGCGGCCGATAGCCAACCAAGGCTTTGTGGAGACATTGCGACGGGGTACCGAACCCCGGTATGTCATCGCCCGGCCGGGCACCCCATCGCGCTCGCGCGATGGGGACCCCGTGTCCGGGCGACCCAGTAGCCTCGGAGCAAGCGGGATGCGCGTTGTCCATCGAGAACACAGTGGTTACTGGGTGGCCCGCATGCGCGGGCCATGACACGCCTCGTTATGTACCTACGCCGCCTTGGCGATCGCGGCCTTCTGCAGCACGAAATCGTAGTTCACCTCATAGAACGCGCTTTCGAGCGTTTCGCCGTTCGGCGCCTTGCCGCCGGGGACTTCTTTGAAATCGACGATGAGCGGTTCCTTCACGCCGTACACCACGTCGTTGTCGATATAGCGATCGCCGCGCCGGAACAGATGGGTGACGATGCGGTGGTAGCCGGGCGCCTCGACCACGAAATGGATGTGCGCCGGCCGGTAATGGCTGATGTTCGTGCGCTCGACCAGCTCGCCGACGGTGCCGTCCATCGGGATCGTGTAGGAAATCGGCACCACCGTGCGGATCGCGAACGATCCGTCCGCCCGGGTGCGAAACACGCCCCGCAGCCACGGCCCCTCGACGTCGCGCTGCGCCTCGTAGAGCCCCTCGCCGTCGGTCTGCCACACGTCGAGGCTCGCGCCCGCAACCGGCTTGCCGTCGAGATCGCGCACCGTGCCGGTGACGAAGCAGGGCACGCCCGGGGCGTTTTTCGCCATGTCGGCGCCGTCGGCGAATTCCGGTGAGGCGGGGACGTGGAACGGTCCCTCGACGGTGGTCGGCGTCGCGCCGTTATCCAGGCGGTTGTTGATGGCGTCCATCAGCATGCTGACCCCGAGCACGTCGGAGAACAGGATGAACTCCTGGCGCTTGTCCGTGCACAGCTTGCCGGTGCGCGTGAGCCAATCGATCGCGGTCGCCCATTCCGCCTGGGTCGGCTCGATCTCGCGCACGAACGCGTGAACGTGCTTGACCAGCGCCGTCATGATCTCGCGCAGCCGCGGGTCGGGGATGTTGCTCCAGCGCTCGCGCGCGACGTCGGTCAGATTGCTCTCGGTCACATAGGGCATCTTCAACTCCCGAAGGTTAGACGCGATCGTTCCGGCTCGGCCGTCTTGAGGCGCGAGCGCCGTCCTTCGAGGCTCGGCGCTTCGCGCCTCGCACCTCAGGATGACGGCGCTAGCCTCGAAGGGCCGCCTCGAGCTCGCGCCGGACGAGTGCCGCGCCGGCGGCCATCGCCCGCATCTTACCAAAGGCGGTCTCCCGCGCGAGATACTTCAGCCCGCAGTCGGGTGCGACAATGATGCGTTCCGCGGGCACGAACGCGAGCGCCCGCCGGATGCGCTCCGCCACCGTTTCCGGGCGCTCCACCGCCGGATCGGAGAGATCGAGCACGCCCAGGATGATGGTCTTCGACGGCAGCGTTTTGAGCACGGAGCAGTCGAGCGCCGGTTGCGCGGTCTCGATCGAGATCTGGCGGGCGGGCGATTGCTCGAGCTCGGCCAGGAACGAATAGCCGGAAGGTTTTTGCTGCACCATCGCCGCATAGCCGAAGCAGATGTGGACCGCCGTGGTGCCTTCGATGGCTTCGAGCGCCCGGTTGAGTGCCGCAACGCCATAGCGCCGCGCCCGGTCGGGACGCGCCTGCATCCACGGCTCGTCGATCTGCACGACGTCGACGCCGGCCGCGAACAGATCGCGGATTTCCTCGTTGACCGCCGCCGCATAGTCGAGCGCGAGGAGCTCTTCGTCGCGGTAGAAATCGTCCTGGCATTGCTGCGCCATGGTGAACGGGCCCGGCACCGTCATCTTGATGGTGCGATCGGTGTTGGCCCGCAGGAATTGCGCGTCGCGGACCTCGACCGGATGCCGGCGGCGGATTTTTGCCACCACGCGCGGCACCGCGATCGGCTCCCCGCTGCGGTTGATCGTGGTGCCGGGCTTTTCGAGATCGATGCCGTCGAGCGCGGTGGCGAAGCGGTTGGAATAGCTCTCGCGCCTTGTCTCGCCGTCGGTGACGATGTCGAGGCCGGCGCGCTCCTGGTCGCGGATCGCCAGGAGGGTGGCGTCGTCCTGCGCCTGCTCGAGGAATTCTGGCGCAACGCGCCATAATTCCTGCGCCCGCACCCGCGGCGGCATCTGCTTGGCGAGTTTTTGGCGGTCGATCAGCCAATCGGGCTGCGGGTAGGACCCGACCAGCGAGGTGGGGAGGAGCTTGTGCAGCTTGTTGGGCAAGATGCTCACGGGCGCAAGATTACTTCGCGGGATCGGGCAGCTCGAGAGAATAATGTGTCGCCTCCCAGGTCTCGACGAGTGTGGCGAGCACATCGAGACGATCGCCTTCGGGTGTGTTCCGCTTCGCGGCCATCAGGCCCTCGATCTCCTTGAGGGCGCGCCGATAGTCGCGATGCGTCTTGATCGGAGCGATGTCCATAGCCGCCTCCAAGTCGAGTCAGGCCGGAGCGACGACGAAGCCGGCGCGCGGGAAATGCACGTGCACGTCGCCGACTTGGTCGTCGGTGCGCTTGATCACGATCTCCTGCGCGTTCGAGCGCACGAGCTCGCCCGTAACCGGATCCTTGCCGACGTCGTCGGGCGTCACCCTGACCTTTTGGCCCGGCTTGCGGCCGGCGGGATCCGAAACATCCGCCGCCGCTGGCGCCGCGGCGGGAGTCGCGGCTTTGGCGATCTCGAGCGCGCGCTGCGAACTGAGCTCGCTGCGCCGGCCGTGACCGATCGCCGCCATGCGCTCGGCCCAGGCCAGCAGGCGAGAAAACTCGCCGAGCGGCGCCGCCGACTTTCCGGCGTTGCGCTGGACGAACCAGACGCAATGATAGGCGGCAAGGTCGGGCGTCCCCGCTTGCTCCCCGAGCAAAAATTTTCGCCCGTCGGCGAGCGCCCGGTCGAGCCAACCGAAATGCGCGCGCAGCTGGTCGAGCTGGTAGGGCAGCGCGGCCTTCATGGCAGCCGGATCGAAATTGCGCCCGGAGAACTTGGCGCGGTCCTGCTTGAAGTCCTCCGGCAGCTGATCGGCAATGTGGGCAAAGCCGACGATCACCGACGGCGTGAACATCGCCTTCTCGGCCCACCAGGCGAGCGCGTCGCCGACGCCCGGATGCGGATTGAGCGGCGGCTCGGGATCGAGCGCGTCGATCTCGCGCAGGATGCGCTGGGTGTCGCAAAAAATGTCGGCGCCGATCTGCAGCACCGGCGTTTTGCGATAGCCGCCGGTCAGCGGCATCAAGTCCGGCTTGGGCATGATGCGCGGGATCTCGACCGACGACCACGCCAGCCCCTTGATGCCGAACGCGACCCGGATCTTCTCCGCATAGGGCGAGGTTTCGTAATGGTGCAGGATGATGTCGACCATGCTGGTCTCCGGCGCCGCCTTGTATGCAGCAGCGGCCGCAGCCTAGCACGGCGCCCGGGCCGCATACGCTGTTCCCATCTCCCCTTGCGGGCCTTTGCGGGAGAGGGTGGCCGATCCGAGTAAAGCGAGGATCGGCCGGGTGAGGGGTCCGTGCTCGCATTTCGGGTTGCTCTGTGCCGCCATTGGCGGTGCGGTGCTATCATGTGCAACCCGAATGGCAGCGGAGGATTGCCTTGGCGAGCGAGCGCGTGGAGCGGCGGCTCACGGCCATTCTGGCGGCCGACGTCGCCGGCTATAGCCGGCTCACCGGCATCGACGAGGAGGGGACGCACTTCCAGCTCAAGGACTGCCTGCGCGCCGTGTTCCATCCCAGCATCGCCGAGCACCGCGGCCGAATCGTCAAGACCACCGGCGACGGGATGCTGGCCGAGTTCGGCAGCGTGGTGGACGCGGTGCGCTGCGCGCTCGCGGTTCAGCGCGGCATGGCGGAGCGCAACACGGACCTGCCGCAGGAGCAGCGCATCGAGTTCCGCATCGGCATCAACGTCGGCGACATCATCCTCGACGGCGGGGACATTTTCGGCGACGGCGTGAACGTCGCGGCGCGGCTCGAAGGACTGGCGGAGCCCGGCGGCATTTGCCTCTCCGATGACGCGCAGCGGCAGGTGCGGGGCAAGCTCGACGTCGCGTTCGAGGACGCCGGCGAGCAGCGGCTGAAGAACATCGCGCGGCCGGTGCGGGTTTTTCGCGTGCGGCCCAGTGGCGCGGCCGCAAATGCACGGCCGGTCTTGGCGCTGCCCGACAAGCCCTCGGTCGCCGTCCTGCCGTTCCAGAATCTCAGCGGCGATCCGGAGCAGGAGTATTTCGCCGACGGCATGGTGGAGGACATCATCACGGCGCTGTCGCGCTTCCGCAACCTGTTCGTGATCTCGCGGAATTCGAGCTTCACCTACAAGGGCCATGCCGTCGACGTGAAGCAGGTCGGCCGCGAGCTTGGCGTGCGCTACGTGCTCGAAGGCAGCGTGCGCAAGGCGGC
>WNGD01002571.1_pt1 | contig 18861 bp, 17 predicted proteins | sample 5400671 | NCBI WGS metagenome assembly WNGD01 (sample SAMN13153369, study PRJNA577476) | soil metagenome | isolation source: 40 cm soil or saprolite under grassland replicate 2 | place: USA:California | collected 2016-06-15
CAGGATTGTCACCCCAAAATAGTGTTGCGAGTTCTTCCCGGCTTGCGCGGTAGTCCGGTTTCATCGCCAGGAAGGCGAGCAGGGCTCGGGCCTTTCTGGATCGGACCGAAATCGGAATAGGGCGGCCCACGTTCGCTTCGATCGCGAACCCCCGAGCAGACGCAATGTGACGTGGCTCAATTTGGACATCGATCGGAGCCGCCGCCGAAGAATCTACGGCTACGTAACTTATCATTCTTGATCCGCACGCACCACGCTCAACCATAAAGGCCCGGAGAACGCTCCTTCAGAGCCTTGCTACGCATTAAGTACCTCATTCCTCGAAAGGTTTTCTTTGACGGCGCAATGACGCCGCGATGACCACGGCTGTGCCATCGTTGATGAAATTCGAGGGCTGCTCAGCGCTTGAGGCTCATTGAGCGCCGGCGCGCTCGCCGCAGGAGCAATGAGCTGGTCCGAGGCGACAACATGACGACCCACCCCAGACTCGAAGCAGCATTGGCATTGCATCGGTTCGGTTTCGGACCGGTCGCCGGTTCGATCGCCGCGATCGCGGACGATCCGCGCGGCGCATTGCTGGCCGACCTCGAACGGCCCGGCGCCGGGCGGGTCGCGGCGGCGAATCTGCCCAACAGCGGGCAGGCGGCGCGTGCCTTCTTCGAGTTCCGCGCTGAACGGCTGGCGAAGGAAAAGCTAACGCAGCGCGCCAAAAAGGAGACAGAGACGAAGGGCATGGTTGTTGGCACGGCCGACGGCGATGCGATGAAACCAAACGGGGACGCGCAGGCTCCCAACCCGGAACCGGCTCAGACTCAGCAGAGCCAACAGCCGCCGCCATTGCCGGCTCAGCTTGTTCAAAACGAGGCCAAAGTCCGCATCGAAGTCGCCGTCGCCGCGGAGATCGGCTTCGTCGAGCGCCTTGTTTGGTTTTGGTCGAATCACTTCTGTGTTTCGGCCGACAAGATCGTTTCCATGGCCGGCGCCTATGAGCGCGAGGCGATACGCCCGCGCGTCCTTGTCCGCTTCGTCGACATGCTGACCGCGGTCGAAAGCCATCCGGCCATGTTGTTTTATCTCGATAACTTGCAATCCATCGGCCCGAATTCGGTCGCCGGCATTAACCGCGACAGGAGCTTAAACGAAAACCTTGCCCGCGAAATTCTGGAGCTGCACACGCTCGGCGTCCGCACCGGTTATTCGCAGGACGATGTCACGCACTTTGCCAATGTGCTCACGGGGTGGACCTGGGTGGGGCTTGGCGAGCCCAACCATGGCGGGGAGTTCGTTTTCGTCAAGCGCCTGCACGAGCCGGGCGAACAGACTGTGATCGGCAAGAGCTATCCCGACACGGGGGTCGATCAGGGCCGTGCCGTGCTCGCAGATCTGGCGCGGCATCCGGCGACTGCAGGGCACATCGCGTATAAGTTCGCCCGGCATTTCGTCGCCGACGCGCCTCCGCCGTCGCTGGTCGACAAGCTAGCGAAGAGTTTTGCCGACAGTGACGGCAATCTAAAGGAGCTGGCCAAGACGCTGATTGCGGCCGAGGAATCATGGACGCCCGAGCGCACGAAGCTCAAGCGTCCATCCGAATGGATCATATCCGCGCTGCGCCTCACGGGTACGCCATGGGTGGTCGGCCGTGTCATGTCGGGGCAGGCGTTGCTCGGCGAGCCGCTGTGGCGTCCGCCGGCTCCAAACGGCTTCCCCGATAACGAGTCGACATGGATCGATGGCCTGTCGCAACGCGTCGACATAGCCAGCAATTTCGCCGGCCGCGTGGCTGACCGGTTGGATCCCGTCGCGCTTGTCGAGGCGGGGCTCGGCCCGCTGGCGTCGGCCGAGACCCGCAACACGGTCGCTCGCGCGGAAAGTCGCGCGCAGGCGCTCGCCCTGCTGCTGATGGCGCCAGAGTTCCTGCGGAGATAAATCATGACCGAACGCCACGCACCGTCGCGCCGGGAATTGCTGCTCGCTTCGGGCACTCTGTTCGCCTGGGCGTATCTGCCGAAGCTCGCGCGTGCCGAAGGGCGCGACCCGCGCTTTCTGACGATCGTACTGCGCGGTGCGCTCGACGGGCTCGCGACAGTGGCCCCGGTTGGAGATCCAGATTGGGTTTCGCTGCGCGGCGACAACGCGCTGACGCTCGACAGCAAGACATCGGCACTCAAGCTCGACGATTTCTTCGCGCTCAATCCAGCGATGCCGAATCTGCATCGTATGTTCAAAGCGAACGAGGCGATTGTCGTCCACGCCGCCGCCACGTCCTATCGCGAGCGCTCGCATTTCGACGGCCAGGACGTGCTCGAGAGTGGTGTCGAAAAGCCAAGCGCGACCTACACCGGGTGGCTCAACCGTTTACTGGTGGGCCTTGCGCCCGAGGACCGCGTCGGTTCGAACGGGGGCAGGGCCTTCGCCGTCGGACCGGTGACGCCGTTGGTTGTTCGTGGGCCAGCGCCGGTACTGGCGTGGTCGCCGCGGCGAGTTCTGCCGGCAAGCGACGGCACCATCATGCGATTGCTGGACCTCTATCGGCACACTGACGTCAACTTCGCGCGCGTCCTTGAAGGCCGCACGAGGCTCACGGCAATTGCGCCGGCCGGCAGCATGGAGCAGAAGCCGGTCGGCCAGATCGCCGCCCCCGACCTCGCTCGGTTGCGTGCCTATTTCTCCGAAGCCGTTGGCACCGCCGCGAAGTTCCTGGCGCAGCCCGACGGTCCGCGCGTCGGCGCGCTCGCGCTTGACGGTTGGGACACGCACTACAATGAAGGCATCGCGGCTGGCTGGCTGGCGCAACTGCTGGGCGCGCTCGATGGGGCTCTCGCCGCCGTGCAGACAATATGGGACCGGCGTGGCGCGAGACCGTCGTGGTGCTTGTCACCGAGTTCGGCCGCACGGCGCGCATCAACGGCACTAATGGCACCGACCACGGCACCGCCACCGTCATGCTACTCGCCGGCGGCGCGCTCAAAGGCGGTCGCGTGATCGCCGACTGGCCTGGGCTGAAGGCGGCGAACTTGTTGGAGAACCGCGACCTCAAGCCGACCATCGATGTGCGCGCCGTGCTCAAAGGATTGCTGAAGGATCATCTTCGGGCGAACGACCACGCGCTTGCAGCCGATGTGTTCCCCGGCAGCGACGATGTGAAGCCCATTGCAGGCTTGGTCACGTCGGGCTGACCGCAGTGAATTGAATCCGCTCTCCAAGGAAAGAGCGGAATGCTCAAGCGTAGTTATGTTGCTCCCGTACCCACGGATAGGTGATTTCAAAAGGGCGGTATGACGATTTTATCCCGATGCCATCTGACGATTTTCAACCGATGGGACCACCCGTGGGCATTTCGGGTATGTTCCATGCGTCGCATTGAGAATCGACCTGAAGCAAACCGCCACATGCGGCCACTTTGGGCGGAGTTCATTTTTGCCCTCGACAGTTGGTTGCGAAGGCGGGAAGGCGTGTTCGAGTACAGCCACAAGCCGGACTGCATTCTTCGGGCCCAGCTCAGCCAGCTGTCGAGTGATGTGCTGCTTTCCGACGGAACGTCCGGTCGCCCCGGTGACCGGGTGATCGACGTCCACCTCTGGAATGAGCAGATCCCTGTCAAACCTATCGCAGGCTATTCCCTGGCGTGGGGATGCCGCTTCAACCGGAGCCTCGCAAAATCCCTTCGTGGACTGGCTCAATTTCTGATGAGTAAGCCGCAACTCTCGGACATAAACATCATCCGCGCGATTACAAATCTCGACGCGCTTCATCGTATCGCCACACGACATGGATTCGAGGTCAGTCGCGACCCTGTCAATCTTTCACCACCTTGGGAGCACGCGCACCGGTTCGGCCAAAATATTCTGTATTGGCTGTTGACGCTTGCGTGTCATTCCGGCCGTACGCGGCCGCGTAAATTTTCGCGAAGCCGACAGGTCATATATCTCTCTCGCAGGGTGCTCGACTGCAAGTACATTGCCGCTACGAGGAGGCATACCCGCCATGGTGCTCATGGAGTCGCTTGACGCCACGAAGCTCATGCCCGAACAGCGCCATCACGCCGCCATGCCAAGGATCGCGAGGCGCTGCTGGCCTTCTACGACTTCCCGGCCGAGCATTGGAAGCATCTGCGCACGACCAACGTCATCGAGAGCGTATTCGCGACGGTTCGTCAGCGCACCGTGCGCAGCAAGGGATGCCTCTCGAACGAGACCGCGCTGGCCATGATCTTCAAGCTTGCCGAGGCGGCCGAGAAAAGCTGGCGAAGCCTCGACGGTCACAACCTGCTGCCGAAACTAACGCTTGGAGCGAAGTTCGCCGACGGAATCGAGATCACATCGCAAGCTCAAGCTGCTGCCGCCTGGTCCCGACCAACCAGGCTCGACCTTCACGGTCATCCATTGACGCGAGATAACAGCTGATCAGATACGTCGAGGATAGAGCTACAATGGCAGAGCCGATCAAGCCCTCTGCGCTGTCGGAGTCGAGACTGCGGACTGGAGATGAAGGCTCTGGGCTGCTTCCGCGCCGCTTAATCTTCGGAAATCCCGAACGGAGCGTCGTGCGCATAAGTCCGGGTGGCACGCGGATTGCCTTCCTCGCGCCGGTAGATGGCGTGCTCAATCTTTGGGTTGCCCCCATCGACCAGATAGACAATGCGCGTCCCGTGACCGCGGTGACCGACCGTAATCTCGGCTCCTCGATCGTATGGATGCACGACAATCGGCATATCGTATTCTTCCGCGAGCAGGCTGGCGACGAGAACTGGCGCGCCTGGCGAGTCGATCTCCGAACTGCCGAAATCAGGCCGCTGACTCCGGGACCCGGGGTGAAATGTGACGTTCAGCAGATTTCGCGCCACTTTCCCAGCGAACTGCTTATCACGCATAACGAGCGCGATAAGCGTTACTTCGACGTCTATCGTGTAGATGTTGCGACCGGGGAAAGCACTTTGCTCCAAGCCAACGAGGGTTTCACCTCGCACTTCACCGATCAGCAGTTCCGTGTGCGCTACGCTGTTCGTCATGGCGAGAACGGCGATGTCGAGTACCTGCAGCGCGGCACAGACGGTGAATGGGGCCTCTTCACCAGAATCAGCGCGGACGATACGGTGGCGACCCGCGCCATGGAGTTCAGCGCCGACGGCCGCGAATTGTATTGGCTGGATAGCCGGGGTCGCGATACCGCCGCAGCCGTCGCGCATGACCTCGAAAGTGGCACGACGCGGATCCTCGCGGAAGACCCCCGAGCCGATTTCACCCATCTCTTACTCGATCCCATAACCGAGCGCCCGGTCGCAGCAGCACGTACATTCGAGCGTACCCGGTGGGAGGTGCTGGACCCAGACTACGAGGAAGATTTCAACTACCTCACGCGCCAATCATCGGGTGATCTCACGATCACCAGCATGTCGCAGGACCGGCGGCACTGGATCGTAGCCTATCTGCATGACAACTCACCTTTGGAATACTTCCATTACGATCGCAACGCGAGGCAGGCTCGGCGCCTCTTTTCGTCGATGCCCACATTGGAGGGAGCGCCACTTGTGATGATGGAGCCCATCATCGTTCGCGCCCGCGACGGACTTGAACTCGTCTGCTATCTGTCCCGTCCGCGCGACGCGCGGCCGGCGAAGAGGCTGCCGACGGTGCTGCTCGTACATGGCGGGCCCTGGACACGGAACGTATGGGCGCTGCACCCCGATCACCAATGGCTCGCCAACCGGGGCTATGCGGTGCTGAGTGTGAACTATCGAGGTTCAACCGGGTTCGGGAAAGCCTTCGTCAACGCTGCCAACCTCGAGTGGGCAGGCAAGATGCACGACGATCTGATCGACGCCGTTGACTGGGCGATTGCCCAAGATATCGCCGATCCCGACCGCGTCGCGATCATGGGCGGCAGCTATGGCGGCTACGCGGCGTTGGTCGGTGTGACTTTCACGCCCGAGAAATTCGCCTGCGCGATAGATATCGTAGGGGTCTCCAACCTCGTGACCTTTCTTAACACGATCCCGGAGTATTGGATGACGTGGAAATCGATGTGGAAGGTCCGCGTGGGTGACTACACCTCCGAGGCGGGGCAGCGGTTCCTGCAGGAGCGTTCGCCCCTCAACCGTGCCGACCGCATCGTGCGGCCGCTACTGATCGGCCAGGGCGCGAACGACGTGCGCGTGAAAGCTTCGGAGTCCGAGCAGATCGTCGCCGCGATGCAGCAACACGGCATCCCTGTGATCTATGTCTACTATCCTGATGAAGGGCACGGCTTCGGCCGACCCGAGAACCGCCGCTCCTTCCGCGCCGTTGTGGAGGCGTTCCTCGCAACGTATCTCGGCGGGCGCTGCGAGCCGGTTGGCGATGACTTCCAGAACTCCACGATCGAGTTTAAGGCCGGCCGTGAGCTGATCCCCATTTAGGCGTTTACGGCTACGGCCTTATGAGTTTATGACTCGACGCCGATGACTGAGTTTCACTCCGCGGTTGTGCACCGCGACTCCGAGGCCGCAGCTGTCTTGTCGCTCAATCTAACGATGGACCGGATGAGGCTGAACGCAAACGATCTTGACGCTGGAGGGAATGACGGCTCGCTGCCCGAACCGGTCGTCCACCGCCTTGTCGGTGTTATGCCAAACGCCCTTGTAGCCTTCGACGCGTTCGTCGAGACCTGGGGCGTCAAGTACGAGAAAGCGGTCGAATGCCTCACCAAGGACCGCGAGGCGCTGCTGGCCTTCTACGATTTCCCGGCCGCGCATTGGAAGCATCTGCGCACGACCAACGTCATCGAGAGCTGCGTCGCGGCCTGAGCAATCGTTCAATTTTGTTGGGCCGTGCGGCCGCGCAGCTTCAACTCGGCGACGACGTTTTCGAGCGTCCGCCGCACGCGCTCCGCCGCCGACGCATCGATCGCGCTGGTATCGATGAAGAGGTCGAGCCCGGTGTCATGCTCGTTGATGACTGGCGCAGCTTTGCGCGCCGCGTCGGTGCTGCCTTCCACAGCGTAGGGCACGACCGGATGCGCGATGCCCTTCAACGTGATCGGCTCGAGCGGACGCGCGCGCACCATGTCGCGCACGAGCATGAAGGTCTCGTAGCTCAGCACGATCCCGCCCGGCTCCGCAATCGACTGTAGACGCGCCGCGAGATTGGCCTCGGCGCCGATAATCGTGTAATCCATTCGGTCGTCGCTGCCGAAATTGCCGACGTTGCAGAAGCCGGTGTTGATGCCCATCCGCACGCGGAAGGGCTCCTCGATGCCGCGCTTTCGCCATCGCACGTTGAGCTCGGCAAGGCGGCGCTGCATGTCCAAGGCCATCGCCAGGCACGCCCTTGCGTCCTTGACCGCCCCACGCGATTCGGGATCACCGAAGAACACGAGAATCGCGTCGCCGATGAATTTGTTGACCGTGCCGCCATGCGCCGCCGCGATCGACGACATTTCGGTCAGATATTCGTTGAGCAGTGCGGTGAGTTCTTCCGGCTGCATTCGCTCTGCGGTCGCCGTGAAGTCGACCACGTCCGAGAAGAAGACCGTCAGCTTCTTGCGCTCGGTGGCGATCTCAACGTCCTTGCCGGCGAAAATGCCGCGGTAGAGTTGCGGCGGCAGATATTTTGCAATTTTTTTCGCTAAGCCCGAGAGGAACTCGTTGCTTCGCGCCAACTCCCTGTTGAAGCGTGCGATCACGCTGGATTGGTGGCGTTGCAGCCCGATGAAGGCGAGGCCGGCGACGGCGACGAAGGCGAAGTAAAGGAGCAGGTATTTGAACGCGAAGATGTGGGCCGCGATCGGCTGGCTGATGGTGAACTCCTCGATGCCGCGCACGTCGCCGACTTGCCAGTCGCGTTTGGGGCTGTCGGGATGTGTATTGTGGCAATTCACGCAGGCGGCCGCCATGATGATCGGGGTGGCCAGCCGGACGCGGCGGTCGAAAATCGAGCCTGAAACATCGTACACGCGCGAATGCGGATTTTGCCGCAGGCTCTCGAGCGCCTGCCGCTCGAAGTCGTCGAAGGCATGGGGCGGACGATTCTTGAAAGGATAATCCGAGAAAAAGCGGAATTGCGTGTTGCCGTTGTTTCGGTTGATCAAGTCGCCAAGCTCGAGCGAGAGCGTGGCCGGGATCGGAATGGCGCCGGGGACCTCCGCATAGTTGGGGAGCACGTGCGTCTTCTCGCCGTCGGCGAGCACGCGGCCGACCACCCTGCTCGCGTAATAGTTTCGGATGCTGTCGATCGTCGACGATAGCTCGTTGGCCTGCTCGGTCAGCGCGCGTTCCGACATGTTGCGCAGGTCGAGCCAGACCGCGACCGGAAGTCCGGCCAGGAGGAGCAGCACGAGGATGATGGTGATGGAAAGCCTGCGCGCGAAGAATCCGCTGATCCGCTCGCTCACCGCGGCCGCACGGCCGGGGGCGGTCGGAGAAGCGTGCGGCGGTTCTGCGGAATATGGCGCGGTTGCGACCATCTCGGCCTCGCTTTCGCGTTCTTCGGCGGTATTGCCATGGGACGGCACGTAGTGTGCCGATTGCGAGGTTCGCAAGCCCTTGCGGCACACTTTCGCGCGAGCGGCGCAATCGAAGGCAGAAGCGCCGGCGAGCGGCCTACGCGCTCCCCGTCACCTGCCACGACGCGAATCCGGCGCCGACGAGCGTCTGCGGGCTCGGGAAATAGTCGATCAGCTCGAAACCCTTGCTGCCCGCCGCGGCGTGGGCGATCACCCAGTCGCGGATTTCGTGCGCGCCGTTGCCGGTGCGCGCAAGCGCATCGGTGAGAAAAGCGGCGAGCCGCGCATCCTCGCCCTCCTCGAAGTGCTTGATGCAGGCGTGGTCGAACTCCTCGTCGATCCATCCCATCGTCGGCTCGCCGATCGAGTGGCTCAAGCCGCCGGTGCCGAGCACCGCCACCCGCAACGGTTCGGGGTAACTCTCGATCGCCTGTCTCAGCAGCCGGCCCCAGGCCAGGCAGCGCCGGATGCTCGGCATCGGCTCCTCGAGGTCGTTGACGATCACGGGCACGATCGGCAGCTCGGCGTCGACGCCGATGCGCCAGAGCGGGATGCAAGTGCCGTGGTCGAGCTTGAGGCGGTGCGACAGCGCAGGCTCGAAATCGTCGTTGAGCGCGGTCTCGAGCAAATGGCGCCCGAACGCGGCGTGGCCCTTGAGGCGCTCGCGGGGAAACACCTTTTTCATGAACGGCTCGGGCGGGCCGTCGTGCTCGTCGCCGATGCCGATGCAGACCGCCGGCAGGTTGCTGATGAAGAAATTGACCCAGTGATCGGGCGAGATGACGACGAGGAGGTCCGGCCGGCACGCCTTGAGCCGCCGCCCGATCTCGTCGAAGCCGGCCGCCAACCGGTTGCGGTGATCTCGCGGCATGGTCTCCCAGTCCCGCGCGATGATCGGCCCGTGACTGGCCGCGAACACGCCCACGAGATCAGCCATCGACCTTCCCTTTCCCGGCCTTGAGCGCGTGCAGCCGCGCGATGAACTCGCCTTCCGGCATGCCGCGGATCTGGAAGTAGAAGCGCAAAAGGTAGGCGTTGACCAGCGGCGCGATCTTGCCCACGTCGTCTTCGAGCAGCGCCTTGCGGATGTCCGCCTTGATCTCGTAGCGCTCGAGCACGGCGGGCATATTCGCGCGATACTCCGCCGCCAGCTTCGCATCGTGCTGCAGATCGAAGAACAGCTTGCTCACCCAGTAATCGGTCATTGCCGCTCCGGCGCCGATGACTTGAGCCCGTGAGGCACGCTTGTCTCGCCCGGCGATCTTAACCTAGTCGCGGCCCGGCCGTCATTTCCGCGCCCGCGCTTATTTGAGCCGCTTCGCCGCCTCTTCCACGATGCTCAGATCGGCATGCTTCTTGACGTCGGGGGCCGATTTGACGAAGCCGAGATCGCGCGTCATGTCGACGTTCTTCTGCAGCGCCACCAGATCGGGCAGCATGTTGGGGTCATGGTAGGCGTCGCGCTTGGTGAACAGCCAATCGAAGCGCTCCGGCGGCTGCTTGGTGACGCGGCCCGCGATCTCCATGGCCTCCTTGTGGTTGCTCGGATCGAGGTACCAGCGCGTGATGCGCAGCGTGTCCTCCATGAAGTCGACCATGGCGGCGCGGTTCTTGTCGAGGAACGGCTTGCGCGCGGTCCACACGATCATGTCGGTGACGCCGATCGCATCGCGCTGGACGAACAGCGTGCGGCCGATCTTGCGCAGCTCGGGATCGTAGGAGAACGGAATGACCGCGGGGATCATGTCCACCTTCTTTTCCGACAGCATGGCGCGCATGGTGGGGAAAGCCGACTCGACCACCGTATAGTCGCGTTTGTCCTCGAGGCCGAACTTGCGCAGCATCGCGCGCATGGCGACGTCGACGGCGCTGCCGGCCGCGTTGGTCATCACCACCTTGCCCTTGAGATCGTCGACTTTCTTGATCGGGCCATCGGCGAGAACCATGTACTCCTGCGAGTAATAGCCTTCGACGCCGTCGCGGAACTCGTCCGCGATGATGCGCAGGTCGTCCATGCCGGCGTTCTCGATCGCGATCGCAAGCGTCGAGTAGGCGAGGTTGGACACTTCGAGCTCGCCGTTGGCGAGCGCCGTCACCATGGGCGGGGTGCCGGCGAAGCGGACCGGCTCGATCGTGTAGGACTTGCCGAGATGCCGCGCGAGGTCCTTTTTCTCCAGGATGATCGAGGCCCAGTTGGTGACCGGGGCGACCCAGGACAGGCGGATCTTGACGGGCTCGGCGCTCTGCGCCGCGCTCGCGCCGAAGAGCGCGGCAGCGGCGACGCTCGCAAACATCAATCTCGATAGGCGCATGCGTGTCCTCCTGGTGGCGGGTTTTGCGGCGTTCGGCCGATTTTGACGCCACGTTGCAGAGCGGCGGCGGTCTTGGCAAGGGTCGAAATTGGCGCACGCTCGGCGAGGGCGCGGCAATGGATTGCGTCGCACCGCTACGGCGAAGCCTCCTCCAGCACGCGCCCCTTGGTTTCGACCGCGTAGAGGCCGGTGATCACGGCTGCGACGGCCGCGACGGTCGCGAACGTGGCGAAGACCGATGGCAGGCCGCCAGCGGGCATCATTCCAACCACCGTCGGTCCGATGATCGAGGCAAACCGAAGCCAGGCGGTGGCGACCCCCACCGCGAGCGCGCGCACGCGGGTGGGATAGAGTTCCGGCGTGTAGAGATAGACGCCGATATTGATGGTGCTGATGAAGAAATAAGCGATGGTCATAAAGGTCAGCACCTGCTCCGCGCTGGGAGCGGGGAAGAGGGCGAGCGTGCCCAAAGCCAGCGTCGCAGCCGCGAAGGAGAACGCAAACCACGGCCGCCGTCCCACTTGGTCGATGGTCAATGCGCAGATCAGCGTGCCGAGAAGGCCGACGGCCTGCGTGATCAATCCGTATCGCAGCGACACGTCGAGCGGGAGCTTGAATACGGTTCGATACAAGGTCGGCAGCCAGATCGAGAGCCCGTAGTTAACGAAGTAGGCGCAGAACCAGATCACCCACACCACCAACGTGCGTCGCAAATAGAGCGGGCCGAAGAGATCGGCCAAGGCCGCGGGTTTGTCGGAGGTGGACACGACCGGCTTCACCGGCGGCAGCGGCGCTCCGGTCGCCTTCTGCGTCTCACTCTCGATCAGCGACATTGCGGCCTCGGCCTCGGCCTGGCGGCCATGCACCGCGAGCCAGCGCGGAGATTCCGGCAGCAGGCTGCGCAGCACGAGCGCGAGCAGCGCCGGCAGCGCGCCGATGACGAACATGTATTGCCAGCCGAGATGCGGCACGACCCACAATCCGGCGAGGCTTGCCGCCACCAGGCCGATCGGGAACACGAGCTCGTACAGCAGCACGAAGCGCCCGCGGCCCTGCGCCTTTGCCAGCTCGCTGATGAAGACGGCGGCGACCGGCACCTCGCCGCCGAGCCCGATGCCCTGCACAGTGCGCAGCACCAGCAGCGAGTTGTAGTCCCACGCCAGCGCGCAGGCGAGGCTCATCACGGCGAACAGCGCGATCGACCAGACCATCGCCGTCATCCGCCCGTAACGCTCGGCGATCCAGCCGAACAACAGCGCGCCCAGCAATTGTCCGAGGAACCCCGCCGAGATCATCAGCCCGATCTGCGGCGGGGTCAGCTTCCAGAGCGGGACGATGACCGGCAGCACCGATGCGATGGCCAGCGCGTCGAAGGCGTCGAAGAAGGTGGCGACGCCGACGATGATGCGCGCCTTGACCTGCCACCACGAGGTGGGCAGGCGCTCCAGCCGCGCGACGATGTCATCGACCGACGCGCGGGTGCCCGCAGCGTCCATGTTTTCCTCCCCTTGGCTTTCTTCGACCGTGCGGATTGGCTCGCTTATGCCCGCGGCAATTTCAGAAGTCGCGCCGCGGTGTCGAAGCAGATGGCGGTTCGCACGCTGTCCTTTAGCGACACGCCGTCGATGAAATGTCCGGCCTCCTCGACCGATTCGAAGGGATAATCGGCGGCGAACATCACGCGGTCATGGCCGAGCGCATCGATCGTGCAGTTCAGCGGCTCCGCCGCGCACATGCCCGAGGTCGCCACCACGATGTTGTCCTTGACGTATTGTGAGGGACGCTTCGCGAGGTTGACCGCGTAAAAATCCGGTCCCGTGCGGCTGTCGAAACGCCAGAGCAGGAATGGCAAGGTTTCGCCCAAATGGCCGAGCGCGAGCCGCGCGCGCGGGAAGCGATCGAACACGCCTCCGAACACGATGCGCAAGGCGTGCGAGCCGGTCTCGAAGGTCCATTCCCACGTCGCCCGCCGCAACCCGTTGTAGCCGTCCAACACGGGCGCGGGCGTGAGCGGGTCGGCCGGATGGAGATAGATGAGTGCGTCCAATGCCTGCGCCCGTTCCCAGAAGGGGTCGAGCGAGCGATCATCCAGGTACGTCCCATTGGTATGGCCGTTGATCATGGCGCCGCAGAACTTGAGCTCGCGCATGCAGCGTTCGAGCTCGTCCGCGGCGGCGACGGCGTCCTGCATGGCAAGGTGCGCGAAGCCCGAATAGCGGCGCGGGCGCTTTTCGATTTCACGGGCGAGGAAATCATTGGCCGCGCGCGCCTTGTCACGCGCCGTCTTGACGTCGCGCTCGGCTTGCACGCCCGGCCCGGCCAACGACAGCACGCAGCGTTCGATGCCGGCGCGATCCATGGCATCGAGCCGCATCTCACCGAAGTCGGTCAGACGCGCGAGAAACTCCTGTCGTTTGTTCGCCGGGAGGTTCGCAACGGTCGGCGCCCAATAGTCCTCGAAGCCGGGGCAGAGGCAGTGTTCTTCAACCGCGATCTTCTTGACCATGCCATCCCCGGTTGTTCCTCGCTGGCGCTTTCTGTACCGTATTCTGGTTGAAGCGCATCAATTGGCAAGGCTTATCTCGCCCAACTCGACAGCTGTAGCATTGGTCATAGGGAGGAGTTGCGGTGACGAAAAAAATCCGCGGCGTCACGTTCGAGGAGAACCTGTCCAACAGCATGGGGCTCGAGTTCTACAACCTGTCCCATCGTTTCGGTTACCAATCCCCGAACTGGCCCTATTTCGAAGACGTCAAGATCGAGCGCATCCATTACCACGCCAAGTCCGGCGTACTGTCGCAGCGCATCACGACGAGCATGCACAACACGACGCATATCGATGCGCCGGCGCATGTGGTGCAGGGCACGCCGTTCATCGACGAGGTTCCATTGCCGCACTTCTTCGGCTCGGGAATCGTGGTCTCGATTCCGAAGAAGAAGTGGGAATCGATCACCTACGACGATCTCGAAAAGGCCGCCGGCGCGGCGGTGCGCCCGCGCGACGTCGTCATCGTCAACACCGGCTGGCACAAGGTCTACGAGGACAGCGAGGACTACTTCTGTCGCGCGCCCGGCTTCGTGCCATCGGCGGGCGAGTGGTTCGTGGAGAAAAAGGTCAAGGTCGTCGGCCACGACACGCAAGCCAACGACCATCCGCTCGCTACCGCCATCGGCCCCCAGCGCAACGGCCCGCTGCATCCGCATCTGGCCGAGGAATACAAGGCATGGTCGGGCGGCCGCGACTGGAAGGAGGATTTTCCCGACTGGGAGCCGGTCCACCGCATCCTGTTCAAGAACGGCATCTTGGGCATCGAGAACGTCGGCGGCGACATCGACAAGGTCACCGGCAAGCGCTGCACCTTCGCGCTGTTCCCGTGGAACTGGGAGCGCGGCGACGGCTGCATCATTCGCCTGGTCGCCATCGTCGACCCCAAGGGCGCCTACCGGATCGAGAAGGGGGAGAAATTCTGATGGAAGTCAAACATCTCAGCGAAGCCAAACCGTATGAGGCGCCCAATCATCGCGGCTATTCCTCGCTGCGTCTGTTCGGCCTCGATGCCGGCGGGCCAAAGCAATTCACCGTCGGCCTCTCGCATTTCCTGCCCGGCGGCGGCGCCGGCCCCGACGCCTCTCCCACGGAGAAGGTGTACTACGTGCTCGCGGGCGAGCTCACGCTCATCGCCGGCGGCAAGCAGACCGTGCTAAAGGCCAACGACGCCTGCTTCATCGGGCCGAACGAAAGCCGCGAGATCGTCAATCGCGGCAACGATGTCGTGACCATGCTGGTCGCGGTGTCGACGCCGCAGAAGTGATGCCAATGGCCAACCAGCATACTCCGTCATGCGCGGGACGGGGCACCCTGCCGACAAGGTCGGCAGGGATCCCGTTGACCCGCGCATCCATCGTCTTGCGAAGATGATGGATTGCCGGCTCAAGGCCGGCAATGACGGTGGAGAAACCGTCGTCGCTGCGAGTGTGTCATGTCCGAGGACTTTCTGAAAAATCCGCTCTCCCTGTTCGACATCCGTGGCAAGACCGCGATCGTCACCGGCGCCACCGGCGCGTTCGGCGCGCTCGCGGCGAAGGTGCTCGCCGGCGCCGGCGCCAACGTCGTGCTCTGCGCCAACAATGCCGCCGAACTGAAGAAAGTCGCGGCCGCCTGCGAACAGCTTGGCGGCGAGGTCGCGACGGTCGCCAAGCGGCCGAGCTCGGAAGCAAATTGCGACGCCATTGTCGACGCGGCGGTCAAGACGTTCGGCCGCGTCGACATCCTCGTGGTCGCGTCCGGACAGAACAAGGTGTCGAAGATCGTCGACCAGAAGCCGGAAGATTTTCTCGACGTCATGGACGCCAACGTGACGCAGTCCTGGCTGATCGCGCGCGCCGCCGGGCGGCAGATGCTCGAGCAGGGCCAAGGCGGCAAAGTGATCTTGATGTCGTCGGCGCGCGGGCTTCTCGGCCATCCCGCCGGATACACCGCCTATTGCGCCTCGAAGTCGGCGGTCGACGGGATCACCAAGGCGCTTGGCTGCGAATGGGGCGACAGCGGCATCACCGTCAATGCGCTCGGGCCGACCGTGTTTCGCTCGCCGCTGACCCAATGGATGTTCGAGGACACGGATCGCTCGAAGGACGTGCGCAAGGGCTTTCTCACGCGCGTGCCCAAAGGCCGGCTCGGCGAGCCGTCCGACCTCGCCGGGCCGTTGTTGTTCCTCGCGTCCAAGGCATCGGACTTCTACACCGGCCATATCCTCTATGCCGATGGCGGCTACACGGCGGGATGACGATGGCGAAGGTGCGCATCGCCGTCATCGGCGCCGGCCTCATGGGCCACGGCATCGCGCAGGTGTTCGCGCTCGCCGGCCATGACGTGTCGATCCATGATTCGGTTGCAGCGAACCTCGACAGCGCCAAGGCACGCATTCTGGCCAATCTCAAGGACCTCGGTGACGACCCATCCGCGGTCGAGCGCGTGCGGCCGGCGGCCGACCTTGCCGCGGCGGTGCGCGAGGCCGACTATGTCGTCGAGGCCGTGCTCGAAGATCTGCCGCTCAAGCAGAAACTGTTCGCCGAGATCGAAACCCACGTGCGGCCGCAGACGGTCCTTGCCAGCAACACCTCGGTGATCCCGATCACGAAGATCATGGAAGGTTTGCGCGACCGCTCGCGCGCGCTCGGCACCCATTGGTGGAACCCGCCCTATCTCGTGCCGCTGGTCGAGGTGATCGGCACGCAATGGACGTCGCAGAAGGCGATCGACTGGACCATCGCGCTGCACAAAGCGGCGGGCAAAATGCCGGTGCACGTGAAGAAGGACGTGCCCGGCTTCGTCGGGAACCGCCTTCAGCACGCGCTGTGGCGCGAAGCGATCGCGCTGGTCGAGCGCGGCATTTGTGACGCCGAAACCGTGGACACAGTGATCAAGGCGAGCTTCGGCCGGCGGCTCGCCGTGCTGGGCCCGCTCGAGAATGCCGATCTCGTCGGCACCGATTTGACGCTGGCCATTCACAAAACGGTTCTGCCCGATATCGAGAACCGGGGCGGCCCCTCGCCCTATCTCGAGGCGCTGGTGGCCAACGGCAAGCTCGGCTTCAAATCGGGCGAAGGCTTTCGCCCTTGGAGCGCGCAAGCGCAAGCCGCGCTGCGGGCGAACGTGCTGCAACATCTCAAGAAGGCTCGGACGGCGGATGGCTGAGCATTCGCAATGGCCGGCTTGCGTCCGGGAACGACCACAATGACCGGACGCGACAACGGAGGCTCATATGCCCAAGGACGCATCGCACGATTTTAGCTCCCGCGTTTCGCGCCGAACGCTCGTCCGCGCCGGCCTCGGCGCCGTTGCGGCGCCGGCGCTGCTGCGGGCGATCCCGGCCAACGCGGAGAGCCGCGTCATCAAGATCGGTCACGTCAGCCCGAAGACGGGTCCACTCGCGGGCTTCGGCGAAGCCGACGGCTTCATCCTCGAACAGGTCCGCGGCATCCTGTCCAAGGGTTGGCAGAGCGGCGGGCGGACCTACCAGGTCCAGATCATCAGCAAGGACAGCCAGTCGAGCGGCAGCCGCGCCGCCGAGGTCGCCTCCGAGCTCATCCTCGGCGACAAGGTCGATCTCATCCTCGCGTCGGCGACGCCCGACACCACCAATCCGGTCGCCGACCAGGCCGAGGTCAACGAGGTTCCCTGCATCACCACCAACTGTCCGTGGCAGCCCTATTTCTTCGGCCGCAAGGGCGATCGGGCCAAGGGCTTCACCTGGACCTACCATTTCTTCTGGGGACTCGAGGATGTCATCGGCGCGTTCCTGGCGCTCTGGGATTCGGCTTCAACCAACAAGGTCGTGGGCGGCCTCTTTCCCAACGACGCCGACGGCAATGCCTGGGGCGATCCGCAGCGCGGCCTGCCGCCGGCGCTCGCAAAGGCCGGCTACAAGCTCACCGATCCCGGCCGCTATCAGCTCATGAACAACGACTTCACCTCGCAGATTTCGGCGTTCAAGGCGGTCAATGCCGAGATCGTCACCGGCAACATGATCCCGCCCGACTTCGCCACCTTCTGGTCGCAGGCGGCGCAACAGGGCTTCCGCCCGAAGATCGTCACCATCGGCAAGGCGCTGCTGTTCCCGTCGGTGATCGAGTCGCTCGGCGCGCGCGGCAACGGCCTCACCACCGAAATCTGGTGGACGCCGAACCATCCGTTCAAGTCCGGTCTCACCGGGCAGAGCGCGAAAGAGCTCACCGAGGCCTATGTTAACGCCACCAAGCGGCCATGGACGCAGCCGATCGGCTTCCAACACGCGTTGTTCGAGGTCGCGCTCGACGTGCTCAAGCGCACGAAGACGCTGGAGCCGAAGGCGATCCTCGATGCCGTGGTCGCGACCGATTACAAATCGATGGTCGGCCCGGTGAAGTGGACTGGCCAACCCGTGAAGAACGTCACCAAGACCCCGCTCGTCGCCGGACAGTGGCAGCGCAAGGGCGACCGGTTCGATCTCGTCATCACCACCAACAAGACCGCGCCGGAGATTCCCGTGGGCGGACAGCTGCAGCTGTTGTCGTAGTGTACCTATCCCCGCCAGCGACACTTGTCATGAATTCAACTCCGTTCGTCCCCGCGAAAGCGGGGACCCAGATTCGGACGGGCAATGACGGCTGGATTCCCGCTTTCGCGGGAATGAGCGGCGGAGAGATGCCTGCGTGATAGAGTGCTGCGCGTGATGCGGACTACCACTGCATGCCTGCCATCCTCGCCTTCGAAAAAATCTCCAAGCGCTTCGGCGCCGTGGTCGTCGCGCGCGCGCTCGATCTCGCGCTGGCCGAGGGCGAGGCGCTCGGCATCATCGGGCCGAACGGCGCCGGCAAGACCACGCTATTCGGCATCGCCAGCGGCACGGTTGCGCCCGACGCCGGGCGCGTCATCTTCGCGGGCATCGACATCACCCATCTGGCGCCGGAACGGCGCTGTCGCCTGGGGATCGGCCGCTCGTTTCAGATTCCGCAGCCGTTCAACGGCATGACCGTGTTCGAGAACCTGGTCGTGGCGGCGGCGTTCGGTGGCGGTCGCCGCGAGCGCGATGTCTATGGGCGCTGCGTCGAGCTCATCGAGCAATGCGGCCTCGCGGCCAAGGCCAATCGGCCTGCCGGCAGCCTCACGCTCCTCGACCGCAAGCGGCTCGAGCTCGCGCGCGCGCTCGCCACGCAGCCGCGCGTCCTCCTGCTCGACGAGGTGGCCGGCGGCTTGACCGAGCACGAATGCACGGCGCTGGTCGACTTGATCCGCGACATTCGCCGCGGCGGCATCTCGATCATCTGGATCGAGCACGTCGTTCACGCGCTCGTCGCGCTCGTCGACCGTCTGGTGGTCTTGCACGGCGGCGGCTTCATCGGCGAGGGCGCTCCGCAGACGGTGATCGCGTCGCCCGCCGTGCGCGACATCTATATGGGCACTTCGAAAAATAGCTCCTTCCCCCGACCTGTGCGAATCTGATGCGTGAGATTTTGATTCGCGGAGGCGACGATGGGTCAGCTGGGATTTTTCGATGCCGATAAGCGTTTGGAAGCCTTGTCAGCGAAGGGC
>WNGD01002960.1_pt1 | contig 18860 bp, 19 predicted proteins | sample 5400671 | NCBI WGS metagenome assembly WNGD01 (sample SAMN13153369, study PRJNA577476) | soil metagenome | isolation source: 40 cm soil or saprolite under grassland replicate 2 | place: USA:California | collected 2016-06-15
CCACGGCAAGCGCAACGTGGTCGAGACCAATGGCTTGCTTACCGCCAAACAGTTGGCCGAGCGGGTCTGTGCTTACTATGGAACTTCTTATGAGTCTCATCTCGTCATTCCCGAAAAGGTTGCGTGAGTCTGCACTAGCAATGCCGCTCCCCATCTCGTGTACGCGGGACTGAGTATTGTAAATTACGTTTCTCTGTAAGTTTCTCTGGCTCAGGCTGACCGTGGTTGCAAACCACATACGGCGAGCCTGAGCCACTCTTGCGCGCCAGCTTAGCCTCGTTCGATTGCGCGCTCAACCGCACTGGGCAAGCGCGTCTCAAAGTCCAACAATCCAACCCAGTCTGGATGAATGAAGATGCGCGTCATACGCGGATAGAGAGGTGCCGCCTGATCGAGCAAAGCCTGTCCCTCTTCCTCGCTCATCGTCCGGCGGATCATTGCGACGTACTCCGGTGCGATGCCCTCGACGGTATCAACCCGCACCGTCCCGCGAATGAGGAGGATCTTGGAGGCCGAAAAGTCACGGTCGATACTCACAGCCACCTTTGAGCCATTCGTGAGCACCTTTGTTTTGGGGGCATCCACAGCTGTCGCCAGCACGATCTCCTCTCCGTTCCAGTGGAACCCGATGGGTACGACGCGGGGCGTGCCGTCGCGCCAGTTGTAGGCCAGATGGGCAGGACCCTTCGACTGCAACAGCTCCTGAGCGAGTGGCTCTCGCAGCAAGCCAACGTCTCCTTGCTTCGTAGACATCACTTTCTCCTTTCGTGTCTCTCCTTCTCTTACAGATCCATAGTCTACTTGCAAATTGCAAGTAGGCATACTCTCTTATTCCAACAGCGTGAGGGCCAATCGGCAATGCTGGAAGAAGCTCCTGGACGAGTGGCATTTCTCACTCGTTCTCTCACGCGAGATCCCGCAAAAAGCGTGACAGAACCCACCAATCAACATCGGCATCGATGGAGGAATACCAGGTCTAAAGCGGTGTTGCGTAGATGATGAAGTGTCAATTCCTCTATTTCACCTGAAAATCGGTCGAAGTTTGGCCCAATTTACCACCTTTCCCCTGACAATCCACATCATGGCTTTCTACCCCATTTTTCATATTGCAGCAGAGCTTACCAACAGGTGCAACAATCGCCAAGTGGTAAACTTTTTTGATTAACATTTTGGGTCTGCCGACGAAAGCTGGTAATGTTTTCTGAGTAGCATTTGAGAGGGGGGTGGCTGCAAATGTGAGTGCGGAAAACAGCGTGTTCGCTATACCGATATCGTGGCAAACGCGCTGATGGTTCAAAATGTGGTTGATTTGACGGAGGCACTAGAGAAATTGGAGCAACGTGGCTATCCGATCAAGTCAGAAGATGTTGAGCATCTGTCTGCATACATGACCGAGCATCTCCAGCGCTTCGGAGATTACACGCTCAAACTGCGACCGGTGGCTCCTCTTTCCAACGAGGAAGGCGTGTCACCTAAAGTGCTTTCGGAAGATGACAGAGCTTCGGAAGAGCTGTCTGCGTAACACGAGATATGAGAGGGACGCTGGTAGATGCTTTTGCTGCTTGTGCCCGTTTCCCCTATGTCCTAGTTTTACACGTATCTCGGCGTTGGGTCTATATCATAGGGTGCGCCACAGTTTTTTGCACATGCTCTGGGAGGTGAGCGTAAGAGAGGTATGACAGGGAGGGTTCCTGGACAGCCACAACGACCGCTCACGCCTTCTCTGTGCAGGGATGAGCAAGAAGACCTATTCTGCTCCTGGCACCGGGCCTTTTTGTTGGAGATCTTGACCTTCTTGAAGCAATGAGGGAGACCCAGCCAGTGCTTCAGGAGGGACGCTCTGGGCATCAGCAAAGAAATCCAGCAGTCGGCGATGCATGAAGCGATACCCGCCTCCAACCCGCTGGAGCAGAATGCGTGCGGTCGCATCATCGAGAAACGCTTGCGCTCGCCAGGGAAAGCGCCGGGCACGGGCCAGGAGCCAGCGAATGACATAATGGCGCAGGATGGTCAATCCTCCACTCATGGCCCACATGAGGAGGAACCCACTAATCACCAGAATCCACACGACGCTCAGCCCCTGGCTCAGCCCATCGCTCAGCCCGTAGTCGCCCAGTCCGTCACTCAGCCCGGCACTCAGCCCGGCACTCAGCCCGGCACTCAGCCCGAAGCGCAGCCCAACGAACAGCCCAGAGCTCAGCCCGTGGCTCAGCCCAACGCTCAGCCCAACGCTCAGCCCAATGCTCAGCACTCCCATGCCTGCTATGATGCTTGCGCTCACGAGGCTTATGAGAGCACCGTTGCGCAACGAGCGGCGAATGCCTTGATTGAATTGGTGGCGATCCTGATCCTCGATGTGTTCCTGTATCATACTCTGATAGAGTCCGAGCAACAACCAGTAGCTCAGCCCGGCGATCAGCCCGGCGCTCAGCCCGTAGCCCAGCCCATCGCTCAGCCCGTGGCTCAGTCCGGCGCTCAGCCCCTGGAAGAGCCCAACGCTCAGCCCAAAGAGGAGGAAAATCCCACCGGCAGCGATCAAACTGGTACGGAGATGCCCAGGTCGTATGAGACTCTGCCACTTCCAGTGAATGCGCTCCGCAAAGCGAAGGGTTCCTGTAGAGACATCCAGGATAACGCCGGCCAGCAATGCCGTCAAACCGACGCTCAGCCCGGCGATCAGCCCGTAGATCAGCCCGTCGCTCAGCCTCTGGATGAGCCCGGCGCTCAGCCCCTGGATGAGCCCGTAGCTCAGCTCAACGCTCAGCCATATTCCTGTACCAAACACGGCTGCTGCCTGCCATGCGCGTTGGGCAGCAGCCGTGTTGAACCATGCAAATACGCGCCATCGCAAGGAAGGAGGCTTGGCTGGAACGGAAGCCCGCTGCCTGGGAACGCGAAACAGGAGCACCTGGAAGATCCAGGCGCTCAGTCCACTTCCGAAACCGAGAATGCTGCCATCTCGCACCCAATCTCCCAAGGAATAGTATGGATCTAGAGAGAGGCCAAAGCTTGCGGCAATGAGCACGCCAAGCAAAACGCAGCTTATCAGAGAAGCGCGTTTCGATGCCGATGGGAGGCGTCTGACGTCGGGAGTTCCTGCGCCGACCTTCTGGCTCAAGCAAATCCCCAAGAACCCACCAAGCAGTCCCATTTGGAGCAGAACTACTGGGGAAAAGGGGCTTGACATGAAGATTGAGACGAGGAAGCTGGCAAGAACACCGAGCACGAGTGCAGGAACACGGATGGACAGCCAGGTCACCGTTCGCTGCTGGTTGCTCGCAAGCCAGTCGGCCTGTAGATATTCCGCGTAGAAGATGGTCTGCTGATGCACCCGCATCTGCTGCGCCAACCAGGTCAGCCAGCGACGAGTTTGCTCCAATGGGTACCGGGTTTCGTTGCCTTTCTGCTGCACCATCCGGGCGACGTAGTCGGTCCACACCCGCTGCTCCAGATCTGCGCCTGATTGGGTGACGGCCTCCAGAGAAGACCCTTGATAGGTGAGCAGCAAGACGCTGAGCATCAGGGGTGTGGTGGCTAGGTCCCGCACTGCCTGCTGCTGGTGCAGTGCCTCGCGCAGGCCGGAAAAGGCCGGGCCAGCTCTCCGCAGAGCGGTCTCGACTTGCTGCTGGGTGAGCGGTTGGACGGCCACCGCGTTGCGGAGCAGGACACGCGTGGTTTGTGCCAGGTAATCGGCACTTCTACTGCTTACTACCAGGGGCAGCAGGCCATGCGCCTCGCGGTAGCTGTTGATGGCTTCGATACACGCTGTCCGACTTTTCGGAGTCACCTCATCCAGACCGTCGAGCAGCAGGAGGATCTGGTCCGCATCGATCAGCGTTTGCCCAAGCTTGCGCGGGATCTGGTACTTACTCACCAGTTCTTCCACCAGCCAGTCCACAAGGGGTTGTTGCTTCATGGCCCACGATGAGAGGGTGAAGACCACCGGCATCGGGTGCTGCTCATCGCGTTCGGCTCGCTCTAGCAGATCACGAGCTAACTCCAAGAGCAGCGTGGTTTTGCCAGAGCCAGGAGCACCCAGGATGAGCAGTTCCCCATCAGCAGCATCATAGACCTGCGTGATGCGAGTCCCTGTGGGGAGTGGTCGTGGGGTCGTCTCAGGATGCTGGACAACCAGATGCCAGGGATTGGCAACCGCATCGGGTTGCTCTTCGAGTCCCAGAGCCATGAGCGCTGCTCCATGCAAGGAGTGCTCCAGGACGCCTGTAATCCAGAACGAGTGCACCCGTCGCAGCAGTCGCTGTCGGTTCGTTTGGGCCACTGAGCACTTGCCTGGTTTGGGGGGAGTCTGGCTGTGCACTGCGGGTTGGGAGGAAACGTCCTGCACCTGTTGCTGTTCTGGTTCACTGGGTGGTATCGTCCCCAGCCGTGGTTGCATTGCCTCCTCGTGGTGCTCCTGTTCGCTCTGCCAAGGAGCTGGCCCACAAGTTGCACGAGCGAGAACGCGCGTGATCTCCTCCTGTGCCTCATGCTCAACTGGCCCTGGGAGTGAGAGTGGTTGGGTCGCAAAAAAAGCTTCCTCCAGCACCGTCGTGAAGTCCTGCACGGTGGGAAACCGGTGCTGCGGATCCTTCGCCAGTGCGCCAAATACCGCATCTTCCACGGCTGGTGGAAGCTGCGGAAGACGCGCACGTAAACTGGGTGGAGGCTCGTGGAGGTGTTGGCTGAACACCTCGAAGAGGGAGCCGCGAAAGGGCGGTTCACCGCACAGCCATTCATAGACCATCACGCCAAGTGCGTACTGATCACTGGCAGCACAAGGTTTGCGCTGGATCTGTTCGGGAGCCATATAGAGAGGGGTTCCGGCTGGACTCTGGGTGGAGAGGGAGTCCAGGGTGCGCTGGACCACGGCAAGGCCAAAATCGCTGAGGACGACCTCGTGCTTTGTGCTCAGTAAGATATTCTCTGGTTTGATATCACGATGGATCACATGCTGTGCGTGTGCATAGTCCAGGGCGGAAGCGATCTGCTTCACATAGCTGATGATCTGCTCGAAAGGCAGGCATGTCCCTTTGGGATGTCGTGAACGTAATGTCCCGTGAGGGGTATACTCCATGACCAGGTACGGCGTCTGGTCTTCTATGCCGAAGTCGTAGACACTGATGATATGAGGATGGTCGAGGTGTGCGATGGTGCGTGCCTCATGTCGGAAAGATCCGTGGCTGGCCGGTTCCATCTGCACATGGAGGACTTTGATGGCGGCTGGCCGTTCTAAGTACTGATGTTCCCCCAGGTAGACAGCGGCAGACGCCCCCTGTCCGAGCAGACGGAGCAAGCGGTAGTTGCCAAGCTGGTGTCCCACACGATCAACCATAGACGCAGTCGCTTTCCGCGCACAGATGACGCGAGCACTCAGAGGGAGATGTATTCAGGGACGCACCCCCTTCACCACCGCGGGTTTCATGCACATCAGAGCACAAGGGCACGTCTTCTTCGATAAACGTGTGCGTGCCCGATTTTTCGTGGATGCCTCTGCTCGGACAGTCTCACATGGAAGCGGGTGTTTTTGAGACCATTCAATTTCGGGTGCTGGTCGGTCCGTTCTTCTCTGTTGAAAAAGCAACATCCCTGAGAGATACTATGAAACGCGTTGCATCTGGCTCATCGTTTTCGGTGGTGATCAGCTTGAGCAAGCCAATTCTGATCGGAGAGTATTGAGATGGTCTCTCAACACCCGTTTTTGAATGCTCTCCTTTTTACCTGAACAGCTTCCTTCCCTTGCAAATCGTGAGCACACGAGCGTCACACGGATCCAGCTCAGCAGAAGTTCATGCTCACTTTTCCACGATTTGCAAAAACGTGAGGCGCACCCTATATCATACGTATCTATATGGAGCGTTATGATTATCTCTCCCTATTCGCTACGTTCAGCACGCATCTCTTCTGCCCCTGCTCGAACCGTCTCCTGTTCTGCGCGTTCCTCGCGTTCTTCACGGCTTGTGTCTGGAAGCGAGGTATAGGTGACAGCCATGGTGATCTCCTCACGTGCTTCGCGGATCTCCTCGTCCGAGGGGTACGAGGCGATCCCCAATTCCTGGGGAGTGATATCTTTTCCTTCGCGGGGGGCCTCATCCCCAAGAGCGAGAATCGTTCCACGTGTGAGTGTAGCGATCGCACGCAACTGCCTGGTGATCTCCGGAATATCGCGCTCCCTGGCAGGCATCTCAATGATGCTATGGAGCAGAGTCAGAATCGTATCGATATCCTGGTCCCCATAGAAGTTCATCGTTTTGAGCTGCTCAATCAGGTTTTTGAGTTGGATGACTGGCCGTCCCTGCAGCGTCTCCTGCTCTTGTATGGATGCAAGCACGCTGGTTACGGCATCATAGGTGAGCGTGCGGATTTGTGTCAGGAGTGATGAGAGGAAGTTATCAATCATTTCCTGCTTCTGTTCGCGGGCCTTTCGTACCAGGTCACGATTCATCTCTTCAAGCTGGCGCTTTCGGTTCTGCGCGGCCTCGATCTCTGCTGCTCGTTCTGAAATCACTACGTCTGCTTCGACTTCTTCACTTTCCAGGCTATCAAGCGCCTGGATACGCGAAAACCGTTCGTCGTAGGTAAAGGTAGCCGCAAACTCATCCGCGCTTTTGATGTTGCGTGCGATGATCTCTAGCCGAAAATGTGCAACAAATGCGTCCTCATCAGGAAAAGAATCCCCGAGATCGTCAATCTGGGAGAGCAACAGTTGATAGGTATGCCGAGCGATCTGTTCATACTCAGTCAACACCTGCTCTATCAGGGCAGGGTAGGCCGCAACGATTTCATCACGCCTAGCAAAGAAACGGGCTTTGAACTCTTCATTGCCCGACTTCCAGAGTCCGTACGAGGTGTAGGGGAGAAACGTCCCAAACGGTGTTTTAAAGGTATGTTCCCTCAGATGAGCACGCGCTAACCGTTCAATGGTTTCTAAATCTTTGAGCGTCTGTTGCGGTAAAAGCAGTTTCGAGCCAAGCGTCAACAACTGCTCATACACCGCACGCGCCTCAGCCGTTGGGGGGTTAATCCCAAGTTCGGTAAGTGCAAGCTTCTTTCGCGCCCTCCACCGTTTGATGGAAAGCTCAACGAGAAAGCCTTCTTTCATCCGCCTGCGCCAGTCGGTTCCATTCACCGATCGACCTAACGCTGCCTCCAGTATTTGTTGTCTATCCATTAACGCCCCCCCTTTCATGAGAGAGGACAAAACATACACATCTACGTGGATACGTATGTTTTGTCAACGAGATTAATAGCTACGCTCCTCACGCATCATTTCCTGCGGCTGGAGTTCTTTGATTTTCGATTGGAGCGCACGGAGATCGTCCTTTAACGCCGCCTCGTCCTCATCAAGCAGGTCGGTATCACTACACGCTCGCACTGCCAGCATCGTATACCAGTCAGCCAGTTGGGGGCTTGACGGCTTTAAGCTTTTGAGTGCACGTGTTGCTTCGTCCAGGGTGATGCGCCGTGGTTCTCGCCCGGTGGTGAGCTTACGCGCCTTTTTCACAATCGCCATTAGATCCGCTGCACTGTACTTCTTGGTGAAGGCGGCAATAGCACGCGCTGCATCTTCGTCTATCGCTATCTGCTGTGTGCGGGCTTGCGCCAGGACAATACCATAGCGGGCTGCTTCACCGGGTAAACGGACAGGGATAATGGCATCGATGCGCCCACTTCGCATCATGGCCGGATCGATCAGATCGGGGCGATTGGATGCAAACAGAAAGATGACTTTTCCCCGCAGCGTCTCATCTCCCATAAAGCGCAACATAGCACTGAACAGGTTCGCCGCGACCGGGTTGCCTGAACTGTTGCCACGGCGGGAAACGTCCGATTGGTCCAGTTCGTCTAAAAAGACCAGTACGGGGGCTAACGCACGCGCAAAATTGAAAAACTGCTGCAGCTTGCGCTCACTCTCCCCAACCAGGCTTCCCAGAATATTCTCCAGGTTCAGGGAAACGGCATTAAAGCCGATTTCGCGGGCTAATGCACGCGCAAAGTAGGTGTTATGGTTGATGAGACTATTGGCAACGAAGGAATGTGTTTCTGGCACTGTCAAATCATATACCCGTGCTCTCCCAACGCTCTTTTTTGTGACTTGCGTGAAGAACAAACCAGCTTGTAGAATGCTTTCTAAAGCAGTCAATATTGGACCAGATGGCTCAGCCTTCGCCCGGCCATAGGCAACGATCTTCGTGAGTGTCCCTCGTGTTACTGTTGCATAGGGACCACGCGCAGCAGTATACATCATCTTACGTATGGTTGGACCATCATTCCAAGATGGTCCAAACTCCGTTATTGCGGAGTTCACAAGGGAAGCAAGATGTGGCAAGCGATCCAATGTATTGCGACTATCTTCAATGCGGGTTTTCTCTAAGTACTCCTGTAACCGCTTGGCCTTACGAGCTAATCGAAACCCAACATACTTCTGGAAGGCCACAAGACCCATGCCAGAAATATGGATACGCAATGACTCCCTCGGTCTGCCATCATATCCATGTCGACACCCTACGATATGAGCAATTCCCAGATTCCAAAGCATCGCTGAAACCTGACGAGCCAGATCTTTGCTGGAGGTTCCATACTCAAAGATACCCTTGCTGAACCCGCCATCAGCATCGAATAACCCTCGTAAAAATGCTGCCTGGATCGTTTGAGAGGCATGCAGCACACTGAGAGGGACGGTCTTTTCAAAGGCTAGCGCTGTGGACAATCCTTTACGGATGAACTCAGCCTTCACCTGCCAGGCCTGAACAGTGTAATCAAGTGAGTTGAGTCGCTTGACAGTCACCGGGCTCCGGTATTTCCTATGAAGAAACTGTTGGCCAGCATAACGCGTTTCAATATAAGCCTTGAAGGCATCTATCAACTCCTGGTCCATACTGGTCAAGCGAATGTGGCCTCCCCAAGTGAGATTGCCATCGCCAATGAGAAGCCCAAAGATATAGGCCGTTTCCTCATCCAGGGTAGCATCATAGCCAAACACCCCGTCTCCCCTTTTGACTGGCAGCCAGTCACCAACCTGAAGGTCCTCCAATGACTTCCATTGAAATGTCCCATCAGGCATAACCACAAGGAGAGGATGCTCTGGAGTTCCTTCAATCTCCAGACCTACCTCCGTTTTGATCCGGTACGTATCGCTCTCTCCCACATCCCACCAATGAGAAACCGTAGGCTGAACAGTCTGGCCCTCAATCGTCACAGATTGCACGCGCAATCCTGCAACCTCATACGTCCCAGGATCTACATAGAAGTGTCGAGGAATATCACAGATCGGCATAATGCCTTTGTTGGTAATAACAAGTGAATCACCAGTAATGCATTTCCCGCTTCCTGGAGGACCAACGAGCAAGACGCCTTTCGGGGCATCCCCGATCGCACCGGTCCGGATCGGCTCAATGATCTCGGCTTTACTCCACGCAATAAGCTTTTCCATCCCGCCAAGCGCACGAAACCCGTCCTGGAGGGGTTCAAGCATTTCGGCCACTTCCGAATTTTCTGTGGCAATAATCGCGTCTTTACGCGCTTTCACCAAGCTCCTGGTGATTCCGTCGCCTTTGGCTCCCAGGAGTAAGATGTCCTCAATATTGCGCAAGTTTAAGCCTGCGGTCAGTCGGGACAATTCTTCTCGGTCCAGGTCAAGTAACGTGATCGGTCGGTTGCGCTTCTCTCGCTGATCTAAGTACCAGGTGAGGTAGGTAAGCCGCTCCTGCGCTGTCGGGTAAGCAATCTCAACCGCTTTCAATCCTGCACTACTACGACGCAGATCCGCGTGGACATCCTCCAGGCTTCGGGTCAGCAGGAAAAACGGGTTATTTCTCGCTCCTAAACTGCTGTCTCTGGCCCATGTCTGGAGTAAGACAAGCAAAATCGCTTGCTCGGGTTGCATCATCGCCTTTTGCGTTGGGGGACAGAGTGCATCGGCGTATTCAATGAGAACGGCGACCTGCCCTTTGCCCCGCTCCGCGCGTAAGAGTCGCTCAATGATGCGGAGCGCCTGGATGGGCTTATTCACGGCAAACGGATCGTTGGGTTCGTCGCCTGTATCCTGGTTGCCAATTTGTGCCAGCGCGCTTTCAAATGGATCGACTTCCGATTCTCTCGGCTCGCCTGAAGGGCTGTTCAGAAGCGCCAGTGCATCTTCACGCATGGTCGGATCTGGAAAGGTGATCCCTCGCGCCACGTCGTAACAGAGAATCACGCTGCGGCGTTTGGCTAGCTGGGCAATTAAAAATCCACGGTGGCTGATATTTTCGTGCGCCAAGCCGTGCACGTCCCCATAGAGCAGAAAGCCATGTGCTTCGGATGCAAGAAATGATCGGTAGTAATCCTGATACCAGATCGGGCTCTCCTGCTGCGTGTTATTGCTCATTGCGTACCTCATTCACTGCATGCACATGCATTACCCCTGCCCGGTGCAACTCAATGGTGCCAATATCCGCGAAAGGAATGCCCGACGCCTGTAAAACGGCTAATGCTTTTCGGGTCGCCGCGCGGGCCTCCTCTTCGGTTCCGCTATCAATAAAGACCTGTATTCTTCCGCCTGGAAGGACAAACACCCTTGCTTCAACTGCCATAACGAAACCTCCTAGATCTCAAGCTTGAACATGGTCACGGGTATCACTTGGTCGCCATCTTTCACCTTCGTCTGTTGCTCTTGCACGGTACCAAGTTGCTGTAATGACTTCTTGACTTGTTGAGCAAACAAACGGTCAGCGCCTTTCGCCAGAAGAGTGCTGATCAGTTGAGCACACATTTCACCGTTGGCTTCCTCTCCCCGAGGAAAACGGGCCGAGACTTGGCCATCGATGATTGTAATCTGTTTATTGTAGCCGAGCCAGATGGTGACCACTCCACGAGGGGCAGTCATCACGCGCACAGAAGCATACTGCACAAACGTGGGGTGTTGCCGAACAAACCCATCCACCAGGGCCTCGACGACTTGGGGAGTAAGCAACTTCAAAAGATGTTCGGGGGCAACGACCGCCTTTGTGATCGTGACCGCAAGATTGCAGGGCATGAATATGATCCTTTCATCAATCATAAACATCCATGAGGATGTTTATGATTTCTTCTAAAAAGAGAGCCTCTTTGAACGCGTTACGAGGGATATCACTTATGGAGAAGCGGTCAGAAGCGTTTCATCCATCACTCATCATTTTCAGTATACACGGTATTCAGCCAGTTGTCAACATGGTATTAAGCCAATTATATGGTAAGCAAAACGATGCAAGCCAAAACCATTGACAAGTCGCCAACGCTCGTGTACTCTGTGTAAACAAGGGAAACACATCTCGCTAGGCTGTTATCGAAAGGAAATCGCCCTCTATGGAGCCGGAGCAGAACACCTACACCATCCAGGAGTTGTATGATGATCTCCCGATTACGTTGATCGAACTGGGGGAGCGCGCCGATCTCAACGAGGTCACCGTGGCTCGGATCAGGGACGGCAAACCGGCACGTCGCACATCCGTCAACAAACTGTTGCGCGTGCTCTCACAGGTGTATGGGAAGCCATTCTCCTTGAGAAACGTGAGCGGAATCAATGTCCAGGTGAACAAACGGTTGGAGAAAAGAGAAGCACAAAAGCACCAACCACAGGGATCACAACCCACGAGCAGCCCTGTCTAATCGGAGGGTGAATGTTGCTGCATCCACCCAACCTTTAATGTGGAACAGGATCAGGGGAAGGGCATATGCGTAAAATATTGAGGGCGTTTCCTAACGCTCAAAAATCCTTCAATGGAGAGCAAAACTCGCTCGTACTTGGCAGAGTAAGGTAAGCTGACTCTTGACGAGGCTAGTCCCCTCGTCAAGGAGATCAGCTGATGATGCCTATAGTAGTCAAAGAACAGGCACCGATACCACCACCATCCTATCAGCGTGCACAAGCTCGACTGGGTCCCGCTTTACATATTGACGCTCTGACTCTGGTCACGACATTGCATTTGCTCACACTTTGCCGTCTGGCCGTTGATCTGGCCCACCGTCGTTGTCCACCTCCATTGCCTGCTGGTCCAGGTGGAGCTCCGCTCACTTACAGTGAGGAGAGCTTGCTGCTGATCGGCCTGTTGCGTACCTTGTGGCGCTTATCGTATCAAGACATGCACGACTGGCTCAAGAGTTGGCCTACTTTGGCCCTTGCCTGCGGGTTGCCGTTGGACAAAGAGGGACAGCCCCGCATTCCCAGCAAATCCCAGCAGTGCAAACGTCGCCACAAAGCCGGAGCGCCTTTGCATGAGTCACTTTTTGTGCTGATTGTTCTACAAGCCATCCGACGCCGACTCATCGGAGCTCGTGATCTCATCATGGACAGTGCTCCCATCCTGGCTTGGAGACGGCGTGATCCTGATGCTACCTTTGGGCACGCTCCCGCTCATCATCCGCGTTGCCTGTTGCTGGGCTACCGGGTGCATACCCTCATCTGTCGCGGTTCTGGCTTGCCTCTCTTCTTTCTGCTTTCTCCTGCTCATGCTCATGATGCCCCCTTTGCACAGCCTCTCTTGGCATGGGCAAAGCGGCTCTACCAGATTCGTCCGCGTGTCATTCGCCTGGATGCTGCCTATTGGGGCTTGCGCCTCATTGCCTGGATTCATGGCGTACTTGGTGCCGTCGCTGTCATTCCTTGGAATCCCAAGCGTCAGAAAAACCGCTCCTGTTTACCTCCTACCTGGACGAAAGAAGAACTCGGCAAACGCAGCAGCATCGAGCGCTTCTTTGGACGCGTTTTCCTCTTCTTTCATCTCCAACGCCCACCCCTGTGTGGCTGGTCCGAGGTTGCTTCACAGGTCGCCCTGACTTACACGGCGTCCGTCATCGTTGGTTTAGCTGCTCAGCATGCTGGTCGTCCTGATCTCATCCGTTCGCCCAAGCGCGTCTTAGCTCATCTGTGGGAGGAGGATTCCGAGTTATGAAATTCCCCTTTATTGGACAAATGCTCCTCCTCTATCTTCACAAAGTTGCGGAAGCGCCGAATTCTTGAAGCCAGTATGCTATTCTCCTTCTTTCATAGCTTTCTGTGTAGAGTGAGACTGCATCTTACCAGGTATTTCTGGTCCAACAAAGATGTAGACTAACATAGCAAAGTATGTGAAAAAAAGCAGGCAAACAAACCACACCCATTGGCGAGATTGTGCGGTCTTGATGAGTGCACCTATCCAGGAAATGGCGGCTAGTGTTACACCGATTGCATAAAAGAAGAAAGATATTCCGTAGAAAATAGCATTATTATATGAAACTGCGGACATGGTCGTGCCGCCTAGAAGTCCCAGGCCTAGACCGATGGGAAATAATATACGGAGCAATTTCTTCGTAAGTAAGTTTGCAAGAGGACGGAGTAAGCTTGCAAGGAAACGACTTGTATTTTGGGAAGATGCTGATTCCATTATTGGGTTATATTTTGTAGCAAAGTACGCCTGCATTTGCCCATGAATAAAGATATATCCCCCTCCGATATTTCTCAGCAAAATGCGCTCGACAGTGTAGTCAAGAAAGTGTACGTAGTTCCAGGGAGTGAAATGATTGAGAGAGAGTACTAGGCGGAGCATGAGATGTTTAATGCAAGCAAAGCCACCGCAATATAGCCCAACAATGATTCCTACAGGTGGGGCAAGAATTAATGCGAACATTAACCAATATTGTAAACCAACTAAAATCCGACTTGAATCTGCGAATACAAAAACCAAAGCAATGAATGCTTCAAATACCATTGGAAAAATCAGTAGGCTGAATACTCCCATGATAAGAGCATTTTTTGCCGATTGCCTGATGCCCTGCCCAGGCCGTATCTTTTTTTCTATTTGACCATAACTCAACCCAACCAGGAAAAATATGAGGGGTAGTGCATAGATGAAAAGCCACCCTAGGAGGATCAGCCACACAATCTTCTTTTTGTTCTTGTACTGGTTCCAGGACCAATGCAATACTTCTACCATTTCTATTTTGGCTTGTGCTCTCCATGCGCTAATAACAAAGGTTACACAAAATACTACTGGTAGTAAGGGATACGACAACGATTCGATTACCAGTTGTTGTCCCAAAAACTGAAAAAATAGCCAAAAAGCTAGTAAGACAATTACTCCAACACTTAAGCCAACACTGACAACATATATCCAATACATTTTCCAAGAAGGAAACCAGTTAGGTTGCATCTGCTCGATTAAAAATACTGCCTGCCCTCGTTGAGACATTTTATAGGCTAACCAGGAGAGCCAATTCAGCGTTTGTTCGCGCGAGTAGCTTATATTTTTGCTCTGTTTATTGCTACCCTCCTCCAAGATCTCTAACTCGCGGCTCCCAAAGGTTCTGGATATGCGCTGTCGGAACATACGCTCAACATATGTATCAAATAGTTGTTTTTGAAGCGTATCAGGTGATGTAGGCAGTTGTTCAGTAATCAGTGTATCTGCTGCTATATTCTGATACACAACGCACATTATGCTGAGCATGAGAGGCGATTGAGCTAATTCTTGTAGGATCATCTCTTTCTGAATCGCAGTACGTAGTGCTGAGAGTGTTGGTCCAGCGTGGGTAAGGTACTCATCAATTTGCTGTAGTGTGAGTGGATGGAGCATTATTGCCCCACCAAGTCGCAATTTGATCTTGTGTTGGTTTATGATAGTTTCATATTCATCTTTGCGACAACATACTACGAGCCCTCCCATATGCTCAGCGTGATAGTGGTTGATGGCCGCAACGCAGGCTTGTTGAAGTTCTGGCTTCACTTCATCGAGTCCATCGAGAAGCACAAGCAAGGCATCCTTTTCTAGTAAGAGACGAGCAATCTTCAAGGGAATTGCATACTTGGTGCGGAGTTCGCCCACCAGCCAATCAATGATGCTCTGTTTCGGATTAGTCCAGGAAGAAAGATTGAAGATTACTGGTATAGGCTGAGAGGAGTCTTGCTCAGCAAAAGTGATGGCTTCGGAGGCCAATTGTAGCATTGTCATCGTTTTGCCTGACCCAGGTCCCCCGAGAATGAGCAGGGCCCGTCCCATCTCTTCAAAGATTTCCAGTATCTTCTTATTGGAGGGTATAGCACTGCTTTGCTGATGTAGAGCTGCTAGTCTCGCTGCTTCAGATCGCTCGATAACTCCCACCTTTATTTCTTTATTTAACTGAATAGGTAGCGTTTGATTTATCGAGGTGGTTAGTACCCCAGCAATCCAGCTCGACTGTACAACCTCCAACAAGTTGGATCGATCTCGAGGGTCTACGAAGCTAGATGGGGGATTGTTAAAAACATTGACATTGACCCTTGCAGTGCTCCCTCTATCTGCTTGGGCAATATAGCTACCGATCGCATGTTGGCTGGGAGGCTGTTCTTCAGACATTGTTATTCCTCACGTTGGTTGACATTGGCATGCGCTCTGCTACTTCGATGGACTTGGGTAACATAACTTTCGATAGCGTTCTCAGCGTACTGCCCACTATCAGGCTGAGTAAAGTTGGCTCCCGAGATATCATTGCTCCTTCGATGAGTTGATGTTCACGCTTGCAGTGCTCCCTCTATCTGCTTGAGCAATATAGCTCCCAATAGCTTGCTGAATATGCTTCTCTCCGTCAGGTTGGGTACTGATTTTATCGAGTAGGTCTTGTGCTGCCTTACGAATGTCAGAGTCTTGGTCGGCTTTTGCTGCGGCTACTTCTTCTTTGAGCAGATCCTTGCGGGCAGTAGAATCTGGCTTGGCCTCAAGACCTTCAACCGATTTAACGACCTCGCTTTGCTCTCCAAACTTTTTCTTAAGCAGACCCTTGATTGATGTATATGCATCGACAATAGCCTGTTGTCCAACCTTAGTAGCACCTCCAGTGACTCCAGTAGCAATAGCGGCTATGATGGCTGTCGTAATAGGATCCATTCGTTTCTTTCCTTTCTTCACTCTACTATCCAAGCGTTGTTCATAGACAAAATGTGTATGGAGAGCTACTTAACGTAGCTTTAATAGACATATGTAAATATACAGTCGACTAGTAAGAGATAATTTGCCATTCTAAAGCAGTTTGATCTTTATTTTACACATTTTTGATCAAGTTGGCTATGCCTTTCCATTTAATGGACGAGGCAGTTGCATCTTATTTGTAGATGAATCTTGTAGCATGCATTTACGTTCCAAATTATGTTGAGCTACTTAGGGCCCTTACGGAAATAACTTGATGATTCTCGCAAGGGAAGACACTTCTAGAGGCCACCCCAAGAGTGATTCCCTAATCACGTTATTTCCGTATGTTCCCTTAGCTGTGAAGAGACTTTCATATTACATTCCTGTAGTCAGATGCGATTGTCGTGATTTACTCCGCAATTCTGAGCTTATTCGCTCTCCCGAAAGCGTGCTGGCTCACGGTCGAGTGATACTTGATGGTTAGGAAATGCCCTCTAAAATATTGATAATTTCGTAGGAGAGAGGATGGGGATTACGACAAAAGTTAGTCAGAACATGTGATCCTGCTTCACCTTCACAGATCATTGTCCTGCTATTTTCCAAAGAGTCGCTGGATCATCGTCGCCACAAACACGACCTCGACTACCAGTCCAATAATAGCCTCGGCTACTGTGAGCAAGGTAAACCGTATCGGATGGACCAATTCCGCAATAGATGGAGTCGCTCCTCGTCCATGAAAAACATTGACACTCTCACCCAACGCAGTCCACCAAGGCACATGGATGGGATCGAGCCACCAGTAGAAAAACATGAAGAGCAGTACAACTCCACCATACCACAACAAGCACCGCCAGATCCGATAACCATAGCCTGCCAGCAAGAATAATGTCCATGAGAACAGCAACGACCAACCAATCTGGAAGCGTTGTTTCATAGTTCTGGCAAGTAAGAAGTCATACCGGAGTACAGTTCGTTTCAGACATTTTGCCCGATAGGCGAAGTGGGCAGCATTATCAGTCAACCCCTGGTTTTGCAAGACCACTGCCAATTGATGATTGGCACGATAGGCATATTGATACCCTTCCTGTCGCTTAGCACTCGTTTTTTTCTGCCCATTATCGGCCAAACTCTGGCTCGCAGAGTCTTCGTCTCCCAGCATCCGAACTTGTGACCAGTTTGCCACCGAGAGATTGGTTTCACCCCATTGGGCATCGACAAGAGTAGGGCCAATACCTGCTGCATTAGCCAATGTTGCCTGGGTAAGAGTCACGGGGGAGAGTGATGCTGCTCTGAGATCAGCCATTTCCAGATGCGCACCCAAGAGGGAGGCTCTTTCCAGATGTGCTCCCATGAGACAAACCCCTTCCAAATGTGCTTCCCTGAGATTAGCTTCTTCCAGGTATATGCCTAAGAGAATGGCTCCTTCTAGATGCGCTCTCCAGAGAATGGTCTTTTCCAAATGTGCACTCGGGAGAATGGCCTCTTCCAGATGTGCTTCCCTGAGATCAGTCCCTTCCAGATGGGCATCAAAGAGGATGGCCCCTTCCAGGTGTGCTTCCCTGAGATTGATATGCTGGAACCAGAGGAGAGCATGTGCACATAGTTCTTCCGAACCCAAACTTGCCATTTCATCAAACCAAAGTCCTCCTTGCAACCGTGCGAGAGGCAAGTGTGTGACTAGCAACCATTCAATATCGGCTCGTGTCAATGTCATTCCTCTGAAGGGATAGCTACCTTGCTCCATATCTACCGGGATCGTTCGTCGCTGTGCTAATTCCTGCTGCCGGGCAAGCGAGATCTCCGGTTCACGTCGCCAAGGCCATCCTCGTTCTACCCAATAGCGTTTCCATCCGGAACTGTCATCTGGGACAATCTGGGAAGAAGGTGTTTCTTCGGTGGTGGTATGAGAGAGACTCTGGTGCTCTGGCGCTGACTCGTCTGGTACAGGTCGGGATATCTTTGGCACCCAAAGGCCATTAGACACCTGACTCCATTGACTCTCTCTTCTATTGTGTGCAAGCAGAGGCGATTGTCCCAACGAAGAAAACTCGATAGTCATAGTGAACACTCCTTTTTGTTTCTCTCCCATCATAAACGCGGCATACGCCCTTTTCTCAATTTACTTCCTCACTTCGTTTCTTCTAGCAGCTTCCACCTCACTTAAAATCACCAAGTCAACTTGGCATGTTTCGGTGTCCTCTCTCCAACGAAGATCCCACGGAATTACCAGCATCCCACTCATGCAATTCCAAGTTTTACAAGCCTACCGTAAAATCAACCTCAATAAACCTGAATGCTAGGGAAGTAACTATGCGAGAACGAAATCTTCATACCTGAGTATCCCCACTCACCACATACTTATAGAAGGTCGCCCGGCTCTTAAAGCCAGTCAGTTTCATAATCTCCGCAATGGTATTATTGCGGGCCTCGTAGAGCTCTTTTGCTCGTTCAAGCTGGCCGGGCCGCAGCTTTCCAATTGCCTTGGGCCTCCCGCCTTTTCGCCCTCGCGCTCTGGCTGCCTCGAGTCCCGCCTGGGTACGTTCACTGATAATATCGCGCTCAAACTCGGCCAGGGCTGCGATCATATGAAACATGAGCTTGCCGGTCGGCGTAGTGGTGTCGATGTTCTCCTTGAGACTACGTAGCTCGATGCCACGTTTCTCCAACGTCTGCACCGTTTCAATCAGATCTTTCAGGCTGCGACCTAAGCGATCCAGCTTCCAGACCACGATGACATCGCCAGCACGAGCTAGGTCGAGCATCCTGAGAAACTCCGGGCGGTCAAAGCGCTTGCCGGTCATTTTGTCCGTAAAGGTTCGTTCACACTGTTCCCACCTCATGGCGTCCTCTTGGAGCAGGGTGGCTTGCTTATCTCTGGAAACACGAATATAGCCGATCTTCATGCGTTTCAGCTCCTTTCTCGTTGTGCTTATTGTACAATAACTCATCGCGAGAGGCAAGTTTTTAGACGTTGATTTTTAGATG
>WNGD01002572.1_pt1 | contig 18859 bp, 20 predicted proteins | sample 5400671 | NCBI WGS metagenome assembly WNGD01 (sample SAMN13153369, study PRJNA577476) | soil metagenome | isolation source: 40 cm soil or saprolite under grassland replicate 2 | place: USA:California | collected 2016-06-15
AATGGGGTTCTTTCCCTCATTCCCTCGATTCGCCAGACCAAACAGATATCCAGAGGTTTCTCATGAAAAGAACTCTCTCATTCCTTCTCAACGGAAATCCTGAGCAAGCGGGCGGATTCACCAAGAGTGGTCATGAGCCGAAATGTGTGTCATACCGGAACATATGCCAACAATTCTTGCACAGGTCTTACAGGAACAGGCGAGAACGAAGCCGGGAATTCTCTACAGAGATCTTATGGCGTGTGACAGGTTTGACGTGATATCACGGCTACATGAAATTACTGTGCCGACGATGATTATTTGTGGGAGCGAGGATCGGCTGACACCACCCAAATATAGTAACTTTCTGCTTGAGCGTCTGACGGGGATAGAACATGGGGCAAGTTTACATATTTTTCCCAATGCCGGGCATTATGTGATGCGGGAACAGGCTGAGATGGTGAATCGGGCGATTGAAGAATGGGTTTAGGAGTGAGCGTCGCCCCTACTCGACGCTTACAGGGCGTTCGTGTTAAAATAGGCGCAAAGCTTATCTCATGGTACAGGCTACAAGTATGCACGAGCATAATTTTATAATCGGTTCATCATGAAAATACTAAGGGAGCAAGGACATGTCAGGTCATTCAAAGTGGGCACAGATTCGCCGCTCAAAGGGCGTCAACGATGCACGGCGCGGACAGTTGTTTACACGCCTGGGGCGTGAAATTGCAGTGGCAGTACGTGAAGGAGGTGGCGGTGATCCTGACGCGAATTTCCGCCTGCGTATGGCTATACAGCACGCACGCGACGCGAATATGCCGATGGACAACATTGAGCGCACGATCAAGCGAGTTGCGGGTGGCGGCGAAGGTAGCAACCTGGAAGAGATTACGTACGAAGGGTACGGGCCCGGTGGCACTGCGATTATTGTGCAGACACTTACCGAGAACCGCAATCGCACCGTTGCAGAGGTGCGCAACGCCTTTAATCGTAACGCCGGAAATATGGGTGAAAATGGGTGCGTAGACTGGTTGTTTGAGAACAAGGGCGTGATCGAGGTCGAGTTGGAGGGACGCGATCCAGATGAAGTCTCGCTAGAGGCCATCGATCTGGGAGCAGATGATGTCGAGCCGGTCGGGGCCGATGACAGGACCTTAACGATCTACACCGATCCTTCGAATATGGAGCAGGTCCGGCAGGCATTGGAAAAGAATAAGTACAAGATCGTCAAAGCTGAAACGACGATGGTGCCTAAGACAAGAGTCGATCTATCTGACGAGAAGACGGCACACCAGGCGATTCGCTTGATTGAAAAGCTTGAGGACCTGGATGATGTACAGAATGTGTACACCAACGCAGACTTCCCAGAGTCGTTCGTGACATCCTATCAGGACTAAGAAGCAGAGTTAGAGAGGACCGTCTCCACATGAGTGATGTACTCGAACTCCCGCCATCAACGGGTCCGCGCGTTGCGCTGGGGATCGATCCGGGGACGGCCATTGTGGGATATGCAGTGGTCATGGCACAGGGGAGTGATCTGCGTATGCTCGTGTGTGATGTCATCACGACTCCGGCGAAGATGCCGCTAGCACAACGATTACAGATTATTTATACGGGTCTGAGCGCCATCATTGCCGAATATAAGCCTCAAGAAGCGGCGATGGAAGAATTGTTTTTTGCCAAAAATGCTCGTACGGCAATGACGGTCGGGCAGGCACGAGGGGTTGCAATGCTGGCGCTGGCGAATGGTGGTCTCTCCGTTACTGAATATACTCCGAAACAGGTAAAACAGGCAGTGACCGGATATGGCAGTGCGGCTAAGGACCAGGTAGGTGAGATGGTACGTATTCTGCTAAAGCTGGCGAAGGTACCGCGTCCCGATGATGCTGCCGATGCTGCCGCCGTAGCAATCTGCCACCTCAATACGATTCCATATACAAGGACAGTGTTAGGATATAGATAGTAGGGGTACATTTACCAAAACCATGTATGGGCACGATTGGGTAAGGGCGCGATGGTGTAGGGGCGCGATTTATAAGCCCGCCATTGAGGTAAGGGCGCGATGGTGTAGGGGCGCGATTTATAAGCCCGCTACAGCCCGCCACCCAAAAAGGTGAAGAGTTACTGCTCTACGTAAAATAGTGTTACACTTACTAGTGAGAAGAAGAGGAATGGTCTGGGGCGATGATAACAGGTATTCATGGTACACTTGAGGCTTGCCGCGCGGACTCCGCAATTATACGGGTGGGTGGCTTTAGTATACGGGTCTTCGCTCCGTCCTCTACGCTGAACCGTCTGGGGGAGCCAGGGATGGAGGTATCTCTTGCTACGCATTTTCATATGCGTGAGGATGGGATTGCGCTCTATGGTTTTTCCACCGAAGAGGATCGCAACGCATTTGAGCGCTTGATTGAAGTGAGCGGAGTAGGTCCGAAGGTGGCCCTGGCACTGCTCTCAGTGATGGATGCACCAACATTATACAAAGCCATTGCTGATGAAGATCAACAGCGACTGGGGCTGGCACCTGGAGTTGGGAAACGGCTGGCAGCCCGGTTGATTCTGGAATTGAAAGGCAAGTTGCCAACGATGATGCCGACAAATGGAGCCGCCGCTGGGTCGCCAGCAGGACGGATACAGGCAGAGGTGTTAGAGGCATTGATCGGGCTCGGGTTCTCCAACGCGGAAGCACAGGCAGCGATGGCTAAGATTCCACAGGACCAGGCACTAACATTAGAGCAGCAGGTAACCTACGCCTTGCGTTCCTTCTCACAAAAATAACGCCGACATAATTGATGCATCCGAGAGATAGGCGCGATAAATCAGCGGCGTATCGAGTTCCTACCTCATTGAGGAGCGTCAACATAATTATTTTTAAATAGGGCTCAACGATATACTTATATACTAATCAACGAGTTAACATGCGTTCAGCCTCGATATAGGTCGGGCCAGCTTCTATAAAGCCGAGACGATGGTAGAGATTGACGGCTGGAATACCAAGTGTGACATATAACAGAACGGTTGAATAACTCAATTCTTGCAGGCGGCGCATGGCTTTAAGGGCAAGGTGTTGGCCCAGGCCGACGTGACGGAAGGAGGGCGCGACAGCCATGTGGCGGATACAGGGGATGCCACGCTCAAGATGCATGAGAATAGCACCGGCAATATGATAACGGTCCAGGCTGTGTTCGACCACGAAGCAGCCCTCGGGGATAAAGGGGCCGAAGCGTCCTTCCTGTATGGCACGAACCTCTTCTCGCCAGCTTGCTACATCGGAATGCAGATTATCAGGGCCATTTGCATAGGCACGTTGTAGTAAGATCCCGACCTGTTCGACCTCGTTAGGGAGGAGTTGACGTACACGTAAAGAGTTAGGCAATGGATATTGCGGCATGAACAGGTTGGTTGCGGCAGTCATTCCTGTGCGACGGCGTTTTTCCTGAAAACCTGCGGCGGCAAAGGACGCTATATAGGCAGCGGGATAGGTAGCTTTAAGGTGGCGTGCATCCAGGGCTGCGGCACGTACCAGAGCTTCGCCTACGACCTGGGCGGCGATGCTTCCGCCCGCTTCAGGTAGGAGCACAAGGCCATCAAGTTGAGCTATGTTTCCCTGTGAAAAGAAACGTAAGCGTCCGATAGGAGTATCATCGCGCCAGAGGAGATAGCGTTGTGCCTGCTTTTCAGGGCTTTCTTCTTTGTAGCGTGCAATCTGAGCGTCCTCAGGTTCAAAATGGAGCTGATCGGCACTACGTCGTGTCACGGAGACCCAGAGAGCGGCGTCCTCGGGCCGAGCCTGCCGCCATTCTACAAGGTTATGGGTCGTTTCTGGTTCAAACATGGAGGCACCTCCCGATGGGCATTATTGAAACTCGTTTTAGGAAATATGGACATTGTCTAATTTAGACGAGATCGTTAGTAGACATCATAATAACATTTTTATGCTGTCAGTGATAGTGAATCTCTACCGGAGGAGAGTCTGCCGGGATAAGGCAATCCTTTCTCCTCTCGTTATGAAGATATCGATGTCAGTTGTTGTATTTGCCGGGCAATTGCTTGCCTATACACAATAGCAAGCATTACAACACCGATGATACCGAGTACCAGCAGAGTCACCGAAATGGGGATACCGGGCGGGATGACGAAGAAGATTGTATTCGGTAACCCATCCCAAAGACCGTGGAGCACAGAGACAAAAAGGTAGGTCAGGAGTACGGACCCGGTGATACGAAAATGGCGCAGCTCACTTACCCGGAACAACACGGCCCCCAGCAGGGCCGTCCAGATGCCGTGACCGAACGGTGCTATGAGACCCCGGAGCACTGTCTCCGCAATCGATGCGCTGACCTGCCCATGGCTGAGTAGAAACACTGTGAATGCATAGCCAGTGCTCTCAAGGGCGGCAAAGCCCATACCAACCGCACCTCCCAACAGCAACCCATCCATCTCCGAGTTGTGAATCATGCGCCGCGCCAGAAACATAACGGCCAGGATCTTGCACCCCTCCTCAATCAGCCCAACCAGTAATCCACTCGTCAGGGATATGCCTCGCATGGGATTTGCTGCTACAGGAAGCAGCAGCGACTCAAGAATAGATGCTCCAAGTATTCCCAGGACGCCCCCAATAGCGAAGCAGGCTGCAACGGTGTCTATTGTCAGCTTGCTTAAATGGCGGTGATCGTACAGGAAGGCGACGAAGACTACGGGTACCAGAAAGTTTCCAATCAAGATGACCGTTGGGTAGAGGTTAGGATTGGCGGTCAGGAACATCACCAGAGTCGTGACGATAAAGAGCAGCAGGCCGATCAATAGCACACGCAACCAGCTCCGTCCTCTACGGGGTGACGCCCAAACATTTTGAGACATAATACTCCTCCGTATGCCGCTATTCCTTTAGTAGTACCAAGCAAGTTTATGTAGCACATAATACATCTCACGAATCGGAAAGGAGAAAAGCTACATGCCACTTAACGTATTGGATGCTGTAGAATTGTGTCATAAAACATGGCTTCAAATTCGTGACTGAGCCGGATGGCACGTGTGATGCGTTGTCGCTGTTCAAGCTGCGTGTAGCGTTGGAGAATCTGTTCGTCTACTGGCTGCACATGGTCTGCGAGCTCCTGGTGGGCGGTAAAGAAGGCGACCTGTTCTGAAGTGAGGTGGTAGTTGCGCATGAAAGCTGGCGCGATACGCAGGCAGATCGCAATGAAAATATCTTCGCTGGCACTTACCGCGGCAAGCTTTTCCTCGGGCTGGCCATACGCAAGCTCCCAGTAGAAGAAATTCGTGAGCGCCATACATCCTGCCAGCGGTTCAACATTATCAAAGTCTCGCCTGTTCAGGCCAAGACCTTCACCAAAGGTGTGCAGCAAGCGATATCCTCCCACTTTGGCCTGGAGTTTGCTGATCAGGCTTTCCTGCGTGTCCAGATCTGGCATATTGGCGATAGCGAGCGCATCGAGACGATATGCCTGGCGAACCAACCACCAGTCTTGCAATGCGAACAAACGGAGGCGCTCTCTTTGGAGCGTTCCAGCCTCAATCTGCTCCCATAACGGATGGGAAAGCAACCGTTGGCGGAGTGCAGTCAGGTCTTCGGTGAGCAATGCTTCAGCAAAATACATCGTGACGGTCCTTATGGAAGTGCATCCAACGCCTGACGTAGAATATTGTTATGGGTAACAAGTCTTTCTCTAGCAATCTCTGGCGTACTGTTGGTAAGCCCGGCAACGATAGCCGTTCTGACTTCACCTCCGGCAGCATGGAACAGCGCCTCGGCAGCCTCTTTATCCAGTCCAGTAGCCAGTCGCACAATTTCGATGGCTCGTTTTTGTAATTTGAGATTTGTCGGCTGCACATCCACCATCAAATTGCCAAAAGTTTTTCCCAACAGGATCATCGTGCCGGTGCTCAGCATGTTCAACACCATCTTCTGAGCGGTCCCGGCTTTCAGACGCGTGGAACCCGTGATTGCTTCTGGTCCAACCAGCGGAGTAATTATGATCTCGACAGTCTTTGCAAGGGGCGTGCCAGCATTACAGGCAATACCAATCGTCAACGCGCCCTGCTCTTTGGCGTAGGCAATAGCGCCCAGAACATAAGGCGTACGTCCGCTGGCAGCAATGCCAACCAGCGCATCGGCTTCGCTTAAAGCAAGCTGAGCGACATCAGCCTGTCCCGCCTCGGCACTATCCTCAAAGTCCTCAGCAGCCCGTCCCAGTGCTATCGGACCTCCAGCAATGCAAGCAACCACCGTCTCAGGCGGAATATTGAAGGTGGGAGGGCATTCCGATGCATCCAATGCTCCCAGGCGACCAGAGGTGCCCGCGCCAACATAAATAAGCCTGCCACCACGACGTAACCGCGCCGCTATCGCCTCGATCGCCCTGGCAATATGCGGCAACTCTTGCTCGACAGCAGCCGCCACCTTCGCGTCTTCCGCGTTCATCGCCCGCACAATCTCCAGAGGACTCATGCGGTCGATCTCTCTGGTAGCTGGATTCACCTTTTCGGTCTCTAAGACACTGAAAGAGTGTCCTGCCTGTGGACCCGCCTGCGCATTCGTTGACATGTATACTGTACCTCTTTTATTAAGGATGACATACTTTTTTATCGATGTCAAACGCATAAACTTCGGCATCGATGAAGTCGCGGACCCACGGTTGCGTGTGGAAAGCGAACGCAAACAAAAGACTTCATAGGTCAGAATGCATCGATATCGTCATTGAAGCGATAGCCAACGCCTGGGATCGTGAGAATGAAACGCGGCTGATCGGGCTGTGGCTCGATTTTTCGCCGGACCTGGGCGACATAGACATGCAGGCTATGCGCCCGGCTATGCGCTTCGGCTCCCCATACTTGCGTTAATAGCATCTGCCGGGTCAAAATTTTGCCCCGGTGTGTTATGAAGACCTTGAGCAGGTCGTATTCGGTCGGAGTTAATGGAATGGAGTCTCCGTTGAGTTGCACGCGGCGGCCCGCAAAATCGATGCTGAGGGATCCCAACTGAAAGTGTGGCTCCGTTCCAACCTGAACCTGGGCCATATGGCGTAGCGCGACGCGGACACGTGCAAGCACTTCATTCATACCAAAGGGTTTGAGAATGTAATCATCGGCTCCAATGTCCAGCGCTCGCACACGGTCCTCTTCCGCATCTTTGACAGACAGTATAATAATCGGCAAATTTGACTCCATGCGGATACGCTGGCATACCTCCAGGCCACTCATGCCCGGCAGTACAAGATCGAGCAGCATAAGATCAGGTCGGCGCTGGGCAGCAACTTCGATGGCCTCTTCACCACTGCGTGCGGTAAACACTTTATAACCATGAGCGACAAGACTACGCTGTAAGACACGAATAATCTCTATCTCATCGTCAACCACAAGGATATGGGCCCCGCTTTTACTCATACAAGTATCCATTTTGGCTTACTAACCAGCAATGCAACACACATGAACCTTCTCTATAGCCCTAGTATAGTGTAGAGAAGCTCAAAGAAGAGTCTAGATGAGAGACAAATAGCTCAAGGTTTACTCAATATCGGCGGAGTAAATATGATACCGAAACTCAAAACTTGTCTAATGCGTCAAGAAGGTAAGGTCACTCTTTGCTATATGAATACCTCCATATATCGCTAACAAGAACATAGAATTACCTTTTTTTAGTGCGAAACCTTTTTTCTTGTGCTGCGTGTTATAGTGAAGAGAAGAGATGTAAAGTGGTGCGTGCTTTTAAGTATAGACCACATAGATAGAAATGGTATCTGTATATAATACGAAGGGGAAGAAGTTTATGCCTCGTCAAGCTTTAAAGTCCTTATCTAATCAAGATGGAGCCACGGAACAAAACCCGGCTTCAGAGCAGGATGACCTCCTGACAATCCGCGAAGTGGCACAACGACTCCGTGTCGATACGACCACTGTCCGTCGTTGGATTTCATTAGGTCTGCTCGATGCTATCGTCCTACCCCATCGCGGCAAGCGGCAAGCATACCGTGTACGCAAACGCACGCTGGACCAACTCTTGCAATCCGGACAACCTCTGGTAAATCCATCGCAGCCCGAGTAGAGCTAGCAGTCAACACGGCACTTATAGCACAAACAGGTAATGAGATAAGCGATAACAACTGAATCAGGATACGCGCGATTCATAGGGGCCAGACGCAACATACCCTGCTGTCCGTGACCAGCAAAGGCACATCACATCTACGAACCTTTGCGTGTCCTGATTCAGTTGTTACCGCTATCTAAAGAGAAAGTGAAAGGAAGCTAGAGGCCACACTAAAAGAAACAACAAAGAAAAGAAACACGAGGTAGCTTAAGCATCAAGCCCCTCAAGTTCTCGCATAAATTTAATCGTTGCCTCACCGCTCAGGACCAGATGCCCATGTTGATTGGTGCATTGGGTATGAAGCGTTATGATACGCTTGTCCTCACGTACGGCAACCACTTTGACCAGAACAGTCACTTCATCCCCGATATGGATAGGTGCGAGGAATTTTAACGTCTGTCCCAGGTAAATACTTCCAGGTCCAGGCAGAACATTTCCTAAGATGGCAGAAATCAATGAACCGATCAGAAAGCCATGCGCAATACGTTTTCCAAAGAGCGATCGCTCAGCATATTCTGCATCCAGGTGGATAGGATTTCTGTCCCCACTTACATCAGCGAAGAGGGCAATATCGTGTTCGCTAATAACACGAGACATTGTTGCTTGCTCCCCTAGCATTGGAAGTGGTGCTAACTTCGTTGTAGATTGGCTCATACCTTACATCCCCTAATAGTACATCAATACACGTGAGCGTACGACTGCTCGCTCAATGAATGTGACCAGCTACTCCTCAACAACTTCCGACCTTTTCCATATGACCCTTGCTCATTTCCCGACATCTTTATCGGAAATTTGCATCTATATGCATATTACATATATATTCACGATTTGTCAAGGGGTAATGCCAGAGGTAATTCAAAGAAAAAGGTAGAGCCTTCATTTTCGACTGATTTAAACCAGATGCGTCCTCCATGCCGCCAGATAAGTTCGCGGCACAGGTAAAGTCCCAGACCTGTTCCCGTGATCCCATGAGCACGAGCATTATCCGCGCGTACAAAACGGCCAAAGATACTGGCCTGTTGCGATTGCGGAATACCTATCCCTTCGTCCCGTACAGAAACCTGCGCGGTACGAGTTGCGTCATGCAGCATGATAGTAATATTGATTACACCTCCTTCGGGACTATACTTGACGGCATTGTTGACCAGGTTTATGAGCACCTGCTCAATACGTTGCGGATCGATATCGACGATAACATGCTCCGCCGGTGTATGGACAAGCAGACTGTGACTCGCACTGAGCACACGTAAACGAGCAACCACCCGTGTCACGAGCATCCCCAGTTCTGTAGGCGAGGGATAGAGCTCCAGCAGACCTGCCTGCAGGCGGGTCATATCGAGCAAGTCCTCGGTCAATCCCACCAGGCGTGTAGTTGCCTGATCAAGGGCTTCGATCGCCTCTATCTGCCAGTCTGCCAGCGGGGGCCCTTTCCCATGCGCTGTCTGTGTGATCAACATCTGCGCGAAGCCTTTGAGTGCGGCAAGCGGATTGCGTAGTTCGTGTGCGGCAATGCCGATAAACTCGTCTTTTAGCTGTTCAGCCTCTTTCAGAGCAGTCACATCATGCAATGCCACCACTGCCACCGCTTCGAGCTTATCGTTCTCTTCATTCAGTTGCTTTGAGGTCCAACCGAGGATACGTGGATCGATTGCCACAGCATTTAAAAGGACCGGGAGTGTTGTCCCGTCCGAACGACGAATGATCTCCTGGTAATGACGTACCGCTTCTCCGCTACGTAGTGCGCGCAAGGTCGCCAATTCGTCAGGGGTGAGTTGATGTCCGTCACTTCCAAAAAGCTGAATCCCCCGCATCGACAAGAAAGACATCATGGGCTGATCTTCCTCCCAGGGGGCCCCGAACACATCAACAGCGGCACGGTTCACCAGCACCAGGCGCGCATCATTTCCGCGCACCAGAAATACTCCGCTGGGTAGTTCGTCAATAATAATTTGCAGCAACTTGCGGCGAGATTCCGTCTCGGCATGCGCTCTTCGTTCGATAATTAAACGTCGCGCCTCCGTCACATCGTGCCAGACAATGACAGCTCCGGAGACAGGTTGTTGCTTGCTATCACACTCTCCATTATGGGGATGCTCTTGTTCTTCCAATGGTCCAGATGGTGGCCTGGGTTGGCGCACGGGTAGCGTATGGACAAGATATTGCTTTGTCTCGTCATTGTTGTCCGTGATCGTGAGCAGTGTCCCTTGTTCATCTTCTTCGACAGTAGCGCGTGCAGGTGAAGCCTGCAGAAGAGGAAATAGCAAGCTGGTTCCTTCTGGTCTACTCTCCAGCAGCCTGCGCAATCGGCGCGCTGTAGCATTTTCACGGACAATATTCCCCTTGCTATCAACCAGGATGATACCATCAGTGATACTTTCAAAAATAGCATCGAGCTCCTGCACGTGGGTCTGCGCCGCCCTATACAAGCGAGCATTTTCGACGGCAACAGCGGCCTGTGCAGCCAGAGCAACCAGGAGTCTTTCATCTTCAGCCGTAAAGCGATCGGGTTCTCCGTGGCCTAAAAGTAGACCACCGCGCACATCTCCACTACGATCTAACAGAGGAACACCAAGAAAGCTACGTACTGATGGATGACCGTGCGGAACTCCCATTGAGCGGAGACTTGCGGAAGGGAGATCTCCATGCGCATATGCAGAAGCCACCTCCTGTGCCTCGTCACGTAATGCTGACCGTCGCCCATGTTCAGGAGTGTGCAGCAGGCTCAATGCATCAGGAACACGCACAGGAACGCCATGACGAAAAATAGGAGCAAGCAGACCCTCTCCACCCAACGGCATTCGTCGAAATAACTCTTCTTGCGCCGTAGTCACACCCACCACAGCAGCAAGGTGAAAAAGATTCCCCTCGGAAGGAACCAGAAGTTGGCCCTGCTCATTTACAGGGCGCAAGCTAAAAGCTGCGAACTCGGCTCCGGTCAGGTCGCGCGCTGTCGTGGCAATCAAATATAACAGGCGCTCCTGATCCAGCTCACTTACGAGCGCGGTGCCGACGCGATGAAGCGCGGCAAAACGTTCGGCAGCAGAGTCGTCATCCAGACGACGTTGGCGTGGACTTCTTCGTCTCATACACACCCCTTCGATTAAGCGAACCTTATGGCACTTGACATAGATGCAATTTGCACCATATAGTATGTATGTACTGTGTCACTCTCTATTCAGTATGCATACCACACATATTTCAGGCAGGTACCATAAACTTCGTACAATATGCATTTAACACATAGATGCAGTTCTTGTCAAGGGGATTCATGAAAACGGAAGTAACCCGGCAAGAACACCTGTTCTCTGTGCAAATTTGCACCTGACATGTGATCAAGCCGTGAGACCATAATCTCATCTTGAGAAACGCCTGTGATGTTATGTAAGTATCTTTTTCATAATAGCACAGAAAGCAATAGAGACAAAACTAGCTCGTGCGGCAATCAACAACGAGGGCACAGGAGAAGTCACGATCTCCTGATCTCTATCAAGCGGAAGAGCAAATCTTTCTGTCAGTCACGAGATGAGTAAACGTCCATCAACGGTATAGTCACGTAATGCGTAATATCCTTGTAGGCATAATGCACTATGTGTAGCACACCCTGTTTTTGATCATAGAGGATTGGACGCCTCGTCGCGTCAGCAGAGCCTCTATAGGGAGGAAAGCATGAATATCGTACTGGTTGGAGCACAAGGATCGGGGAAGGGGACACAGGCGGATTTACTGGCCCAGAAGCTTGGAATATTTCAGCTTGCGAGTGGTGATCTGTTCCGCGAGGAAATAGGGAATAAGACTGAACTTGGTCTGAAGGCGAAGGCTTTTATGGACCGTGGCGAACTGGTTCCCGACGAGGTTACTATCTCAATGGTGCTCAATCGTATCAGCAGTCTACCCGACGTACAAGGCGTTTTACTTGATGGTTTTCCGCGTACTATTCCTCAAGCACAGGCGCTTGATAAAGGTCTGCAAACGATTGAGAAGCAGATCGACCTTGCGATCTATCTCAATGTGCCACGCGAAGAACTGCTCGACAGACTCTCTGGCAGGTATATCTGCCGCGCTCATCAACACGTCTACAACATTAGCAGCAAACCGCCAAAGGCATCCGGCGTATGCGACATCGATGGCAGCGAACTCTATCAACGCTCTGATGATACAGGCGAGGCCATTCAGAAACGCCTGGATATCTTCTTTAGCGAGACGATCCAGCTCCTTGACTACTACGACAAACAGCACAAGCTGGCCCAGGTCAATGGTAATCAAGATATTGATCAGGTGCAGGAGGCCCTGCTACAGACGATCCAGAGCTATAAGGATGCCATCGCATGGCAGGCATCCGCTCAGATCTCTTCATTTGTTCCCAAAACCTTTTAATATGTGGTAATATAGCCGGTAAGTAACGTCACTTGACAAGGAGTCCATCTAAGTGTAAAATGCATATATATGCGTCCCAGCGGTATAGCCCACAAGCGTATACATGCATTCTATGTGAGAGAGCTATGACAGAAGAGAACGAAGAGAACAGGGAAAATGGACCACGCAATGCGGCCACCGATGCCTGGTCGAAAAATTGGGTTGTCCCTATTCTTCTCCTGATGCTACGGCAGTGGAGCTCTTACGGCTATGAGTTGATGGAGAAGATGGCGACCTTCGGCTTCACCATGATGAATCCAGGCACGTTCTACCGGACATTGCGGCAGATGGAAAAAGACGGCATGGTCAGTTCCAGCTGGGACACCTCTGAAACTGGCCCGGCCAGGCGTGTATACTCGATTACGGCGACCGGGGAGTCCTACTTGAAGTATTGGGCTGAATCTCTGAATCAATATCAGAGGATGATGGATACTTTCTTTCAGCTCTATACAGGTCGGTCAGCACAGAAAGATAAAGAGAAACCTGAGGAGAGGGACGAGGCAAACGGGACGTCCAGGCCAGATCCCGCTCAGAGTCAGCAAAATCGTACCGGTGACTGATCATGGAAATAGCCATGCGTCGCCGGTGCTTAATCAAAAGAAAGGCAACGACAATGGCAGAAAACAAACTCAATGAGGTCGCCTGGAATATAACCAGGTCCTTTAGTGAGATCAACCGCACTTTCACAACCAGTATTACTACCGCACAAGAGCGCAATATGCGCTTCGTACAAGGCGTCTTCGATAATAGCTTAGAGGTCCTCAAGAGCCATGCAGATGCCGCACGCACTCTGGCGGAAGAGATCGCAGAGAAACCTGATAAGCCAACCGAGATCGCGCAAGACATCGTCAATACGACGGTTGCGGCCTATGATCGCAATCTGCGCCTGGCCCAGAGTATCTTCAACGACAGCATTGAGGTTCTTAAGAACTCTGCGGTGGATACACGCGAGATTGCACAGGGGATGATCGGGCAGTCACAGAAGCAGCAAGAGCAATTCCAGGAGCTTGTGCAAGAGTTTACAAAAGCCTACGTGGACTTCCTGCGTATGCCGCTCACCTACTATGGCCAGACGTTCGGCAAAGTCGCATCTATGGCATAATGTAGATAGATAGAAAAAGATATCGGCAAACGAAAGGAGGGTTTCCACGGTGTCAGAGGAAACCAGAAGTCATAGTCCCCTTGACAAGGTCGAGGAGCTATGGAAACAATGGTATGAGACCTCTTCCAAGGTGTGGACAGATGTCCTGGAGGGTGCCAAAGAAAGTTACGTTGATCCTTATGGTCTCTATGGCTCCTGGCTCAAGGCTATTGAAGAAAGCCAGGGAGCGGGAACATCTGGTCTCGCATCAGCGCTGGATCCACGGGAGACCTGGAAAAAGTGGTTTGAAGCGACCAGCGAGATCTGGCGCAAATCGCAAGAGATTAGCACTAATCCGCTAGGAATGACAACCCGATGGTTTGAGGTAATGGAAGAGACGCGGCAGAAGTTACTGGATGGAGCAACCGTACCTGCAGATCCGCTCACTTTCTTTAAGCAATGGTATGAGTCTTCGAACGAAGTGTGGTCAAAGGCGATCGGAGAGCTTATAGGCACCGAGAAGTTCGTAGAGGCGACCAGTCGCTACGTGGAAAGTTATACTTCTTTCTACAAGGCGTTCCGCCGTCTCAATGAGGATTACTTCAGCAAATTGCAACTCGCAACTCGCGCAGACCTTGCACGCGTGGCAGAGATCATCATTGCACTGGAAAATAAGGTTGACTGGGTACAGGACGCCTTCGAGGATTTCCAGGGTCAGCTTCCTCAGTTTGCTACACTCGAATCAATCAGGCTACTGGGTAATCACCTGGAGAGCCTGGAAAACAAACTGCAGAAGCTTCCAGAAGCCTTCGAGAAGATCGATACGTTAGATGGTCTTGGCCAGCGTCTCGATGGTATTGAAGGCAGGCTGAACGAGATCCCACTTGTTTTGCAAAAACTCGATGCTCTTCAGGCTCTGGACCAGCGCCTTGGTGGCGTCGAAGGCAGGTTGAACGAGATCCCATCTGCTTTACAGAAAATCGATGCCATTCAGGGATTGAACCAGCGCATCAGTGGGGTTGAAGACAAGTTGGCTAAGTTACCGGGAACCTTAGAGAAGATCGATGCAATAGAGGGTCTGGAAAAACGGCTGGACGGTGTGGAGAGCAAACTGGATAAGCTCCTTACCCTGCTCGAACAGAACGAAACCCGGCAACCCGTAACAACCACGCCTGCCAGAACCTCTCAACGTCGGGCATCCAGGACCAAAGCCGCACCTCATCAAAAGACGCCGGAAACGGAGTCAGAGGGCACACCCTCTTAAACAGGGGCCACAAAAAAACACCGTCTGAAGGAGACTGGACGCGACAATGAGTCAGGAAGGCACTGAACTATCCGACCTTGAAATCGCCTTGAAAAAGTACAAAACGGGTATGCAGATCATCCTGGAGGGAGCCAGGGCCGAAACCGGCCAGACTCCCAAAGAGGTGATCTGGACCAAAAACAAGGCCAGGCTCTACCGTTACGCTCCTACCATCGAGAAGCAGTACCCGGTTCCTTTGCTTATGGTATACGCGCTTATCAATCGCCCTTATGTACTCGATCTTCAACCGGGCAACAGTATTATCGAATACCTGGTGGGGCATGGTTTTGACGTTTATTTGCTTGACTGGGGCACTCCTGGCGATGAAGATACACATCTCACATTCGATGATTACGTCCTGGATTACATTCCACGGGCCGTGAAAAAGGTGCTGCGTACATCTCATGCCGAAGAGTTCTCCCTCCTTGGGTATTGTATGGGAGGCACTATGGCGGCCATGTACGCGGCGCTCTTCCCGGATCTACCACTAAAAAACTTGATCTTATTGACCTGTCCCATCGATTTCACTCCCGACAATATCGGCCTCTACGCACTCTGGACGGACGAACGCTACTTTAATCCAGATCTTGTTGTTGAAGCTTTCGGCAACGTCCCGGGTGAATTTCTCGATATAGGAACCCGCATGCTTAAACCAGTCAATAATTATGCCGGTTCCTTTATCACTATGTGGGACCGTATCATGCAGGATAAATCTCTCAATACATGGCTGGCAATGAACAAATGGGTAAATGATGGCATTCCATTCGCTGGCGACGCTTTCCGGCAATGGATTCGCGACTTCTATCAGCACAACAAACTGGTAAAAAACGAGATCAAACTGCGCGGACAGCCGGTAGATCTGTCAAAAATCCACTGTTCGCTCCTCAATATTGCTGGAAAAAAAGATCACATCTGCACTCTTCCTCAATCCGAGGCAATCATGAACCTGGTGAGTAGTCAGGATAAAGAGTTCCTTGTTCTCAACGCCGGACATGTTGGTCTGCTCACAGGCTCAGAGGCCAGGGAGAATCTCTGGCCTGGACTAAGAACGTGGTTGGAACAGCGCTCCAGACAACGCACGACATCCCTTAATCCCTCACCTGCACCTGGAGAGCGCTCTATGGCCGCTGGAAGCCAGATATAGAGACTGAATTCCATCATTTACCTATTGCTCATCTCTCACAAGATACGCTTAATTTGAAGCGCTGTGATAGCGTCGTGATGTTCAGTTTGATTCCTGTGACACATATGTGATATTACAAAGGTATCTTTCTAGAAGCCGGTCAGGTAAGGATCGATCAACGTGAGATATCCTTACATATTTACTGCTCGTTTACTAAATAAAAGGAAGGATGCAGTCACATGGTTAAATTGGCAGGTGCAGCCGTTGTTATCACCGGTGCTTCACGAGGCATAGGACATGCAATAGCGGAAGAATTGGGGTCCCACGGGGCTAAAATCGTCGTCAACTACTCTCGCAGTAAGGGACCTGCTGAAGAGCTAGTCCAGCAACTCATAAGCAGTGGTTCACCGCAAGCTATCGCTGTCCAGGCCGACGTATCAGATCCAGCGCAGGCGGCCCATCTCATTGAAGAGACGGTCAAAGCATTTGGACGTCTGGATGTGCTCGTCAATAATGCAGGCATCAACATCGACCGTTCAATGAAGAACCTCACGGCGGAAGATTGGGACAAAGTCATTAAGGCGGACCTGAATAGTTATTTCTACACGATGAAAGCAGCTCTGCCCCATTTCCTGGAGCAGAAGAGTGGCAACATCGTCAACATCACCTCCATGAACGGTCAGACGGGGAGCTTCGGCCAGGCGAACTATTCAGCCGCCAAGGCCGGCATTATTGGCTTTACCAAAACAGCGGCCCTGGAGCTGGCTCGCTCCAACGTAACGGTCAACGCAGTCGCTCCCGGATTCACTGAAACAGAGATGGTGCTCGCCATGCCACAGAAAGCCAGAGATGCTGCGCTGGCAAGGATTCCTCTTGGTCGCTTTGCTACTCCGCAAGACGTAGCGAAGAGCGTACGCTTCCTTATCGAGGATGCGGACTATATCACGGGTCACACTCTGAACGTCAACGGCGGACTGTACATGTAATTTTTTTCGGAAAGGTGAGGCTTGTAATTTATCTTTCGTAGGGGTGAGGCTTGCCCTCACCCGGCCCCAGGTCACTCTCCACTTCTCCACATGTTCTATTATTGGTCTTTCTTCTCATACAAGAAATCTACCACATTATGCAACAGGTTTTTCCAGAAAGGTGCTGCGCGTGGAGTTTCCGCAACTGGCACAAGTCGTTTCTCTTTCTTTTTCGGCATCGGATGTTTCATAAAGAAGCGATACATCGCCTCACTCGCATCTGGCCCCTTTGGATCCATAAATGAGCCATCGCTGCCACCCGACCAGGCGTGCCCCATACCACTGATTTTCCAGTACTCCTGTATTTCTTGCCCGCTCGCATCATTCCAGGTCTGAATCAGGTATGAATAACCACCCACTACCCTACCAGTTACGACGCTGGCAGGCTGTTGAAAGTTTGCCACATAGGTCTCGTGGGATGCAAGCATATTGGTCTGCATCCACTGCTGTATAACCTGATCGCCATTTATAGCAGAAACAGTAAAATCGCTTGTACCATGGAATACAATCGTGGGTACCACTCGTGCATGGCGCTCCATTGCAGTATACGCTGTCTCACCCAGATGAACAGGATCTGGCCCTCCCCGGCGCATCGTTTTTATGCCGCCAGATATATTTGTTGCAGCCTTATACGCCACACCAGAATGGATTCCAATAGCGGCAAAGATATCGGGGTACGTCGCGCCCAGCGTCACTGTCAAAGCCGCACCAGCCGAGATCCCCGCAACATAGATACGACGCGCATCAATCGTCCATTGTGTTGTATCCCGTAGCATCTCCTGCACAATACCGGCAATAATTGCCGGTTCACCACTATCACGAACTTGATTAACAGACTGATACCAGTTCCAACAGCCATACCTGTTCGCGGAGCGCATCTGTTGGGGACATACAGCGATAAAGTTGTGTCGCTCTGCCAATTCATTTACATGAATGCCGGTAGCAAAATCAACTGCCTTCTGGGTACATCCATGCAACATTACCAACAGTGGAACAGCGTCACCAACACGGTAACTCTGCGGAGTATACACAAAGTATGGGCGCTCACCGACTGGGCCAATGTAGGTGTACTGTTTCATCCGTTAACAACCTCACAAGATTTTTTCAATACAAGTTTAACACACAACAATACGACGCGGAAACCTGTTATGGGCGACAGATCTCCGCGTCGTACTCCACACTACAGAGGGATAGGACTTCTAAGACGAGGTCAGGTTAGCGGACGGCTCCCTCTCCCTGGCGTAGTGTTGCCTGGGTAGCATCCATGCCTTCACGCATCGCCTTCTGAGCGACATCCACTCCATGCCATGCGAGCGACCCGACAGAGTCAAACAACTGCCGATAGTAGCCAGATGTGCTGGTGATAAAGCCGACATACGCTTCTATCGCTTCGTGGGTCAAACTCTGGAAAGCTTCCTGCTCTTTACGTGTCTGCTCTACCAGTTTCTCCGTCAGAGCACGTGTTCCCTGAGTATGGCTCTTCAAAACTTCAAGACCATTCTCAAACACGCTCTGGCCATAGCGCAGGTTACGTTCCTGAGCAGCCACAGCACTATCGGCAAAGGCTCTGTTTGTGTCGTTAAGGGACCTGGTCCAATTCCATGTTGCTTCACTTACAATATTCTCGGGCATGATCTTCTCCTTGTTTCGCTTACTTATCGTCGCTTCTGAGAAACAACGTTTACTATGTATTTGCGTCTCTACGAAAGACACCTCTTCACTTTAATCAGGCAACGGCCACACTTTGCCGCACCTTCATCGTCATCTTTAGTGGTCGCTTCCATGCATCTATGTGTTAACTAACACTTATATGCATTTTACACTTAGATAT
>WNGD01002573.1_pt1 | contig 18854 bp, 20 predicted proteins | sample 5400671 | NCBI WGS metagenome assembly WNGD01 (sample SAMN13153369, study PRJNA577476) | soil metagenome | isolation source: 40 cm soil or saprolite under grassland replicate 2 | place: USA:California | collected 2016-06-15
AGGGCGCGCCGCACACGGGCGCGTATTTCGCCGACCGCCCTCTTTACGTCGAACGCGTCGCCGGTTTCTTTGCGCGCCACCTCGGACTCGACGTGAGCAGCGGCCACCTCCGCCTGGTGGAAGAGGAAGAAGTCTCCTAACGCTGTAACAAACCGCCCGGCCGGCGACAGGAATAGGTGAGACATGCAGCAGGTGGCAGATGTCAAGCCGTCCAGGGCGGTGCCTGTGAGCGACGCGACTTTCGCCGAGCTTCTTCACCCCCTGATCGAATCCGGCTTTCGACTGGCGCTTGCCATGCTGCACGACCCTCAAGCGGCGGAGGACGCGGTGCAGGAAGCGTCGTTCACCGCTTGGCGAAAGCTCGGCCGGTTGCACGACCAGGGCCGGCTGCGGCCATGGTTTCTCGGCGTCGTGGCCAACACGTGCCGCAACGCGCGACGACGGAAGTGGATGGTCGAGGTGAGCATCGGCGTGCCCGAGGACATGCCGGTCGCCTCGAGCGAAGAGCGAACGTTGCGCGGCGCGGACCTGCGCCGGGCGATCTCTCGGTTGGGTCACGACGACCGCCTGGTCGTCGCTCTCTATTTCTACCTGGACATGCCACTTGACGAGGTGGCGGCTGTGACGGGGAGCTCCGTGGGCGCGGCGCGCGCGCGCCTGTATCGAGCGATCAAGAAGCTGCGTCCGGACGTGGCGATCGAGGAGGCACTCAGGTGAGTCTGCGAACCGACATTCATTTGGCTTTCGACGAGGTCACCCCATCCAGATATGGCATGTACGAGCGAATCGTCCGCTCAGCCCTCCGCGAACATTCCCGTCCGCGCGTCCGGTTCGCCTGGCCCGGGAGGCTGCGCGGCGTGATGGCGATGGTTGCCGTGCTGTTGCTGCTGGTCCTGGCCGTCGGCGTCCTCGCAGGCGGCCGGTTGTATCGCGACTGGAACAATTTCAGCGCCCGCTCGACGCAGCTGGCAGATCTTGAAGCCAGGGCGCTGAAGCTGCCCGTGCTCAAACCTGGGCAGGATTGCCCGGGCGGTCCCCCGGGCCCGAAGCAGGGATTCGGCGCGGGACCGGTCTACGGGCTGCCCGGGCCGGCAGTTCATACCTCGTGGGGAACCTATGCGTACCCCTGGCTGCTCACGGATCGAGCTCTCACCGGGGTGGTACTGGGCAGAGGGACAGACCTGGTCACCGGTGACGGCGTTGTCTTCGTCGGCAGCCAGGCGACCGGACCGGTCGTCGGCAGAGACCGGATCGACGGCCTCGCGGTCGAGCAGCACCGACAGCTGTTGCTGGACACGACCCACAAGCAGGAAGGCGTCAATCCGCCGGAGAAGTACTTCGAGGGTTCGGACATGTTTGTTGCCTGGCAGGTCGAGATCGGCCTTCCAGCAGGAGCTGGCTGGTGCGTCGGCTTTCAATTCGACGGCCCGGGGTTCAGCGAGGTGTTCGTCATGCCAGCGCTCGGCGCGGGCCCTCCGCTGAACTAGTCGGTGAGAGTGCTCCCAAGCGCGACTCCGTTCGCCCAGTAATGGCCGGTTGCGCCGGCGGGCAGGAGGTCGTAAGTCCGCCCGCCGGCGTACGGCAAGAGCTCCCATCGGGTGATGGTGGAGCCATCCAGCGCATCGCCTTGACCAAGGGTCCCGAGAGCGCGTCCATCCGCGGTCCGGTGTCCCGGCGAGGCAAGCAGCTCACGTCCGTCCGCGAGCAAGAGGTGAACCATCATGTGCCCCGCCGGAGCCGCCATGCTCCCGACCTCGATCACCGGCGCGGCGACTCGCGAACCGTCGGCCGCCTGGGTCCACACGAACGTGCCGAGGGGCACGTCGGTCACGCGAACAGACCCGCTCGGCGTCGCGATCATCGTCGAGTCGGCGAGGCAGATCGGGCAGTTGGGCGCGCCCGTCGCGCTGCGCGAGCCGACCGTGACGACGCCGTCGACGCGCACCGTTCCGCTGACCATCTCGTACGCGGCGCTCCCAGTCTTCGACCGGACGCGGTACGAGAACGAAAGATCGGTCCCGCTCGACGCCAGGGCGACCGCTCGCAGGAGCTTCCATGCGCGGTACACCACGAGCTTCTGGGCGTCGGTCAGGTCGCCCGAGGGCAGGTGCTCGTGGGCGACGATCGCGGCGTACACCTCGGAGTCAGCCTTGATCTGCGGAAAGGTCGAGACTGCAGTGGCCTCCTCGGCGCCGGCGCGCGCGACGGGGTAGAAGTCCGGATCGCAGTAGACCGGCGTGCCGACGGTGTCCATCACCGCGAACTTCAGCCGCGGCTCGCTGAGCGGGCTGCCGACGACCGGAGCCGGCCTGACGGCCCCGCAGGCGGCGATGGCAAGCAGCACCAGCGCGGCGGCAAACCTCATTTGAATGAGATGACGGCCGCTGAGCAATTTGGTAACGAACCCGATCGCGGAACCAAACGCAACCCCGAGCCGTATTGACCTGACATGGGAGAGGAGAACGGCCAACCTATAATCGCCAAAGAAGTGGGGTCCGCCGAAGTGGTCACAAGAGTCGCCGATGCGTTCATGTCCAACGTGGGACGGGCCATCATCAACAAAAACGATGAGATCCGGCAGTGTCTTGTCACTCTCCTCTGCGAAGGCCACCTGCTGATCGAGGATGTGCCCGGCGTCGGCAAGACGATGCTCGCCAAGTCGCTGGCTCGCTCGCTCGACTGCACCTTCCGCCGGATCCAGTTCACGCCCGACCTCCTGCCCTCTGACGTCACGGGGGTGCGCGCATTCAACCAGAAGCTCAACGAGTTCGAGTTCCGTCCCGGGCCGGTCTTCGCCCAGGTCTTGCTCGCGGACGAGATCAACCGCGCCAGCCCCAAGACCCAGGCCGCGCTGCTGGAGGCGATGGAAGAGCGGCAGGTCACCATCGACGGTGAGACCCACGTTCTGCCCAAGCCGTTTATGGTCATGGCGACCCAGAACCCGGTCGAGTACTCGGGCACATTCCCACTACCCGAAGCCCAGCTCGACCGTTTCCTGATGAAAGTCAGGCTTGGTTATCTCACGGAAAAGGAAGAGGCGAACCTGCTGAACCAGCACAAGGTCGAGGAGCCGATGGAGGAGCTCCAGCCGGTGGTTTCGCCGAACGAGCTGAGGGCGGCCCAGAAAGCGGTGCGAGAAGTCTTCGTCAAGCCTGAGCTGCGCGAGTACATCGCTCGGCTGGTGGGGAGGACCCGTGGCAACCCCGAGGTCGCGCTCGGCGCGAGCACCCGCGGCACCCTGCATCTTTACCACGCGAGCCAGGCCCTCGCCGCGGTCCAGGGCCGCAGCTACGTCATGCCGGACGATGTCAAGGCGCTGGCCGAGCCGGTGCTCGCCCACCGCATCATCCTGCGACCGAACGCAGAGATGCAAGGGCAGAGCGCGGGCAAGCTGGTTGCGGGACTGCTCGAGCGCGAGCACGTGCCGCAGATGGCTTACGACGGGTAGCCGAAAGCAAGAGGTTTTCCAATGAGCAAGCTCGCGCTCGCCGGCGCGCTCGGCATGCTCCTCTTCTTCACGTACCTGACGGCGATCCGGCCCGCCTACGCGTTCGCGTACGCGCTGTGCCTTCTCTTCGTCATCGCGTGGGCTTGGCCGAAGCTGGCCATCCGCGGAGTCTCGGTCTCGCGGCGTGTCGACCCCGGCACGCCGACAGTCGGGGAGGTGTACGAGGAGGTCTTCGAGGTCAAGCGCAAAGGTTGGATCCCTGCGCCGTGGGTTGAGGTCCGAGACCTCAGCCAGATCTCGGACTATCAGCCCGGCCGCGTGATCTCGCTGGGCAGCGAATTGGTGCGGTGGAAGGCCCGCGGCGTTTACAGGCGGCGTGGCTGGATGGCGCTCGGGCCGACGTCGCTCCGGGTCCGTGAACCCTTCGGTCTCTTCGATCGCGAGCTGAAGCTGACCCAGCGGACGTCGATCCTCGTGTATCCGCGTGTGCGGCCGGTGCCGGACCTCATGACGCCGAGCTCACAGCAGGTCGGCAGCTCGCAGGCGTTTGGCGCCTGGGCCGACTACCCGCCCGAGACAGGAGGCGTGCGCGACTACGCCACCGGCGACAGCTTCGGCCGCATCCACTGGCCGCTGTCGACCAAGCACCAGAGACTGATGTCCAAGACCTTCGAGCAGCCGCTGACCACCGACCTGTGGATCCTGCTCGACCTCGACCGCGGAGTGCACTTTGGTGACGGTGAGGACTCCACCGTCGAGTACGCGGTCAGCCTCGCCGCCTCGATGGCTGCGCAGGTGCACAGCCGCGGCCGCCAGGTCGGCCTCATCGCCAACGACGCACGCGGCACGGTGCTCGAGCCGCACCGGGCGGTGCGGCAGGACCGGATGATCCTCGACTACCTCGCGGTGTGCCAGGCCGACGGCCGCACGCCGCTGACGCAGACGCTGGCCTGGGATCGCATCCGCCGGCTGCCGCGGCGCGCGATCGCCGTGATCACGCCGAGCGCCGACCCCGAATGGGTCCGCATGCTGCAGGCGGTGCGAGGGCGTCGCTCGAACTTGATCGTGTTCTACCTCGACGTCGCCAGCTTCGGCGGACCGGATCAGAACCCGAGCTTCGACCTCGGCCAGGACGTGGACCTCTACGTCGTCCGCTGCGGTGACGACTTTGCCCGACTCGTGAGGACCAGGGATGCGATACGTATCGCCTGAAGGCAGGCTGACAGGCCCGGACGCCGCGTTCGACGCGGTCATGAGCCCGCGCGAGATGTTCATGGAACGGGTGCGCGAGACGATGGGTGGCGGCCGCTTCTGGTCGACCGCGCTTGTGCTGCTCCTCACGTTCACCGTCGCGCGCTCCACAACGACCGTGGACTGGGTCGACGGGATCGAGGTCATCACCTTCATCGCGCTGGCGGGCGCGATCTTGATGTCCGCCCAGGCGCTCGCCGGCGTCAGAGACGCGATCGCGCTGCCCGTCGGAACGATCCTCGCTCCGGTGGCGGCGGCAGTCGGCGCCTGGTCGCAGATCCACGCAGCCCATCCCAAGGACGTGATCGGACCGCAGCTGATCACCGTCTGGTGGGAGCGCATCGGCGACGGTGCTGCGGCTTCCGACCCGTCGTTCTACCTGTTCCTGATCTGTCTTTTGATGTGGGTCACTGGCGCGTGGCTGGCATGGTGCGTGCTGCGCTGGCGCAAGCCGATGCTGGGGCTGATCCCGGGAGCGGCCGCGTTCGCGACCAACCTGCTGAACGTGCCCAAGGACCAGAACGGATTCACGCTGGCGATGCTGGTCCTGACACTCGCGCTGCTCCTGTGGACGAACTACACCAGCTCGATCGCCAACGCGGGCCGCGCCAATGTGAAGCTCACCGGCGACGCGCGGTGGGACTTTTGGGAGAGCGGCCTCGTTGCGATGGCGGCGCTGATCGTGCTGGGCATCATGCTGCCGCCCTTATCGACGGCGGACCGCACGCTCGACGTCGAGTCCGGAGTGTTCTCCAGCTGGGCGCAGCTCCAGCAGCGCCTCAGCCATCCGGGATTTTTCGGCACCGGCCGCACGGGCTCTGGGGTGACCGGTTTCACCGATGAGGTGAAGCTGAGCAGCCCGCTGCAGAAGACCCGCGACGTCGTCTTCACCTACACGGTCGTCGGCAACTACGCCAGCAAGGCGCGGTACTTCCGCGGCGTGAACGACACGATGACCATCGGCGGCGAATGGCGCTTTCCTGGCAACGGCCTGCGCCTGACGGTTCCGAAGAACCAGATCCCTGACTACCAGGAGCAGTACCAGAAACAGGAGGTGGCCGGCATCGACGTTCTGATGCGCCGGCCGCCGACCGGTTTTCAGGACGTGATCTTTTATCCCGGCGAGCTGTACCGAATCGACCGGGTCACCGCCGCGAGCCAGGTCCAGATTCGACCGGCGCTCGCGAACAACGGTCTGTACACGATCGACCGTCTGAGCAGCACGCAGCCCTCCACCTCATCCGGCAACTACGCGGTGACGGTCCTGTATTCGGCGGCCAGCGCCGAAGACCTCGAAGCCGCCGGGACCACCTATCCGGTGTGGGTCGAGCAGTACGCGACGCTGCCCCAGACCAGCTACCGCAACCCGGCCGTGCTCGCCAAGATCCACAGCCTCGCGCTGCAGATCGTGAACGCAGCGGGCGCCAAGAACCCGTACGACGAAGCGACGGCGATCGAGAACTGGCTGCGCGACCCGAAGAACTTCACGTACACGCTGGCGCCGCCCCGCACTCCGGACGGCATGGACCCGATCGACTTCTTCCTTTTCACCTCGAGGAAGGGCTACTGCGAATTCTTCGCGACCTCGATGGGCGACATGCTCCGCACGCTTGGCATCCCCACCCGATTGGTCAGTGGCTACGGACCGGGATCCTTCGACCAGACCACCAACAGCTTCGTCGTCCGCGGCGAAGACGCGCACACATGGGTCGAGTCCTACTTCCCGGCGCCGGCGGCCGGCAAGCAGCCGTACGGATGGATTCCGTTCGAGCCGACCCCCGACGACCAGGGCTTCTACACCCCGATTCTGCGCGGCCAGACCGGGACGAACCCCTGCCTCCGCGACGATGGGTGCGACACCCCGATCCCGGGCGTCGTGGGGCCGGGCTCGAGCTCGACCGCCAACCCGACGCGCGGCGAGCGCAACGACCCGGGTTCGCTGCCGGGTGGCGGCGGCCTCAGGGTGGGATCGCTCGATGCGACGGCTCTCACGCGGATCGCCGCGGTCATCATCGCCATCCTGCTTCTGCTGCTGGTCGCGGCCTCCCGGTACCTGCGGCCGCGGAGCGTGATGGCCGTGTGGCGCCGGACCATGGCTCTCGCGAGCCTCGCCGGCGCTGAACGCAGGCCCGGCGAGACCCCGCTGGAGGCGGGCCTGCGGCTGCAGAGGGCGTTCCCCGAAGCAGCCGAGCCCGTGCGCAACCTGGCGGGCGGCTTCGCGGTCGCGGCGTATGCGCCGCCCGACGTGGCGCGGACGGCGCGCACCACGGTGATGGAGGCATGGTCTGCGCTGCGCCCCGTGCTGCTCCGCCGGGTCTTGGCGCGCCTGCGACCGACAAGACCCTAGTCTTTCTCGCATGGCAGCGGTCGCCGGGCGCACGTACCCGGCGGTGAGGTTCGGCATCGAATCGGCGCGTGTGGCGGCGTTCGCCGAAGCGATCGGAGCGGATCCGGCCGATGGCGTCCCGCCGACGTTCGCCGCCGTGTACTCGCTCGGCGTCACGGCGCCTCAGCTGTTTGGCGATGACGAGGCGGCGGTCGATTTCGCAAAGCTGCTCCACGCCGAGCAGGAGTTCGAGTGGCGACGGCGTCCTCGAATCGGCGACACCGTGGTGTCACAGGCGCGCGTCGCCTCTGACAGCAGCCGGCGCGGCATTCGCTTCGTGAGCTTCGAGACCGAGACGTCGGACGAAGACGGCGCATTGATGTGCCGGTCGCGAGCGCTGTTCGTGATTCGCTCATGAGCCGGCGCAGCGTCACCTTCACGACGGAGCAGATCGCCGCCTACGCCGAGGCGTCCGGCGACCACAACCCGATCCACCTCGACGACGCCTTCGCGCGCTCGGTCGGTCTGCCCGGCGTCATTGCTCACGGAATGCTGCAGATGGGCATCGCGGCGACAGTGGCCGCGGAGGCCGGCGGCGGTCCCGAGCACCTGCGGCGGCTCTCGGTGCGCTTCGCCGGCATGGTCGTGCCTGGCGACACCGTGACGTTCACCGCCGAGCCGGGGGGCGTCGGCAAGCTCGAGCTGACCGCCGTCAACCAGAATGGCGAAGCGGTGCTGACCAAAGCATGGGCGGACTACGAGCCGTGACGCTCGAGTTCACGCTCACGCCCGAGCAGGAGGCGATCCGCGACCTCGCGCACGAATTCGCCAAGAAGGAGATCCGTCCCGTCGCGGCGCACTTCGACGAGACCGAGGAGTTTCCATACGAGGTGGTAAGGAAGGCGCACAGGCTGGGCCTCAGCCCGGCGGCGTTCCTACCCGCGGAGTACGGGGGTCAGGACCTCGACTTCCTGACCGAGCTCATCCTCAACGAAGAGCTGAGCTGGGGCTGCGCCGGGATCGCAGTCTGCATCCAGTCGATGGCGCTCGCCATCGCGGGCATCCGCGCAAGCGGCACCGACCACCAGAAGAAGCGGTGGCTCCCCGAGTTCACCAACCCGGACCGGCTGGTGCTGGGCGGCCTCGGCCTGACTGAGCCCGACTCAGGCTCGGACGCGCTGGCGATGAAGACGCGCGCCACGCGGGTGAGCGACGGCTACGTGCTGAACGGCACCAAGCAGTTCTGCACCAACGGCGGCATCGCCGACTACCACGTCATCTACGCCAACACCGACCTGTCGAAGGGTCCGGCTGGGATCGCGTCATTTCTCGTTCCGAAGGACACACCGGGACTTCGCATGGGCCGCAAGGAGAAGAAGCTCGGCGTGCGCGCGAGCCACACGGCCCAAGTGATTCTCGAAGACTGCCACGTGCCCCTCGACCACCGCCTCGGCGGCGAGCCTGATGCCGACAATGCCGGGCCCGGCGCGCTGGGTGCGCTGATGACGCTGGAGGCCACGCGCCCGGGCGTTGGCGCCGGCGCGCTGGGAATCGCACGGGCCGCGTACGAGTTCGCGCTCGAATACGCGCAGGACCGAAAGCAGTTCGGCAAACCCATCTGGCAGCACGAGGCGATCGGCTTCAAGCTCGCCGACATGGCGATGAAGATCGACGCCGCGCGGTTGTTGATCTGGCGCGCCGGCTGGATGGCCGCACGGGGCATTCCCTTCGAGCGCGCCGAGGGCTCGATGGCGAAATGCTTCGCCGCGGACGTGGCCATGGACGTGACGACCGACGCCATCCAGGTCCTCGGTGGTTACGGCTACATCAAGGAGTACCCGGTCGAGAAGTGGTTTCGGGACGCGAAGATCTACCAGATCTGGGAGGGCACGGCCGAGATTCAGCGACTGGTCATCTCGCGTGCGCTGACCGGCCAGCGCGCCACCATCAGATTGAGAGGGTGAGACATGTTTGATCTTTCGGGTCGCGTTGCCGTTGTCACCGGAGCCTCACGTGGTTTGGGCCGGCAGGACGCGCTCACCCTCGCGACCATGGGCGCGGACGTCGTCATCACCGACGTCCTGGTCGAGGACGACCCGAACCTGCAGCAGACGGCGGAGTCGCAGGGCAGCATGCTCGCGCAGGTGGCCGTATCGCAGGGCTGGGTGCACTCGAATGCGACGGCGGAGCAGATCCGCAGCATGGGTCGCAAATCGCTCGCCATCAAGATGGACGTGACGAACCGTGAGCAGGTCCGCGATGTCTTCAAGAAGGTAAAGGATGAGTTCGGCAAGATCGACATCCTGATCAACAACGCGGCCACGCTTGACCACGCGGCGCAGATACCGAACCAGTCCTACGAGCTGTGGGACCGCGACGTGAAGGTGAACCTCACCGGCGCCTTCAACTGCACGAAAGAGGTGTGGCCGTACCTGGTCGAGAACAGGTGGGGCCGGCTCATCTTCATGTCCTCCGTCGCCGGGACCCTCGGCGGCTTCGGCCAGGCGAGCTATTCGTCGACGAAGGCGGCGTTGATCGGCCTGGCCAGGACCGCGGCGCTCGAGGGCGGCCGCCACAACATCACGTCCAACGCGATCGCGCCGGGCATCATCGAATCGGAAGCCGGAAAGGCGGCCGCCGCCAACAACCCGATGTACGAACGGTTCAAGTCGCGGACGGTGTTCAAGCGCTTCGGCCAGCCTGAGGACATCGCGAACACGATCGCGTTTCTCTGCACCGAGGAGGCGGGATATATCACGGGCGCGGTGATCGAGGTCGCGGGCGGAATCCCTCTGTTCACCGCGTGATGGGCGAGCTGGTCGACGTCAGGCGCGACGGTGCGATCGCGCGCGTGGTGATGCACCGCAAGGGCAACAACGCGATCGCCGAGGACCTGATGCAGGAGCTCGCGGCGGCGTTTGAGGAGCTCGGCAAAGACCCTTCCGCCCGCGTGATCGTGCTCACGTCGGAGTACGAGAAGTACTTCAGCGTCGGCGCGGACCTGACGTCGATGATGAACATCGACCGCGATGCGCCCGACGCGGCCGACCAGATCGCGCTGTTCATGCGCCGCCTGAACCACCACTTCGCCGCCATCGAGCGCTGCCCGAAACCGGTCATTGCGGCGATCAACGGCCACGCGCTTGGCGGCGGCAGCGAGCTGACGTTGTGCTGCGACTTCCGGATCATGGTCGAGGACGGCCGCTCGCGGATCGGCCAGACGGAATCGGCGCTGGGCATCATCCCCGGAGCCGGCGGAACGCAGCGCTTGCCGCGGCTGATCGGCAAGGCCCGCGCCGTTCGCTACCTGATCGAATCAACTCGCCTCTCGGCGAAGGAAGCCGAAGCTGTCGGTTGGGTCGACCGCGCGGTGCCGCCGGAGGAGTTTCAGGCGGCGGTCGACGAGCTGGCCGGCAGGCTGGCCAGAGCCGCATCGCTGGCCATCGCGATGATCAAGGACGCCGTACGGCGTGGCTGGGATCTGAGGATGGACGAGGCGCTGGAGATCGAATCGCAGAACTTCGCCCGCGCCGCGCTGAGCACGGACGCCGCGATCGGCATCATGTCGTTCCTCAGCAAGCAGGAGCCGGAGTTCACGGGCTCGTGATCGTGTCGAAATCGGCCACCTCCGTTCGTCGTCGCTGATGGAGGTTTGAACATGAAATACGTTCTCTTGTTTGGCGGCACGATGGAGGGCGTCGAGCAGCTCGAGGGTCAGGCTCGCGAGCAGGCGATGGCGGACTACGAGCAGTCGGCTCATTGGTTCGAGAAGTACTCGAAGGCAGGCAAGATCCTCGGCGGCCATGAGCTGCAGGGACCCAGCACGGCGACCACCGTCTCGCGGAGGGATGGCAGGGTCACGGTCACGGACGGCCCGTTCATCGAGTCGAAAGAGGTCATCGGCGGCTACGCGGAAGTTGAGGTGGCGGACCTCGACGAGGCGCTCGCGATGGCCAGGGAATGGCCGGGCACGGTTGAGATCCGGCCGGTCGTCGATCACTCGCAGGAGCGCTGACGGGCAGCAGGACCACGACGGACGCGGCGGTCGCAGCGGTCTTCCGCGAGGAGGCCGGACGCATCACCGCCGCGATGGTCCGTGTGCTCGGCAACTTCGACATCGCCGAGGAAGTGGTCCAGGACAGCCTCGTCGCAGCGCTGGAGAGATGGCCGGAACAGGGCATACCCGACAACCCGGGCGCGTGGCTCATGACCACCGCGCGCCGCCGGGCGATCGACCTGCTGCGCCGCGACCGCCGGTATGCCGAGAAGGTTGCGCTGTTGGAGCGGTCGGCAGTGCCCGCTGATCCGGCCGAGGCAGACGACCGCCTCCGCCTCATCTTCACCTGCTGCCACCCTGCGCTGGCCCAGGAGGCGCAGGTCGCGCTGACCCTCCGCGCGGTTGCGGGCTTCACGACGCAGGAGATCGCCGCCGCGTTCCTCGTGTCGGAGCCGACCATGGCGCAGCGGATCGTCCGCGCCAAGCGCAAGATCGTCGCCGCCAACATCCCATACCGGGTGCCGGAAGGCCCCGAGCTGCCGGCACGGGTCGACGCGGTGCTGGCGGTGCTCTACCTGATGTTCAACGAGGGCTACTTGAGCCGGGGCCCGCAGGTCGCGGCGAGGCGTGACCTGGCCGAGGACGCGCTCTGGCTGGCGAGCCTTCTCGCCCGGCTGCTGCCGGATCAGGCCGAGCTCCTGGGGTTGATCGCGCTCATGCGGCTCCACATCGCCCGCGCGCGATCGCGGTTTGACGAGGCCGGGGAGATGGTGCTGCTGCCGGACCAGGACCGGACGCTCTGGGACCGGGCGGCCATCGCAGAGGGCCTCGAGGTGCTGGGCCGCGCGGCGGCGCTGGACGCTCCCGGCCCCTACCAGCTCCAGGCGGCGATTGCCGCGGTCCACGCCGAGTCGCCGTCCTGGGACCGGACGGACTGGCGCCAGATCGTGATCCTGTACGACGCCCTGCTGCGATTGACGGACACCCCGGTCGTGCGGCTCAACCGCGCGGTCGCGGTGAGCCACGTGAGCGGTCCGCAGGTCGCCCTTGGCGAGGTCAACGACCTGGCGATCTCGCTCGGCGGATATCACCTCTTCCACGCGACCCGCGCCGAGATGCTGGACGAGCTGGGTGAGACGGCGCTTGCCCGGGAGGCACGGCTGCGAGCGCTCGAGGTCTGTCAGAACCCGGCGGAGCGCTCGCTCCTAGTACGAAAGCTGGGAGGCTAGCCTCTCCGCCCGCTGCCACAGCTCGCCCAGCGCGCTCACGTGCGGCGCGGTGTAGATCTGCTCCGACGGCACAAAGTGATGCACGCCGGCGTAGCGCTGCACGTGGATGTCGGGGAAGAGCCGCGCCAGGATTCCCGCCTTCAGCGCCTGCTCCGAGTGCGAGAGGTCGCCGTAGCCGTAAAAGACGGGGAAGGGGGCCGCTCGCAGAAGGTCACGGTCGAAGGGAAAGGCCTGGAACGCCGCAATCAGCGCGGCGATGCCGGCGGGACGTTTCTGCATCTCGGGAGAAACCGGACCTGGCGGAGGCGGAGCCAGTACGGCGCCCGGCTTGACCTGCTCGCGAATGAAAGTCCTCATGAAGTCGTCGCCTTGCAGGCCGTCGAGCTTGTGCCTCAGCACCGTGAAGAATGCCTGCTCCTCGGCGCTCAGCTGGCCCGGGATCTGGGCCGGTTCGAACAGGCCCAGGCTGATGATCCTTTCCGGTCGCGTGCCGGCGTAGGCAAGCGAGATGAAGCCGCCGCCCGAGTATCCAATGAGGTGGAAGCGCCCCAGGCCCTTCGAGTCGGCGAAGCGGTCGACGGCCGCCAGCTCCTCCTCGATCGAGTAGCCGGACGGTGGTTTCGCCTCCCGGTAGACCTCGAGGTCCTTCAGGTAGAAGTCGGCCGCGTCGGCCGCGCCGTCGATCAGTGGCTTGTAGCGCTGGGCGGCGGGCGCGACGCTGCCAGGGATGCAGATGACCTGAGCCTTCATACAGGTGCTCTCCTTTTGATCTCTTCGAGCGCAGCTTCGACGCGTTTGGGGTCGGCGCCCAGGATCCTGATGACGAGCTCCTTGGTCTCGAAGTTCGGATACGAGCCGACCGAAACGTCCGGAAATGTCCCCTCCAGCTCTCGCATTAGCGGATAGAAGCGAGCCTCGACCGCGAACGTGAAGCGCACCTCGCGCACGGTCGCCGCCGACCCTGCAGTGAGGAACTGCGGCTCCAGCTCCTCGGCGAAGATTCCTTTCATCTCGAGGGGTACGCCCGGCAGCACGAAGATCCGCTTTCCGTTGGCCTCGTACATCGTCCCTGGCGCCATGCCCCGCCGGTTCCTGAACACATGGGCCGGACCGGCAGGGATGCGCGCCATCCTCAGGTTGCCCTCGGTGACGTCAGGCGACTCGAGCAGTCCCATCGAATGCATGCGCTGCACGCGCCGCTCGATCCGCGCGCGAGTCTCCTCCCAGATCACGAGCTCTTTGCCCAGCGCGTCCGCAAGCGCCGCGAAGGTCCGGTCGTCGGGGGTCGGGCCAAGCCCCCCGCTCAAGAAGATGTCGGTCACCTCAGCATCATTGAGCTCGCCGCGCACCCGGTCGACGATCTCCGGCGGCCGGTCGCGGATCTGCGTGACGCGCTTGACGGGATAGCCCAGCAGCCGCAAGCGCTCGGCCATCCAGTGAGAGTTCGTGTCGAGCGTGAAGCCTCCGACCAGCTCGTCGCCGATGGCCACGATGCTGGATGTCGGCATGCGAGGACGATATAACCATGGAGCGGCTGCACGCCGTCGTTCACGGAGACGTGCAGGGCGTCGGATTTCGCTACTTCGTCCAGCGTAAGGCGCAGCAGCTGCGCCTCTTGGGCTGGGTCCGCAACAACGACGACGGCACCGTCGAGCTGGTCGCCGAGGGCGCCCGGCCGGACCTGGAGCAGCTCAGACGCGCGGTGGAGGAAGGGCCCCGGATGGCCCAGGTCGACCGGGTGGACGCCCAGTGGTCGGCAGCCACTGGAAACCTCCAACGCTTCGACCTCGCGTGGTGAAGTAACCTATCGCTCCGCGGTTTCCTGAGACGTAGCGATCATGCGGGAGGGTTAGTGGATCCCAGCACAGCTTGGTTCGGCGTGGCCGGCGGCCTGGCCGCGGTTGGGTTCGCGGTCGTCCTGATCTTCCAGGTCCTCAGCAAGCCGACCGGCAACGACCGCATGCGCGAGATCGCAGGCGCGATCCAGGAAGGGGCTGCCGCCTACCTGAACCGCCAGTACACGGTGATCGCGATCATCGGTTTGGTCATCGCGATCGTGCTCGGGTTCTTCATCAACTGGAAGACCGCCGGTCTTTACGTCGTCGGCGCCGTTCTCTCCGCCGCGGCGGGCTACGTGGGGATGAACATCGCCGTGCGGGCAAACCTGCGCACCGCCGAGGCAGCGCGCTCCGGGCTGAACGACGCGCTGCAGGTCGCTTTTCGAGGTGGAGCGGTCACGGGCTTCATGGTCGTCGGCCTGGGCCTGCTTGGCGTGTCGGCCGCCTACCTCGTCTTCAAGAACCCGGACGTGCTGGTTGGACTTGCTTTCGGCGCGAGCCTGGTCTCAGTCTTTGCCCGCCTCGGTGGTGGGATCTACACCAAGGCCGCCGACGTCGGCGCCGACCTGGTCGGCAAGCTCGAGGCCGGCATCCCGGAGGACGATCCTCGCAACCCGGCGGTCATCGCGGACAACGTCGGCGACAACGTGGGCGACGACGCTGGCATGGCGGCCGACCTGTTCGAAACCTACGCGGTGACGATGATCGCGGCCATGCTCCTGGGTTCGCTGCTGTTCAAAGACCAGCTCGGCTGGGTGGTGTATCCGCTGCTCCTCGGGGCGGTCAGCGTGGTCGGTTCGATCGTCGGCACGTTTTTCGTCCGCATCTTCGACCCGCGCTGGATCATGGGCGCCCTTTACGCGGGGCTGCTCGTTGCCGTGATCATCGCGATCGTCGGCTTCTACTTCGTCACCCAGTACATGAAGAGCTCGGGCTACCTGCCCGGCTTCGACCACGACCCGATGAACCTCTTCTACTGCGCCCTCGTGGGTGTGGTCATCACGGTCCTGATCGTCGCCATCACCGAGTTCTTCACCGAGACGAGGTACTGGCCCGTGCACCTGATCGCGAAGGCCTCGGTCACCGGGCACGCGACCAACATCATCGCGGGGCAGGCGATCGGGATGATGGCGACTGCGCTCCCGGTGATCGTGATCGCCTCGGGCATCCTGATCAGCTACGGCGTCGGCGGCCTGTACGGAATCGCGATCGCGGCCACCGCGATGCTGTCGATGACGGGGATCATCGTCGCGATCGACGCTTATGGCCCGATCACCGACAACGCGGGCGGCATCGCCGAGATGGCCAAGCTGCCGAAGGAGGTGCGGGCGATCACCGACCCGCTGGACGCGGTGGGCAACACCACCAAAGCCGTGACCAAGGGCTACGCCATCGGCTCGGCCGGGCTGGCGGCGCTGGTCCTGTTCGCCTCCTACACCCAGGAGCTCTCGCGAGCCGGTCACCCGACGAAGTTCGAGCTGAATGACCCGCTCGTGATCTCAGGCCTGTTCCTGGGCGGCATCCTGCCTTTCCTCTTCGGCTCGCTGGCGATGCTCGCCGTCGGGCGAGCCGGCGGTCTCGTGGTCGAAGAGGTGCGGCGCCAGTTCCGCGAGATCAAGGGCATCCTCGAGGGCACGGGCCGGCCCGAGTACGGCACCGCGGTCCGGATCGTGACCGCCGCTGCGCAGCGGGAGATGATCGTCCCCGGCATCATCCCGGTTGTGGCGCCGATCGCGGTCGGTTTTCTCCTCGGCCCACGCGCCCTCGGCGGAATGCTCCTCGGCGCGATCGTGACCGGGCTGTTCCTCGCGATTCAGATGACGAGCGGCGGCGCGGCGTGGGACAACGCGAAGAAGTACATCGAGGAAGGACACCTGGGAGGGAAGGGGTCGGAGGCGCACAAGGCCGCAGTCACCGGCGACACCGTCGGCGACCCGAACAAAGACACGGCCGGCCCGGCCATCAACCCCATGATCAAGGTCGTCAACATCATCGCGATCCTGATCGCGGCGTCGGTCTCGGTGAACTACCTGATCCACTAGTACACTCAGTTCTCGAGGTCGCTTGGGGTGGACGACTACCAGAAGGAGATCACCGACCTCGAAGCCCAGGTCGAGCAGCTCGTCGAAGCGGAAGGCGATGCCAAGACGATCGCCGAGCTTTCGATGCAGCTCGAGATCCTGAAGGCGATCTACGCGCGGGTCATCGACCTGTTCGAGCGCGGGACTCGCGACCAGGGGCTACGCTACGGGCTCCGCATCCAGGGTTACGGCGACTGGACGCTCGACAACGTGTACGCCTTTGTTTACGAGCGCTCGGTCGAGATAGAGCCGGACGCGCACAGCGCTTTCGTCGGAGGCATCAAGACCGCGGACTTCGCTCTCATGCTGAACCCTTAGGAGGTCGAATGGAAACGCCGCTCACGCCACTCGAGTTCGCGCGTCGCACGCGCAAGCTGTACGGCGGCCGGGACGGTGTGGTCGACGGCGACCTCCGCCTCACATACGAGGAGTTCTTCGCGCGATGCGATCGCTGGTCGGCGGCGCTGCAGGCCATGGGCGTGCGGAAGGGCGACCGCGTCGCCTACATCGCTCCCAACACACACGAGCAGCTCGAGTCGTTTTACGCCGTGCCGCAGATCGGGGCGGTCCTGGTGCCCATCAACTACCGCCTCACGGCGGAGGACTTCGTCTACATCACCTCGCATTCGGGGTCGAAGGTGCTGTGCGTCCATCCCGATTACGTCGCAGCAGTGGACGGCGTGCGTGACCAGCTCCGTGCAGTCGAGCACTTTGTCGTGCTCGGGAAGGCTGACGGTCGCAAGGGATGGCTCGAGTACGACGCCGAAATCGCTCGGGCCGGGGCTACATTCCAGCGACCGGACATCGACGAGAACGACCTGCTCGCCCTCAACTACACGAGCGGCACGACCGCCAAGCCGAAGGGCGTGATGATCACCCACCGCAACGCGTGGATGAACGTGATGGACACGCTCGTCCACTTCCACATCACGGTCGACGACACCTACCTGTGGACGCTGCCGATGTTCCACGCCAACGGCTGGACGTTCGTTTGGATCATCACCGCCGTCGGAGGGAGGCACATCTGCCTGCCGAAAGTCGAGCCGGCGCGCGTGTTCGAGCTGATCCGCACCGAGAAGGTCGGCTGGCTGTGCGCCGCGCCGACGGTGTTGATCTCGCTGGCCAACGCGCCGCGCGACGTGCGCGGGGCGGTGCCGAAGGGCGTGCGCGTGATCACCGCCGGAGCGCCTCCTGCCGCCGCCACCATCGAGCGGCTGGAAGGTGAGCTGGGCTGGGAGGTGACGCAGGTCTACGGGCTGACCGAGACCTCGCCCTTCCTGACGATCTGCGAGCCGCGGCCGGAGCACCTGTCGATGTCGCCGGCCGACCGCGCCGTGATCAAAGCGCTGACAGGCGTGGAGATGATCGGCGCGGGCGAGCTGCGGATCGTCGACGAGCACGGGAAGGACGTGCCACCGGACGGCCAGACCCTCGGCGAGATCGTCTTTCGCGGCAACGTCATCCTGAAGGGCTACTACGACGACCCCGAGGCGACGCAGAAGGTGATGGGGGACGGCTGGTTCCACACGGGCGACGCGGCGGTCATGCATCCGGACGGCTACGTAGAGATCCGTGACCGGATCAAGGACGTCATCATCAGCGGCGGCGAGAACATCTCGTCGATCGAGGTCGAAGGCGTGCTGCTGCGCCACCCCGCGGTGCAGGAAGCGGCGATCGTCGGCCTGCCGCACGACAAGTGGGGTGAGACGCCGTTCGCCTACGTGGTCCTCAAGCCCGACGTGACCGCGACGGAGGCCGAGCTGATCGCTTTCACGCGCGATCGCCTCGCCCATTTCAAGGCTCCGCACGGCGTCGCGTTCGTGCCGGAGCTGCCTAAGACCGCAACAGGCAAGATCCAGAAATACGTGTTGAGGAAGGGCGCGGCCGCGATCGTGCGTCAGTAGACCTAGGTCCACACCTCCGTTCTCACCCAGGCGAGTCCGTTCACGGTGACTCGCGCGGTGACCAGCGTGGCCGGCGCGAGTGCTCGTTCATCGAAGAGCTTCAAAGTCCGCGGCTTGAAGCGATACACGGGCAGATCGTTGCTTTCCGCATCGAAGTCGCGGAAGCGAGAGCCATAAGCGCGCTCCCCCGCGCGGCCCCGGGCTAGCCCGCCGGCGCCGAAAAGCTGAATGCCGCGGTCGGGCCTGCCCCAGACCTGGTTGGATGCGTAGATGGTCACAGCCGCGGAAGGATTGCGCATCAAGTTGCGCGAGTGGATCGAGTCGGGATCGGAAATCCAGAACACCTCGAAACGATCGCTCCATGCGAAGTACATGTGGTTGATGTGGGCGTGACCGCCTGGCGAAACGGTCGCGAGGGAACAGAGGGGAGAGGCATTCATGAGGCGCCGAGCCACGCGCTCGAGTTGGGCTGAGGAGAATCGACGAGATCTCCGCTCGACCGTCACTGATCTCTAGTCTGGTCCTCGCGGCAGCTGGAAGAGAGTCTGCGGCGCGATGGTGACGATCTGGCCTTGATCGCTCCTTATGAGCCGCCAACCACCTTCGTGCACCTTCCAGTGATGACGGGTGCAAGCAGGCAGAGGTTCTCCAGATCGTCGCCGCCGCCGTGGGCCCAGAAGACGATGTGATGTCCGTCGCACCAGGAGGCCGGCCGCTCGCAGCCGGGCCACTGGCAGTGGCGGTCGCGGGCGATCAATGCCCGCCGCCGGGGTCCGCGGA
>WNGD01003050.1_pt1 | contig 18854 bp, 24 predicted proteins | sample 5400671 | NCBI WGS metagenome assembly WNGD01 (sample SAMN13153369, study PRJNA577476) | soil metagenome | isolation source: 40 cm soil or saprolite under grassland replicate 2 | place: USA:California | collected 2016-06-15
CCATATGCGCCGTATGGCAGAGGTAGGCGGCTACTTCCTGCTGATCGTTGCGCCCAAAGGGGTAGAAGGGGTCGGCCACGTCGTCCTGGGAGGCAAAGACGTTCACGCCGTGCTGCCAGAGCTGCTTGACGCGCGTGATACCACGGCGTATTGGCTCCTGGTCATAGCGGCCCTGCACGACCAGGCTGATGTGCGGGTTGCTGCTGATACTGACATTGGCTTGCCGGAGCAGGTCCATCACCTTGTGGGCATGCACCTCGTTATAGGCCGCGAGCGCCCCACAATGACTGGCCGAGACCCGACCCTGGTAACCCTCCCGCATGGTCTTGACGGCCAGGTACTCCAGCGAGCGGCTCAGCGGATTGTCGGTGTCATCCACCAGCATGTGGATGTCCTTGTCGTGGCGCCTGGCCAGCGCAAAACAGAAGTCGATATGCGCGCGTGCCTCCTCCTCGAGCAGCTCAAACCAGGGCAGGCCGCCCATGACGTCGGCACCCAGGCGCATGGCCTCCTCTAAGAGTTCGTCGGTACCTGGATCGCGAATGATGCCCTCCTGGGGAAAAGCTACCACCTCGATATGCACGACATCCCGCCAGCGCTCGCGGAGCGCCAGGAGGCCCTCCAATCCTCGCAACTTGCCGATGGTATCGACATCGGCGAAGGCACGGAAGACCGTCGTCCCATTGAGAATACCCTTCTTCCCTACTCCTGCGCTGACGAGGGGCTCCGTTCATAGAAGGTGAACGCCCAGAAGATCCACAGGCAACTGCACATTCCCAGACTCACGTAGGGATTCCAGAACGCCAGCAGGGTCGCCAGCAGGTACACCGGGAACCCAAATAGAATGTTGCGCGTATGTCTCTTCACCTGGACAGGTGTAACACCTACGTGCAGCAGGCGACGATGACGCGAGGCTGCCCACCAGAGCAGGTTGTAGGCCACGTTGATCACGACAAAGACACCGGCGTAGACGGCACAAGCCAGTGCCGCAGCAGGCGTGGTGAGGTACTGTGCTACCAGAGATGTGGGAAAGGGCACCACCGTCACTAGCAACAGCAGCAAGCCATTGGCGAACAGAAAGGGGGTATCTGACTTGGACACCAGCTTGAAAATGCCATGGTGGCTCACCCACATGATCAAGATCGTGGCAAAACTGGTGATAAACGTGAGGTAGGCAGGCCACTGGTTGAACAGCGCTGTGCCCAACGCTGTCACTGAGATAGCCCCCGCAGGCAGATGTGGCACCTGCAAATCGAACACCAGCAGCGTAATGGCGACGGCAAAGACGCCGTCGCTAAAAGATTCGATGCGGCCTGTCTCTTTTTCGACGGCCGCTGCTCGCTGTTCACTGCTCATTCCCTCTCTCCTTCCAGACATTCCAAGCAGATACTGCCCGTTGTTGGGAGCGTTTCCACCCAGAACAGAAGATACAAGCTTGCAGGCTCAAAAGCAAGCGTCCCCCTCCTCAAAGACGTAGGTTTGTGACGACCCCTTTCCAGGTGAGGCTGACTCGTCTTCGTAGAGGCCCGAACATAGAGACTAACACATCAATGGCGCGTAGACAAAGGGACTGACTGAGCCCAGTGCTGAGTGTCGTCGCACCCGATGGTACATGCATTCGAGGTATTCAAACACCGTCTGCCTGATGTGTGTGCATGTGGGAAATGAGCAGCTATCCAGCCGACCCCCTCGTCGTACGCCTGTTTCACCTACCGCTCAGTGGTTATGCATCTAGGAGGACCGATTGATTCATTTTGGCAGAACGGTTCGCCGCTTCCATGAGCCTGGAGAGGTCGATGGCAGCCTGAATATGCTCACGAGCGCGGGTTCCTTGCTGGATGTGCGTGACCCATTGCGAGAAGGGAGTCGGTAGATCGGGAGGGATGTCCGTCCAGACGCTCCACTGGGACGTTCCCGGTGTGCCCGCAACCGCGCTGCGTATGCGCAGGATCCCGTCCGGATTCCCATAGAGCAGGCTCCCTTGTGTACCATGAACCTCGATGGTGAACGGCGAGAAGGGGTTGACAAAGCTGGCTTCGACGATACCCACTGTCCCCTGTGGAGAGCGCAGCACCACTGTCGCGTTATCCTCCACAGCACGTCCGGTGAGCGAGGCATAGGTGGCACTGACGCTCTGGGGCAGGCCCAGGAAGAGCCGGGCCAGGTACATCGGATGTGCCCCCAGATCGATCATCGCGCCCCCAGCCGATTGCTGGGGATCGAAAAAATAGGGGGGTAACCAGCCCTGGGGATGTTGCCTGGTCTTGAGCGCGCCATCATGAGTCAGACGCGTCCGCACCTCAGTCAGCTCTCCTAGCAACTTCCGATCGAGAATGTGCTTGATAGCCAGCGTCGAGCCGCTCGAGAGCCGTGGCAAGGAGACCACCAGCACGACTCCGGCCTGCTCGACCGCTGCTACAATCTCGTTGCATTCGCGCAGGGTGGGGGCCAGCACTTTTTCGGTAAAGATATGCTTGCCCGCCTGAGCCGCCGCCACAATCACCTCTCGGTGCATCGTCGTCGGCGTGGTGACAATCACGCCATCCACCTCGACCTGCATCAGCAGCTCAGGCAGATTCTCGTAGAAAGGCACCCCTAACGCGTGCGCCTGGGCGCGGCCGCGCTCCGGCGTTTCGTCCCAGACCGCTGTGATAGTGGTCGCGGGGTTGGCACGCGCCTGTTGGACATAGTCGCGCGCGTGGACGTGCCAAAAACTGAGGAGCGCCACTCGAATCATAATTGAACTCCTGCCTCCCAGAGACACTCGGGGGCTATCTGAAGCAAGGCCAAACGCCAGCGGCGGGACTCCTGCCAGCAGAACCAATGCCTGACGGCGTGAGAGCGGTTTCGAGACTGCGGTTTCTCTTGACATGAACATGACCTGGTTGATGAGAAGACCTGTGCCGAGACATATCCACTTTCACGGTTCCTCCCCTCTGCCTATTAGCGCAGTGAGGATGGCGGAACGGAAGGTGAGCGCCTGTTCATGGCCGAGCCCTCGCACAAGTAGATATCAGGAGGTGTGCGAAAGGGAGGTTCCCGGCTCTGTCGGCTATTACCAACTTCCCTGCTTGACTCACATCTACAAAAAACGAAAGTGCTTCTGCACCTGTATCCTACCATGCAGCATGTGGTCTGACAAGCAGTACTGGACAGCCACGTCCTCGCTGCTTGTCTGTAATGCCTGTGCTGAAAGGAGAGTGGCCATGATCCCAGGTGCCTGGACGAGAAGCGTCTTTTGAGGGTCTGCAATCCTTCCAATCTTCGAGCCGGTCATAAGCCCTGCAAGTCTCAGGCGGGCGAGGTCCCAGATGTTCACTTTGCACTCACGCGCATTTTGATGCCATGTAAAGGCGAACCGGTGACCGTGTAGAACTGGATGATCTCCTGGTTGGAAGCCAGTTCGAGCTGATAGTGACGCAGGATATGCGAAACCATTGCCTTGATCTCGACCTGCGCGAAGTTGATGCCAATACAGATGCGTGGGCCACCACCAAAACCCACCAGTGCATAGGGATGCTTCTTGTGCTCTTCGCGTGGTGGAGCGAAGCGATCAGGATCGAATACCATCGGGTGAGCGAAGATGTGTGGGAGCATATGCGAGGCTACGATGGAATAGAATGCCATTGTGCCCGCAGGAACGTGGTAGCCGTGGAATTCAACGTCTTCGACGACTCCCCTCGGCCCGTTGGCAACCGGTGGATAGAGCCGTTCTGCCTCGCTCAAGGCATTCTCCAGCACTTTCATCCGCTTGATCTCTTCCAGGTTCGGATCAACCCGCTCGCCAAGTATCTCCGCTTGCTCGACGAGGACACGCTGGGCATAGTCGGGATGCTGCGTGAGCAGGTAGAGCAGCCATGCGCTCAGGCTGGTTGAGGTCTCATGACCTGCGACAAGCAGGATGTTGATGTGTGCGATCAGTTGTTCATCGCTCATGGCTTGCCCGTCCTCGTCACGAGCTTGCACAAGCATACCAAAGATGTCGTCGGTCGGGCGTTGACGGCGCTCCTCGATTTTTGGCAGCAGCAGGGCGTGAAGTTCGCCATGAACCTGGCGAAGCTGCCGGTAAAAATCCTCGTCTGAGCTCGCCTGCCCCGGTATCATCAGAATGCGTATGAACAATTCGCGGAAGCGATCTACCTCTGGTCCGACTTCGAGACCGGTCAGCGCCGACGCCGCTATGTCAAAGGTGATCTTCCAGGCCTCGTCATAGATGTCGACCTCGCCTGCTTCCAGCCATGTTGCGGCACGTTGATGAATAATGCGGTTCATCAGCGGGAGATAGCGATCCATGTAGCTGACCGTGAAGGCAGGGTTCATCATCTTGCGGTGCCTGGCGTGCTCCTGCCCATCCATGCTCAGAAGCCCGCGGCCAAACATATCGACCACAGAAAAGATGGCGCTCCAGCCAATATAATTGGAAAACTTGAAGCGGTCGTGTACCAGCACAAAGCGATTGGCTTCTGGCCCGACCAGATACACGATTTCCTGCCCGAAGTAGGTGGATCGGAAGATCGGTCCACATTTTTCGTATGCCTCGGCCAGGAGGGGTCCGAGCCGCTTCTGGTAATCTGGAGGCAGCTCGACGAACGGAATAGCTTCAAAAGGGCGAACCTGGCTCATATCTCACACCTTTCTCATGGAGGTTAGTTGAATACGGATCAAAATGCTGCTAGACGCCGATTGCGCCAAATCTTCTCTATCGGGTTGACCTTTGAAGTCAAGTTTCACCGCGTGGTATTTCGCGTCACTGGGAATCGCGTGCAGGAGTTTTTGAAGCCCCTGCATGATCTCTACTGGATCATCAAAAATTGCCTGAGCCATGCCATCGCGTGCTTGCCCTTTCAGCATGACTTTCACCGGAACACTGCCGCGCAGGTTTCTCCACCAGGAAGAGTGACCGGTGATGCAAAAAATGGTGTCTCCCTCCTGTGCATAACTCAGCGGAATGGTATAGCGCTTTCCGCTCTTGCGTCCTGTGAAGGTGAGGAGCATCCTGTTCTTGCTCAACAGACCGTGCAGCGGCGAGCGCAGGATCACCTTCACCAGTTCATTGACATACTGTGGCACGGTGGGAGGACGCGTCGCCCTTGACTGCTGGCTAGATGTAGTGACCATTGATCTGTTTCTCCTTCCTGTCTTTCAGCCTTGCTGATGGGTACGGTACCAGGCGACTTCATCGCGGATGGTCTGTTCGAACGGGCGAAAGGTAGCGGCCAGTTCTCGTTTTGCTTTGTCAGGGCTGACTGTACGTTGTGTGTGGAGGATGCGGACACTTTCGCGTGAAACGAGCACGGGCTGCCTGGTAATCCGCCCAACCCACTCAAGCACTGAGGCATATGCAAGCGTTGCCGCATATGGGATACGGCGTGTTGGGGCAGGGACGCCAGAGACCTTTTCCAGCACGCTGAGAATATCCGCCATCGCCAGGTATCCAGCGCTGGCAATGTAGCGCTCACCGCTCTTGCCTTTCTCTACGGCAGTGAGCATAATCTGCGCGATATCACGAGCATCAACGACGCTCAGCCCGCCATCGACAATCCCTGGGATCTTGTGTGCAAGAAAGTCCTGCACCAGGTGCCCTGTACTGGTAGGCCCGATATCTCCCGGCCCAAACATGGCAGTTGGCAGGATGAGCACGACAGGCAGGCTGTGTTGAGTGAGGAATGTATTGATGGCATCTTCCGCCAGCGCTTTGCTCTTACTGTAGAGATTCTTCAACTGCCTGGCGTCAATCGGTGTGGACTCATCACCGGGAGCATTGCCCGGTCCGGCGCCGATCACACTGCTCGAACTCACGTAGATGACCTTCTTCACACCACGTTGCTCAGCTGCGGTCAGCAGGGTCATGGTTCCCTGCACATTGGTGTCCCACAAGGCCTTCCAATGGTTGCCTGGCTGATAGTAGTCGCGGAAGAAGGCAGCAGTGTGGAATACAACATCACATCCATTGAGCTCAGATGCGCGTTCTTGCTCATCTCCGGGTCAGAGTTTGGGGCCACTGCCCATAACACTGCTCATGACGCTTTCATGACGCTTTCTCCCTATACTAGTACCAGAAATGATCTGGGTGACGAGTATTTTGACCAACTTGATACGGCTCGCATCCAGCGTCATCATGTGCGTCGTCTGGAGCAGTTAGGCTACTCCGTCACCTTAACTCCCAAGGAGGCGGCTTAATCGACGGGCAGACAAGTGTTCCGGGAGATTATTTTCGAAGGAAACGTTGAAGAAGAGTATGCTCCGATTGGAGGAAAGTCAATGGCATGCATTTTCGCGTTGTTCGCGACACTTACACCGCGCCTGGCATTGTTGTTGCTGTGGATATTCACGCCCCTGGTCAACCGGGCCTTCAGCTTCTTTCTCTGGCCGCTGCTTGGCCTGATCCTCCTGCCCTTTACGACCATGATATATGTCCTGGTCTATGTTCCTCACATTGGCGTGGTCGGTTGGAACTGGTTGTGGATCATCCTGGGATTTTTCCTCGATCTAGCAGCGTATGCCGGGAGCGGATATAGCAACCGGAATCGTTTTCCAGCAATGTCACGCTATCCATCGTGATGGCCTCTCCCAGGATTGCTTTTCTTCTCCAAACTAGGTATGCTTTCTAGATGTAATCTCCTCAATTTCCTCGATGAAAGCCTATTACCGGTAGGATGAAGAACAATGACAAATTTTCATCATCCCACATTCCGCAGTTCGATTGCCCGTTTTTTCCGAAAAAGTGGTGGTGTGGAGAATGAACTGCCTCTGTGAGAGCAGCGAAGTCTCCCCATGACGATGCCCATGACACTTTCATGACGCCTCCTCCTTAGAGTAGGAGCAGGCAGGACAAGGCGCGTCACCTGAGGCGTGGCCCGAAATCCTGCCGGGTAGGTCTTTGCGTTATGATTGCTCCCAGCATTCCTTGAAGCTCATACGCAGTTTGCCGAAGCCTAGGCAGGTTTGGAACGTGGTTGATCTCATGCTGATCCCTGCACCCGTGAGTACGCCTTTCGTCTTTGACCTCCCCCGCCTGCCGTGGATACTCTATCATCAGGCAAGCGTTTTTCGCCAGAGAGCGCTCAGGCTGCTAGGCATCCTGGTGCTCGCGCTGCTGGCAAATTGCTACCTTGCCCCGGGCGCGCCGCAACCGCGTTTCAGCGTGCCATCAAGGAAAGTTCCCTTGGTATCCTCGCCTGACGTGCACTCGCTTCCTGCTTTGAAGAGCAGCGACTGGCCTACCTATCACCACGATAACGCCCGCACCGGCTACCTGCCACACGAGTCCGATCCACAACAGCTCCTCGCTGCCTGGACAGCGCCATTGGATAATGCCGTCTATGCCGAACCTCTGGTCATTGGGGAGCACGTCATCGTTGCTACCGAGGGCGATTCCCTCTACTCCCTTGACGCACGCACCGGACGGGTGCAATGGCATACCACCATTGGGCAGCCCGTTGCCCTGTCCACGCTGAACTGTAATGGGAATATCACGCTACTTGGGATCACCGGCACGCCTGTCTATGACCCTGCGAGCGGGCTGGTCTTCGCGGTGGCTGAGGTTACTGGCCCAGTGCATCTGCTGGTGGGCGTCGAACTGGCCACCGGCAAGCTGCGCATCCGGCGCCCGGTGGATGTGCCGGCCATGGCTCCCCCACGGGTGTACGAGCAGCGTCCAGCACTGGCCCTCTCCCATGGCATGGTCTATCTCGCCTTTGGTGGGCTTGCCGATGATTGCAGCCCCTATCATGGGACGATCGTCGCCTCGCGGACCGATGGGAGTGGGCCTTTACGCTCCTATCAAGTCCCGACGCGGGATGCAGGTGGCATCTGGGGACCCTCGGGGCCAGCCATAGATCAGGCGGGGCGGGTGTATGTGTCGACGGGCAATGAAGACCACATTAGCGGAAGCTGGGATTTGAGTAATGCGGTGCTGCGCCTCTCGCCAACGCTGCAACTGGAAGATAGTTTTGCCCCCGCCCAGTGGCGGGAGGAAGATACTGGGGATCAAGACCTTGGGTCAATGGGGCCAGCGCTGCTGCCGGGCGGCCTTGTCTTCATCGCGGGCAAATCCGGTTTTGGGTACCTGCTCCACGCCAACGCCCTGGGCGGAATAGGGGGTCAGGCGGCAGTGGTGAGCGTCTGCGGATTGGCTCAGGGAGGAGTTGCCACAGTTGGCTCACAGGTCTTTGTCCCTTGCTTCGACGGCCTGAGACGCGTCCTGGACGCGCCAGGAACGACACTGCAGGTGAATTGGCAGTCGCTGAACCAAATCACGCTGCCTCCTATCGTGGGAGGTCATACAGTCTACAGCCTTGATCCCGGTGGCACCCTCTATGCTCTCGATACTGAGACCGGCCTGGTGCGTGCACAGCTCTCGTTGGGCATGGCGGTCCCACACTTTGCCACACCGACGCTCTCCCAGGGACGCGTCTTTGTGGGTACGTTTGAGGGCGTGAGCGCGGTGACGGTCGACGCAAGAATGGACCACAAAGCGCCGGAGGATACCCGACCTGGGAAGGAGAAAAGCTGTACCTCAGCGTTCCATCGCATCTCCGCCAGCAGCACAGCCTGCAGACGGAAAGGATGTTATGACGTGGTGTGACCGCTTCGCTTCACCCAAACAGCTATCACCATACTGTCAGCAGCAGACGGGAGTGAACAGAGATGAACATGTTCGGAATGACATGGGAGGAGATCTTTGCCCTCTTGCTCATTGCGATGGGGCCGGTCGGCATTACCATGAGCTACATGCCTATCGCCCAGGCTCTTCCCCCTGAAATGCGGCGTCCACTGGCTCGGCGGACGATCCTGGTCGGCTTCATGGTAGCGCTGGGGCTCATGCTCCTTGGCGATGGGGTTATACAGGGATTGCACTTGAGCCCGGCAGTGCTGTTGCTGGGAGTCGGCGTGACCTATTTCGTCCAGGCGCTGCCCATGCTCCTGGCTGGGTCGAGCGACCTCTCTGCGCCGGCAGACATCAAAGAGCCGCGGGGGCTTGCCATTTCACCCCTGGCGGTGCCAGCGTTGATCTCACCAATGGCGGTGGCATTGCTCTTGAGTGTCTCGGTGATCGTTCCCAGCCTGACTGCTGCGCTGATCTTTGTTGGGATGGTGGGAGCGGTTCTGATCATTGACCTGGGGCTGATGTTGTCCTTCACCTACGTTGCGCAGTACGTCACGAAGCCGATTCTGGAGGTGCTGCAGAAGATTTTTGGGTTTATCATGCTGACCTTTGGCATCCAATTGGTGTTGCTAGCGCTGGCGAAGTTGGGCATCATCACGGCGACGGGCTTCTAATCCCAGTGTGATTCTTCGCCCTCGCCCGGCGTTTCCTGTTGTTCTCCCTCGCACTGACATACGCAACGCTACAACAACGCTTTAGTCCTGTCCTCAATGCTGATATGTCGATGGATGATGTATTGCTTCTTTGTATACTGAAAATGATGGTGCAAGGGTTCTTCTCTACGAAAACGTTTCTCGTGGTGAGCTACCCTGTACCTGTCATAGATGGGGAGTGTGCATCCCATCTCATTTATCTTGATGAAGAGCATTTCCTAACGACGAACAGCGGGGAAGCTGAGCTGATCGGATGGGGACCGAGGTCGGTGCTTCCTACCGTGCGCGTTCTCGCTCATGTGTGGATCAGCGTTTGGGGCCACCGCCTATGATAATGTTCATGGCGCTGCTCATGACGCTTTCATGGCGCTTTCTCCTGATACTAGGACCAGAGAGAGCGAGGTGCATCTGTTGGGTAGCGGCCCCAAACTCTGCCGACTGGGTCTGGAGCGGAGGAAATGCTCTCTTGTTGGATACACCAAAAAGGAGAAGTTCATGACCACAACTGCCCGGGAAAGAATACGTGAGCGAGCAGGTGAAGAGCAAGGTGGCGAGGAAGAGGAGACGTTCGGGGGGATACACCCGCTGCTGTTGGCCGCTCTGATGGGACGCCGCAGGGGACGAGAAGAGGGCGAAGGGATCCAGCATCCACTCGTGTTGGCCGCCCTGATGGCTCGCCGCAGAGAAGGCGAGGGAATACACCCACTGCTGTTAGCCACTCTGCTGTCACGCCGCAAGGAGCGGGAGGAAGGCGAGGGGATCCAGCACCCGCTCGTGTTGGCCGCCCTGATGGCTCGCCGTAGGGAGCGTGGAGAGGGGATACACCCACTGCTGTTAGCCACCCTGATGGCTCGCCGCAAGGAGCGGGAGGAAGGCGAGGGGATCCAGCACCCGCTCGTGTTAGCCGCTCTGATGGCTCGCCGCGGGGAACGAGAGGAAGGCGAAGGGATATCTCCGCTCGTATTGGCCACTCTGCTGTCTCGCCGCGAGGAGCGAGAGGAGGACGAGGAGGGGATCTCTCCGTTCGTGTTAGCCACCCTGCTGTCACGCCGCGGGGAGCGGGAGAAGGAGACGGTGTAGCACAGCGAGGCTCTGGCTCCTCTCATGTTCGCCGCTCTCGGCGCCGGATTCGAACATCGAGGCTTCTGGCGATTTCGGTGAAATGATGTGAGTTGTCCAGGGCTCATACACGACTGTGTGTATGAGCTCTGGATACCTTTATCCGGCCCAAATGGCTCACTAAGCTACTGAAGGAAATCATCATGACGACTCATCCTGAACAAGCAACAAGCCGGGATCGTTTCGATCCCATGGCCGAAGCACTTCTGAAAGAACTGCTTGAGACTGCATCGCATGCGAAAGCAGCAGCGCGCACGGAAGATGCAGTCACAACGGCTCTTATGGCATCCCTGATCCCCCCCGGCACGCACCGCATCACAGGCATCATCATTTGAAAAAGCCATACTTGCAGTAGCCCTTGCCCCTGCGCTTGCCGATGCGCTTGTGCCTGCCATTGTGAAGGCTTTGAATACGATCCTTTCTTCAAAGGAAACCGGCCAGGAAGCGGTTCCCAAAGAGGATAGCGACAAGCAAGAGGGAAAAAAGCGGAAGCCATATGAATGAGGCAAGGTGACGGCTCTGACGGCATGTATTTCCCTCAGGCTGCTGAACCAGCAGCCGTCAACCACCTCTGATGAAGTCCATCGTGCTTTTGAACGGTGACGGCATTTTCCCACTCGAACCCCCCATCGATATGAGGGAAAATTGTCGTTACCTGGTCCCACTTTGTCTTCAGTGCTCAATAGCGCTGTAGGACTAAAACAGTGGAGTTACAATCACCTCCTCCGCCCGCTAGATTAAACTACAGCTATTTCTTCCCCACAGCCGCAGTTTCAGCCCTTGGTGGGCTCTACTCTCCCAATTGTCTCTAAACCTGTCAATCAAACTGCGGAATGTCGAGTATACAGCCGTGCACCAAATTTCGAACGTAGGTGTACAATGGGAGTAGAAAGACAATGGAGGGAACCGCAATGAATAAAGCGCAAGTCAATCACAATTTCACCTATCATGCACCGAAGGGCGACCAGCCGGAGCGTTACAGTGCCCTGCGAACGCAGGCAAAGGAGTTGGCATGACCATCGTCAGATTGACGCCCGAGTCATCAGCACAAGAACGGGCGTTATTCTTACTCAACCTGGCGGTGGTGAGCGCAATGAGGAAGCAATGAAGCACTATACCCTTAGAATTGCCGCGGAAAAGCTCGGCATTGATGAAGTCACCTTGTGGCGCTGGATGCGCGAGAGCCGGGTGAAGCCGAGACGTGACCCAACAGACTGGAGACGCCGCCGTATCTCCAAAGCGCAGCTCATCACGTTAGCAGAGCGCCATCACCGCCTGGTGCCCATCGAAAAAGAAGACCAGAATATGTCCGACCTGGAGGCGCGAATCTTTGACCTGGAGCAAGAAATGCTTGCGCTTTCACGAACGGTCAAGAAACTGATGAGTTACAACGATCCACCCGGCGAGGAAGAACCAACCCCCGACGCAACACGCACCACCGTCGGGACATTACTGGCACAGGTCCGCGCTATGCAAGAAAGACAGGCCAGGTAACGTCGGTGGGGCAAGCCCGCAGCAGCGACACCTCACCAATGATCCCCCCGTGCAGAGCTACGCGCTTCGCGTCTTTCGAAGCCGCTATCACACAGCCACCAAGGTACCCCCGACAAAGACTGAACCCCCACCGCGCGTACGCATCGAGCAATTCGCAGCTGCTCCCTGGTTTCTCGACTCGGCTTAGGCGAAGGAAACGGGCCTATTCGACACCACAACGCTTCTACTAACCGGCTGCCTGGGAGTGCGTTCTATGGTGCTCGAAGGCCAGGACGGCCCCTATCAGCAGGAAGGGGGAAGCAAAGAGCGCCCACCAGCCTGCAATAAAGAAAAACGCGATGCCCGCCACCGCAAGCAGCACCGCTCCCACGATGGGAGCGAACGGTGTCACCACCGAACCGATCAGGCCGATCATGATGACCAGCATCCCGAAAAGGAAGTGCAGCGGGCTACTTATGACTCCGCTGACCCTGCCCATGACCTGTAAGGAGGAGTACAAGAGGTTGACGATAAAGGCAATGACCACCCCAACCAAGCCAGTGATCATGGCAAGGATGCGCAGAGAAAACCGTACCACAGATGTTCTCTTTCTTAGGCCGGAGCATACCCCGGCACCTTCTGTTCCGCTCTTCCGTAGTGACGCTCTAGCACTAAAGAGTATAAAGCAAAAACACCAGGCGAGACATCATCCAAAAGATTGATTTTGCACAGTACCTATTCAGGTCCCTTTCTTGTGCTGCCGCAGGCGGCACATGCACCCGGTATCCCTCCGTCACGCGCGGATCAACAAAGACTGTCGCCTTGCTGCTGTCATCCCATTTCCACAAACGGAGTTTGTCAAGAATGGCTCTCGTATATGAGAGCCAAACTCTTTTACCATTTCCCATGACGTTGCTCATAACTCTTTCATGACACTTCCTTTCCAAAACTCTACTCTTTCTCTCCCTTGTGGATATAGCTTTCGCATGGGTTTTTGCGTATACTTATTCTCAGTAGTATTGACTAATCGGCGCTCCCCAAGCCATTGAAGCGATAAGTGTTGGTGCCAACGGATGTAGCAGACGAGGAGGTAGCAACCATGCCAGGATGTAGATGTCTCGTGGCTCTCTTGACAGCTTTTGTCCCACTCTCGCGCTGCTCGAAGCCATGCGGTTGCTTCCGTAAACAACGAGAGGAAGAAGAGGGAATCTCATGACGACCACGACCACTCCATCCACTGAGTCTGGTGGATGGGATGTGAGTTTGACTTCACGAGCTGAACGTTCTGCTGCCGGGAAGGCGTTGCGTAGCAAGACACCCCGTTCCAGCCATGCAGCGTGGTCACCAGACCCCGAACGCCCTGATCCGATCAGCCTGTTGGAAGAGGCCAATAAGACGCGAGTAGAGCCATTGGTGCCCATCCGCTTTGGACGCATGTCGCTGTCCCCTTTCGCGTTCTATCGCGGCTCAGCAGACCTCATGGCGCATGACCTGGCCACTACCCCCATCTCAGGTATCAAAGCCCAGCTCTGCGGTGACGCGCATCTGAGCAACTTCGGCGTCTATGCCTCACCCGAACGCCGGCAGGTCTTCGATCTGAACGACTTCGACGAGACGCTCCCAGGCCCCTGGGAATGGGATGTGAAGCGACTGGCTGCCAGCGTGGTCCTGGCAGGGCGGCAGAATGGCTACAGCCCCCGGGACAGCAAGCAGGCGGTTTTGAGATGCCTGCAGCGCTATCGTGAGAGTATGGGGCAGTTCGCCCAGATGAACCACCTGGATGTCTGGTATTCCCACCTCGAAGTGGAGAGCTTGATCGCGCTCACACGTGACAAAAAGCTGAAACGAGGCATGGAGCGCAAATCGGAACGAGCAAGCAAGCGCACGCGCATCGAAACCTTTCCCAAGCTGGCCGAGGTCGTGGATGGCCAGTACCGCATCAAGGATGAGCCGCCGTTGATCTTTCACTACGGCCAGTGGGACACGGGACAGGACCAATTGGACACCGAGCAGTTGCGAGCGTTTGTGTTAGACTACCTGGCGTCCTTGCCGCAGGAGCGACGCATCCTGATCAGCCGCTACCAGGCGCTGGACCTGGCGCACAAAGTGGTGGGAGTGGGGAGTGTGGGCACCGTCTGTGCGGTCGTGCTGGCCTTAGGAGGAGCAGAGGGCGATGATCCGCTGTTCATGCAGATCAAGGAGGCGTCGGCATCGGTGCTCGAGCCGTACGTGGGGACGAGCCCCTTTGCCAACCACGGGGAGCGCGTGGTGGTGGGACAGCGCATGATGCAGGCAGCCAGCGACATTCTCCTCGGGTGGTCGACCTTAGGTGGGAGGGACTACTATGTGCGACAGTTGCGGGACATGAAGTGGTCGGCGGAGATCGAGACGATGAACCTGAGCGAGTTTAGTTTGTACGTCGAGTTGTGCGCAGCCACTCTGGCGCGGGCGCATGCGCGTACGAGTGACCCGGCACAGATCAGCGGCTACCTGGGCAACCGGGACACGTTCGACCAGGCCATCGCCTCGTTTGCTGAAGTGTATGCCGACCAGGCCGAACGCGACCATGCAGCACTTCTGGCTGCTATCAAAGAGGGACGGGTACTGGCCCAAATCGGTGTATGAAACGTTCGCAGAACAGGAAGTGGAACGCGGTACTGGCCCAATCAGGCTACGACGCAGCTGTTCGAAGAGTGATTCTCTCATGAGAGTGGTTACAGTGATATCATCAATCGATGAAACACGAGGAAGAGAGAGCAATGGTAACTCTTCTCGCGCACCAGAAGGCTTGCCAAGCAAGCCGGAACCGAATACAGTAGGGACATGACAGCCGAAGAAGAAGTGGTGTACCTGCGACAAGAAAAGAGCCTGCTGCAAGAGCAGTTTGCGCAACGAGACGAGTTGATCGCTCAACTGCAGCACGAGATCGCTAGGCTTAGAGAGCAGGTGGACGCCTTGCAAGAGCAGCTGAACAAGGACAGCCACACCAGTCACTTGCCGCCCTCCTCTGATCGGTTTCACCGTCAGCCCAAGAGCCTGCGCACAATGGATCGGCGAAATCTAGGAGCAGTTGAGGTACGAGCAGAGATTCAGGAAGCATTCGCTACAGAAATGCAAAAGCGCATGCAAGGCACCGTCTGGACGTCGGGATGCAAGAGTTGGTATCTCGATGCCAATGGCCACAACACAACGCTCTGGCCTGGATTTACCTTTGAGTATCGGCATCGGACCCGCCACTTTGATCCGCAGCACTATACCTTACTCCCCCAACACGTATCGACCCAGGACAAACAGGCTGGTGTCGTGCAGAGCAAGACGAGATGAGAACATCTAAGAAATCACTACCCTGGTAGGTACGATCTCCCACTGCCGGTACTCGGCGACCTCACCTGCGAGTACGATGGTCTCCGTCCTCCCTCAGAGTGTCTAAAGTAAAGTGCTAAACGTGTCGATAGGATTCCTTTACCCATCATCTACCAACGTGTGTGTTGATCCGGCGTTCCCGAAAGAGGTGGAGTAGATGACGTCCTAGCAAGTGCCCTTGATACAAGAAGGAGAGATGAACATATGGCAACAAGTCAATCGAACGCACTCCAAAGCTTTGCGAAGGCATGGTGGGTCCTGTTGTTATGGGGGCTCACGTTCCTGATTGTGGGTCTGTGCCTGCTCTTCTGGCCAGTCAGAACCTCTGCTTTCCTTATCGCGATTATGGCCGCCTTCTTGCTGATCTCCGGCATCATTGGAGCCATTAGCGCCGTTGTCCACCGCGATTCGGGATGGGGTTGGCGGCTGGCTGGCGGGATTGTGGGCGTGCTCGTAGGGATCATCTTGCTTGCCAATCCAGTCGCGGGGGCATTGATGATCGTCACAGTCCAATTTCTCCTGCTCGCCTTCGGCCTGATTGTGATGGGAATAGCTACGATGGTGGGTGGGAAGCATACCTCCGATGCGATTGGGTATCGATGGTCGTGGGGCAATTTCTTCCTGGGCGTGCTCATAGTCCTGCTCGGGATTTTTTTACTGTTCCGTCCCTTGCTGGGTATTTTCACCTTACTCTGGCTCATGGCTATCCTGGCGATCATCGGTGGCGTCCTGCTCATCGTTGAGTCCTTTCGAGTAAAGGGACTGGCAGACGTGGCTGTATGAAGCCGGGCTATGCGTCGATTTGGCTTTTGGACAAACCGACGGAGTTCCAACTTAATCTGTCAAACTACTGTGCTGGCTTCATGGGACATCCGTTCAAAAAGAGCTCGTCTGACAACGATTACTACGCCTTTCAAGTGCCGTGTTTGAGAACAGATGTCCTGAGTAGCCAGCACAGCTCACATGGGATAAGGTCCTTTTGAATTGACTCATGTTGCACGATTGTATATAAAGAGAAGGTTTGCCCATCTTCTCTGTCTTTGTACAACCACACAATAAGCTGAAGCCTATACGACCTAAACCTGTGACCATCGATGAGACACATCACGTTGGAAAGGGAATGATGTAATGGCGGTCATGAGCCAGCCGGGGGTACGAAACCCCGGCAAGGGTCTTGCCCTGATCCTCCTGCTAAGTGGACTATTTGCCGCCTACTTGCTGATCAAACCAGGAACTCCACAAACGGTGACCATGGTTGACAATCTCATCCAGGGCCTGCTCGAGGGGGTAGGCTTGTTCCTGGCGATCCTGCCCTGGTTGTCAGTGGGCGGGCACAAGCGGTTGTCTGTTCGTGCGCTCCTGCCAGGCGCGGCTGGGACAACCCCTGCCCAGCGCTGGGTCCCTCTCCTGCTCGGCCTGGGCATCCTGAGTTATATCATAGGACAGGGGATCTGGACGTACAACGAAAACATCGCCCACCTGCCGGTGCTCTTTCCCTCCTTGGCCGACGCAGGCTGTCTGGGGTCCTATCCCTTCGTGCTGCTGGCCATCTTGTTGCTGCCTCGTCGACCGCTGCTGGCCCAGGCGCGGGTCGGTGTTCTCCTTGATAGCCTGATCATCATGGTGGGAGTGGTCACTTTTAGCTGGTATTTTGTGCTGGGCCCGCAGGCCTTACACGGAGCAAACACACAAGTAGGCCGGATCATTGGGATGGCCTATCCCCTGGCGACCCTGGTACTGATCTTCTGTCTCCTACGGCTGACGGCTCGCAGCCATGCTCGTGAGATGCAACCAGTGGTGCTTCTGCTCACCCTTGCGCTCATCGTGATTGTAATCACCGATAGCGTCTATGATTACCTGATAGTGCACAATCTCTATGCCACAGGCGGGCTGCTGGACGTTGGGTGGCCGCTGGGCTACATGCTCGTCGGCCTGAGCGCTTATGCCATGCAGCTGCAACTGACCCCCGCAAGGCTCTCCACGGCTCCTGCACCCGCTCCAGTTTCCTCCCCGGAGACGAGCGAGAGCTTAGGCTCACTCCCCGCGCTGTGGCGAGCCTCGATGCCTTTGCTCCTCGTTCCCGCCGTGGTCATGTTGCTGGTTTGGGTGGAATTCAGCGTGGCCAATACAGCCCTGGAGCCGGGTGTGTTTCTTGGGGCAGCCATGCTCGTGGGACTGATGGTAATACGACAGGTTCTGGTCATCCAGGAGACGATCAGCCAGAACCGGTTCCTGCGCAAGATGCAGCATGACTTGTGGACAAGAAATGAGGCACTCCAGCGGGCTAATGCGCAGATTGAGGAGCAGGCACGCATCGAGGCAGCTTACGAACAGCAGCGTCGCTTGAATGAACTCAAAGACCAATTCATCTTGCATGTGAGTCACGAGTTGCGCACGCCCCTGACGCAGGTCTACGGCTACCTGGAATTATTGGGGAACTTTCACGACACGCTCACGAGTGAGAAGCGGGCGAGGTTCACCCTCCAGGCGACGCAGGGGTGCGACAGTTTGAACCACTGCAGCGGCAGGAGCACCCCGTCCATCTGGAGATTGCTGAAGGACTTGTCGTCCAGGCCGATCGCCAAGCCCTCTGCCGGGTGCTGCGCAATCTGCTCTCCAACGCCTTCAAATATACTCCGCCCCAGACCACGGTACAGGTTGTAGCCACGCGCTGTGATCCCGTCACCGGGTGCCCGGATGGCATCTCGCAGGTATGCGTCTGTGTACAGGATACTGGACCTGGTATTCCTCCTGAGGATATTCCCTTGCTCTTTGGGAAATTTGTCCGGCTGACACGGGACCTGGCCAGTTCCACCCGAGGAACAGGCCTGGGCCTCTACATCAGCAAGCAATTGGTAGAAGCGATGGGCGGGCGCATCTGGGTCGAAAGTGCGGGCATCGCAGGGCAAGGGAGTCGCTTTTACTTCACGCTTCCCGCTCCCGCGTTTGACCGAACAACGTGAAATGAGAGCTTTCCTCTCCCTTGTGCTGGCTACATTGGTTATCCGCCAGACAAATTGAAAGTTACCCTCTTCCGTTATCTGGTGCTTTGACGAGGAAATGTACCTTGAGTCAAGTTCGGGATGAACATCCTTGCCTGAGAAGGCAACAAACCACTGACCAGGATGAGCACGTCTCCCGTGCTTGTTTCCTTTGGCAAGGAAAACTCTCAGCAACTGCCTGCTGGTTCTTAACAACAGAAAAAGTGTGAAAGACTTCTCTCAGGTGTTCCCATGCCTCAGGCAGTCACATCTTCCTCTCTGAAAGAGCGTATGCACTTCTGCGATAGTCATGATGTAACCCACCCAGGATCGGGAAGCTGAGGACCTTGCCACCCGTGTGATCTGCTGGCCCTGATCCAGCTTTCGGCTCGGGAATCTGCTGTTTGATCCCTTGATGCGGTCTTGTAAATTTGGGAATTCCGTGGGTCTGGCACAATTTTGACACTGTTGGGAAACCTCTGAACCCTCTATTGCATGTGTTAGGATAAGAAATCAAGAAGGAGTCCGAGCAGACACTTGCAAGAAGGAGAAGGAAGATGACGTTGCACTCCCAAAACGAGTTTTCGATCCCAGAAG
>WNGD01002575.1_pt1 | contig 18848 bp, 19 predicted proteins | sample 5400671 | NCBI WGS metagenome assembly WNGD01 (sample SAMN13153369, study PRJNA577476) | soil metagenome | isolation source: 40 cm soil or saprolite under grassland replicate 2 | place: USA:California | collected 2016-06-15
CGGCGACAAGTCCTTCCTGCTGCCACCGGGGCGCTCAGCGCGATCCTACGAAGGCAGTCCCGCAGTGCCCGGCAAGATCGTCGGGTTGGGCGGCCACATGCACGACTACGGACGGCTCATCGAGTTCACGGACGTGACGGCCGGCGAGGTCATCTACCACACCGCGCCCGTTGCCGACTCGGCCGGGCGGATCGAGTCGGTTCCGGTCTCGCTGCTGTACGGCTGGACCCGCCTCGGCGTCCACATCGTCCCCGCGCACCGCTATCGCGTGACCGTCGCCTACGACAACCCCACGGGCCGGGCCATTCCCGACGGCGGGATGGGCGTGGTGGGCGGACTGTTCGTGCCGGACCGCGGCATGCGGTGGCCGGCGGCCGATCGGAGCGACTCCCTTTATCAGCAGGACTACCGACACTACATGCGTCTCGCAGGCGGCCACACAATGCCGATGGCCGGCGGAGCGATGCCGGCGATGCCGATGAAGCCGGGGGCGGGGGCGGGGGCGCACGAGCACGCGGCGCACGGCCACCACTAAGCCGGTCGCCGTCGTACTGTTCGACTTCGGCGGGACGCTCGACGCCGACGGAGTGCACTGGAGCCCGCGGTATTACGCGGCGTACCGGCAGGCCGGCGGCACGCTCGATTTCGCGGCCTTCGACCCGCTCTTCAGGGCGTCGGACGAGGCGCTCGCTCGCCTCCCCGGTGTCACCCGGCTCGGCTTCCGCGCGACCGTCGAGGCGCAGGTGCGCGTCCTCGCCGCCCTCCTCCCTGACGGCGCCCGTGTCGACGCCGGCGCGCTCGCAGACCGGTTTCACGGCGACGCCGTGGCGGCGGTGCGGCGCAACGTCCCGACTCTGGAACGGCTCGCCCGGCACTATCGGCTCGGAATCGTCTCGAATTTCACGGGCAATCTGCAACCTTGTTTGGATGAGCTCGGTCTGGCGAGATTGTTTGCGGCGGTCAGCGACTCCGGGGTGGTGGGCTGGGCCAAGCCGGACCCCCGCATCTTCGAGCACACGCTGGCAGCGCTCGGGGCCCAGGCGGACCGAGGGAGCGCGTGGATGGTCGGGGACAACTTCGAGGCGGACATCCGCGGCGCCGCCGGGGTCGGGATGCGAACCTGTTGGATCGCGCCGCTCGATCGGGTGGCGCCCGCGGGGCTCACCCCCACCGCGCGCATCGGCCACCTCGCGGAGCTCGAAAGGGTACTGGCGTAGCGTGCACGGACTGATCCTCGCGGGAGGAGAGGGCTCGCGGCTCGCGGCCGGCGGCATCCCCATCCCGAAGCCGCTGGTCGAAGTGGCGGGGAAGCCCCAGATCGTAGGGCTGCTCGAGACGTTTGCGGGCCTCGGGTGCCGGAGTCTCACCTGCGCACTGCGCGCGGATTTTTCGGCCGTGCGGCGCTTGCTTGACGGGCGGCGGTTCGGACTGCCCCTTACAATAGTGGAGTGCCGCACGCCCTCCTCGCTGCATACGCTGGTCGCGGGGTTGGCGGCGGTGCCGGCGGGCCCGGTGTTCTGCAGCATGGTGGACACGGTGATGCGGCCCGAGGACTGGCGTGCCGTGTACCAGGCGACCGAGCGATACCTCGGGGAGGGCGCCGACATGGTGCTCGCTGTGACGCCGTACGTGGACGACGAGTCTCCAGTGTACGTGAGTCGGCAGGGGGTCGAGGTTCGCGCCGTCAGCGACCAGGCGACCGACCCGCCCTGCGTCACGGGCGGGGTCTACGGTCTCAGCATCGGATCCCGTCGCGCCGCTGCGGCTGCCGTCGGCCGGGGCGTGTACAGGATGCGCGGCTTCCTGAAGGCACTGGTGGCGGACGGGCGGCGCGTGGCAGCCGTGGAAGTGGCGCGCATCATCGATATCGATCGGCCATCAGATCTCCAGACCGCCAACGCGTGGCTGGCCCCGCGTGAGGGGTGAGCGTCGGACCCCGAGGAGCGACATCGCCGTGACCCAACTGGTCGCGATTTACCGCAGTCCGTCCTACTCGCCGCTCCAGCACCGGGTCAACGACACCGCGATCCTGGACGCCACGGTCGCGCAGCTCGAGGGGCAGGGGTGGCACGCCTCCAAGACGACCGAGCTCGAGGTCGAGCAGGGGCGGCTGCCGAGCGCCGAGCTGTATCTCAACATGTGCCAGGGCGCGCTCGCGGCGGAGCAGCTCATGCCGCTCGAGTCCGATGGGGTGGTGGTGGTGAACCGGCCGTCGAGCGCGCTCAATTGTCACCGCTACCGCTTGGTGCGGCGCATCGGCGACAGCATGCTCGCGTTCCCGCGCACACTCATCCTCGCCAGCTCCGCCCCGCTCCCGCCGGCCGCTCAGCTCCGGGCCCTGAGCCCCGATCACCAGAAGGTCTGGATCAAGCGCGGCGACGTGCACGCCGAGCGGCCGGAGGACGTGGTCGCATCGCCGCCGGGACGAGTGGCGGACGCGGTGCACGCATTCCGGGCGCGCGGGATTCCCTGGGTGGCGCTGCAGGAGCACATCCCCGGTCCGGTCGTAAAGTTCTACGGGGTGACCGACGGCCGCTTCTTCAACTGGTACGGTTCGGACGCGGGGTTCGCGGGGGAGCGGCCTACGATCGACGACAACCGGCTCAAGGCGCTCGCGTTCGAGGCGGCGGCGATCCTGGGGCTGGAGGTGTTCGGGGGCGACGTGGCGTTTCCGGAGCCAGACCGTCCCGTGCTGATCGACATCAACGACTGGCCGAGCTTCGCGCCGTTCCGCGAGGAGGCGGCGCGCGCGATTTCCGACTACATCACCCATCGCTTCGCCCATCGGAAACATTCGTGACCCATACATTGCGCAGGATCCAGATCCCCGGCCCGCAGTCGAAGGCGCTGTTCGACGCCGAGGCCCGGTACCTCGCCCCCGGCACGCAGAGCGTGGCCCTCTTCAGCCAGCTCACAATCGATCGCGGCGAAGGGGCCGTGCTGTACGACGTGGATGGGAACAGCTACATCGACCTGCTCGCGGGGGTTGGCGTGGCGAGTCTGGGGTACGCGCACCCCAAATACGTGGCGGCATTGCAGCGCCAGATCGCCCGGATCCACGTCGGGAGCTTCACGTCGGAGCATCGGGCGGCGCTCGTCAAGCTGCTCGCCGAGCTCGCGCCCGGCGACCTGAACCGGTCGCAGTTCTATTCGAGCGGCGCCGAAGCCGTCGAGGCCGCGCTGCGGCTCGCCAAGGCGCGCACCGGGCACACGGAAGTCATCGGATTCTGGGGCGGGTTCCACGGCAAGACCGGCGGCGTGCTGCCGCTGCTCGGCTCGAGCTTCAAGCACGCACTCGGGCCGCTGATGCCTGGCGCCTATCTCTCGCCGTACGCCGCGTGCGCGCGCTGCGCCTTCGACAAGACCTTCCCATCGTGCGAGTGGCACTGCGTGGAGTTCCTGAGGCAGAAGGTCGAGGTCGAGACCACGAAGGAGGTGGCGGCGATCCTCGTGGAGCCGATCCAGGGCACGGCCGGCAACGTGGTGCCGCCGCCCGGCTACTTGAAGCGGCTGCGCGAGCTGGCCGACCAGCTGGGCGCGTTGCTGATCTGCGACGAGATGATCACCGGGTTCGGACGCACCGGGAAGATGTTCGCAATCGAGCACGAAGGGGTGCTGCCCGACATCATCACCGTGGGGAAGGGCTTCGGTGGCGGCTTCCCGATGAGCGGGGTGATCGTGCGGGAGGAGATCGCCTTCTCCAAGCCCTGGGCCAACCCCAGCGGCAGCTCCTCGAGCTACGGCGGCAACCCGCTCGCGGCCGCGGCCGCGCGTATCACGGTGGAGACGATCGTCGAGGAGAACCTGGTGGAGCACGCCCGGCGCCTGGGCGAGCAGATGCTCGCCGAAATGAAGCGCTGGGAGTCGGAGCTGCCCATCGTTTCCGATGTGCGCGGCCGGGGCCTCCTGATCGGAATGGACCTCGTCGTCCCCGGAACGCGCACCTTGCTCGACAAGAAGACCACGCGGTGGATTTTCGACACCCTGCTCTCCCGCGGCGTGCTGGCGATGATCTACAACCCCGAGGTGCGCATCAATCCGCCGCTCGTGATCGAGGAGGACCAGGCGATGAGCGCCCTCGCCATCATGAAAGACGTGCTCGGTGAAGCCGCAGAGCGACTTGTCGCATAAGGGCCGGGCGGTGGAGGAGTGGGTGGACCTCCGCTTCTTCCGGCCCATCGGCATCCGGATCGCCCGCGCCCTGCAGCCGAGTGGCGTCTCGGCGGATCAGGTCACGCTGTGGTCGCTCTTGATCGGCCTCGTGGCGGGCCACCTGTTCGCCTATCAGGACCGCTGGACCAACGTCATCGGGTTCGTGCTGTTCATCGTGTCGGACATTTTCGACTCGGCGGACGGCCAGCTCGCGCGGCTGCGCGGCACGTCGACGCGGTTCGGGCGCGCCTTGGACGGCATCAACGACAACCTCCGGTTCGTCAACCTCTACTTCCATCTCATCTACCGGCTGATCCACGCGGGATGGTGGTGGCCCGGGGCGTTTCTGCTGGTGGCGGCCGCCGGACTCGCGCACACCTTCCAGAGCGCCGCCGTCGATTTCGTGCGCAACGCCTACCTCCACATCGGCGTCGGCAACAGGGGCGAGCTCGATCTGCCCGAGGATCTGGAGCCGGCCCGGGGTGGGAGCCTGCTGGCGCGGTTTGGGGCGCGCGTGTACCGCGACTACGTCCTGCGGCAGGCGCAGCTGTTCCCCCGCTCGGTCAAGCTGATCCGGATGCTGCGGCACACGAGCGTCACGGAATCGTTCCGCACCGAGTACCGGGCGCGCCAGGAAGTGGTGCTCCCGCTGTGCGCCTGGCTCGGCCAGAACATCCGCTTCCTGCTGGTGTGCGTCGCGGCGCTGGGCGGGCGCATCTCCGCGTTCCTGTGGATCGAGGCCGTGTGGATGAGCCTGCTGCTCGTGGTGCTGCTGTGGATCCACGAGTGGAACGCAACCGCGCTGGGCGACATGCTGCCCACCGAGCGCGATGCCTACGCCCGCGTCACCTGATGTGAAGGGAGAGCGGGGGGGACGGTACCGCGGTGCCGTCATCGGAGCGGGCGGCATCGCGCGGCAGTCGCACCTCCCGGCCCTGCGCGACACGCCGTCGGTCCGGGCGCGCGTCGACGTCGTCGCGCTCGTGGACAACGCCCTCGACGTGCCCGCCGTGGACGGAATTCCGCTGTTCACGCGCCGCGAGCAGCTGCGCGACGCGGCGCCGATCGACTTCATCGACATCTGCACTCCGACCGCGTCGCATCTCGAGCTCACGCTGTGGGGTCTCGAGCAGGGCCACCACGTGGTGTGCGAGAAACCGGTCGCGCTCACGCGCGCCGAGGCCGACCGCATCGCCGCGGCAGCGCGCGCGCACGGGCGCATCGTCATGCCATGCCACCAGTACCGCTACAATCCCGTGTGGCAACGCGTGAAAGAGTGGCTGCGGGACGGCGCGATCGGCCGCTGGCATCTCGCGGAGCTCGCGGTGTACCGTCTCATGGCTGATCCGGGCCGCGACGCCGGCGGCCCGCCGTGGCGCGGCACGAGCGCCGCCGGCCGGGGCGGCGTGCTGCTCGACCACGGCACCCACCTCATCTACCAGTTGCTCGACGTAGCCGGGCTGCCGGCCGCCGTGAGCGCCTGGACCGGGCGGCTGCGCCACCAGAGCTACGAGGTGGAGGACACGGCGTCGCTGCACTTCGAGTACCCCGACCGCCGGGTGACGATGTTCTTCACCTGGGCCGCCCGCGCGCGGGAGAACCGCATCCGCTTCGTCGGCGACGCCGGCGCGATCGAGTGGGTGGACGGCGAGCTGCGCCTCGAGCGCGCCGGCAAGGTCGAGCGGCACGACTTCTCGGCCGAGCTCGAGAAGTCGGCGTACCACCGCTGGTTCGCCTGCCTGTTCGAGGCGTTCGTCGCGGCGCTGGACCGGGGAGCGACGGGCGACCCGGCGGGCGCCGCGGCGCCGTACCTCGCCGACATCCGCCGCGTGGCGGCCGTCGTGGAGCACGCGTACGAGGCGGCCCGCACGGGCTGTAAGGTCGCGATTCCGGACGACGCGTGAGCCGCAAGCTCCAGCTGCTGCTGTTCGTCTGCGGCTCGGCGGTGTTCGGTTACCTGGTGACGCGCATCGGGCCGGGACGGCTCGTCGCCGACGCCGCGCAGACCGGGTGGATGTTCATCCCCATTCTGCTGCTGTACGGCGTGGTGTACGCCTGCAACGCGGCGGCGTGGTGGCTCGTCATGGCGGGCGAGCCGAATCACCCGCCGTTCTGGCGCACTTACGCGATCACCGTCTCGGCCTTTTCGCTGAATTTCCTGACCCCGATGGTCAACGTCGGTGGCGAGCCCTTCCGGATCGCCGCGGTTGCACCGTGGCTGGGAGTGCGGCGTGCCGCCGGCGCGGTGGTCATCTTGCAGATGCTCCACACCTTCGGCATGCTGCTCAGCTTCCTCACCGCCGTGCTGCTCGGGGCGCTGCTGTTGCCGCACTCTCCCGCGATTCTGGCGACGCTCGCCGTGGCCTTCGTGGTGCTGCTGGCGCTCACGCTGCTGCTCCTCACCGGCCACCGCCGTGGCGTGCTCGAGCAGGCGCTGAACCTGCTGCACCGCGTGCCGCTCCTCGACCGGCTCGCCCGGCGCCTGGAGTCGCAGCGCGCGACCCTCGCGCTCATGGACGAGCAGATCACCGCGTTCTACCACCGCGACCCGGGGCGCTTCGCGCGGGCCCTGGGGCTAGAGTACCTGAGCCGCTGCATCTTCATGGGCGAGTATCTCCTGATCGCGCTCTCGGTCGGTCTCCACATCGGGTACTTCAAGGCGTACGCGATCGGCGGGCTGACCCAACTCGCGCAGAACGCGACCTTCTTTGTGCCGTTCGAGGTGGGCACCAAGGAGGGGTCGCTGTACCTCCTCTTCCAGCTGCTCGGCCTCGATCCGGCCCTCGGCGTCTACACGGCGATCGTGAGCCGGCTGCGCGACATCGCCTGGATTGGCGCCGGCGTCGCCCTCGTGTGGCTCTCCGGTCGCCGTGCCGCGCCCGAGCGCGTCGCCGCGCCGTGACGATCATCACCCACATCCTCGCCACCACGCTCGGCGCGCAGGCGCTACAGCTGGAGGGCCGCGACCTGGCGCTCGCCTACGCGTTCGGCGTCGGCGTGGACGTCGATCACGCGGTGAAAGCGCCGTTCTACCTGAAGCACGTCGGACTGCGCGACAGGCGCGGCTACTACTGGCGGTCCTCGCTCCAGGAGCCGGTCGCGCTGCTCTGGATCGTGCCGCTGTGCCTGTTCCTCGGCACCGTCGTGCCGATCGTGTTCTTCGCGATCCACGTGGCGATGGACTACAGCGTGCGGTTCGAGAAGATGCCGTTCTATCCCTACTCGGCCCGGGTCACCCGCGGCTGGCTCACCGGGATCCCGGACAAGGTGAAGGAGGGCGTGCTCTTCGCCGCGTTGCTCGTCGGGAACGGGCTGCTCTACTGGTACCGGCGCCATGTATGACTTCGCGCCTGCGGTCGGGCGCGCGCTCGACCGCGTGATCCGCCCGGTGCTCGAGTTCTGCCATGTCACGCTGCGGCTCTCGCCCGCGGAGGTGACGTGGGCCGCGTTCGGCGCGAGCGTCGCCGCCGGGGTCGCGTTCGCTGCCGGCCGGCTCGGGTGGGGGCTCGGGTTGATGGCGTTCGGTCAGGCGCTGGACGGCATCGACGGCGGGATCGCGCGGCACTATGGCCTCGCGTCCGAAGCGGGACGGCGGCTCGACACGCGGCTCGATCGCGCCTCCGAGGCGGTGATCCTCGCCGGGATCGGGTGGGCGGGGTGGGCGCCGTGGAAGCTGGTGCTGCTCGCATTCACCGCGATCCTCCTGATGACGAGCATCGTGGACCGCTCGAAGCTCGATCCCGGGACGAAGCGGTTCGCGCTCTACTTCGGCCTGTGGCTGCCGTACCCGTGGATCCTCACCGCCATTTTCCTCGTGAACCTGGCGGCGTACGTCGTCGGGCTGTTGATCGTGGACTGCAACTTCCAGCTGAAGATGGACGCGCTGGGCGGGGACCTGGACACGGTGGCCTCGCGGGCGGCGGCGCTCGAAACTTAGGCTCGGCCGGTCTCGAGTCCGCGCTGGGGGAGCGGCGCCCCGACGGCCGCCGGCTGCGACGCGTAGATGTACTGTGAGGCGAACACCGCGAATGCGACGATCAGCCCCGCCACCGCGTCCACCGCGTAGTGGAACTGGCCGTACACCACCGACAACACCAGCCCGATCGTGAACGGTGCGAGCACGAGGCCCAAGGAGCGCCAGTAGCGCAGCGCGCACAGCGCGGCCACCACGGCCGCCGCCACGTGGGACGAGGGGAACGCCGCGCCCCAGGAGTCGCCGCGATCGAGCACCCACTGCGCCGCACGGGCCGGCCAAACCGCGGTGGCGGCGTTGTTCGCTAGCTCGAACGTGTAGCGCGGCCCCGCCACCGGGAAGAAGAGGAACACGACGTAGCACACGTAGAACGTCACCATCACCGCGAAGATGGTGCGGCGCGCCGGGTCGCGACGGCCGCTGAACCACAGGCCGAGCGGGGACGCGCACAGGATCGCGTAGTAGGCGAGGTAGCAGGCGTGCATGACCCAGGAGAACACGGGGTTCGGCATCTCGCGGATCCAGCGATAGGAGAGCTGTGAGCCGAACACCCACAGCTCGAGCCGCTGGATGGCTTGGTCGTGCTGGTAGCCCAGGTCCACGTTCACCACGCCGACCTCGGCGTACAGCCCGAGGAGCAGCAGGATCGGGTACCAGTCGCCGAGGAAGCGGCCGACCGGGCCGGAGGCGCGGGCAGCGGGAGCGAGCAGCACGAGCGCCACGAGGAGCGCGTGCGCCGTCAGCAGCCAGTTCCAGTCCGCGTGGTCGCCGCGTGAGAAGGCGAGGACGGCGCCGGTCGCGACCGCGACGTAGAGCAGCGTGACCAGGTCGACCGAAGTGAGTCGTTGCACGACGGCACGACGGAACGTTGCCCGGAGTTCCGTGAGGCATGCCGTCGCGGCGTCGTGCAACGTGGTCACAGCCATCCCTCCCTGCTATACCAGTCGGCGGTGCGCCGCAAGCCCGTGTCCAGCTCGACCCGGGGCCGCCATGCCGTGTCGTGCATCAGGGCGTCGGGACGACAGGTCCACGCGGGAGCCAGGAACTCGGCTGCCTTGTCGCCCGACAAGACCGTCGCCCGGCCCGCGAGGTGCGCGAGCGAGCCGATGGTCCACAGCAGCCCCCGCGCGACCGGCGCGGGCAGCGGCACCACGCGCGGCTCGCGTCCGCCCCTCACCGTGCGCCCGATCCGGCGCGCCAGGTCGCGACTCGTCGTCACGGCGGGGTGCGCGGCGTAATACAGCCGGTTCGCCGCCCGCGGCGCGACCGCCGCCGCGATGAGCGCGTCCGCCAGATCCCCCGCGTAGATGACCGACAGCTCCTGCGACCCGTCACCGAACACCGGCACGATCCCGGCGCGGGCCAGTTTGAACAGCTTCAGCACGGCACGGTCCCACTCGCCGTACACCATGGGGGGCCGGACGATGGTCCACGGGCCGGGCATCGCGCGCACCAGCACTTCGGCCGCCAGCTTGCTCTGGCCGTACGGCGTGACGGGCGCCGGGGGGCGGGTCTCGTCGATCGGCTGCCCCGGCACTGTCGGCCCGCCGGCCGCGAGCGAGGAGACGAGCACGAAGCGCCGCTCGGGCCGCTCCGACGCCGCCTCGAGCAGGTTGGCGGTGCCGTCGCGGTTCGCGCGCATGAACTCGTCCAGGTCGCGCGCGCTGATCCGCCCCGCCACGTGAAAGATCACGTCCGCGCCAGCGCACCCGTCGCGCAAGGCGCGGGCGTCGTCCAGGTCGCCGGACACGACGCGGACGCCCGTCCAGCCGAGGGCCTGCGCCTTCGCCGGGTTGCGGACGAGGCAGGTGACGGCGTCGCCGCGCGCCCCGAGGGCCTGCACGAGGTGCGCCCCGACGAACCCGGTGCCGCCGGTGACGAACGCCCTCACAGCGGCTTGTCGTAGATCCGGTACGTCTTGTAGGGCCGGAAGCCGAGCTGGAGGGCGGCGTTCACCATCGGCGCGTTGTCCTCCAGGATCCACCCGCCTTCGCCCCAGATATATCCGTGCGCCAGACCCTTGGTCCAGATCCAGTGGTACATGAGCGCGTCCACGCCGGTCATGCGGTATTCCTTCAACGTGCCGAGCAGCAGGATGCGCAAGCGGTTGATCCGGCGCGCGTGCCACAAGATCGTGGGCAGGCCGTAGATGCGTCCGGACGGGTTGTGCTTGAGGGCCACGTTGAAGTCCGGGAGGGCGACGGCGAACCCGATCACCGCGCCCTGGCGTTCGGCGAAGCACACCAAGTCGGGGACGACGATCGGCTTCAGCTGTTTCGCGAGGTGGTCGATCTCCGCCTCGGTGAGCGGGACGAATCCCCAGTTCTTCTCCCACGCTTGATTGTAGAGCGCCTTGACCAGCTCGACCTCGTCCCGGAAGCGCTTCATGCTCAGCGGCCGCAGCGTGATCCCTTTGCGCTCCGCGATCACGGTCGCCGCGCGCGCGATCCGGTCGGGCATCCGCACGCCGGTGCTCTCGAACGCGAGCAGGTCCTTCGCCTTGATGAAGCCGTAGCCGTCGTGCAGCGCGACGTAGTAGGCGGGGTTGTGGGGCATCATCAGCGTGGGCGGCGTGTCGAACCCCTCCACCAGCAATCCGCACTCGTCGTTGATCGAGGGGCTCACCGGCCCGCGCATCGCGCGCAAGCCGTGGGCGCGAAGCCACTGGGCCGCCGCGTCGAACAGCGCGTTGGCGACCGCATGGTCGTGCACGCACTCGAAGAACCCGTAGAACCCGACGCGGTCGTTCCACGTGCGGTTGTGGGCCTCGTTCTTGATGGCGGCAATCCGTCCGACCGTCCGACCGTCTGACTGTCCGACGAAGTACTGGGCCTCGGCGTGCTGGAAGAAGGGATTCTTGCCGGGCGTGAGCAGCGTGCGGACGTCCATCCGCAGCGGCGGGACCCAGAGCGGGTCGCCGCGGTATTGATTGTAAGGGAAGGCGATGAAGCGGTCGAGACCGCGCCCGTCACCGACGGGCGCGATCTGCACACCGCTCAGATGACCCCCAGCTCTTTTCCCAGCCTGCCGAAGGTCTCCAGGGCGTAGTCGATCTGATCGGGCGTGTGCGTCGCCATGACGCTGGTCCGGAGCCGGCACTGCGACGGCGGCAGGGCGGGCGGCACGACGGGGTTGGTGAACACGCCGGCGTCGAACAACTTCCGCCAGAAGAGCAACGTCTTCTCGAATTCCCCGATCAGGAACGGTACGATGGGCGTCTCGGTCGTCCCGATGTCGAAGCCCAGCGACCGCAGGCCCTCCTGGAGGCGCCGGGCGTTCGCCCACAGCGAGTCGCGGCGCTCCGGCTCGCGCTGCAGGATGTGCAGCGCCGCGAGGACGCCCGCGGTGTTGGACGGCGGCAGCGCGGCGGTGAACACGAGCGGGCGCGCATTGTAGCGGAGGAAACTGATGACAGTCTCGGGACCCGCCACGAAGCCGCCGATCGAGGCGAGCGACTTCGAGAACGTGCCCACGATGAGGTCGACCTCCTCGGCCAGGCCGAAGTGCGCGGCCGTGCCGTCGCCCCGCGGGCCGAGCACGCCGACCGCGTGTGCGTCGTCGACCGCCAGGACGGCGCCGTAGCGTTGCGCGATCTTGAGCAGCGCCGCTACGTCGGCGATGTCGCCTTCCATCGAGTAGACGCCGTCGACGATGATCATCTTCCCGACGCTGGCGGGAACCTTCTGGATCTTGCGCTCGAGCTCCGCCATGTCGCCGTGGCCGAACCGCTCGGTCTGGCCGTATGACATCTTGGCGCCATCCACGATCGAGGCGTGGTCCAGCTTGTCGAGGAACACGACGTCGCCGCGCCCCACCAGCCCCGACACGACGCCGAGGTTCGCCTGGTAGCCGGTCGAGAAGACGAGGCAGGCTTCCTTGCCGAAGAACTCGGCCAGCTCGGCTTCGAGCTGCTCGTGCAGATCGAGCGTGCCGTTGAGCAGGCGGCTCCCGGTGCACCCCGACCCGTAGCGATCGAGCGCCTGCTTGGCGGCGGCGAGCACCTCGGGATGATGCGTGAGCCCCAGATAGTTGTTGGAGCCCATCATGATCCGCTCTTTGCCCTCGATCACGACGACGGTGTCTTCGGACCGCGAGATCGGCTTGTACCAGGCGTGCAGCCCGGCCGCCTGCACCTCGCGCGCCTTGGGAAGGAAGTTTCTGACCTTTTCGAACAGCGCTACGTGCTGCAGGGTCTCGGTGCTCACGGGGCCCTCGGGTAGGTAGTTGGTAGTAGGCAGCCTACACGGTAACGGCGAGGCCCTAATCCCGCAAGGCCACGACACATGCGCGATTGGGCGCGGTTTGCTCGGACCGCGTAACTTCCCGCATGCCTCGGTGCCTCGTCGTCGTCACGTTGCTCGCCGTCCTGGGCCGAACGGGCGTCGGGCAAGCTCCCTATCGCGCGACCTGGTGGGACGCAGCGTCGGTCGTGACGGCCGTGGGGTTCGGACTGATCCCCGCGGCGGCGGGTTTTCCGCACGGGCTCCCCTCCTGCGCGCCGTGCGATCCGGCGTCGCTGCCCGGCATCGACCGCGTGGCGCTGCATACGTTCTCGGGGGGCGCCGGCACCGCGAGCACCGCGCTGCTCGGGGGCGTCGTCGGTTTCGCGAGTCTCGTCGCGCTCGACGGCGCGACCGCGACGCAGGCGCGCGGGCGCGTGGCCGTGTACGGGAACTCGCTCGCCTGGACGTTCGCCGCGACCGAGTGGCTCAAGGCCCTGGTGCACCGCAGCCGGCCGGTGCTCTACACGGCCGACGCGCCCGCTGCGGCCTCCTCTCCCGACAACCGGCGGTCGTTTCCGTCGGGCCACGCGTCGGTCGCCTTCGCGGCGGCGACGTCCTACCTCGTGATGGCGCGGCGTGAGCGCCTGCCGCACCGCACCCGCAACGCCGTGCTGCTCTACACCGGCGCCCTGGGCGTCGCGGCGCTGCGCGTGGCCGCGGGGAAGCACTTTCCCACGGATGTCGCCGGCGGGGCGGCGCTCGGCGTCGGGATCGGCTGGCTCGCAGCGCGCGTCCATCCTACGGGGCAGTGACCCAGCTCCCCCGCGTCATGCGGCTGCGCGACGTGGTGCTGTTCAACATCACCGCGATCGTGGGGCTGCGCTGGCTCACGACGGCGGGACGGATCGGTCCCGCGAGCCTCGTCCTCTGGCTGCTCGCGCTGGTGATTTTCTTCCTGCCCTCCGCCGTCGCCGTGCGCGAGCTCACCGACATCGACCCGCGGGAGGGCGGCATCTACCGGTGGGTGACGCGCGCCTTCGGGCCGCGGCACGGCTTCCTCGCCGGGTGGGGCTACTGGGTCAACAACCTCGTGTACTATCCGTCGCTCTTGCTCACGAGCGGGGCGATGGCGGCCTACGTCGGCGGGCCGGGGTTCCTGCATCTTGCCGAGCACAAGGGGTTCATCGCGGCCTTCTCGCTCGGCAGCCTGTGGATTGCGCTCGGCCTCAATCTGATCGGCCTGAGGATCGGGAAGTGGGTGCAGAACCTCGGCGCGTACGGCACGTGGCTCCCGGCGGCGATGTTCGTGGCGCTGGCGCTGTGGTCCCTCGTCGCGCGCGGCAGCGCCACGACGTTCAACGTTCCGGCGCTCGTCCCTACGCATCTCGACCTGCCGCTCCTCAGCCTCTTCGCCACGATGACGTTTGCGTTCGCGGGACTCGAGCTCGCGCCGACGCTGGGCGACGAGATCCACGATCCGGTGGCGACGCTGCGCCGCGGCATCGTGCTCTCGGGGATCGGCATCGTGGCCACCTACGTGCTCGGCACGGCGGCGATGCTCGTCGCGCTCCCGGCCGAGACCGTGAGCGTGACGAACGGGATGCCGCAGGCGACGGCAGCGCTCACCGAGCGGCTCGGCGTGCCGTGGCTCGCCCCCGCGGCCGCGCTCATCGCGGCCCTGCTCACGCTCGGCAACGTGGGCGGCGTGGGCGCCTGGATCGCCGGTACGGCGCGGATTCCGTTCGTCGCGGGCGTGGATGAGGTGCTGCCTCGGACGTTTGGGAAGGTGCATCCGCGCTGGCAGACGCCCTATGTCGCCCTGCTCGTGCAGGGCGGCATCGCGACCCTGTTCATCCTGGCTGGGCTGGTAGGCTCCACGGTGCGGGATGCCTACCTGGCGCTCGTGGACATGACGATCGTGCTGTTCTTCATTCCGTACCTGTACATGTTCGCGGCCTACCTGCGGCTGGAGCGGCGCCGCACGCCGCTCACGCGCGCCGCGGGCTGGGCGGGGCTCGGTGCGGTGGTCCTCTCGATCGCTCTGGCGTTCGTTCCAGCCGCGGACGTCGCGAACCGGGCGGCGTTCGAAACGAAGGTGGTGGCCGGCGTGATCGGGTTCCTGGGGCTGGGGGTGTGGCTCGCTGGGCGGGGTGTGAGGAAGCGCACAGCCTCCCCCGCCGGCGCGACGCTAGTCTAGATTGCCCCCGTGACTCACCGCCGCTCGCTCGCCGTGGCGCTGGCCGCTGCGCTCGCCGTGCTCCTCCCCGGCTCGATCCGAGCGCAGGGCATCCCACCGGTGCGCCGCGAGATTCGCGGCCGGGACTTCCGCAAGGACGGCGTGTGGCGCCGCCAGGCGCGCGCCGTCCGGGCCAACCGGGCCCGGCTGCTCGCGCGCCGCCGCTTCGCGGCGCTCAACGCGCCGCTGCTGGGCGGCGGCGGCGCGCCGCTCTCGGCCGGCGCCCCGCTCGCGGGCAGCGCCGCGGTCTCGGGAGTGCTGCGGGTGCCGGCGCTGCTCTTCAAGTACAAGAACACGCCGGCCAGCACGCTACGCAACGCGAGCCAATACAATCAGGTGCTGTTCGCGGCGTCACCCACGGGCGCGTCCGCAGGCCGCCCGTACACGTACCGCTCGTTCTACGAGCAGCTGTCGAGCGGGCTCGTGAGCATCCAGGGGAACAGCTACGGCTACGCAGCCCTTGACAGCAACGAGATCGCGTACGCCGGCTACCCTCCCTGCGTGGAGAACCCCCCGGACTATACCTGCAACGGCCAATTCAGCCTGGACGCCGAGGCTCGGATGCAAAACGGGTTGCGGCAGACCCTCCGCAAGCTCGACGGTCAGATCGACTGGACCCTGTACGACAGCGATGGCGACGGCTACGTGGACCTGGTCGTGTTCATTCACCCGACCATCGGCGGAGAATGTGGCGGCGCGGCGAACAATCACCTCTTGTCGCATCGCTCCGCGTTGTCGTCCGACTACATCACCCACTCCGTGAACAGCCAGGGGAAGCGCGTCCGGGTCGCGGATTACGTGCTGGAGGGTGGGGTGGGCGGAGCGGATTTGTGCGACAGCACCCACATCATGCCGATCTCGGCGGTGGCGCACGAGACGGGCCACGGCTTCGGGCTCCCCGACCTCTATGACGTCTACTACGTGAACGCGGGGGTGGGCGTCTACAGCTTGATGAGCTGGGGCGTGTACGCGTCTCCATTGAGCCCCGCGCGCATGGACGCATGGTCGCTGAACGAGCTCGGCTGGGTGACGGTCGTCCCGCTCCCCACTGCGGGAACGTACAGCTTCGGCCCGGCGCCGACCTCGGACACGGCGTTCTTCGTTCCCGTGGCGGCGCCGAACCCGGATGGCGAATACTTCCTGCTCGAGAACCGTCAAGCCGTGCGGTCCGACAGCGCGATGATCAAGTACCTGTGCCGGGTGAGTTATCCGAGCGCGACCCCGCCCCCGTCGTGCGGCGGCGGGCTGCTCGTGTGGCACGTGGACTCGGCGCAGATCGCGAACGGCCTACCCACGAACACTGTGAACAGCGGTCCGGTGCACGGGGTGGCGCTCGTGCAGGGGGATGGCCTGGGCAATCTCGATGTGAATCTGAGTGGCTGCTTGGGGCCGACCGTGGGGTGTTGGGACTACGGCGACGCGGCGGATCCGTATCCCGGGGAGGCCGGCAACCTCGCCTTCACGGCGACCAGCGTCCCCGCGGCGGTGCGGAACTCGGACGGCAAGCCGGCGGGGTTGGCGCTCGACCAGATCACGCGGCTCGCGCCGAACGGTGCGATGTCCTTCCGGGTGGTGTATCCGGTGTGGGTGGTGCGCGCGCAAGTGGATACCGCGACCGTCATCCAGTTCGACGGCATCGCCTACCACGTGTTTCGCGGTGTTCTGGCGCAGGGCTCGACCCACACCGTTGGCGTCGCCGACACGCAATACACGGCGGGTGGCCGCACGCGGCAGGTCTTCGTCTCCTGGTCCGACGGCGGCGCCATCAGTCACCTGTACACGGCGAGCGCGGCGCCCGAGACGCTGACGGTGACGCTGGCGCGCTCGCACCGCCTCGACTACGGCGGGACGAGCGGCGGGAGCGTCGCCGCGGATACCGCCGGCACGCCGGTCGCGAGCGGGTCGTTCTTTGCTGAAGGCACAGCGGTGACGCTGACGGCGACCCCCGGCGCGCAGCCGTTCGTGTCGTGGATCGGCGATACCGTCTCCAAGAACGCCCAGATCACGCTGCCGCTGGGCCGCCCGTACAGCGTGCGCGCGGCGTTCCTCGCGCCGTTGACCACGGCGGCCGTGGTGTCGCAGCTCCTGACCCACACGGGACTCACGCCGCAGGATACCTTGGACCTCGATCAGTTGGGGAACAACAACGGCAGGTTCGACGTGGGAGACTTCCTCGCGTGGGTGCAGGCGACGGGCGCGCCGCTCACCGCTCCGCAGCGCGCGCTCGCGGGCGCGCCGAGGCTCAAGCCGAACGGAGTGGCCCGATGAGACGCTTCGCCGGAGGGCTGGCGCTGGCGCTCGCGCTGTGCGGGGCAGGGAGCTGCTCGGACGGCACGGAGCCGGTCGCGGGGGTGCTCACCGTCACCATCGCGACCCCGAACGCCGGGGCGGACGGCGCGATCCTCTTCACCGTCACGGGCCCGAGCTCGCTCACGAGCGTGACGCCGGGAGCGGGACTCCGCGTCTTCTCGCAGACCCTGTCCACGACGAATCAACTCGCCGTGACGGGACCGCTCGCGAACGGCGCCATCCTCACGATCGGCGTCGCCGACGTGCGCGCGGTGGGCCAATACGCCGCGACCATTCAGGACGTCGCGGCGAACGACTACACGCTACGCTCGCTGTTCGGGTACTCCCTCACTCTCTCGCAATAGTCTCGGTGCAGTCGCCCGCCCGGCCGACGAACGCGGGCGCGCCGTCGGGAAGGCGAATGCCGAGGATCGCGGTGCGTCCGGCACGGACCGCCCACGCGGCGAAATCCCGCGCTGGGGGGCGGGGGCGGGGGCGGGGCTCAGCCTGGCGCACCACGTACAGGGTGTACGGGTTGGTGAGCGCCGTGTCGGCGGCGAACAGGACGCGGAGCCGCAGGTCGCCGAGCTTCGCGTAGGTGGGGAGATCGGCGAGCGCGTACGCGTTGCGCTCGTCGGCGAGATGCAGCGTCGTCACCTGGTCCGCGCCCGACTCGACGTACCAACGGGGGGGGCCGGGGGGGCCGGGGGGGCGCGCCGCGGCCAGCTGCACGCCCGCGGCGTGCCACAGGGCGAGCTCCTTCACGTGGGTGCCGGAGGAGTCGCCACGCGAAACGAACGGGCCGCCCACGCGCGCGATGCGGCGCAGCGCCTCCGCGGCGGTGGGGGCGGCCGCGACGCGCGCCGGATCGGCCGCCGGGCCCACGATCGCGAAGCGGCTCGCGACGAGCGGGCAGCGCAGCAGGGCGCGGCCCGGCTGCACCAAGAGCCGCTGCTCGAGCGACGGCGCGTGCGTGATCACGACATCCAGGTCCCCGTTCGCGGCGGCGCGCAGGATCTGCCCCGAGGGCCCGATCACCGTGGTGAGCGGGGGCGGCGCGGTCCAGAGCGATTCGAGCACGGCGAGCGCGCCCGACTGCTGGACGGTGTAGGTGGTGCCGAGGCGGAGCGGCGGGGAAGAGGGAGCGGAGTGGCAGCCGGCCGCCAGCAGACAGAGAGCAGTGAGCTGTCGCACGGGTGAAATGTCATTGCGTCGAGACAGGAAAGGCAAAGCGCCTGGCGGCGCGGCATGAGGGAGTGCAAGATCCACTGAGGTTCAGCGCCGTGCGCGCTCGTGGCGTAACCCACTATCTTGTCATTCGTTCGGGGCGGTAGCTCAGCTGGGAGAGCACCTGGTTTGCAACCAGGGGGTCGTGGGTTCGAATCCCATCCGCTCCATAAGGACGCCTCATGATCCTCGGCATCAGCATCACGACGTACACCTTGATCCACGTGGTGTTGAGTCTCGTTGGTATCGTCGCGGGCCTCGTCGTCGCGGGGGGCCTCGTCGCCGGGACACGGCCCGAGCGCTGGGCCGCCGTCTTTCTGGTCACCACCGTCGCGGCGAATGCCACCGGACTCGGCTTTCCGTTCGTTCACTTCCTCCCGTCCCACGCGGTGGGGATCATCTCGCTGGTAGTCTTGGCGGCCGTGATCGTCGCGCACTACGTCAAGCACTTCGCCGGAAGGTGGCGCGCGACCTACGCGGTCGGCGTCGTCCTCGCCACGTACCTCAACGTCTTCGTCCTGGTCGCGCAGCTGTTCAAGAGGATACCGGTGCTGTTCGTCGCCGCGCCGACCCAGTCCGAGCCGCCCTTCGCCCTCACCCAGGTCCTCGTGCTGGCACTCTTCGTCTGGCTGGGCGTTGTCGCGGTCAAGGGGTTCCGCCCCGCGCCCGCGTCACCTACACGGCCTTTCCCCTGACCCCGGCTGCGGCAACCTGCGCTTACCCATCCGCTCCATCCCCACCGTCAGCG
>WNGD01002786.1_pt1 | contig 18847 bp, 22 predicted proteins | sample 5400671 | NCBI WGS metagenome assembly WNGD01 (sample SAMN13153369, study PRJNA577476) | soil metagenome | isolation source: 40 cm soil or saprolite under grassland replicate 2 | place: USA:California | collected 2016-06-15
GCTCCTGGCTACCACCACGTGTGGGTTAACGCGACCGGCGGGTCGGAGTACTTCGTCGACGGCATCGATCGGATCGCCTGGATTCGTTCACTCGTACGCGTGCTGAACAGGATGGGCTGGACCTGTCCCGGGTTCTGCCAGATGCGCACCCATGTCCACGCGCTCGTGTCGACGCCAGACCGGTCGCTGCCGCTCGGGATGCGCGATCTGAACCGGCAGTACTCGTACGAGTTCAACATCCGCCACGATCGCGTCGGGACGTTCCTGAGGAAGCGGTACGGCAGCAGGCGTATCGAAGACGGAAGGGATCTCCTGGCTACCTACGCGTACGTCGTGCTCAATCCGGTCGTCGAAGGGCTCTGCATGCGCCCGGAGGACTGGCACTGGAGCAGCTACCGGACCACGGCAGGGTTGTCGAACGATTTCCCCTTTGTGGATGCCGCGGACGTGATCGCTGAAGCCGGTGGTTCGCTCGAGGCGCTACGCCGCAGTGTCGAGGCCGTCGTTCGGACGAGGCTGGAACCGACACGTCCGGAACCAGGTTCCGGACGTGTCCTTTCGAGGTAGCCTCCTCGCCGTGGCAGGAAAGATCCGCGTCGTCGTCGCGAAGCCGGGCCTCGACGGCCACGATCGCGGCGCCAAGATCATCGCCCGCGCGCTTCGCGATGCCGGCATGGAGGTGATCTACACCGGGCTCCACCAGACGCCCGAGCAGATCGTCGAGACTTCGATCCAGGAGGATGCGGACGCCATCGGCATCTCGATCCTCTCCGGCGCGCACATGACCCTCGTGCCGCGAATCCTCGAGCTCCTGCGCGAGAACGGCGTCGAGGACGTGGTCGTGGTCGTCGGCGGGACGATCCCCGACGACGATGCCGAGGAGCTGCGCAAGCTCGGCGTGGCCGGCGTCTTCGGGCCCGGTGTGCCCACGACCGAGATCGTCGACTTCATCCGCGGCGCTGCACCGGCGTGAGCGTCCTCGTCGAGCGGCGGGCGAAGGAGTGGGGGGCGCTCGGCCACGAGGCGGCGCGCCTGCTCGAGGAGATGCCGAAGCCGACGATCGCGGCGATCAACGGCTTCGCACTCGGCGGCGGCTGCGAGCTCGCGCTCGGCTGCGACCTGCGCTACGCCTCGAGCAACGCGCGGCTCGGCCAGCCCGAGATCGACCTCGGCATCGTCCCCGGGTGGGGCGGGACGCAGCGGCTCGCCCGCGTCTGCGGCCTCGGTGTCGCGAAGGAGCTGGTCCTCACCGGTCGCCCGGTCGACGCGGAGGAGGCGCTGCGGATCGGCCTCGTGAACGCGATCGCGGATCCCGTACTCGACCACGCGCTCGAGGTCGCCGGGAAGCTCGCTGCCAAGAGCCCGGTCGCGCTGCGCGTCGCGAAGCGGCTGCTCAATCTCTCCCCGGGCGCGCTCGAACGGGAGGCCGAGGAGTTCGGCGACCTGTTCGCGAGCGAGGACGCGAAGGAGGGCCTCGCCGCGTTCGCCGAGAAGCGGGCGCCGCGCTTCGTCGGGCGGTAAAGCCACTTAACCAACAGGAGGATTCGCGGCCGGAGGCGCGTAGTCCGGGACCCCATGCGCTCGCGCCTCCTTATTGCCGGAGCAGTTCTCGCTGCCGCCATGGTCGCCACGCCGGCCACGCTCGCCTCGGGCGGGCGGAACCCGCAGACCGCTGGACTGCAAGTCGCGCTGCGCGCCCAGGGTCTCTATCGCGGCCCGATCGACGCGATCTCGGGGCCGGAGACCGTCGCCGCGACCCGCGCCTTCCAGCGGCTGGAGGGGATACCGGTCACCGGTCTCGCGGACGCACGTACGCGCCAGGCGTTCGGGCCGCTCGGCCGTCCGCTTCTCGGCGCGCGGACGCTGCACCGCGGGGCGTTCGGCTGGGACGTCGCCGTTCTCCAGTTCCTGCTCGTCCGCCAGGGGATCAGCGTCCCCATCAACGCGTACTACGACGGGCCAACCCTCCACGGCGTGCGCCTCATGCAGCAGCGCCTCCACCTGCCCAGCGACGGCGTCGTCGGTCCGCACACGTTCTCGGCGCTCGTCAGGCGCGAGCCGGTGCCACTCGCGCACGGCGTCACCGTCGCCCGCCACCACACGTCGCATCACCAGCGGCGTCACAAGGTTGCGGCCCACGTCGTGCGCGCGGGCGAGTCGCTCTCGTCGATCGCGCGGCGCTATCACACCACCGTCGCGAAGCTCGCGCGGCTCAATCACCTCGATCCGTCCCACTACCTGCTGATCGGGACGCGCCTGAAGGTCCCGCACGTGCGGCAGGTCAAGGCCACCCACGTCGCGTACCGCACCCAGAGCGTCGCCTCGGTTCGCGCGCTGCTCGACCACTGGGCTGCGCACTACGGCGTCAGCCCCCACCTCGTACGCGCGCTCGCGTGGATGGAGTCCGGCTACAACAACGCGCTCGTCTCGTCGGTCGGAGCGCGCGGGATCATGCAGCTCCTGCCGTCCACCTTCCGCTTCGCGGAGACCGTCCTGATCCGACATCGCCTGCGCCACGACTCGAACGGCAACGTCCGAGCCGGGGTCGCCTATCTCGCGCATCTGCTGCACGACTTCCACGGCAAGACGCGGCTGGCGCTCGCCGGGTGGTACCAGGGCGAGGGCGCGGTCCGAAAGCACGGCCCGTACAAGGTGAGCAAGACCTTCGTGAAGGACGTGCTCGCGCTCGAGAAGCGCATGTGAATCAGCAGCGGCGGTTGCATCACTGAGTGATGTGACCGGCAACGTGCGCCGGGCCCGCGGCCCGCGATCGCACGTCGCGCTGCGGCGTCCTCGGTCGCGCCCATAGCTTCAGCTATGAACGCTCCCTGCGTCCTTGCATCGCTTGGCGCTCGCGAACCGCGAGCCGGGCGACGTCACCGGCCACATCACTAGCATCCCGCCGGGATGAAGATCGCCGTCTGCGTCAAGCACGTGCCCGAGGGGCCGAGCCGCCTCGATCCTCAGACGTTCCGCCTCGACCGCTCGGGCGAGAGCGCGCTCAACCATTTCGACGCGAACGCGGTCGAGGAGGCGCTACGCCTCAAGGGCGACTCCGACACCGAGGTCGTCGCCGTCTCGCTCGGACCGCAGAAGGCGCTCGACTCGCTGCGCAAGGCGCTCGCGATGGGCGCCGATCGCGCCGTGCTCGTCTCCGACGACGCGGCCGCGGGCTCCGACCTCGTCGCGACGAGCCGGCTGCTCGCGGCGGCCCTGGAGAAGGAGAACGCGGACCTCATCCTGTTCGGCCAGCAGGCCTCTGACGCCGACGGCGCGGTCCTCTGGGCCGCGGTCGCCGAGCGGCTCGGCCGGCCGGTCGTCTCGCAGGCGATGGAGCTCGCGGTCGACGGCGGCTCCGTCCGCGTCAAGCGGCAGACGGAGTTCGGCTACGACACGCTCGAAGCGCCTCTGCCCGCCGTCGTCGCGGTGAGCGACGCGATCAACGAGCCGCGCTACCCGTCGCTCAAGGGGATCATGGGCGCGAAGAAGAAGCCGCAGGAGGTCCTCTCCCTCGCCGAGCTCGGCGTCGAAAGCGGCGCGGCCGGCGAGAGCGGCTCGCGGACGACGGTGCTCGCGCTCGGCGACCCGCCCGCGCGCGCCGACGCGCGCAAGATCGAGGACGACGGCAACGCCGCGCAGGCGATCGTCGACTTCCTCGCGGAAAAGAGGCTCGTGTGAGTCCGTGGCCGTCTTGACCGTGCTCGTATTTCTCGAGAACCACGGCAACGAGCTGCAGAAGGGCGCGCTCGGCGTCCTCGCGAAAGCTGCTTCGCTCGGCGACGGCGTCGCGGCCGTGATCGCCGGCGAAGGCGCGAAGGCGCTGGCGGCGGAGGCCGGTAAGTTCGGCGCCGCGAAGGTCTGGGTGTGCGAGGACGGCGAGGTGGCGCAGCCGCTGCCGCAGCCGCGGGTCGACGTGCTCGCACAGGTGGTGGAGGAGGGCGGCTACGACACCGTTCTCTTCGCCAACTCCGTCCTCGCAGCCGACGTCGCCTCCGGCCTCGCGGCACGCCTCGACGCCGGGCTCAACTGGGACCTCGTCGATCTCGAGCTCAAAGGCGACGACCTGGTCGGCAAGCGGCCGGCGCTGCAGGACTCGGTCTACGCAGACGTGGGCTGGACCGCCACGCCGCGGCTCGCGCTTTTCCGCGCCGGTTCGTTCGACGCCACCCCGACGGGCGGCGGCGAGCCCGAGATCGCAGACGTCTCGCCCTCGTACGCGGCACACTCGACGGCCGTGAAGCTCGTCGGGCAGGACGCGGAGGAGTCGAGCGGCCCGTCCATCGAGGACGCCGACGTGATCGTCGCAGGCGGCCGCGGCCTCGGCTCGCCCGACAACTTCACGCTCGCCGAGGAGCTCGCGAAGGCGCTCGGCGGAGCCGTCGGCGCGACCCGCGCGGTCGTCGACGCGGGCTGGTACCCGTACTCGGCGCAGATCGGCCAGACCGGCAAGACCGTCTCGCCGAAGCTCTACGTCGCCCTCGGCATCTCCGGCGCCATCCAGCACAAGGTCGGCATGCAGAGCTCCGGCACGATCGTCGCGATCAACAAGGACGCGAACGCGCCGATTTTCGAGTTCAGCGACCTCGGCGTGGTGGGCGACGTGCACGAGATCGTGCCCAAGCTCACCGAGCTCGTCCGCGCCCGCCGAGGCTGATGGCGAGGCCCTCCAACTTTCCGCCGCCGTTCTCGACGCGCGACTACGTCGTCGAGCCAACCGATCCGGCGGACGAGCGGATCGAGGTCGGCGTCCTCGTCGTCGGTGCCGGCCCGGCCGGCCTCGCCTGTGCGATTCGGCTCGGCCAGCTGATCGACGAGCAGCCGGAGCTGGCCGAGCGGCTCGGCGAGGTGCCGGTCGCGGTGCTCGAGAAGGGCAAGCAGCCCGGCTCGCATCTCCTCTCCGGCGCGGTGGTGGACCCAAGAGCGCTGCGCCGGCTCTTCGGGGAACGCTTCCGGATGCAGGACCTCCCGTCGTACGGACCCGTCCCCGGGGAGTCCGTCTACGTCCTCACCCGCCGGTCCGCGCTCCCGATCCCGCCGCCGCCGCCGATGCGCAATCACGGCAACTGGGTCTTCTCGCTCTCGGAGCTCGGCCGGTTCCTCGCCGAGCAGGCCGAGGAGGCCGGCGCGATGATCCTCCCCGAGACCGCGGCCCAGAAGCTTCTCGTCTCGCACGGCCGCGTGGTCGGCGTCCGCACCGGCGACAAGGGCCGCAACCGCGAGGGCGGCGAGCTCGGCAACTTCGAGGCCGGCTCAGACCTGGTGGCGAAGGTCACGGTGCTCGCGGAGGGAACGCAGGGACACCTCACCGGCGTCGCGCTCGACCGTTTCGACCTCCGCGGCGAAGAGCCGCAGGTGTGGGAGCTCGCCGTGAAGGAGGTCTGGAAGGTCGCCAAGCCGCTCGATCGCGTGATCCACACCATGGGCTGGCCGCTGCGCACGAGCAAGCGCTACCGCGAGTTCGGCGGCTCGTTCATCTACCCGATGGGCGAGGACATGGTCACGATCGGGCTCGTCGTCGGGCTCGACTACCGCGACGCGGCCCTCTCGGTGCACGACCTGCTGCAGGAGCTGAAGACGCACCCCAAGATCCGGAAGATCCTGGCGGGCGGCGAGCGCGTGCAGTGGGGTGCGAAGACGATCCCGAGCGGCGGCTTCAACTCGTTGCCGCGGGAGCTGCACGCCCCCGGCCTGCTCCTCTGCGGCGACGGCGTCGGGATGGTCAACGTCCCGCGCCTCAAGGGCATCCACTACGCGATCGAGTCGGGACGGCTCGCCGCCGAGGCCGCGTTCCGCGCGCTCCAGCGCGGCGAGACCCCCGCGACCGCGCTCTCGTCCTACGACGACGCGGTGCGCGACAGCTTCATCTGGCACGACCTGCACGAGGTGCGGAACATGCGTCAGGTCTTCGGGCGCGGCTTCTTCGTCGGCGGCGCGCTCGCGAGCGCGATGACGATGTCGAAGGGCCGCGTCGAGCTCGGAAAGATGCAGGCGGAGCCGGACGCCGACCAGCCGCTGCTCGTCACCGACCGGGACGCGAGCTATCCGGCGCCCGACGGCAAGCTCACCTTCGACAAGCTCTCGTCGGTCTTCGCCTCGGGGAACAAGACCCGCGACGACCAACCGAACCACCTCCGAATCGAGCGGCGTGTGCCGCGAGAGGTCGCGCAGCTCTGGGCGCACATGTGCCCGGCGCAGGTGTACGAGCTCGGGAGGGAGGACGACGACGGCACCGTCATGGTCGACGTCGCTCCGTCCAACTGCGTCCAGTGCGGCGCGATCACCGCCAAGGGCGGTCGCCTCACGCCGCCGGAGGGCGGCTCGGGCCCCGAGTACACCGTGACCTGATTTACCGCGGATTTACTCCGCGGGCGGGCGGGCATACGAGAATGCGTCCATGTTCAGTCGGCGTTTCGTCCTCCTCGCAGGCGTCCTGGTGACGCTCAACCTCGCGCTCTGGTTCGCCTCGCCCGGCCTCGCCCTCCGCAAGGCGCTGGTCAACCAGCTCTTCGGCCCGAAGATGATCCGGGCCGAGGTGATCGACTGGACCGGCCCCGGCACGACGGCCGACATGCGCCTCGATCGCGGCGTCATCACCCAGGTGAGCAGCACTCAGCTCACGCTGCGCGAGCGCGACACCAAAGTCCAGTCGATTCCGCTCTCGAGCACGACCGACGTGATTCGTTTCGGACATCACCTCCCGCCGGGCGTGCTTGCCAAGCGCTGGCACGTGGTCGTGACCTGGCCGGCGAACGGCGCGGCGCGGACCGTCGACGTCGAGAAGGTCCCGCGCGGCTAGGGCCCGGGTTGAGCGCCGACGCCGCACCTATCCTGAAGCCGTGACCGCCATGGCAACGGGTGGCGCGCTCCTCCTCGTGGAGGACGACGACTCGATCGGAAGGCTCGTCAAGCAGTACCTCGAGCAACAGGACGGCTGGCGCGTGCTCTGGCGCCGGACCGGGGAGGAGGCGATCGCCGAGCTGCGGGGCCAGCCGGTGCGCCTCGTCGTGCTCGACATCGGGCTCCCCGGCATGGACGGCTTCGAGGTCTGTCGCCGGATCCGAGCCGGCTCGAAGGTGCCGATCGTGATGCTCACGGCCCGCGACGACGAGCCCGACCGCGTCGCCGGGCTCGAGCTCGGCGCGGACGACTACGTCTCGAAGCCCTTTTCGCCGCGCGAGCTGTCGGCCCGGATCAAGGCGATCCTCCGCCGTTCCGACCGCCGGAACGAGGACGAGGTGCTCGCCGCGCGAGAGGTCGTCCTGCGGCGCGACTCACACGAGGTGACCGTCGCAGGCGCGCAGGTCGAGCTCACGAGCAAGGAGTTCGACCTCCTCGCCTGCTTCCTCGAGCATCCCGGCATCGTCCTCTCGCGCGAGAGGCTGCTCGACCTCGTCTGGGGCATGACGTACCCCGGCGGGACCCGTACCGTCGACGTTCACGTCGCGCAACTGCGGCGCAAGCTCGGAGACCCGGAGGGGATCCGCACGGTGCGCGGCGCCGGCTACAAGCTCGTCCCGGCCTGAGATGAGAGGCAGCGGGCTCCGTTCGCGGCTGTTCCGGGCGATCGGGGTCGTCGTGATCATCTGCGTCGCGTTCACGATCGGTGTCGGGCTGGTCCTCACCCAGCGGGCCGTTCAGCGCGCGACGCTCAACGACCTCGCCCATCAGGCCGACCTGATCGCGGCGGCGCAGCGGAACTCCGTCTCCTCGTTGCGGACCCTGCCGTCCCGGATCACGGCGATTCTCAACCGGCAGCATGAGCACCTCCTCTTCCACCGAAGCGATCTGCCGCCGTGGGCGCGGGAGCGCCTCGCACACGGGCAGCCTGTACAGGGGACGATGAGCTACGGGGCCGCCGACTACCGCGACCGCTACTACTTCGCGGCGCGATCGGTGAACCCCGGCACGCTGATCGTGATCCGGCCGGAGAGCACCGCGAGCTCGCTCCTTTCGCCCTACGTCTGGGGGCTGCTCGTCGCGGCGGCCGCGGGAGGGCTGCTCGCCGCGCTCGCCGCATTCCTGCTCGCGCGCCGCATCGCGCGGCCCATCGACCGGATCGCGGCTGCTGCGCGCACCCTCGCGCGTGGGACGCATCCGGAGCCCGTTCCGGTGGAAGGCGCCGCCGAGATCGCGACGCTGGCAACCGCGTTCAACGACCTCGCCGCGCAGCTTCAGAAGGCGCAGGAAGCGGAGCGGAACTTCCTCCTCTCCGTCAGTCACGAACTGAAGACGCCGCTCACCGCGATCCGCGGCTATGCCGAGGCGGTCGAGGACGGCGCCGTCGACCCGCGGGAGGCTGCGGCGACTGTCGCCTCCGAGGCGCGGCGGCTCGAGCGGCTCGTCCGCGACCTGCTCGACCTCGCGCGGATGAACCGCACCGACTTCAGCGTGCACAACACCGAGATCGATCTTGGGGAGGTGGCCGAGGACGCCGTCCGCCGTTACGGGAAGCAGGCGCGCAGCTTCGGTGTAGCGCTGTGCGCCGTCACCGAGTCTCCCGCACCGGCGATCGCGGACGCCGACCGCGTGCTCCAGATCGTTTCGAACCTCGTCGAGAACGCGCTGCGGCTGACGCCGGCCGGCGGCGAGGTGCGCGTCGTCGCCGAGCCCGGCGTCCTCCGGGTCGAGGACACCGGGCCGGGCCTCGCCGAGGCCGACACCGAGCACGCGTTCGAGCGCTTCTACCTGCACGAGCGCTACGGGCTGGAGCGGAAGGTCGGCACCGGCCTCGGCCTGGCGATCGTCAAGGAGCTGACCCTCGCCATGGGCGGCGAGGTCGACGTCGAGAGCCGCCCGGGCACGCTCACCGTCTTCACCGTGCGCCTCGGCGTGCCGAAGGTCGCCGCGCGCGAGACACTTCCTGCGTGACCGTCTCCCGGGAGGACGTCGAGCACGCGCGCACCGTCCTCGCCGGGCGGATCCACCGCACGCCCACCTTCGGCTCGAGCGCCCTCGGCGTCTCGCTCAAGGCGGAGCTGTTCCAGAAGACGGGCTCGTTCAAGGCGCGGGGCGCGCTCAACCGTCTCGCTGCGCTCACGCCCGAGGAGCGCGAGCGCGGCGTCGTCACGTGGTCGGCCGGAAACCATGCGCACGCCGTCGCGTGGGCCGCGGCGGAGGAGGGCGTCGATTGCCTCGTCCAGATGTGGGAGGGCGTGAGCCCGCTCAAGGTGGAGGCGACGCGCGGCCACGGCGCGACCGTCGACCTCACGCCGCCCGATCCGGCGGCCGCCTACGAGCGCGTGCTCGCGATCGTCGAGGAGCAGGGCCGTGTCTTCGTCCACCCGCATTCCGACCCGCTGGTCGTCGCCGGCCATGGGACGCTCGCGCTCGAGCTGCTCGAGGACGTGCCGGAGCTCGAGACCGTCGTCGTCGGCACCGGGGGCGGCGGCCTGATCTCGGGCATCGTCACGGCGCTCGACGGACGCGCGCGCGTCGTCGGCGTCGCGCCGGAGCGCGCTCAGGCCTTTCCCGCAGGCCTCGCGGCCGGTCACAGCGTGCGGGTCGAGACGGACACGATCGCCGATGGGCTCGCCCCGCCGTTCGCCGGGGAGCTCCCGATCGAGCTCTGCCGCGGCAAGGTCGAGACCGTCCTCGTGACAGAGGACGAGATCGCGCAGGGGATGCGATTCCTCTACGCACGCGCGAAGCTCGCGTGCGAGCCGGCGGGTGCCGCGGCGGCGGGAGCGGTGCTCGCGGGGAAGGTCGAGCCGGGCCGCGGCGTGGCCGTGATCGTCTCGGGCGGCAACGTGGAACCGCAACAGGCCGCTGCTATCTTGAGAGAGCAATGAAGGCCGACATCCATCCCGAGTACGTCCTCTCCACGGTGACGTGCTCCTGTGGGAACACGTTCCAGACCCGGTCGACCAAGCCCGAGCTGCACGTCGAGATCTGCTCGCAGTGCCACCCGTTCTACACGGGCAAGCAGAAGCTCATGGACACGGGCGGTCGCGTCGAGCGCTTCCAGCGCCGCCTGGAGCGCGCCGGCCAGGCACGCCGCGGCTAGCGCCCCGAGTCATGGCAAACGTCGGTGGACAGGCGGTCCTCGAGGGCGTGATGATGCGCGGCCCCGGCAACTGGGCCGTCGCCGTGCGCACGCCGTCCGGCGAGATCGCACAGGTCTCCCGCTCGATCGACTCGGCGATGGCGCGCCACGTCTTCTTCCGGCTGCCGATCGTGCGGGGCGTGATGGCCCTCGGCGAGTCGCTCGCCATCGGTTTCCGCGCGCTCGCGATCTCGGCGAACTACGCGCAGCGGCAGGAAGGCGAGGACGGCGAGGTCGACACCGAGCTCTCGCGCGGTGCTCTCATCTTCGCCTTCGCCATCGCGATCGGCTTCGCAATCGCCGTGTTCAAGGTCGGCCCGGCACTGATCACGGATCAGCTGCCGGTGCACAGCGGCGGCTGGTTCGTGATCGTCGAGGGGCTGATCCGAGTCTCGATGTTCGTCGGCTATCTCGCGCTCATCTCGCTCCTGCCCGACCTGCGCCGCGTCTTCCAGTACCACGCCGCCGAGCACAAGGCGATCAACGCCTACGAGGCGGGCGAGCCGCTCGAGCCGGAGGTTGCCCAGCGGTACTCGCTCATCCACCCGCGCTGCGGGACGGCGTTCCTGCTCTGGGTGATGGTGCTCGCGGTCTTCGTGTTCGCGTTCTTCGGGCGGCCGACCTGGTACTGGCTGATCGCGACGCGGATCCTGCTGCTACCGGTGATCGCCGGGCTCGCGTACGAGCTGATCCGATTCGCCGGCAAGCACCAGGAGAACCGGGTGCTGATGACGCTGCTCGCGCCCGGGCTGTGGCTGCAACGGCTGACGACGCGCGAACCGACGCTCGACCAGCTCGAGGTCTCGATCCGCGCGCTCCGCGAGGTGCTCGCGCTGGAGAACGTTCCGGGCGAGGCGCCGCTCGTGGAGGTCATGGCCTGATGGCGACCCAGCGCCGCGCGGAAGTGCGCTGGCAGGGGAGCCTGCTCGAGGGCTCCGGCACGATCGACTCCACGACGAGCGGCGCCATCGGCGGGCTGGGCGTGACCTGGAAGGCGCGCTCCGAAGACGAGCACGGAGGTTTGACGAGCCCCGAGGAGCTGATCGCTGCGGCGCACGCCGCGTGCTTCTCGATGGCGCTTTCGGCGGGCCTCGCGAGAGCCGACACTCCGGCGGCAGAGCTCCGCACCTCCGCGACCGTCACCTTCCAGCCCGGTGAGGGCATCACGCACATCGCGCTCACGGTCGACGGGCGTGTGCCGGGACTCGACGAGGAAGGGTTCCGGGCCGCTGCCGAAACAGCGAAGGAGAACTGCCCGGTCTCGAAGGCGCTCACCGGAGTGCCGGAGATCTCGCTGGAGGCGAAGCTAGGCTGACCGTCGCCATGGCGACGAACTTCGACAACCTGGTCGCGGATCTCGAGCGCTCGTACGAGGAGCTCCAGGCGCGGATGTCCGATCCGGCCGTCTACAACGACCATCGCGAGGCGGCCGATGTCGGCCGGCGCCTGAAGGAGCTCGAGCAGCCGTACAAGCTCGCGCAGGAGTGGAAATCTGCGCGGGACGACCTCGCGGCGGCGCGCGAGGATCCCGACCTGCGCGAGCTCGCGCCCGAGCTCGAGGAACGCACCGGCAGGCTGCAGGAGGAGCTGCGTCTTGCGCTCGTGCCGAAGGATCCGGCGGACAGCAAGGACGTGATCGTCGAGGTGCGCCAGGGCGTCGGCGGCGACGAGGCCGCGCTCTGGGCCGGCGACGTCTACCGGATGCTCGCGCGCTACGCCGAACGGCGCGGCTTCAAGGTCGAGGAGCTCGCGGCGAGCCCATCGGACGGCGGCGGTTACAAGGAGGTCACGTTCGCGGTCAAGGGCGAGGGCGCCTACTCCGTCTTCAAGTGGGAGGGCGGCACCCACCGCGTGCAGCGCGTTCCCGAGACCGAGAGCGCCGGCCGCATCCACACCTCCACGGCGACCGTCGCCGTGATGCCCGAGGCCGAGGAGGTCGAGGTCGAGATAAACCAGAACGACCTCAAGATCGACGTCTACCGTTCGACCGGCCCCGGCGGCCAGTCGGTCAACACGACCGATTCGGCCGTCCGGATCACGCACCTTCCCACCGGCGTCGTCGTCTCGATGCAGGACGAGAAGTCGCAGCTGCAGAACCGCGAGAAGGCGATGCGCGTGTTGCGCGCACGCCTGTACGACCTCGAGCTCGAGCGCCGGCGGGCCGAGCTCGACGCGACCCGCAACGCGCAGATCGGCTCGGGGCAGCGCGCGGAGAAGATCCGCACCTACAACTTCCCCGAGAACCGGCTCACCGACCACCGGGTCAAGCTGACGGTGCACCAGCTCGACCGGATCCTGCAGGGCGAGCTCGACGACTTCACCGAAGCGCTGACGACCGACGACCGCCGGCACGCGCTCGGCGAGTGACCGCGCGGGAGGCTCTGGCCGAGGCCGAGCGGAGGCTCGCCGCAGCCGGCGTCGAGACCCCGCGCGTCGACGCGGAGTGGCTCGTCGCGCATCTCCTCGGCACGACGCGCTCGGGGCTCGCGGCGCGCCTCGACGACGAGGTTGAAGGACTCGAGCCGCTGCTCTTGCGGCGGGAGGAGCGCGAGCCGCTCGCCTACGTCCTCGGCGAGTGGGGCTTCCGGCGGCTGACGTTGAAGACGGACGCCCGGGCACTCGTGCCGCGGCCCGAGACCGAGACGCTCGTCGAGCGCGCGCTCGCGCTCGCGGCAGGGTTCGAGCGGCCGCGAATCCTCGATGTCGGCGTCGGGTCGGGCGCGGTCGCGCTCGCCCTCAAGGACGAGAGGCCGGACGCGCAGGTGACCGGCGTCGATGTCTCGCCCGACGCGCTCGCACTGGCGCGCGAGAACGCCGAGCGGCTCGGTCTCGAGGTCGAGTTGCGCCAGGGCGACGGAGCCGCCGCCGCAGGCGAGGGTTGGGACGTCGTCGTCGCCAATCCGCCGTATGTCGAGAGCCTCGAAGACGTCCAGCAGGAGCTGCGCTGGGAGCCGGACGTCGCTCTGCTCGGCAGCGGGGAGCACGCGCGGCTCGCGCGGGCCGCCAGCGCGCGCTTCGTCGTCCTCGAGGTCGGAGACGGGCAGGCGGGCGGCGTCGCGGCGATGCTCGGGGGCCTCGGCTGCGCCGACATCGCGATCACCGCCGACCTGACGGGCCGCGCTAGGGTCGTCGAGGGAAGGCTGCCGTGATCGAGATCTTCACCACGGCCGACGGGTTGACGCTTTCGTACGAGCGGCGGGGGAGCGGCCCGCTCCTCGTCTGCCACCCAGGCGGCCCCGGCGGGTCGGCCGCCGAGTTCGAGGACTTCGCCGGGCTCGACGACACGTTCGAGCTCCTCCTGCTCAGTCCCCGCGGCTCGCACGGATCCGATCCGGCCGACGACTACGCGCTCGCCTCATACGTCGCCGACGTCGAGGCGCTCCGGGCACACCTGGGCGCCGAGCAGCTGAACCTGCTCGGCTTCTCGCACGGCGGCTGCGTCGCGATGGCCTACGCCGCCGCGCATCCGGATGGCGTCCGCCGGCTCCTGCTCGTAGACACGCTCGCCGTCTGGGCCGACGGGGCCGAGGCGGAGATGACGCGCATGCTCGAGTCGCGTGGCGGCGAGCCATGGTTCGGGGAGGCGCAAAGGGCACTCGAGGAGGAGCAAGCCGGCGCGTTCTCGTCCGTCGACGAGCTCGTCGGGAACCTGCAGCGGCAGATCCCGCTCTACTTCCACCGCTGGGAGGGCAACGAGCAGGTGGGCGGCCGCCTCGCCATGGACTTCGCGCACGCCGAGCCGTTACACCACTTCAACACGGTCGAGTTCCCGACCTTCGACCTGCGCGGCGAGCTGCGGAAGGTCAAGGCGCCGACGCTCGTGATCGCCGGCGACGACGACTTCATCTGCGGCCCCGCCTGCGCCGACGCGATCGTCGCCGAGCTGCCCGACGCGCGGCTCGTCACGATCCCCGAGTCGGGTCACTTCGTCTATATCGAGCAGCCCGAGGCGTTCCGCGCCGCGTTGACCGGCTTCCTCCTGTGACCGAGGGCGCGGTCGCCGCGCTGCGCGCGGGCCGCCCGGTGATTCTCCCGACCGACACGGTCTATGGGCTCTGCGCGCTGCCCGAGCACGAGGACGTCCTGTACGAGCTCAAGGGCCGCGACCGCTCGAAGCCGTTCGCGTTGCTGGCCGCGGACGTCGACACACTCGTGGCGGCGGTGCCCGGCCTCGACCTCTCCGTGCTCGAGAAGTACCTCCCGGGGCCGTACACGCTGATCGTGGGCGGCGTCGGTGTCCGCGTTCCGAACCTGCCGCCGGCCGCGGCCGACGTCGTCCGCGCGGTGGGCATCGTCGCCGCGACGAGTGCGAACCTGTCGGGCGGGCCCGACCCGCGGCGAGTCGAGGAGATCCCGGAGGAGATCCGCGCCGCCTGCGGGGCGGTCGTCGACGGAGGCGAGCTGCCCGGCGTCCCGTCCACCGTCATCGACCTCACCGGCGGGGCGCCGCGTGTCCTGCGGCAGGGCGCCGGCCCCCTCCCCGAGTAGCATCCCCGTGTGGCCACGACCCAGGCGACGTTCCAGGAGCTGAAGCAGGCGGGTCTCGACTCGCTCGACCCCGAGATCGCGCGGCTCATCGGCGAGGAGCTCGAGCGCCAGCGCGGGCAGATCGAGCTGATCGCCTCCGAGAACTTCACGTGGCCCGCCGTGCTCGAGGCCGTCGGCTCGGTGCCGACGAACAAGTATGCGGAGGGTTATCCCGGCCGCCGCTACTACGGCGGCTGCGAGGTGATCGACGAGATCGAGCAGCTCGCGATCGACCGCGCGAAGGAGCTGTTCGGCGCCGAGCACGCGAACGTCCAGCCGCATGCGGGCGCGCAGACGAACATGGCCGTCTACGCCGCCGTGATGGAGCCGGGCGACACGCTGATGGCCCTCGCGCTCAACCAGGGTGGCCACCTCACGCACGGCCACAAGGTCAACTTCTCGGGCCGCCTCTACAACGTCGCGCACTACGAGGTCTCCCGCGCGACGATGACCGTGGACTACGACGACGTGCTCGCGAAGGCGAAGGAGGCCCGACCCAGGGTGATCGTCTGCGGCGGGTCTGCGTATCCCCGCTCGGTCGAAACCCACAGATTCCGCGCGATCGCCGACGAGGTCGGGGCGATCCTCGTCTGCGACATGGCGCACTTCGCCGGGCTCGTCGCCGCGGGTCTCCACCCGAACCCGGTCGAGCACTGCGACTTCGTCACCTCGACGACCCACAAGACGCTCGCCGGCCCGCGCGCCGGCTTCATCCTCTGTCGCGAGGAGCACGCGAAGGCGCTCGACTCCGCCGTGATGCCGGGAATGCAGGGCGGCCCGCTCGAGCACACCATCGCGGCGAAGGCCACGTGCTTCCGGATCGCGATGACCGACGCCTTCCGCGAGTACCAGGCACAGATCCGCCGCAACGCCGACGCCCTCACCGAGACGCTGCTCGAGGGCGGGATCTCGCTCGTCACCGGCGGCACCGACACGCATCTGCTGCTCGTCGACCTGAGCGAGTCGGAGTGGACCGGCAAGGCGGCGGAGGAGCGGCTCGGCGACATCGCCGTCACCGTCAACCGCAACACGATCCCATTCGACGAGCGCTCGCCGTTCGTCACCTCGGGGATCCGGCTCGGCTCGCCGGCGATGACGATGCGCGGCTTCGACGAGGACGACTTCCACGAGGTGGGGCGGATCATCTGCGAGGCCCTGACCGAGTCGCCCGACCTCGAGGGGTTGCGCGCCCAGGTCGCAGCGCTCTGCGCAAAGCGGCCCCTCTACGAGGGCTTTCGCGGCTACACGACCTACGTCGCTTGACGGAACCGCGCCTCACCGTCGTCGAGCACCCGCTCGTCCAGCACAAGCTGAGCTACCTCCGCGACAGGGACACGCCCACCGTCCACTTCCGCAAGCTCGCGAACGAGATCACGCTCCTGCTCACCTACGAGGCGACGAAAGACATGCCGACCGAGCCGTGGGAGATCGACACCCCGCTCGAGCGGATGACGGCGCAGCGCATCTCCGGCAAGAAGGTCGCAGTCTGCCCGGTGCTGCGGGCCGGGGTCGGCATGCTCGACGGCGTCCTCTCGCTCGTGTCGAGCGCGCGCGTCGGCTTCGTCGGGATGTACCGGGACGAGGAGACGCTCGAGCCCGTGCAGTACTACCTCAAGCTCCCCGACGACCTGTCCGAGCGGGACGCGATCGTCCTCGACCCGATGCTCGCGACCGGCCATTCGAGCTGCGCCGCGATCGCGGCCGTGAAGGAGGCGGGCTCGCAGTCGGTGACACTCGTCTGCATCGTCGCTGCGCCGCCGGGGATCGAGGAGGTACACCGGCAGCATCCGGACGTCCACATCGTCTGCGCGTCCGTCGACCGGGCTCTGGACGAGCGCGGCTTCATCGTTCCGGGGCTCGGCGACGCGGGCGACCGCCTGTACGGGACGAAGTAGGCTGACCGCCCCGGCGCTAAGCGTCTAGAGCCATCACCTCGAAGAGTCTCCACTCCTCGGGGACACCCTTGAGACCGTGGACACCCCGGTCGCTGAACTCGAGCCCTGCTCCGGCCACCAGATCCTTGACGGTGCTCGATACAAGGATCTCGCCTGGCGCGGCCGCGCCTTGGACGCGTTGGCCGATGTGAACGGCCAGGCCGCGCGTCGCACCGTCCGCGAGCTCGACTTCCCCCGTGTGGAGTCCCGCCCTGATCTCCAGACCGAGCGCGCGGAGCGCATCGCGAACGGCGAGAGCGCAGCGCACCCCACGCGCCGGGCCGTCGAAGGTGGCGAAGAAACCGTCCCCGGCCGTATCGATCTCCCGACCGCGGTAACGCTCGAGCTCGCTTCGGACGGTCGCGTGGTGGCGCTCGAGGAGCTCGGTCCACCGGCGATCGCCCAGCTCTGAAGCTCTCTCCGTCGATCCCACGATGTCCGTGAACAGCACTGTCGCGAGCACCCTGTCTGCCTCGGCGGACGCGACAGTCCTTGCACGAAGTTCCCGATCTCGTCCAGGAAGACGTCCGCGTTGCCGAGGAACGCGAAGTAGTCACTACCGGGGATCTCGACGTAGCGAGCCCCGGGGATGTGCTCGGCGAGGTAGCGGCCGTGCTCCACGCGCACGAACGTATTGCCGGCCCGGTGGAGCACGAGCGTCGGAACGCGGATGCTCGGCAGCACGTCGCGGATGTCGAACGCGTCGAGCATCCGACGCACTCGGACGATCGTGCCCGGACTGGAGCCCAGGCGCTGATACCTCGCCCACCACTGGCGGAACGACTCGTCGCCGACCTTGCTCGGAGCGACGATATCGAGAAGCACACCGCGTCCCCAACCGGTGCGCATCACGTGCAGGGTCTCGTCCTCCACAGCGGATGCGCGGCCCCATTCATAGTCCGCGGCCTGAGAAAGGCGCGGGAAGCTGTTCACGAGCACGAGGCCCGAAGTTCGCTCTGGATACGTCGCGGCGAACAGCATGGCGAGAGAGCCTCCGCCGCCCATGCCGACGAGCACGGCCCGCTTCGAGCCGACCTCGTCCATCACGATGCTGATGTCGTCGAGCCACTCCTCGAGCGAGGACACCTCGTCCGGTGGGATGGGATCCGAAACGCCCGTTCCGCGCTGATCAAACGAGATCAGTCGCCCGAACGAGCTGAGGCGCGTAAGGAATTCCGCAAGCGCCGGTCCGTCCCATTGCGCCTCGATCGAGTGCCAGAACTCCGGGACGAGCACGAGATCCGTCTCGCCTTCGCCGGTGATCTGGTACGCGATGTGGACGTCCCCGCGTTCGGCGTATCGTGTCTCTGGCAACACCGCGACCGAATTCTTGCGCTTCTCTGCGCTCGGCGGCAAGGCACGCCCGCGGAGGCCCGGGCTATCGGCCGAAGACGGTGTCGACGTCGGGCAATCCGGTGAACCGCGCGAAGGTGCCCTCGGTGGCGATCTCCTCCGCGGCTGCGAGGAATCCCGCCCACGCGGTGCGCGCGAGCGCGCCGCCGACGCTGATCCGGCGAACGCCGAGCGATGCGGCTTCCGCGACCGTGGTGAACGGTGCGTTGGCGAGCAAGTTGACCGGCTTCGGAGCCACTGCTGCTACGACGGCCGACACCTGCTCGGCCGTCTCGATCCTCGGCGCGTAGACGCAGTCCGCGCCGGCCTCCGCATACGCCTGCAGCCTGCGGATCGTCTCCTCGAGATCCGGCCGGCCCACGACGAAACCCTCGGAGCGTCCCGTGAGAACGACGCCCGTGCCGCTCTCGTCGATCGCCTGTCGCGCCGCTCGAACTCGCTCGACGGCGAGGTCGAAGAGGTAGAGCGGTTCGCCGGGATCGCCTGTCGAATCCTCGATCGACAGCCCGGCGACGCCGGTCGCGACGGCGAGCTGAACGTTGACGGCGACGCCACCCGGATCGCGCGCGAAACCGTCCTCGAAATCCGCATTCACCGGGACATCCACGGCGCCCGCGATCTGACGAAGATGCTCCAGCGCCTCGTCGCGCCGCACGCCGTTGTCGGGACGCGCGAGCGACCAGGCGTGCCCGGCGCTCGTCGTCGCGAGCGCCTTGAACCCCATCTGCTCGAGTGCCACGGCGGTTCCGACGTCCCAGGGGTTCGGCATCACGAAGCAGCCCTCGCCGTGCAGCCTGCGAAAAGTGTCGACCTTCTCCGCCTGCGAGGTCATGCCGGAACGCTAACGGCGGAAGAGCCGCTTGTCCGCGGCGAGGTGGGGTGCCCACTCGAGCCGGTCGGCGCCCGCGAAGCGAAGGTAGGCGCCGAGCGCGTTGTGCATCGCCTCGACGAACCCGTCGGCGCGGCGCGGCGCGAAGCCCTCCTCCCACCA
>WNGD01002578.1_pt1 | contig 18839 bp, 17 predicted proteins | sample 5400671 | NCBI WGS metagenome assembly WNGD01 (sample SAMN13153369, study PRJNA577476) | soil metagenome | isolation source: 40 cm soil or saprolite under grassland replicate 2 | place: USA:California | collected 2016-06-15
CCTAACATAAAAATCATAGTTACACAGGAGCAAGGGCAGGCTCGTCTACTGCTTGAGCATATCAAGACCCAGATAGATGCAATGAAGTCGAAACCTTCTGGTAGTTTTGAAGTGCGAACAGTGCTTCGAGGATTGACTGCAAGTAGAATTTGCCGCACTGATGACAAGATGACAGTGAACACATATCTCTACTCCCTGCCTCCTGCTTCCAGCCCTGTCCTCATTATTAAAGGACATGACTCGCCCTTGTTTCAATCTTACCAGCAAGAATTTAATCTTTTATGGAAGCTAAATGTCCCGCCTTCGCAGGTGAAGGTTGTCCCCTGAAGGAGATTTTTACATGACTGAAGCAACACAGGTTCAAGAGCAACAGCCAGCTCCGGATTTCACGCTCCCTGCCGTCGGAGCTGACGATATAGCAAAAAATGGGCAGGTCCATTTAAGCGACCTTAAAGGCCGGATAGTTGTTTTATATTTCTATCCAAAAGATGACACTCCCGGCTGCACTGCCGAAGCGTGTTCGTTCCGCGATGCCAACCGCGAGATGCAAAAACGGGGAGTGGTCGTGCTCGGCGTCAGTGCCGATGATATCGCGTCGCATCGAAAATTCGCCGAAAAATACGGTCTGCCCTATCCGCTGCTGGCTGATACCGATACCACGGTGTCGCAGCTCTATGGCGTGTGGAAAGAGAAGAATATGTACGGCAAAACGTACATGGGCATCAACCGTGAGACATTTCTCATTGATAAAGATGGGATTGTGCGCAAGGTATGGCCCAAAGTCAAGGCTGCCGAGCACGCTCAAGAGGTTCTGGAAGCAATCGAGTCATTAGGGCTCTAATCTTATCTGATCTGGTTAGAGAAAGAGATCAGGAATTTTTCTTTTCAAACGGGGCTGAAAAATTCCTGATTTCTCTCGAAAAGCACGATGGGTTTACTACACCAAACTGAATTGATGATTAGTGACATCCTGGGCCTACCACTAATAAACCCGCGTATTTGTTATATAATAAGGTGAGAGCAACAAATCGCGTCCTGGCGTGGTTTGTGAGGAAGGAGAACTCCGGCGCGGCGCGCGAGCTTTCGGTGTTCTCCCCTGAAAGTGCTGACACTGACATCGTGATACATAATCCACGGTATCGAGTTCGTCTGTAGAGTGATTGTTGTATCGACACCCGGAGCCGAGACAAGTCAGCGGCCCGATCGAATACTCAAGGAGGCACAGGAATGGATCTCAAGTTCGAAGTCGTCGTCGTCCCCGTCTCGGACGTGGATCGTGCGAAGAAGTTCTACGAGGAGGCCCTGGGCTTCAGGGTGGACGTCGACTATCGCGCCGCAGCCTACGAGGAGGCCCTGGGCTTCAGGCATCGCGGCGCAGCGAGCTATCGCATCGTGCAGCTGACGCCGCCGGGATCGGAATGCTCGATCCAGATCGGTACGGGGATCACGCAGGTGACGCCGGGCGCATACCAGGGAATGTACCTGATCTCGTCCGACATCGAGGCCACGCGGGCTGAGCTCGTCGATCGTGGAGTGGAGGTGAGCGAACCTTTCCACTTCGGACCGCAAGGACAGACACCCGGCCTCGACCCCGGGCGGGCCGACTACAACAGTTTCGTGTCGTTCAGCGACCCGGACGGCAACGGCTGGCTAATCCAGGAAGTCAAGGTGCGCGCTCCAGGACGGTGACGGGCTATGCCCTTCCAAGCGCCTGGCGTCGCTTGACCAGCCGAGCGGCCGCCTGATGCGACCTGTTCAGATCGTTGAAACAGATCCATTCCCACGAGTAGACGATCGGTCTACCAGGTAGGGCTAAGATCCTGACGGAAATAGCTCATAGCGAACTTTTTTCTAACATGTACCTGGTTTGGAACGTTTGAGTCCAAGTAAAAGCCTTTCCAGGATATATTTGATGTAATTCATACAGCATTTGTTCCCGTTGCATTCGTATTTTCTACTTCATAAAGCCTCTTGAGAAGGGGCTTGACAATGCTATGAGCTATTTCCGTCAGGATCTTAGCCCTATCTCTGTAACGATCTGTGCTCTTCTGAGACAATAGCACTGAGGTGTACAATAGACCGAAAGGACGTGCGGGAGCATGCTCCTTGTCTCGATGATGAGGACGACGAGTGGTCGTTCTACTCCAGCATGAGAAAGAGGCAAGTTCAAACATGAACGAAGAACAAAAACAACGCAAAGAAACCATTGCGGCTCTGCTCCATCAAACGGGGGAGGATCATCTCGTGACCCATAAGGAGACCAATGGGGACGATCCCGACTGGTCGATCTGGTACGCGGACCACTTGTTGGAAAACGGCTTTGATACCCTGCTCGATGCAAAACTGCTGAAAAGCGATCTGATCTATTTACTGGTGCTGGTCGATAAGCAGCAGAGGAGCGAAGCCCCAGGCGTGCATTGGGAAAAGTACTACGCCGACTTTTTTGTCAATCGCTATCTCAAGTAATGAGGATCTCGTGCCAGCCGTCTCATTTCATGGCTTGCTCATCGTTGCAGTGGTGGCTTTCCTGTAAATCCCAACATTAAATTGACCGCTTTTACAATAATTATCCTGGTGTGCAAGCTATCCCGAACGACCTGTTCACTGGGATAATTGTGGGATTTTCGCCAGAATAATGTTGGGATTTACAGCCTTGACTACCCGATCGTTCGCAGACATCGAAGTGTCCGCGCATCGCTACATCGTCGGCGTCCTGCAGAACACGCTGATCCCCGCTGCGACGACGCCGAGATACAAGAGCTTCCTGGAATCGGCGCTCGTGACGATCAAGGAACACGAGAAACACAGCGAGCACCTGGTGCACGAGCTCGGATAAGCGGAGCTAAACGATGCGCCTTTTCAGCTCGCCCCGTTGGACCCGATGCTTGCAGGTCTCGCGCATGGCGTTGGTGGTTTCTGTGATGCTCGCATCATTTCAATTGCTGGCCCAAGGAAAGGAACGTCCCGTGGAACACCCGACTTTTTATCGCACGACACAGATAGATGGGCTCTCCATCTGTTACAGAGAGGCCGGCCCCAAAGACGCGCCGACGCTTCTCCTGCTGCACGGACTCCCCTCTTCATCGCGGATGTTCGAGCCGCTCTTCGCCCGGCTTTCCGATGGCTATCACCTGGTCGCGCCCGATTACCCGGGCTTCGGACACAGCGACTGGCCGGACCCGAAAACCTTCGCGTATACGTTCGATCACTACGCCCAGATCATGAATCACTTCACCGAAGCGCTCGGGCTCTCGCGCTACACGCTCTACATGCAGGATTACGGTGGCCCCGTGGGTTTTCGCATGGCCCTGGCCCATCCGGACCGGATCGAGGCTCTCATCGTCCAGGACGCTGTGGCGCACCACGAAGGCCTGGGGGCGAATTGGAAGCCGCGGCGGGCCTTTTGGGCCGATCGCGCTACCAACGAAAGCACGCTTCGCACCAATCTCCTGTCGCTACCGACGACGCGGACGCGCCATGTCGGCAACGATCCCCACGTGGAACGCTATGACCCGGATCTCTGGACCGATGAATTTGCCTTTCTCACCCAGCCCGGCCAGGCCGACATTCAAAGCGACCTGTTCTACGACTACCGAACCAATGTGGACGCCTACCCGCAATGGCAAGCATGGATGCGCGAGAAGCAGCCGCGTCTGCTGGTGATCTGGGGGAAGTATGATCTCTCGTTCGACCTCTCGGAGCCGGAAGCCTATCGCCGGGACGTGCCGAACGCTCAAGTTCACGTTCTCGACGCCGGTCATTTCGCATTGGACACGGCGGCAGATGAGATCGCGGCATTGGTCCGAGGCTTTGTCGGTTCTTCAGGTTGAGGATTCCTGGCACGGCACGTTGGCTGAGGCCGCTATGAGAACGCCGGCTACTCACCATTGAGACGTAACCCGGCGACGCGCATCAAACTGTTGAGGATTTCATATGTGTAAATTTTGAAATTATGCGGGTCATGGCCACTCCTGGTACTGGTGGCGAAGTCAAAAACGACGCTTACTTTAAGCTCGAAATTGTTGAATGCCGGGCGTGAAATTCGACTTCGCCACCAGTACCAGGAGTAAGATCTGGCACAAGGTTAAACCAGACGATCATGCCAGCGAAGTCCTGGCCACGATAGAAGAATTACACCTGTAAAAGTATCTCTTGTGATTAATACGTTGGTATTGACAGAGTAACATTAAGCTTGCTATCTGTCAATGCTCTTATTTTATTTCACTTCGCTCTCCGGACGGAAGCGGAGCGCCGACCATGTCTCGTCGATAGCTATCTGTGTCACTGGTCGCCAATTCATGTTGCGCACGCTCTCCCAGCCGATGTCGCGAGTGATATCCGACTTGATTTTTGAAGTCTTTTTGGGATATGTGAACCAGAGCAAGCCGCCCTGCTTCACGGCCTGTATCGCCATCGGCCCGTAATTATCAACGTCCGCCTTGTTATAGAGAAATATCTGTACGAGATCGAACGTTCCGTCGACGTTAGTTTTTACCTCAGCACCCTCTGGTAGTGTTCCCAGACTCGCCAGATAGCTATCAGGTGCGTTCAGGATGAGCAACTTCTGTCCGGGTTTTATGCCAAGTTTTTTTGTGAGTGATGTGTCTGCCATTCTTTATTCTCCTCTGATGTTGCTTCTAACATGGTAAACGCGAGAATAGCAGTTTTTTACAATTTACAATATAGAATAAAACGGCAAAAATAGAGATGTTGGTTTGAACTCGTCGCGCTGCACGATTTTGTGATATGCTATTTGCTTATGCGTAGAAGGAATCAATCTACTTGTAGAGAACAAGGAGAAAGAGGCTTATGGACCCGTTGGAACAGATAAAGTCCAGGCGCAGGTCTCTCCCTGACGTGGATTTAAGCCAGGGGAGGAGTATCGCATATTCGCGCAGTATGACCAGCCGCCTGATGGAGTTGATCGATGGCAATGGGCATGGTAACGTACATGGCGGCGTAATCATGCGTATGGTGGATGAAGCTGCTGCCATTGTAGCAATACGGCATTCTCAGCGTCCGGTGGTAACGGCGCGTATAGAGCGCTTTGACTTTTTTGCGCCTGCCTACATCGGTAATCTCGTCTCGGTACACTGTGCTATGAACTATGTAGGTCGTACCAGCATGGAGGTTGGCGTCGTGGTAATGGCGGAAGATCTGCTTAAGGGCGAGGTGCGCAAAATTGCCAGTAGCCAGGTGGTCTATGTGGCTCTGGATGCAAACAAAGAGCCCACGCCTGTACCGCCTCTTGTGCCAGCCGATGCCGAGGAGGCGGCGCATATTGAGAAGGCTCGTATTCGCCGTATGCATATGCGCAAGATCGATGAAGAGATGGCAAAGTTGCAGCAAGAGACAAGTGATAAGCTATAACAGTAGAACGAACGGGTGAAGACCCCTGGAAAGGGGTCTTTACGATCGGGGATTGGTGGAGGTTATAGACTATTTTACTGCGTCGCCATCATGGCATCACCAGGGTTTGCACACCCACTCCCTCCAACTATGTCCATCGCGCACAAATATTTCGTGTGCTGCCAGGATATTTGTCCAGGCATCATAGGGAGACCTTCTGGCCTGTGACGTGCCTCTCCATGTACCTGGGTAAAGTATTTGAAAGACACCCGCTGAATGACTCCCCCTGACCGATACGTGATTGTGCGCTCTTGCATTCAGACCTGACTCGCATCGTGCTACATGGATCGCTTCTGCCGTGTATGGTCCAAATACTTTTTCGATCATGTTTGTGACCGAGTCGCTATACTGATGTGCCTGCGCTGTCGGCTCAGGTACACTAAGCATTGTTGCGAAGTAGAGTAAACCGAGAACTCCTACAATGCTGATTCTCACAAAAAGCCGCGCTATGCTATACGCTTTTACGCTGCGCCAATTATATTGATGTATATGCAACATGTTACCTTCCGCTAAATAACTTGCAACCTCCACACATTGGTCCCCACCCCTACTATACTTATCTATACAATAAAGATGTGTGTATATAGCGTTTCCGCATGTAAGAATATGCAGGTGATGTGATTTATAGGAAAACATGAGGCAAGGCTTCGAGATATGTTTTGTATATCGTGTTTCCTTTGTGATAGAAAAATGATGTGCCGATACAGGGGTGTGATAGCGCTGAACTATGCCAGTAAGGTGGAGGTTAACAACCAGGAGCTTATGAAGAATGTGTCATATGACCCATAGATGTGTTAAATGCGGAGGCGTATAATGCTGCTAAGCGGTCAGAGGATGCTCTTTGACGCGTACTTTTATTCCAGGAGGTGGCGTTATGGCTCGTAATCTTTATCGCTTTTATCTCTATATCGTGTATATCGCTCTCTTGATCTTTGCTGCGGTCGCGGTCGGACAGCTTTTAAATACACTGCTCACCTTTACGCCTCTGCGCGGATCCTATAATACTAATCCTCCCAGTTCGGCTGAAGTTGTGCAATCTGTCGTGTTTGCTGTGGTATCGTTAGTGATCGCTGGCGCGCTCGCTGGTCTGCATTACTGGCTAATCCGGCGCGATATGCAGAATGATCCAGCGGCTGGCGGCAGTGCGATTCGCTCTTTTTTCCTTAATATCACTGAAGCTCTTGGTATTGTTCTGGCCGTTCCTTTCTTTGGTTTTGTTGTGTTGGGATCGCTTGCTTCGTCCATAAGCTCGAATGTTGTTGGCGCGGCGGCGTTTGCTCTTCCCATGCTGGCCCTGGTTGTGCTCCTCGAACTGGAGCGTCGGCGTACGCAGGTGGATCATGGTGCAGCCCTGGCGTTCCAGCGCCTACATTTTTACGGGACGCAGGTTCTGCTGCTCATCTTTCTGGCCAGTGCCTGGCTTAGCTACATCAAAAGCTTTGTGGATGCGCTCTTTTTCGCTGGTAGGGGTGCAGTAGAGGTGTGTTCTAATAACAACTATTGCCCCAGGTTTAACCCGCTCCTCCTGCTTGTTACGGTGCTATGGTTTATTGCATTCTGGGTAGGTTATGGCTGGGTCGTCAGGAAGGATAGATCACCTCTTTTGCGCTTGATCTTACACTTTCTTAGTTTCGCCTCTGGTGTGGGATTTGTATTGACGGGGCTCTACCAGGCATTCCGGCTGATCTTCATAGTTGTGTTCCATGCTCCTCCAGCCCTCAGCGAGGTTGTGGGACCGGGTGCTACGTATGACTTTTTCTCGCCGTTTACTCTTGGCATACTCGTGATTGGTGTCTACTTTGTGTGGCTACGTATGGCGGCGCAACAAGGCTTAATAGAGCGTAAGGTGCTTTCCTTGACGGAATATACTATTGGCGCGATACTGGCTGCCGGTGTGTTCTGGTGGGGTTGTGGGAATGCATTATATTATGCGCTCCAGGCGTGGATGCCGGTACCTCAGGCTCCCAGTATAGAAGATTGGGCCTCAACCGTTGCCTTTATCCTGGCAGGCGTCGGCTATATTCCCCTGGGATTCTATCTGCGCCATCGTCATGCGGTAGATGCTACGACTGCGGCTGGTCCGCGCCGCGGCTTTGTGCTCGCACTGTTTGGTGGTGGCATCCTGGCACTGGCGATTGGTGGAGCGGTAGCACTTTATGCCTGGATAACTTCTCTATTCGGCTCTCCCATTCAGAACTGGCAGCAGGTTGCGCATGGCGGGCTGGCATCATTTGTCGTTGGTTGTATTCTTGTGGGTATCTATCTGTGGGTAGCCATAAGTGAGAAGCTCTTGCGCGGCCATTTCAGGCGTGCCACTCCAGCGCAAGTTGCAGCACCAACCCCACCTGTTGGAGCACCAGCTCCGCCTGTTCCTGCACAACCCTCTACAATTGAGAATATCCTGGATGAGTTGCTCATGGGTAAGCTTACGCGCGATGAGGCTGCGACGCATATTCGTGAGTTGGAAAATACATCTACCAGCACTGATAGTTAATTTCTCAAGGGTGGAGATCAGATTTTTGCGCAGCGAGAAGGCATGATCGGCAGGGCGAGGCTCGACGAAGCAACCTCAGTCTTTCCCTGGTAGAAGGGCATGCCTTTATGCCAGCAGACGCTCCCTGGACAACTTTGTTGAGCGTGAAGCTTGCTGGCAGTCATCTACTGCTGCGGTATGGATTTTCTCAGCGATCATCTTAAGGAAATCGTGCAGATCAAAAGGTTTGTTGATGAGCACAATCCTGCGTTTTTTGATCTCGTTTACCTCTTCTTCATCGAAGTAGGTGCCCATAATGATGGTCTGGACATCTTTGAGTTCGTTGGTTGCGTATAGTTGATCGTACAAAGCAATAGCGTCGAGACGCGGGGGACAATGATCCAGCACGATAAGAGCTGGCTTGATTTCTCTGGTGATATTGACTGCCTCGCGACCGCGCTTGAGAATGTAGGGATGGTAGGGCGTTTCGCGTGTGATCGCTAGAGTCAGAAATGAACTGATACTGACATCATCCTCTACAATCAGAATGGTCTTCTCTATGCCCTGTTTTTCTTGTAAGAATGGTTCTTGATTGTGAGGCATACGACACTCCAATGCAAGCTTGAGTAAACACACTACGGAAACAGTTTTTTCTTGTTGATTAGAATAAACGAACAACTTTACTGCTTGGAGTATAAGCGCCTGTGCTCACAATCATCTTACAGCAAGGCTGTTTTTCGTTTACAAAATAGTCACAGCTACGATAGACATGTAGCCTAAGCAATTTGCAATACCTTCCCCCGCAGCCCTGCCGGTCCTTTGAGTCCATAGCGTGCCAGCAATGTTGGTAACACATCGTAGATTTGAGCGCCTTCGAGCTGCCGTCCATTGCCAGGATATTGAGGATCATAGGCAATCATCATCCCATATTGGGCATGATTGGCGTCATCGGGACCGGTATCATTCTCGGTCGTGTAGAGTTCGCCACTGCCGACTGTTCCCACGGCACGCCAGGCCAGGTCACCGAAGTAGACGATCAGGTCGGGCGCAACACCACGTACGCTGCGGTAGAGCTGTTGCGGAGCGAATACACGATTTCCTAATGGTTGACCATCGGGTCCGAGCATGGCTCTGAGCCGTTCGGCCAGTGCTGTACGCTCACGTTCGTACTCCACTACAGGAATGATCCCTTCCGGCTCACGTCCACGCACATTCATAAAAATGCGGCCATAGTAGCCACCTGAGCCCCATGCCTTTGTGCGCTTCCAATCGATCGTTGCCTGATCCAGCGACATGGGACTGACTGGCCGCTGTTGCAGGCTCAGATACCCTTCAGTCTGCAACCACTCGTTGACGCATATTCCCCCCATAAGCGGGCGGGCACCATGATCCGAGACGATCAGTACAACCGTATCTTTGCCGCAACGCTCCAATAGTTCACCGATACGCCTGTCTACATGACGATAATAATCGTGAATTGCCTCGGACAGCGGTGAATTGGCAACGTGTAGTGGATGCCGGGGATCCATTTGTTTCCAGAGCGCGTGATGAATGCGATCGACTCCCATCTCTACAAGCATAAGCATGTCTGGCCCATACTGCCTGAGCACATGATGGGCCACACTGAAACGCTGATCACACATCGTATAGATGTCGCGTAAGATGCGTTCTTTGTCTTCAGAGCGGAAATTCGGCACGTCAAGCAGATAATCACCGACCCACTCGCTAATCTGATGAGCAAGTTCCTCTGGATAGGTATAGGTAGAACTCGTGGAGGGCGTGAGGAAGCATGAGACGAGCGCGCCATTGACGGGACGTGGTGGATAGGTGCCCGGCACACCGATTACAGCGACCTTCCAGCCAGCATCGCTCAGGATATCCCAGAGCCTTGGCACATGGATAGCTCGCCCATCGGCAACACCCATACGCTTATAACTGCGGTCTACGCGGTTGCGGAAACCATAGACGCCCAGTTCGCCAGGATCACGTCCACTCATCATGCAACTCCAGGCAGGCACGGTAATCGCTGGAATACAACTTTCCAGGGTGCCATAGCTGCCTTGCTGCATCAGTCGCGCTAGATTAGGCAGGTCATCGTGCCAGCGCTCAAACACAAGCGAGGGCTCGGCGCAGTCCAGTCCAATGATTACAAGACGGGGAGATGCTGCCATTAACTTTCGACTCCTAATGCGCCTGAGCCTGAGCTATCAATCGCGATGTCCTCTGTACTTTTACTCTCGGCTTCAGGAGCACCTGCCTGCTGGTCTGCTTCTACTGACTGCCCGGTCTCCACATCCTTTTCGTTGCTACTCGTAGTTTGTTCCTGTGCCTGGATAGCAGGTCCGTTGCGGTGGCGCAGGTAAAGGATAATGGAAGCAGTGATTACGGCGCCTCCTGTCAGGATATGTGCGGTATTGAATGGTGTACCGGGGAAAAACCAGGAGTCGGTGCGCAGGAACTCGATAAAGAAGCGTCCCAGTGGTGCCCAGATGAGATAGAGCAGGAAGAGATCTCCCTCACGCAAACGCTTCTCGAAGCGACGCGAGATCCAGAACAACAGTGCGAAGCCGATGGCATCCCAGATGAGTTCGTAGAGGAATAGTGGGTGGAAACGCGTACTTTCGGGATACTTCGTCAGGTTATCATAAGGAGGGATGCGATGCTGGTCATCGATACGCAATCCCCAGGGCAACGTGGTTGGTGGCCCGTACAGTTCCTGGTTGATAAAGTTGCCTATGCGTCCAATCGCCTGACCAAGCAGCAATCCCAGGCCCACTCCATCAAGATAGATAAAGGCTGGCAATTTGTGTGTGCGCAGGTAAAGGATGATAGCGATGCCCCCGAAGATAAAGGCACCATATATATGGATGCCTCCCTGCCATATCTCCAATATTTTGATAGGGTTCGCCAGGTAGCTGCCAACACCATTGGGACCGCTACGTGGTGATTGGATAAAGACGTAATAAAGACGCGCGCCAACAATCGCGGGTATCAGAATCCATAGTAGCATATCCCAGATATTTCCCGAGTTTTGTCCACGGCGTTCTACATAACGACTGGCGACAAGAGTGCCCAGGAAGATAGCCAGTGTCATAGTGATGCCATACCAGTGTAGGGAGAACGGTCCTAGCTGCACAAGGATAGGATTTACCGGTGGATACATAACTTATCCTTTCGTTTTCAGATAATGAAATATATTATTCCAGATAGCCCAGGTCATGCAGGCGGCGATACACCTGGGGATCACTATATTCTTCTGCCTGTGTCTGGGCAGAGTCGCTCAGATTGAGATGACTCATAAATCCTTGCAGATACTCCTGTAGTAATTCGACCTGTTCAGGCAGTATATCACGCAAGTTTATCGTCTCGTCTGGATCATCGAAAACATCGTAGAGTTCCAGTTCGGCTTCACCAGTCTGAATCAGTTTGTAGCGCTCGGACCAGACGGCTCGCCGTGGCTGGTCGCAGTGTCGAAGCTGTATCAGCTCGGGACGGCGCCGCTGTATCACATTCAGCAGATTGTGTGGTGTTACTCCCAGCGCAAATATCCGACCGCCGTCAGGATCACTATTGGTACTCTGGGCCAATGTGAATGCCTGCTCTGCTGTTGTTGCTGACCCGGCAGCGCTCAGCGCAGTATGAAAGATACGCCGCGTCGAGACCACATGATCTATTACGGAGCTACGTTGCAGATGGCCGTTGGGATCGCGGATAATGAGCGGAACATGCACCAGCGTGTTGTAGAGCGAAATGCTATGGCCCATAAGTTGTTTTTCACCAAGATGCTCACCATGATCCGCACAGACAATCAATAGCGTATGATCAAGTGTTCCGCTTGAACGCAGCTTCTCTAAAAACTCGCCGACTAATTCATCCTGGTTGGCAACTTCCGCATTATACATCCCGTCAAGGATCTCTTTATGCTGCTCTTCAATGCTGGTTGTGAGAGGAGCCAGCCAGCCAAACACATCGCTATTGAACTGGCGCAGATAGTGGCGAGCGGCTCTATCTTTAAGCACCTCAGGCGCAAGATGTTCAGTATAGCGATGTGGGGGATGGTACGGCATATGTGTGCCCATCAGATTAATAAAGCTAAAGATCGGTTGATCTTTCTCCAGTCCTTTGCGCTCAACATGTAGTCTCGCCGCATCACGTAATGACCTCGCTGTATTGCCCTTAAAGCTCAAAGCTGTCTGCCAGAGCGGAGCCAGCAGAGGAGAGAACGAGAGATCCAGCAGCGTATCTGAGTGGGCAAAGATATCTTGCATATCCGTCACAGCATTGGCCAGGAAACGTTTGAAGTGCCTGCGATAGCGATCAAAGAAGCTTTGATCCATTCCAGCCTGGTTTGGGCGTGATGTCATCCAACCGGCATAGTTCAGAAAGCTCTGGAAGCCACGCTGGAGACCCGTATTGACCACGCCCAGCAATGGATTGTTGCAAAACGCGCCGGTAAAATAGCCCGCATCACGCAAACGCTCGGCCAGGGTCATGAAGCTATCTGACAGGATTGAGGAGGCGTGCAACATATTGTGACGACCGGGATAGAGTCCCGTAAACATCGAGGTATGAGAAGGTACTGTCCACTGAGCAGTAGAAAATGCGTGACGAAAGAGCGTTGCGTCTGAGGCGAGCGCATCGAGATGTGGAGTCGTTTCGAGCGGATAGCCATAGCATGAGAGACGGTCAACGCGCTGCGTATCGAGTACAAGCAGTACAATATCTGGACGTGTACTCACTAGTGATCTCCTTGTGTCCCGCACATGGTCCGCGCGACAAAACTATAATAGCACCCGGATGTCTATTTGCCGGGACGCAAAAGATGACGGCTGGCTGGATTCTACCGCAGAGCATGCCCAACGTCAACTTTTCACCGATCAATCATATCTCTATCATTTTATTCAATGGTTAACGGGGTGTTAAAAACATATTGCAGCTTGCTTAACAAAAAAGATGCTTTACATCTATATAGATAGACATAAAGCATCCATTGTGTTCAAAATGTGGTTCGTTCGTCACAGTTTTCCGCGTCAAAGTCTTACTTTGGGAGTGCTTCAGCTTCGCCGAGCAACTTATCCAGGGTTTCGCGCTTGATACGGTATGCCTGTCTTTCGTTGACGTGAGGTAGGACGATAGCTTCCAGGGCACCCTGTTTGACCCAACGGCGAACAGTTGTGTCGTCGACGCGGAGGATACGTGCAACTTCGGAAACTGTTAAAAGATCATTCATTTTTCTGGCTCCTTGATTTGGCGTTTATCATATAAACGTACTTGGTACAACTACACAGGAAGGAACTCCTGAAGTATGTACTGCAAAAAAGGCTAAGAAAAGGTTACGCAAGTTGACCTTGTGTATACATTGTATAACTTTGTGGGGTGTCTGTAAAGGTAATACCAGAAAGAACTAGAGAAACTTATCAAGGGTAATGTAATTCATGAGCAAAGCTGGCTGAAACTACTTTATATAGAGAGCATTTAACCACATTGTAATCTCTCAGGCGACCTGACCTCAAAAATCTGGTATCAACACTAACCACTGTATAAATAATGACGTTTTTGCTCTCTCCGTGTACATCCGAAATCGCGCAGGATGTGGTGGGTCAGGACAGTCTGGCCTCGCATTGGGAATGGAGGCAGTGGTACGTTTGGCAGCTCAAACTGGCCTGCCATTTAACAACCAGGGCTCTTCACAAGTCCCCTGGTTAACAACGTGAGCAGTATTGCTTTTAACTCTTCTACAGAGTATATTAATGAAGATATCTCCGTATACAAGTATCATATTCATACAACGTTCTCTATGTAGAAGTATTGATCAGCAAGAGAACATTTCAGAGAATCGTGCTCCGAGGATGCAAGAAACGTAGCTCATTTCCAGAGGAGACAGTTTTTGGCACGATTTATGAAAAGGATTACTCATATGACAGAGAAGAGAGTGGAACTGACCGCACGTCTTGGGGAAGACGAGTTAAGTGTGCTTGAACGGCGACTAGATATCGCTATTGCGCGACTTCTACCGGGAACCTCTAAAGTGCGTGGATTGGAAAAAGGGATCGGAGAGGATCGTGAACAGGGAGAACTGGAGGCAGTGGCCCAGGAAGTAGTGACAGCGGCGAGAACCGGCGTGAGGATCGCTCCCCTGGTAGAATCTCGTCCTCTCGTTCCCTTATTCAAGGCGGCAAAGATCGACTTGCCACCAGAGGTGAAGGTCGATCACCAGCAGATGAAGTATGATTTCTACTGCGTAGAATCCACGTTCAGTATCCTTCTCTCTCAGGAGCAGTTTGCCCTCTTAGCGGAACTGGACATTACGGTGATCGATGATGCTCACAGCACGGCGAGGTGTACACGTCCGCTACGTCTCTTCCCCGGTCGGAAGGATATTCAGTTCTTCACAGCCGATCTGGAAGGAGGAATTGGTATTGACGCCAGTATGAACATTTCTACACCAGAAGTGGGTTTGCAATTGCCCTCCTTTGCCCAGGTGAGTGCGAAAATGGCGACGGATGCAAAGCTCAAGGCGAACTTTGTAGTTGGTCCTTTGACGTTTCCGTTCCGCCGGGCTGCTATTGAGGTGGTAGGCGAGAGCGATCAGCGCATTTTCTGGCGCTACAACCTGCAATCTGAACTCAAAGGGGCCAATCTGTTCAAGTCAGTGTTGATCCTGAAGGTTCCGCAGGAGGTGCAGTCGGTGCAGATGAAGGCGGCTCTGAGCGTTATGCCATGTACCCACCGCTGGCTCGTCTTTAAAAATGCGCTACCGAAATTATCCGATACGAGGTCACTCACTGTAGAGTTGACCCCGAGCGAGACTCGAGGAAGAAAATGAGCTATCTTGACTTCGAACTTGAAATTGGTATCGGCCAGGGACGTGAATATCCTGTTACTGTTGTGCGTTCGGCATCAGGCGAGGCGCGCGAAACCATGCGTTTTCCCTTCGACAAGTTGGCCCTGGAAAACCAACTCCTGGCCCTGGAAAACGCGCTGCTTCGCTCTGGTAGTAAGCGCAGGCAGATCCTCGTGCCAGAAGAGCAGACCGTACGGAATTTTGGACAGGTTCTGTTTAACGCACTCTTTACGGGCGAAGTACGCAGCCTCTATGCCGTGAGTCAGCTAACTGCATCCAACCAGGGTAAGGGGCTACGCTTGAAACTGCGCATTCTCCCCCCGGAACTAGCGGCGCTGCCCTGGGAGTTCCTGTATGATGCGGGCCAGGCCGAGTACATCTGCCTCTCCAGCAACACACCCATTGTGCGCTACCTGGAACTCCCTCATCCTCCTTCGCCTTTAACGGTAACACCCCCGCTCTCCATTCTGTGCATGACTGCCAGCCCAAAAGGTCTGGCTAACCTGGATGTCGAACGAGAGAAGCAGAGAGTCGAGAAAGCTACTAAGCAACTGTGCGCTGGCGGTCTGGTTAAGCTTACCTGGATAGCCGGCTCGACCTGGCAAGACCTGCAACGAGCCATGCGTCGTGGACCCTGGCATATCTTCCACTTTATCGGACACGGCGGCTTTGACTCCCTTTCTGAAGAGGGAACGGTGGCCCTGGAGAACGAAGAGGGAGTTGCACATATCCTGAGTGCAACGCATCTTGGACGCCTGCTCGCGGACCACCGTTCATTGCGCCTGGTCATTCTCAACTCCTGCGAAGGGGCTCGTGGGAGTGAACGCGACATCTTCTCCAGCACGGCTGCTGTGCTTGTGCGTCGGGGAATTCCCGCAGTGCTGGCGATGCAATACGAGATCACTGATCAGGCAGCTATCGAGTTCTCCCGAACCTTCTACGAAGCCCTCGCGGATGGCCTGCCTGTAGATGCGGCTGTTAGTGACGCACGCAAATCCGTCAGCGTAGGTATCGAGAATACCGTAGAATGGGGAACGCCAGTCCTGTACTTACGCTCCACCGATGGCGTGCTCTTTGACCTCGTTCAGCAAATGCCTCAGCCCCAAAAGCAACCAGACCCGATGCCCTCCTCACCACAGGAAATCGGTCCTACGGCTACATGCCCCTTCTGTGGCACCGAGCTTTCTACAACTGGAATATTCTGCTCCAATTGTGGCCAGCGCTTATCGCAAGCCTCTCACTTACAACAACCCTCTCCTTCACCTCTCTCCGCTGACACTTCAACCAGGGACAACACCCCTCCTTCCTCAGTATTTGAACCCATGACTCCTGAGAAAGAGATCCCCTCTTCCCCAATACTCTCAGCCGCTTCTCGTGAGGTAGACACTGTTGTTGAGATGCAATCGGAGCAGACAGTCATGCCACCACCGGTAGAGCCTGTTCTTATAAATAAGATGGAAAAATTTACTCTGATGCGCACCCTCAGCGTCGGAGGGCTATGGGCTAACTATATTCGCTGTGTGGCGATCAGTCCCGACGGACAAACACTGGTTAGCGCCAGCGACGATAAGAAAATCAGGGTATGGGATCTGCATATTGAACGACTATTAGGAACTCTCATCGGACACTCAACGAGCCTATTTACGTATATCAACAGCCTGGCGATCAGCCACGACGGACAAACGCTGGTTAGTAGCAGTGATGATAAAACGATCAAAGTGTGGAACCTACCCCGTCAGGAACTGGTGGGAACCCTCACTGGACATTCAGATGAGATTCACTCCGTAGCAATCAGTCCCGACGGACAAACACTGGTCAGTGGTAGTAAGGATCAGACGATCAAAGTGTGGAACCTACCCCGTCAGGAACTGGTGGGAACCCTCACCGGACATTCAGGTAGGGTTAGCTCCGTAGCGATCAGCCCCGACGGGCAAACATTGGTCAGTGGTAGTGCTGATCAGACGATCAAGGTGTGGAACCTGCCTCGTCGGGAACTGATAGGAACCCTCACTGGACACTCAACGAGCCTGCTCATGGCACATAAGAGCAGCCTGGCGATCAGCCCCGACGGGCAAATGTTGGTGAGTAGTGGTAGTGCCGATCAAGCAATCAAGGTGTGGGACCTGCCTGGTCAGGAACTGGTGGGAACTCTCACTGGACATTCCGGTGGGGTTAGCTCCCTGGCGATCAGTCCCGACGGGCAAACGCTGGTTAGTGGTAGCGCTGATCAGACGATCAAGGTGTGGGACCTGCCTGGTCAGGAACTGATAGAGACTCTCACTGGACATTCGGGTGGCGTTTACTCTGTAGCAATCAGTCCCGACGGGCAAACACTGGCTAGTGGTAGTGCCGATCAGACGATCAAGATTTGGAGCATGATTTGAGGAAAGCTTGCCTTCCTCTTTGTACCTGTTTGGCATTCCTACTTCGCTGGCACTGGCGATCCTGGGTATTGTTTTGCTTGCCATTGCGACCGGACTCAGTCTAAGCCGTCGTCGTATTAAGTCTGTCTGGACCGAATGGGAATAGCTATGGGTCTCCGTAGAGGCATGCCTTGCGTGTGCCGAGTAGGTGGGAAGCAACAACTCTGCGCATAAGGGAAGTCCACGCGCGACTCGGCACACGCAAGGCATGCCTCTACGGGATTGACTTTTGCATGGAAATCGGGTAAAATTGATTCATACGTTTTAATATCACCCTCCAGGAGAACACTCTTGTAATCATGAGCATTAGGAACAGGTAGTAATAAGATCGTCATGTAGCGGCTCCTCACCAGGAACGTTTTCAGGTCGTCTTATCCACAACTGCCATATGTTATTGCTCATGAAAGGTAGCTTCACCACTTTCTCCCTGGTCATTTGCTTTATTACGCTACCCGCGGAGCCAGCACCCGGCCCTTCCATGTCAGCAGCAAGATATACGGCTTTTTTGTGAATAACACCTTTCACTCCTGGCAGCACAGGCCGCAACATGACCATCCTCCTGACTTTCTTCTATTCAATGATAAGCAATCCGTTTACATTTACTCGCCAGAAAGGTGCACTATATGTTATGGACTATACGCAATCTTACGAAATTTTATGGCGCGATCACCGTCTTACACGATGTGTCCTTTGTTATCAACGCCAGCGATCGTGTGGGTATCGTTGGCCCGAATGGTGTGGGCAAATCTACGCTGCTGCGTCTCCTCGTCGGACAGGAAGAGGCCGATGCAGGTAGCATTGCCTTTGCTCCGGCAGTCGAGTCTGGCTATCTGCCGCAAACCACGCCCGATTTTTATGGGCGCACTATTCAGGATCTGATCCTGGAATCAGTAGGCAATCTACGTTTGCTTGAGGAGCGCATGCACCAGCTTGAGATGGAAATGGCCCGAGCGCGTGAAGAGCAGCTCCCCGCATTACTCGAAGAGTATACAGTTGTTTCTACACGATTCCAGGATCGTGGCGGCTATGAGCTAGACTATAAGATAGACATGATCATGGAAGGACTGCAACTGGCATACCTGCCGCGCACGCAGGAAGTAACAACACTCTCAGGAGGCGAGAAAGCGCGTGTTGGACTGGCAACGCTGCTCCTGCGCTCTCCTGATATTCTGTTGCTGGATGAGCCAACCAACCACCTGGATTTTGCCAGTATGGAATGGTTGGAGACATACCTTGCTACATATAGTGGCGCGATGCTCATGGTCTCGCATGATCGGCAGTTTCTGAATAAGGCCGTCAATAGCATCTTCGAAATCGATGAGCACTCTCATCACCTTAAGGCCTATAGTGGCAATTATGATGCCTATGTGCAGACCAGAGCTGCCGAGCGGACAAACTGGGAGGAAGATTATGAACGACAGCAGGAAGAGATAAAAGAATTACGCAAGCGCCTGCGTGAAACAGGGCGCCAGGTCGGACATACAAATCGAGCGCCACGCGATAACGATAAGTTCGCAAAGCACTTCTTTGCTCAGAACGTGCAGAGCGCCGTCGCGCGCAATGTACGAGCAGCCGAGGAACAGCTCAAACGCATCGAGGCGAATCCTATTCCGAAGCCGCCTGCATTGTTGTCCATCAACTCCAGTTTCAGTAAGAGCGATCCTATGCAATCCCAGGTTGTGCTGAAACT
>WNGD01002579.1_pt1 | contig 18839 bp, 19 predicted proteins | sample 5400671 | NCBI WGS metagenome assembly WNGD01 (sample SAMN13153369, study PRJNA577476) | soil metagenome | isolation source: 40 cm soil or saprolite under grassland replicate 2 | place: USA:California | collected 2016-06-15
GCCGTCGTGCGCTTTGAGCAGCCACTCCTCGGGCGGCCGCTCAGCGCGCATCCCGACTCGACGAGCGCCTCGAGCGCGCGCTCGGCCTCGCGGACGAAGAAGTCGACGTCGTTGTCCGACCTCGGACCACCCCGTGCCCAGGCGGCCAGCCCTCCGCCGAGCATGAACGGGATGTCGGCGTCGCGGAGCGCGGCTGCGGCTCGCTTCATGCTCGAGACGAGATCCTCGAGATCTCTGCGATCCGATGACATCCCGGCGTGTGTACCCGGACGCGGTGATCGCGCAACCTCGGCCATGGGGCTTCCGAGCCGCCTCGTCGTGGCGCGCCGATCAGCCCGCTAGGAGTGCACAGAGGAGGCGACGCTCACGCGGCGATGCCTCGCTTCTCGAGGATGTCATGCGCGAGCTCGAGGTCTTCGAGCAGGTCCGCCCGCCTTGCCTCGCGATCGTCGCCTGCGCGAAGAACGGCGGAGGGATGAATGGAAACGAGGGCCGGAAGCCCGTCTCCGACCTCCAGCGGTCGGCCACGTAGCGCTCCGATCCTGGCGTTGCGGCCGACGAGGAGCTGCGCGGCGGTCGCCCCGAGACACATGACGAGCTCGGGTGCGACCGCCGCGAGCTCGAGGTCGAGCCAGGGGCTACACGCGCGGATCTCGGACCAGCTCGGCTTGTCGTGGATACGCCGCTTCCCCTTCGGCCGCCACTTGAAGTGCTTGACGGCGTTCGTCAGGTAGACGGTCTCCTCGGCGATGCGGGCCTCCTCGAGCAGCTCTCGGAGGAGGCGTCCGGCCGGCCCGACGAACGGGCGCCCGGCGCGATCCTCCATGTCTCCCGGCTGCTCCCCGACGAGCATGAGCCCGCCCTTCGCGCCCTCGCCGAAGACCGTCTGCGTCCCGAGCTTCCAGAGTGGACAGCGACGACAATCCGCCGCCTCCCGCCGGAGCTTCGCGACGCCCACGGTCATCTCGTCTCCGCTACCCGGCCCGGGTTCGGCCGAAACGCTCCCGATCCACGTTTCCCGCTCGCCGAGAGGGGAATCGATATGGCGTGCCCCGTGCAATCTGGAGCGGAAGCATCGCCTTCGGGCTCGTTAACGCGCCGATCCGGCTCTACTCGGCAATCGACGAGCACGACCTCGACCTGCATCTTGTCCACGTCAAGGACGGGTCCCGCATCGGCCACCTCAATGTCTGCAAGGCGGAGGGCAAGCCGGTGCCGGACGACGAGATCGCCAAGGGCTATGACAGCAACGGGAAGATCGTCCTGCTCGAGGACGAGGACTTCGAGGCCGCCCGGGGCGAGGGCACGAAGACGATCGAGATCCTCGACTTCGTCCCCCACGAGCAGATCGATCCGATCTACTTCGAGCGCACCTATTACGTCGGACCCGAGTCGGGAGCGGAAAAGGTGTATCGCCTCCTCGTCGAGGCCATGGAACAGGCGGAGCTCGCAGCCGTGGTCGACTTCTTCTTCCGCGACCGGGAGCAGCTCGCGTGCCTGCGCGTGCGAGACGGCCTCTTGCTGCTCGAGAAGATGTATTACGCGGACGAGATCCGGCCGTACGAGGACGTGCGGCCCGGCCGCCGTGGCAAGCTCGACCGGAAGGAGCTCGACATGGCGTTGAGCCTGATCGAGCGCTTCACCGGAGACTTCGATCCCGGCCGCTACGCGGACACCTATCGCGAGCGGCTCCTCGACGTCATCCGCCGGAAGCGGCGCGGCGCGGCGATCGAGGCACCGGCGGCCGCGGAAGAGGAAGCGCCGACCGATCTTCTGACAGCTCTCCGGGAGAGCGTCGAGCGGGCGAAGCGCGATGGGCGACGCGGCGGGCGAAAACAGGCCGCCTCGCTCGGCGAACTCACCGTCGGAGAGCTCGGCGATCGTGCTCGGAAGCTGGGGGTCGAGGGACGCTCGAAGATGTCGAAGCGAGAGCTCGTCTCCGCCATCGAACGAGCCGAGCGCTGATCCCGGCTCGAGTCGCGGGCGGGATCAAGCGAAGCGATGTCCACTCGAGACGAGCCACTCCAGGGCATCGCCGTTCGAGCCTTCCTGACCACCGTCGTCGCGCTGGCGACCGTCGTCGGCGCGGTGGCACTCTGGGAGTTGCGCGTGCTCGTCGCGCTCGTCTTCCTCGGGTTGATCGTCGCCGCAGCCATGCGTCCAGGCGTTGAGGGTCTCGCAGAACGAGGAGTTCCGCGCGCGGTAGGCGTCCTGATCCACTACGGGTGCCTCGCTCTGGTGCTCGGGCTGATTCTCTGGTTCGTGGTCCCGACCTCGCTCAGACAGGTGCAGTCGGCAGCCGGCGACGTCCCGACGACTCGGGGAGAGCTCAAGACGGCCGTTCGGCATTCGACCGGTGTCAAACACGAGATCCTGCTCGCGGCCCAGCACCGCCTGCAGGGCACACCGACCCTCTCCGGCCTCGTGAGCCCCGCCCTCGACGTCACCCGCACCGGGCTCAAGGTCGTGGCGGGCGTCTTCTTCGTCTTCGCCGTCGGGGCGTACTGGATCTTCGAGCGCGAACGTGCGGAGGATGTGGTCCTCTCGCTCGTACCGAGATCGAAACGCAAGCTCGTGCGGCAGACGTGGCGGCTCGTGGATCTCCGGCTCGGTGCGTACGTGCGCGGCGTGATCCTGCTCGTGGTGTTCGTCAGTACCGTGCTCTCCTTCGCCTTCTGGCGGATCGGCCTGCCCTACTGGCTACTGCTCGGCGTCTTCGCCGGCATCGTCGAGATCATCCCGGTGATCGGCCCGTTCGCAGCGGGCGCTCTGGCCATCGGCGTCGGCCTGACCGTGTCCGTACACACTGCTGTGCTCGCGGCTGCCTCCGTCTTCGGTTTGCGCCTGCTCCAGGACTACGTGATCAACCCGCGCGTCCTCGGCCACGCCGTCGGGATCACTCCGCTCACCGTGCTCGTGGCCGTCTCAGCCGTGGCGTTGCTCTTCGGGCCCGCGTGGGTCCCGCTCGCGACCCCCTTCGCGGCCCTGATCGCAACCCTCGTCGACGTGTTCGTGCGCGACCGTGACCCCGCGCAGGAGGACGTTCCGCCCATGCTCTTCCCCGGCCAGGAGGTCGAGCCCGGGCGGACCGGAAACCGCGCCTGATCGCTGGGCGGTTTCGGAATGTCCGCCGTGCGCGAAGCACGAACCGATGGTGACGAAACAGCCCGCGGCAAACGCGCCGCAATGCGTCTCAGCGGCGGCGCCCGGCGAGCAGCTCAGCGGCGGGTCGGCAGTTGACCACCGAGGAGGTCGTCGCGCCTCCCTTGCGCGCTGTGGCGATCGCGAGCCCGATGTTCTCGAGGCCCGCATCGGAGTGCGCGTCCGAGTTCACGACTAGGTCGACGCCCGCGGCGAGCGCTTCGCGGACGTGAATCGCCGAGAGATCGAGCCGGTCGGGCAGCCCGTTCACCTCGAGAGCCACTCCGGTCTCCTTCGCGACGCCGAACACCTCCTCCAGATCGAGAGCGTTCTCTGGGCGATGGTTGAGGATCCGACCCTTCGGATGGCTCAGCGCGCGCACCGCCGGATGTCGCATCGCCTCGGTGACCATCCGCGTGAGTGTCGACGCCGGGCGCCGTTGTCCGGCGTGCAGGCTGAGCTGGACCCAGTCGAGCTCTCGTAGCACGCGGTCCTCCACGTCGAGCGCCCCGTCGGCGCGAATGTCGCACTCGACGCCCCGCAGGATCCTGAACGGCCGCAGCTCCTCGTTGGCATTTGCGATCTCCTCGCCCTGGCGTGCGAGCTCTTCGGAATCGAGCCCGTGCACGACCCCGACGTTCGGCGTGTGGTCGCAGATCGCGAGGTAGTCGTAGCCGCGTGCACGGGCGCTGAGCGCCATTTCGCGGACCGTCGCCCGGCCGTCCGACCACGTCGTGTGGCAATGGAGGTCCCCTCGGATGTCGGAGCCGTCGAGAAGCCCAGGTGGCGGCATGGCGGATGCGGACTCGCGAAGCTCAGGAGGGCAATAGGGCAGCCCGAGCTCCGCGAAGAGCGCCTCTTCGTCCGGGGCATCGGGCAGGGGCTCCCGGGCGCGCACGTACTCCACCGAGCCGGTCGCGCGAAAGAGCTCCGTGCCGAACGTTGAAGACGTCGCGACGACGAGGGTCACCGGCACTCCCTCGACGGTCACCCCGAGCGCCCGGCGCTCGCTCCGCTCGAGCACGCTGACGACCGTGGGAAGCGTCGCGAAACGCGCGAGGACCGGCGCCGGCTCGTCGGCCGCACAGACCACCACGAGCTCGTGCGAGAGCTCGCAGAAACGGCGTGGTGCTCCCGCGATCTCGCCGTCGAGCGCAGCGGCGATCGCGCCCACTAGCGGCCGGCTCCTGCTGAGCGTCAGCCCGCGCGGTGCAGCGGGCTCACGCGCGAGAGCCGCCCTGATCCTGGCCTCCGTCACCGGCCCGACGCCGGCGACTCCCGCGAGTCGACCGTCTTCGACGGCCTTCCGGAACTCGGCGACCGTCCCGACGTCGAGAGCGAGGGCGATGGCGAGCATGCGCTTCGCGGTCAACCCGAGAAGACGTCCGAAGCCGACAAGCTCAGGGTGAATCTCTCGTTCGAGCGACTCGAGCTCGGCGATGCCTCCGGTCGCGACGAGCTCACGAAGCTTCGTCTCGATTCCCGGCCCTATCCCGCGAAGCTCGCGGATGCGGCCGGTCCGCACGAGCTCTGTGACCGAGGCCGGAGTCGAGCGAATCAGCTCGGCCGCCCTCAGGTACGCGCGGACGGCGTACGGGTTCGTGTCGGCGAGCTCGAGCAGGGCGGCAAAGCGACCGAGGTTGTCGGCGATCTCCGCGTTCTGCAAGTCGCCCGGAGCCACTCCACCTCCATTCCCGTCCTGCGCCCGTTGCACTCGTCCGCCGGCGCAGCGCACTCGAATGCCTGCAGACTCTCGGAAACCGTGACGAGGAAGACGACGGACACCATGGGACAACTGCCGTCCGAGGCGGAGAGGCTCCTCGCCACGGCTCCCGAGGACTTCGTACGCGAGCGCGGACGCGTCGCTCAGGAGCTTCGAGGGGCCGGGCGGCCGGAGCACGCGAACGCCGTCGCCGCGCTGCGGAAGCCGTCGGGCGTCGTCCTCGCAGTGAACCGCGCAGCGCGTGACCGGCCGCAGGCCGCCCGCGATGCCGCAGATGCGGCCGAGCGTGTCCGCACGACGCAGTTCTCCGGCAAGCCGGAGGCATACCGGAAAGCAACGGAGGATCTCGAGCGCGCCCTCGGCCTTCTCGCCGACGTCGCGGTCGCGCGGCTCTCGCGAGGAAAGCCCGCGAGCGACGCAACCCGCCGGCGGGTGAACGAGCTTCTGAGAGCTTCCGTAGCGGAAGACGAGGCTCGGAAGGCGCTCGTCCGCGGCGTGCTTCTCGAAGAGCAGGAAGCTTCGGGGTTTGCCGCTTTCGAAGGCCTGGCTGTCCGGCCCGAGTCTGGAAGGCGGTCGGCGGCGGGAACCTCACAACGCGAGCGCCGAGACGAGAAGCGGCGAGCCCGGGAGAAGGAGCTGCACCAGGAGCTCGCTCGAGCGCAGAAGACGCTCGAGGTCGCGCAGCGAAGCCTGGACGAGGCCACGCGAGAACACGACCGAGCGTCGAAAGCAGTCGCCTCGATCCAGACGAAGCTCGACCGCCTGTAAGAGCTCGTTTCGGCCGCACCTCAGTACGAGGGCATCGACGAGCGACTCGCTCGCAACCCCGGCTAGCGCCGGGAAGCGCGCGAGCCGCTCTCCCGCCGGCGGAGCGTCTCGTCGAGCTGCGCACCGAGCACGAACACGTACGCGACCGCTTGCGTGTACGCCGTGAGCACGAGGAACGCGGTCAGCGTGCCGAGCGCGGTCTTGTAGCTCGCCACCGAGGCCGACCAGGCGCCGAATGCGACCGACGCCACGAGCCAGCCGCCGACGACGAGCGCCGAGCCTCCGCTCGCCCACCTCGTCTGCGGACGCTCTGCGGGCGCGTAGCGAAAGAGGGCCGCCACGGCGAGCCAGAGCAGGAGCAATGCGGGCAGCCAGCGCAGGACGACGAGGACTTGGTGCACGGTTCCGTCGTCGACGACGCGCGGCGCGGCGACGAACAGCCCGAGGGCGCCGAGAATGCAGACGTCGACGACTCCCGCCAGCGCGAGCCGCCGACCGACGCCCGGGAGAAACGCTCGCGCTGGACGTTGTTTCTCGTGGATCTCGTCCAGGGTGTGCTCCACCTCGCGCATGGCACGGAACGTGTTCCAGACCACCATGACGGTCGCGAGCGCGAGCAGCACCGCTCCGTTGCGCTCGAAGATCCCCTGAGCTGTGTCGTCGGCCGCGGCCGCGACGGAAGGCATGAGATGCCTGTGCAGCGTCGGCGAGATCGACCCCTGCCAGACGCTCTCGAGCCCGAAGGCACCCATCAGCGCGATGCTCAGAAGCGCGAGCGGCACGAGCGAGATCAGGACCCGATACGCGAGGGCGACCGCATGGGCGCCCAGCCTGTGCCTGTGTGCGGCGTCCAGCAGGTCACGCCCAACGTCCAGGGTGCTCGCGGAAAGCACCGGACGGCTGAGGTCGCGCACGACCCTCTGACTCGCTCGAGCTCGCACGCTTCGTTGCGCTGTTCCGGCCATGCCTCCGGGCTCACGCCTTCGCGGTTTCCTTCAGCAAGCGCGTGGAGATCGACTCGACCTTCTCGAGCGCCTTCTTCTCCTGCTTCAGGTTCTCCTCGAGGAGCTCCTGGGCGTTGCGGTCGCCGAGCGACCTCGCCATCCCGACGAGACCGGTGTAGGCCGCGATCTCGTAGTGCTCGGTGCGGGCGGCCGCTCCGGTGACGAACATGTCGCGCACCTCGTCGGAGGGATCGTTCTCCTGCATGAACATGTCGTGCTCCTCGGTGATCCCCTCGATCCCGGGGCACTTCGCACCGCGTGCGGACACACCGAGGCCTGCGAACACCTGCTCCAGGTTGGCGACGTGCTGGCGAGTCTCGTCGAGGTGGTGCCGGAATGCTTCCGTCAGCTCCTCGTCGTTGACCTCGTCGGCGAGCTTCGGAAGGACCTTCGTCAGCGTTCGCTCTGCGAAGTAGACGTCCTGCAGCTCGTGCACGAAGAGGTCCGCCGGTGTGGTCATCTGGGACATCGTTCCTCCTTTATCGGGGCCACGAGACCGTGTCGCGGTGACCTTCGCCTACCACCCGGCGTCAGCGTCGAAACGCCCCGCGGGCGCGTTTCGGCGGCTGCGCTCAGGGGGAAGCAGTGACCGAACGACTCACGGACGCGATGAGGCTCTTGCGGAGACCTAGGCAGCGCGTTCCGGGCGACGTACGTCCGGAGGGTGCGGCGCTCCCGAAACCCAAGCGCGACGAGCCGCAGTTCGTCGACCCCGGCGTCCGCGACCTCACGAAGCGCGACTACTTCGCGATCGTGCCGCGTGCCGTGAAGAAGGCCTCGAACGACCACATCACCAATCTCGCCGCGGCCCTCGCGTACTACGCGTTTCTCGCGATTCCGTCCGCGCTCCTCGTCGTCGTCGGAGTCTTCAGCCTGGTCGCGAGCCCCGCTGACGTCACCACGCTCGTCAACAAGCTCGGGACGATCATGCCCGCGCAGGCGACGGGCCTCATCCGGCAAAGCCTGACGCAGCTGACGCAAACGCAGGGGGCTGGGATCGCGCTGATCGGGGTAGGCGGTCTCCTCGCGGTCTGGTCGGTCGGGGGCGCGATGCAGAACGTGATGTGGGCGCTGAACGCTGCCTACGACCGCGAGGAGACCCGAGGGTTCGTGCGCCGCAGGCTTACCGCGTGGGCAATGGTCGTTTTCGTGTTCCTCGCGTTCGTCCTCTCGTTCGGGCTTCTCGTTCTCGGACCGGCGCTCTCGACCTGGCTCGGCAGTGCGCTGGGCGCGAAGTCGGTGGTGACGATCGTCTGGTGGGCGGCGCAGTGGCCGCTGCTCGTGGTCGGGCTCCTTCTCGCGTTCGCCGGCGTGCTTTATCTCGGACCGAACGTCGAGCATCCACGCTGGCGCTTCCTGTCCTTCGGAGCGGTCGTCTCGCTCTGCATCTGGCTCGCTGCCTCCGGGGCGTTCGCGTTCTACGTGAGCAGGTTCGGCTCCTACAACAAGACTTGGGGCTCCCTGGCAGCAGTCGTCATCCTGCTCATCTGGTTCTGGCTCACCGCGGTCGCGCTCCTTTTCGGAGCCGAGCTCGACGCGGAAGCGGAACGGAGTCGCGAGCTTCGGCGCGGCGAGCCCGTCGAGATCGAGTTGCAGGCGTCGAGCAGGAGCTGAACGAGCACGCCGCTCAGCTGAGCCGTGCGACCGTCAGCACGACCGTCGAGCCCTTCGGCGCGTCAGTGCCTCCGCTCGGCTCCTGGGCGGTCACCATGCCGTCCTGGGAGGGATCGGTGGTCGACTCGTCGACCACCCGCACGACGAAGCCCGCCGCCTCGAGCTGGTCCCGCGCGGACTGCTCGTCGAGGCCGACGACCGAAGGCACGGTGACCTGCGCGGGACCGGTCGAGACCCTGATCGTGACCGACGTTCCTTTGCGAACCTCGGCGCCCGCGCTCGGCGACTGTGAGACGACTGAGTGCTCGGGGCGACCGGAGGGAACCTGCGCTACGGACACCTCGAGCCCCGCGCCCGCGAGCTTCCGCCGCGCCGTGGTGGCCTGAAGACCGACGACACCGGGCACCTCGACTCGCACGACGGTCTGCACGTGCTTTGCGACGTCCAGCCGGACGACGCTCTTCGTCGCGACCTGCGCACTCGACGCTGGAGCCTGGTCGAGCACTGTCCCCACCGGTTCGCTCGACCGTACGAGCCGTAGCTCCGATCGGAGACCGAGACCGCGAATCTTTCGCGAAGCCGCGTCGGCGGTGAGCCCGACGAGCGACGGAACCACGACTCGCTTCGACCCCTTCCCAACCGTAAGGACGACGAACGACTTCGAGGCGGCCTTCGAGCTTGCGCCCGGCGACTGCCCGAGCACCTGGTCCTGCGGTGCATCCGACGTGCGGCTGCGAACTCGCACCCGGAAGCCGGCCTTCTCGAGTCGCGCCCGCGCGTCCGCGAGCTGCAGGCCGTTGACCTGGGGAACGGAGACAGCCGAGGCCGGCGTCGCCGGAGACGTTGTCGAGGTGGGCGTCTGACCGGTCGTGCCGGCGGACGAGCTCGGCATTCGGCCGAGGGGCGTCGCCGGGCTCGGGTCATCCCGGCCCACGATCCACGCGATGGAAAGGGCGAGCAGCGCGAGCAGGATGAGGAGGAGCGCGAGCGGGACGCGGGAGCGCCCTCTCGGGTCGCGCGAGGGGCCAGGCTCTTCGCGCCTGATGCTCTCGAGCTCGGCCTGAACGGGCGCGGGAACCGGCTCGACGAAGTAGTGCTCGTCGACAGGCCACTCGTCGTCGGAGAGCGTCGCGTCCTCGCTGTCTGCAGCGCCGCCGTGTGTCTGAGGCTGTGGCTCTCGCTCGAGATCCATACGACCCGAATGCCCGGTGCGGTCGATCCGAAAACCGAGCTCTCGAGTGTGAGCGTCAGTCGCTCAGCTCACCCGGGCTCTTGAAGTAGTGGTCGCAAACCTGAGACCAGACCTGCGCACGGTATGAGGAAAAGCGCCCGTTTCATTGGCCGGATCGCGGGAGCCGATTCCCATTCCGGTTAGCGTCGAAACCGAGGTTCGAGATTCGCGTTTCCGGGTATGAGCACCGCCGTCAACGGGAGGCGAAAAGAACGGGAGGTGAAAGGATGTTGCTCTGGATCTTGGTGCTTCTCTTGTTGCTCCTCGCAATCGGCGGAGGGATCGTTGTCTCGAAGCTCCTCTTCTTCCTGCTCATCGTCGCGATCGTCCTCGCGCTGATCGGCGCCTTCAACCGCTCGACCGTGTGACGCTCGTTCAGTGCGAGCGGTGGCGGGCGGCGGGCATCTGCCTGCCGCCCGCTTCGATGTGGGGCTTGCGACGCCCTGCAGAACGAAACTTCTTTCATCTGGACGTGCGGTGCCTGCTCCTCGCCTGCGCGGCTCCACGGTAGTCGACACGTGCTCTTCGGCGGACAGCGATTGCCCGAGTTCCACCCTGCTATCCGTCCCGAATTGTGTTGGTAAGAGGCCGCAGCCTCGCCTAGGTGGCCGTGAGTACCAGCACGACGCCGACGACAATGAGATACGCCGCGACCATGTAGTTCAGGATCCGCGGAAAGAGGAAGATCAGAACGCCGGTTCCGATCGAGAGAATTCCCGCTATCAGCTCTCGCTTCTCATGAGCCGTGTATGCGATGAGCACCGGGTCCATGCCCCTTCCGATCAGCGGGTCCTCCGGGTTCGGGTCTCTGGGGGCGTTCCCGCGCGCCGGTTCCGCGAAACGTGCGTCAGGCGACGGCGTGCGCCTCGAGCCGTATGCGAGCAGTACGTGAGCGCGGAGCCATGAGAGGCGCGGAGGGGCGAGCCTTCGCTCGCCCCTCGTGAGATCGCGAGCTAGTGCAGCTGGCCGCGGATCGCTCCGCCCATGAAGACCGTCGTGTGGTAGTTGACGTAGTACGCGCTCGGGTTGGCGCAGAGGGCGGCGCCCGTCGTGCCGGCATTCGGCGTTGCGATGCCACTCTGCTTGATGTGGCGCGCGTTCGTTGCCGGAGCCGGCGAGACGAACAGCGGCACGACGATGGGACCGGCGACGCCGACCGGCGCCTGGTGGATATGGCCGGCGATGAACGTCTCATGGTTCCTGTTGTTGATCTGGGTCTTGAACTCGATCCTGCCGTCCGTCCGGACCTTGATCAAGGTATGGCCCTTGGCCGTGGACGTCGAGCCCGTGGTCTCATTCTTGGCGGCCAGCTTGGCGTGCAGGACGCACACCGTTCCGTTGCCGTTCTTTGCGGCCGCCACGCTCACGGTGAGCGCGGCAATCGCACACGTAGCGACGAGACACACAAGAAAATGCCGCATGTAGCTCACTCCCCTTCCGGCCCCCGCGAGTGGTCGTTCCGCGGGATAGGTATGCGCCACGAAGCTGCCCCGGCAGAGCCGTTTCTAAACGCGCTGATCAGCATTGCGGGTCAACCACGGTCGACTCGGCCAAGAAACCGGCTCCTTACCCCGTCGCTCGCTCCCGATCTCGCCGAGCCACTTGCAGGACTTGCTCCCTTGCAGGAGTTCTCCATGCGAATCTTTCAGCGCCGCCGCTCAAGAATCCGCGCGATTGCCTCGACCAGCCGCTCGTTCGACACCTTGTCGAGCACGGTGACGCGGATGGCGTCTGGATAGTCGCGCACGACCATGCCCCTTGTGAGGAGCAGCTCGGCGACGTCCGGCGCTCGCTCGAGCGGCACGTACAGAAAATTCGCAGCTGAGGGGAGCGGATCGAGTCCGAGCTCACGCAGTCGCTCTGCCAGCCGCTCGCGCTCCTCCACGACTGGCTGCACGTCGGGCGGCTCGGCCAAGACCGCCAGAGCGAGGGCAGCCGATAGGGTCGAGACCGGCGCAGGCGCCTGGCGGGCGTTCAGCTCCCGTGCGGTTTCCCGTCCCGCGAGCGCGTAGCCAACCCGGGCTCCGGCTAGCGCGAATGCCTTCGACAGCGTGCGGATAACGACGACCTCGTCGAGCAACGCAGCACTCTGGCCGTAGTACTCGTAGTACGCCTCATCGACGACGAGCGGCCGGGCTCCTGGGATCTCGCCAATCGCGCCCGTAGGGTTGTGTGGTCGGCAGCAAAACGTGACGCTGGGTTGATCGTCGCCGACCTCCGCGCCCGCCAGCCAGGCGGCTAACCGGAAGAGGGGGTAGGTCGGTTCGTTCACGATCGCCACGCGGTCGCCCGGACCCGCGAAAGTCCGGGCGATGAGGAGGATGAGGTCGTCGGCGCCCGCCCCGAGGACAACGTTCTCGGGGTCGACGTGCGCATAGCTGGCGATCGTCGCGACGAGTTCGGGGTAACCCCCGTGGGGATAGGTGTGGACCTGAGCCAGCGCCGTCGTGAGGGTCGCGCGCCGGGCGGCGCCGGACGGACCGGGCGCCGTGTTCGCGTCGAAGCGAAGAACGTCCTCTGGGCGAATGCGACCAATCCGGGCCGCCTCCGCCGTCGAGATCGCCCACCGATAGGGCCGGAAGTGCGCCGAAAGCTCTCTCACGCGGTGCGAACGGCGAGAGAGTGGAGCAGCTCGGCGCAGTGGCGCGCGGTCACCACCGCCCGATCGCCGTCGAGGTCCTCATGACCGCACCCTACGTTCCTGCACTCGTCGGCCTCGAGCTGCGCTCGATCTACTCGCGCTCTACGCCCTTTCGGAATAGGGTCCAGAATCACCGGCAACGAGGGAGGAGGAGCGATGCGCAAGACGATCCTGATACTGGCGCTCGTCGTGTCGGCGGCCGCCGCGGGGTCGGCCGGCGCAGGCGGGAACACGACGACGTTCACGTTCTGCACCGACCCGTCGTTCCCGCCGATGGAGTTCGTCGGCACGAATGGTGGGATCAGGGGATTCGACGTGGAGATGGCGAGCGCGCTCGCGAAGACGTTCGGCGCGACGGCGAAGCCTCTGAAGACGGCGTTTCCGGGTCTGATCCCCGCGCTCAACGCGAAGAAGTGCGTCGCGGTGATCAGCGGCATCTTCGTGACGCCCGATCGCCTCAAGCAAGCGGGAGCCGTTGACTACATGGAGACGCATCGCGTGTTCGTCGTCAGGGGAGGCAATCCGAAGCACGTGACCGGCCCGAGCAGCCTCAAGGGCCTGAACGTCGTCACCCAGGCGGGGACGAAGTACGAGGAGTACCTGAAAGCGCTCAAGAAGAAGATCGGCTTCAGCCTGCAGACCTATCCCGGAGACAACGACGCGGTGGCGCAGGTCATCCTCGGCCGCGCCGACGTCGACCTCACGCAGGACACCTCGTTCGCCTTCCAGGCCAAAGCGCATCCCGGCAAGATCGCGGTGGCCTACACCTTCCCGGCGAAGGACAGGTTCGGTGTCTACTTCCGCAAGGGTGATCCGCTCGGCGCGAAGATCAAGACCGGCATCGCGAAGCTGAGGGCGAACCGCACACTCGTGCAGCTCGCCTTGAAGTACAAGATCCCAGTCGCAGACGTCAAGTAGGACAGCCTAAGGCTCGTGCTCGCGAGCTTCGACACGCACCTCTTCTGGACCGCGCTCTCCTCCGGCCCCTTCTGGAGGGGCGCGCTGACTGCGTTGGAGCTGACCTTTGTCTCGCTTGCGACGGCGATCGTGCTCGGTTTCTTCGTCGCGCTCGGTGCACTCAGTACCAGGCGCCGGCTTCGTTCGCTGTCCTGGGTCTACAACTGGCTCTTCCGCGCCACGCCGACTCTGCTCCAGCTCTACTTCGTCTGGTACGCGCTGCCGCAGATCTGGGGGGTGTTCGCGGGTGGCTGGTTCACACCTTTCGCCGCGGCCTGGATCGCACTCTCGCTGAACGAGGCCGCGTACATGTCGGAGATCATCCGCGCCGGGCTGCTGTCCGTCGACCCGGGTCAGGAGCTCGCGGGGAGGGCGCTCGGAATGACCCGACGGCAGATCCTGCGCAAGGTGATCGTTCCCCAGGCGGTGCGAATCGTGATCCCGCCGACCGGCAACGAGTTCATCACGCTGCTCAAGCTCACATCGCTCGCATTCGTGATCTCGCTGCACGAGCTCCTGACGGCGGCGCAGGAGCTCTCATCGTCGACGTTCGAGTATCCGGAGCCGCTCCTGGCTGCGCTCGTCTACTACCTCGTGATCGTCAGCATCTTGATGGTGGTCCAGTCACGGCTCGAGCGGCGCTTTACGTGGACGTCGCGTCGACGTCGCCGCCGCGTCGGCGCTCCGGCTGTCCCTGTCGTCTCCCATGACGCGCGCTGATGGCCGACGTCGTCCTCCGCTCCGAGAATCTCCACAAGCGCTACGGCGAGCTCGAGGTGCTGAAGGGCGTGAGCCTCGAGGTCGACCGAGGCCAGGTGAAAGTGATCATCGGGCCGTCCGGATCCGGCAAGTCGACTCTGCTCCGCTGCCTCGCCATGCTGGAGCCGCCGGACGCGGGCGACGTGTACGTCGAAACGGAACGTCTGACCGCGCTCAGCGAGAAACAGCTCGCTCCGCACCGCTCCGAGGTCGGGATGGTGTTCCAACGCTTCAACCTGTTCCAGAACATGACCGCGCTCGAGAACGTGATGTGCGGCCTCGTCGAGGTACGGCGCCTGCGGAAGCGTGAGGCGCGTGAGAGAGCAGTCGAGTTCCTCGCGCGCGTCGGCCTCGCGGACAAGGCGTTGCAGTACCCGGACGAGCTCTCAGGCGGTCAGCAACAGCGCGTCGCCATTGCGCGAGCGCTGGTGATGCGTCCCAAGGCGATGCTGTTCGACGAGCCGACGTCCGCGCTCGACGTGGAGCTTGTGCGTGAAGTGCTCGACGTGATGGAGGCGCTCGCGCACGAGGGAATGACAATGGTGGTCGTCACACATGAGCTCCGCTTCGCGCACCATGTCGCGAGCGCGGTCCTCATGATGGACGAGGGCAGGATCGTCGAGGAGGCGCGCCCGGACGAGTTCTTCTCCGCGCCGAAAGAGGAGCGGACACGGCGCTTCCTCGCCCTCGTCGACTGACTGACCTCTGAAGGCAACTGCGCGGGGCAGGGTTCGAACCTGCGACCCGCGGATTAGAACTCAGGAGTCTCCGCGACCACCCCGGCGCTCGCAGCGGCGTTCAACGCGCGAGCGCCGCTGCGAGCGCTCCAGGTAGCCGGCCGATCAACGAGCGCCGGGCATCAAGAGCGGCCGCGGTTCTGTGCCGGCGTAGACGAGCCGAGCCTGTTCGCTCGCATACTCGAGCCCGCGGCAGGGCGTGTCTCCGAAGTCGTCGGCAACCGCCTTGTCGGCGGCTCCGCGGGTCACGTCCGCAGGAGTTCCAGGCGGGAAGGTGCCGAGGGCTCGGAGGGCGACAACCTCGGCCCGCGTCAGTTGAGCCTGGGCGCAAAGCGGGCCAGTCTCGGGGGAGACCGGCACGGGTGAGGTCGCATCGGCGGCGGCCTTCGTCCGCTCGTGGAGCAGGAAAGCCGCGTACGGAGTTAGCCCTGCATCGTGCTCGACCATGAAGGTCGACTGTGAGCCGTCCTCGATCCGCGTGGCGTGGACATACGCGCCGCGGCCGTTGTCGGTCGATCCACCGCCGAGGATCGTCCACTTCGTCGGGTCGAGCTGGAGATTGGGCCCGATATCGCTGGCGATAGCAACAGTCGCGAAGACTCCGGCGACCGCTATGACGAGCGCGCCAGCACCGGAGATTCGCCTCCGGCGTCTCCGGCGCTCAAGACGGCCGGTGTAGGCGGCGATCAGGTCACGCTCGATAGCGCTGAAGTCGATCATGGTGCTGCTCCTTTCAAGAGGCGCGAGAGGGAGTTGAGGCCGCGGGCGACTCGGATTCGCGCGGCCACCTTGGAGCAGCCGAGCGAGCCTGCAACTTCGTCGTATTCGAGAGCTCGAACGATGCGGAGCTCGATCGCGTCTCGTTGACCGGGAGGAAGCCGGTCGAGCGCCGCGTCCAGGGCTGGCCGCAGTTGTTCGGCGTCGAGGCGGTTTTCGACAGCGTCGAGATCGTCGTAGGACCGGAGCGGCACGCCGAGGCGGCTGCGCGCGGCGGTTTCGACGCGCTCACGCTCGAGCGATCGGCGAAGCACGTTTCGCGCGATTCCGAAGAGCCACGGTGCGGCGGAGCCATCCGCTTGGTCACGAAAGCGATGCAGCGACAGCGCTGCCTGGGCAAAGGTTTCCGCGGTCAGCTCACCTGCGATTCGAGCGGGCGTCCGGGTCGCAAACCAGCTGGCGATCGCTCGCGCGTGACGCCGATAGAGCTCTGCGAACGCTTCGGCGTCTTTGCGCGCTGCACGAATGAGCTCTGCGTCGGTCGCCATGCCCTCTATATGCGTCGAACGACGATGTTGTTTCACCTTCGCCGCAGCCTGAGCAAGAGCGGCCGCGCGCCTGCCCAGGTGCTCGATGTGAAGGACGTGCTCGCCGTCGAAGACGGCCGGGGAGGAATCGCCCGCCCCCGGCGACGTTCGCGCGCGATCTGGCCGGACTACCGGCCTGAGCTCAGTAGCGTCGGAGCCGTTCGCGTAATCGCTCGTATTCCTCGTCGCTGAGCTCGCCCTTGTCACGGAGCTCCCGGAGCTTCTCGAGCTCGTCAGACTGCGCGGAGGGGGAGAGTTGGGAGGAACCCTTCCCACGCCTGCCGGTCGTCCGATCGGGATCGACGCCTAGCTGGCGAAGCCGGGCGCGAATTCGTTGGATGCCGAGCCCGCGCGTGGGAAAGGTGTAGGCGCCGGCCCCGCTCAGCGGCCGCCGTTGCACATACCGACGGTAGCCGGCCAGGAGGACGATCGCGGCGCCGATCTCGAGCAGCAACGTCACGAACGCGTGACCCGAGCTGTCGAAGACATGGCTGCCACCGTAGGCGGCGGCGGCGATCCCGCCACCGACGAGCGAGCCGCCAAGACCGAGGAGGACGGTAAGCCAGAAGGGCATCGGGTCGGGACCGGGCAATGCGACCCGGGCCAGGGCGCCGATCAGGAAGGCGGAGACGACGATCGAGAGAAGGGCACCGAGCACAGACGCCAGTCTGCCGCAGAGAGCGTATCTCCGTTATTGGCGCACGCGCGAACACGTGAGTCTCCTGCGTTGGGGAGCCTCTCAGCTGGACCGCGCTGGCGCTGCCTGTGACGTCGACGCGTGCGATGTCGACAACGTGGCCCGATCCGTCGGCCCGACGAGAATCGTTGCCAAGGCGACGTGCGTCACCCGGCTGGGGCCTCGGCGGGCTCGCTTTGCGGCACCGGCTTCGCGGGCGACGGCGGGCGCTCGCCCGGCGCCTCGATGGTGATGTTGGGGAGAGCGCGTTCGAGCCAGCCGGGAATCGCCCACGTTCGCTCGCGCAACAAGGTCAGGAGCGCGGGCACGAACGTCAACCGCATCAACAGGGCGTCGGTAAGGATCGCGACGCCGAGAAGGAGGCCGAATTCCTTCGACACGCGGTCGGGGTTGAGCAGGAACGAGAAAAAGACCGAGGACATGATCAGCGCCGCGGCCACGATCACGCGGCCCACGCCCGCGACACCGTCCTTGACCGCGGCGACGGTGTCCTCTCCATGCACGTGCTCCTCCCTGATCCGGCTCATCAGGAACACCTCGTAGTCCATCGACAAGCCGAAGAGGATGGCGAACGCGATCGGCGGAACGAAGCTCTCGATCGGGCCGGTGCGATCGAGGCCAATCACGCCCATGCCATAGCCCTGCTGCACGACCAACGTGAGCACGCCGAATCCAACGAGAGCCGACATGAGCGTCGTCAACGCGGCCTTGAGGGCGATGACCGCGGAGCGGAAGGCCATCGCCAGGACGAGGAAAGTGATGCCGATGATGTAGAGCAGGAACCAGGGGGCGTGCGAGAAGATCCGGTGACCGATGTCGGTGAATGCGGCATTGGAGCCCGACACGTAGGCATGCGCTGAGGACCCGGCCAAGGTGCGCGGTATCACGGTGTGCCGAAGCGCCGAGACGATGCCGTCCGTGTGCGAGTCCTGCGGCGCGTACTTCCCGTAGGTATTCACGATCGCAACCGAGGCTGCGTCCGGGTTCTTGGTGTTGTAGATCGGCTTCACGACCTGTTTGATGCCCGGCACACGCTTGAACGCTGCCTCCAGCTTGTCCGCGGCGGCATGGTCTGATTGCAGGTCGACGACGACAGGGATGGGCTCGGTGAACCCGGGCCCGAAACCCCTCGTGAGCAGGTCATAGGCCTTGCGCGTCGTCTGGTCCTTGGGCGCCGTTCCCGCGTCTGCCAGGCCGAGGCGGGAGGCAAGCACGGGCGAGGCGAGCAAGAGCAGAACCACTGTGACAATCGGGAGTACGACCTTCGCGTTACGCGAGACGAACCGTCCCCAGGCGGCGATCGGGGTGCGGCTCTGACCCTCGCGCGACTCGTCCACGACCGGCATCCCGAGGCGCCCACGGTCGATCTTGTGGCCGAGCAGGGAGAGCACGGCGGGCAGCAGGGAATTGGCGAGCAGAACCGCGGTCAGAACTCCGAGTGCGCTCCCGATTCCGAGCTTGGTGATGAAGTCGAGCCCGATCAGCGCCAGCCCGGTGATCGAGATCGCCACTGTGACGCCCGCGAAGATGACCGCTCGACCCGCCGTCGCCCCGGCCGCAGCGGCCGCCGCCTGCGGCGATAGTCCGTCGTGCAGGAACTGACGGAAGCGGGTGACGATGAAGAGCGTGTAGTCGATGCCGACCCCGAGGCCGATCATCGGCACGAGGATCTCGGTCACGGTGTTGAAGTGGGTCAGCCGAGCGGCGAGGAAGAGGATCAAGAAGGCGCCGATCACAGCCACGATCGCGAACATGAGCGGGATCGCCGTCGGCACCAAGGCCCGGAACAGCACCATCAGGATCACGAAGGCGGCGACCAGTCCGATGATGTCGCTGAGACCCTGTGTCGGCGGCGCGTTCTCCGCTTCGCCGGTGAACTCGACCTGGATGCCGGCCTGACGGCCGATCGAGCGCAGCTGATCCTCGAGGCTGACGACGCCGGCTCGGGGAAGCTCGAATCCGGTGCGGTCGAACTGCACGTCGAAGAACGCGATTCCGCCGCCCTTGGCCAGCTGGTGTGAGCCGGAAGCGAGCGGATTCGTGATCGCGGAGACGTCCTTCGACTCCTCATCGAGAGAGCCCTGCGACGCATGTGCCGCAGCCAGCATCTTCCCGATCGCGCTAGATCCCGGGGCGGTGTCCAGGCGCTGGCCGTTCTCGCCGGCGAGCACGACGCGAAGCGCGGCTCCGCGTTGTCCTCCGAACTTCGCGTTGATGAGGTCGGTCGCCTTCTGCGTGTCCGAGCCCGGAATCTTGAAGTCGT
>WNGD01002582.1_pt1 | contig 18833 bp, 26 predicted proteins | sample 5400671 | NCBI WGS metagenome assembly WNGD01 (sample SAMN13153369, study PRJNA577476) | soil metagenome | isolation source: 40 cm soil or saprolite under grassland replicate 2 | place: USA:California | collected 2016-06-15
TTCTTCGCCGGCCGCGGGCCAGCCCGGCAACCCGAGGAGCGTGCTCCAGTAGCCTTCGTGCACGACGCCATTGCCGACCAAATTGTAGTCCTGACAATGATCGAGCACGGGCAGATTAACCATACGCGCGTATTCGACCGCGCGTCGCATCACCTCGTGATTTTGAATGCAATGACCATCATCCGTGATCGCCACAACGCCAGCCTGCGCGAGGGACCCGATCGGCGCGAGCTCCTCCCCTGCGAGATTTTTTGAGATTGCGCCGGTTGGCAGAACCTTCACGCACGCGATGGCGGAGGCCCGATCTTTGATCCACGCAATCGTGCTCGGATTGTCCGGGACAGGCGACGTATTCGGCATGCAAACAATGGTGGTGAATCCGCCGGCCGCGGCCGCACGCGCGCCCGACTCAATCGTTTCCTTGTGACTGAATCCAGGCTCGCGCAAATGCACATGCATATCGATCAAACCGGGGCAGACGATGAGATTGCTCGCGTCGATCTGTTCAATTTCGGATGGCGGACTGCGGATTGCTGATTGATCCGTAATTTTTCCGTCGACGAGCAAAAGATCGGTAATTTCATCCCGCTTGTTTGCCGGATCGATCACGCGACCGTTGCGAATGATGGTTGTGCTCATGCAGGAACGTTGATTCGGGGAGCGCGAGCATTCTGCTCGCACTGTCCGGCATGTTGCCGGACGGAATCTCTGCTACGCGCAGCGTCATGATTTTGCTCATGCTGTCGAACACGCATTGAGTTCGCGGCAGAATGCCGCGAACAGCAGGCAACATGCCCACGCTCCCCATTCCAGTCTGCAAGCCTCGCTTCCATTAACTCGCGATTCCTCCGCACAAATAGAGAACGGCCATGCGCACAGCGAGACCGTTCGTGACCTGATTGAGAATGACGCTTTGCAGGCCGTCGGCTACTTCGCTATCGATCTCGACTCCGCGGTTGATGGGGCCCGGGTGCATGATCAGGCAATCCGGTTTCAAAAGTTTTGCGCGTTCTTTGGTCAGGCCAAACAACCGAATGTATTCGCCGAGCCCGGGAAAATATTCTCTGCGCTGGCGCTCGTGCTGAATCCGCAAAAGGTTTACGACATCGGCCTTGGGCAGCACGTCATCAATTCGATACGAAACCTCGACACCCAGTTTTTCAAACTCGTGCGGCACGAGCGTGCTCGGGCCCACCAGTGTCACACGCGCGCCGAGCTTTAGCAGACCGAAAATGTTTGAGCGCGCGACGCGACTGAATAAAATGTCGCCAATGATCGCCACGTGCAGCCCAGCGATTTTTCCTCTGCGCTCGCGAATCGTGTAAAGATCGAGAAGCGCCTGCGTTGGATGCTCGTGTGCCCCATCGCCGGCATTGATCACGCTAGCTTTCAGCCGGTTTGCCAAAAACTGCGGCGCGCCCGCGGAACTGTGGCGCAGCACGAGAATGTCAGCGTGCAATGCCTCCAGATTGCGCGCGGTGTCTTTGAGCGTTTCGCCCTTGGTCAGACTAGACGTCGTCGCCGAGATATTGATCACGTCTGCGCTTAGTCGAAACGCAGCCAACTCGAATGAGGTGCGCGTGCGCGTGCTTGGTTCCACAAAAAAGTTGACCAACGTTTTTCCACGCAGCGCTGGGACTTTCTTGATCTCGCGAGTGCCGACTTGCTTAAACGCGTTGGCAGTCTCGAGAACGAAATTGATTTCATCTGCCGACAATTCGCGCAGCCCGAGAAGATCTTTGCGTGTCCAGCGTGTGGTCATATTTGGGGAGCGCACGCGTCTCGCGTGCTGGTTTCGGAGTCGCGCCGAAACGAACTTTGCCTGTGTATCAACACGTGTGAAGTTGTGAACATCGAAGAAAAGTCCGCGATCGCGGGGACGCGCTCGCCACCACGCGCGAGGCGTGCGCTCCCCAGAATTTCTGTTCGCGCGTTCATTCTCTTTCCAGCCAGACCGCGTCCGGTTCGTTATCGGTTTCTTGCAGGCGGACCTGAATTTGTTCGCGCGTCGCGGTCGGCAAATTCTTGCCGACGTAATCGGCACGAATGGGCAGCTCCCGATGGCCTCGATCCACCAGCACTGCGAGCTGGATGCGTGCCGGTCGCCCGAATGAACTGATTGCGTCCATTGCGGCGCGAACAGTGCGGCCAGTGTAAAGAACATCATCGACGATGATGACCGTCCGCTCCTCGAGTGGCAGCGGAAGTTTCGACGCGCGCACTACCGGTAGCTCTGCACGCGTTCCGACGTCGTCGCGATGCATTGCTACGTCGATTACGCCGGTCTCAACGTCAATGTTTTCGATCTCGCGGATGAAAGCCCCAATGCGCCGCGCGATCTCCACACCTCGCGACGGAATTCCGGCGAGCACGACCTTCTCAAGCTGCGGGTTTCCCTCAATAACTTCATGCGCAATCCGTCGCAGCGCACGCCGAATTGCCTCCGCGTCCAGAACTGGGACCGCGGCAGATGCTGTTTGTTTAGTTCCTTTCATGCGTTTCCTTGGCGACCTCACGGGACCGCGTTAAAGGAAAAAATTTAGGAGGCGGACTTTTCGGTGCGAGCCTCCTTTCTTCGCCGCTCTCGCCAATTGGAGCGATGTTTCACGATCCAATCAAGCAAGGCTCTTTCGAAGCCGATGTCTCCGCCGGCTTTTTCGCTCTCGATCCACTTGTGCTTCAAAATCTCCGCGCGCTCAGCAAGGAACTCCTTGTAGAGCGCTGAATCCTTGACGAATTGAGCTTGATCGTCTTCCGAAGACGGCATCTCGGGTTCTTCTTTCATAAAACTTGCGGCTAGTCAATAAAATTAAACACCGGAATTCGACGAGAGAATCGCGAAATTTATTTAGCTTCTGTCTGCATCGGACACTGCGGATGCATCGCTACGGCAGAGTCTTACGAATATTTTCGGCGATCTTTTTGAACTCGGCAGTCACAGGCGATTGTCGATCTTCGCTTGCGATCGGAATACCGCGATCGCCGGACTCGCGCGTGGCGATATCAATGGGAATCTGACCGAGCAGGGGAACTCGCAAGCGCCTGGCTTCCCGTTCGCCGCCACCGCTTCCAAAAATATCGTAGCGTTTGCTGTCGGATGGCGAGACGAAATAACTCATGTTTTCCACCAAGCCGAGCACAGGGACGTTGACCTTGTCGAACATGGTAGCAGCCTTGCGCGCGTCAATAAGGGCAACTTCCTGTGGCGTAGTGACGATGATCGCTCCCGAAAGGGCGACCGTTTGCACAATCGTAAGCTGGATGTCTCCGGTGCCGGGAGGAAGATCGAGCACCAGATAATCCAACTCGCCCCATTCGACCTGCCGCAGAAATTGCTGCGTGTAGCGCGTCACCATTGGTCCGCGCAAAATCGCCGGCGACGTGTCGTCGAGCAGAAATCCCATCGACATGAGTCGCAACCCGTATTGCTCGATCGGGACGATCTTGTTTTCCTCCGTGGCGGTGGGCCGCTCTCGCGTGCCGAACATGAGGGAAATACTCGGGCCGTAAATGTCGCAATCGCACAAGCCCACGCGTGCACTGGTTTGTTCCAGTGCGACAGCGAGATTCGCCGCGACGGTCGATTTGCCGACGCCGCCTTTACCGCTCGCCACCGCAATAACGTGCTTGATACCCGGAATGCGCATCGCGCCCATGCCCGCGCCTGCGCCGGCTGGTGGTGCGTGGATGTCGATCAAAACTCTGGCGCTGCGAACTCCTGCTATGGCTCGCAATGCACTTTCCGCATCGTTCTTAATCGCTGCTGGAACATTTGGGTCGTTCGTCGCCAATGCGAGCTGCACTTTTACCTCGCCATTATCGATGTGGATCGACTTCACCAATCCGAAGGAAACGATATCGCGAGTGAAGCCGGGATATTTCACCGACTTCAACGCAGTCTTCACCTGCTCCTCCGAGATCGACATGCTTGAACCTTACGTGCGCCGCGCCAAACGTAAACGGGGCGCTGGGTTATCGCTCCTGATAGTCCAGTTTGTAGCGAATCTGATAATCGCTTCCGCCAGATGGGCGAGTAGGTTGCCCGCCGGCTTTCGCGACGAAGTCCGGGTTTTGCCACTCGGACCAGGCGCGGTATTTCGCCCTCATAGGATTGGCTGGCAAATGGAGCTGGAAGATTCGGTCTTCACCGCCGGGAAATTTCAGGACGAAGAGGCGCCTAGAGGTGCGAAAATAAAGTTCGACGTAACCAGCGCGCACGCTCGGGTTTTCAGGTGCATCCGTGTGCCAGTAACCCGGCATCGGCATCCGATTGCGAGGTGTGTCCAGCTCCGGCTCAACTTTGGCAAGACTTTCGATAGACTGGCCAGCCGGCGGTTTAACTTCAAACTCGAGCAGCGGCGTCGGCCCATTGATGTTCAAAACATGCGGTTGAGCCGCATACCAAATTCCGAAACCAGATGCAGCGATTGCTGCGATCGAGAGACAAACGATGACTAATCCGATGAACAGCCAAATGCTCCTCACGCCACGCCAGTAAAGCGCGAGAAGAATCGAGACTGGGGTGACGATGAACGTCACGATTAGCGCAATCGCCACAGCAAAATAGCCAGCCTCTCCTTCAAATGTAGAGACATGAAATGCGGCCGCCAAGGCCGAGCCGAGACCGAAGCCGAGGAACAGCCCAGCCCCAATGCCGATAATTCCTCCGATAATTCCGAAAAGAATTGCGCTAATGGAGAGTTTATTTATCGCGATCTTCACGGGAATGATCAGGGCGAACTCGCCGCCGTCGGCCGCTGGAGAAGATCGATCCGTTGATGCGTTTTTGCGATTTCCAGGACAAGTCCTGAATAGTTCCACCGGCCAAGCGACTTCGTTGCCGCTACGTAAATTGTTCCTTTTCCCTTTGGACCGGAGACGGGAATGGAGAGATTCGCTTCACCGGACGCGCCGTTGACGTTCGTGTTTCCCGAGAGAAGAAATCCCTCTGTAATAGGCGAACCAAGCGCCTCGATGACAGCAGGGTGCGCCTTGGCCCGGGTCAGCGCATCTTTGTAAACATCCGTCGATTTCACTGCGCTGAATACGATCAGGACGACTGCGGCCACAAAAGCGACGAATAACACGGCTATGCTGAAGCACCCAACCGGGACGAACCATTTCCAATTCCGCTTCCACCAGTTTGGTCTTGGCGTCGGAGAAACTGCTGACGGTGTCTGCTCCACGGGGTCTTTGTACGTCGGAGGCGAAGTCCTTGGCAACCACTCTCTTCTCTGCGATCTGCGCTTGACGGGTCACGCTGCCGCAAGGCAGGATGCCGGCCATGAAACTACAACACTCTCTCCGAATTGTTTTCGCAGGCGCTTTGATAGTGCTGATGGGCGCGTGCGCAATCGCTCCCACATCCGGCCCGGCTGCTCTCGTCGGCACATGGACCAACACGCTCGGCACGGTGTGGACAGTTAACCCCGACGGAACATTTCAGGTCGATCTGGACAAGAACGGCAAACCCGACGTATGGGGCCACTACACGGTATCCGGCGATACACTTATGATAAGCGAGGTGCGGGGGAAGACCCCGAAAGCCTGCAAGCAACCGGCCACCTACAAGTTCAACCGAATGGGTGACCAATTGCATTTCACGCTTGTGAGTGACAAGTGCAAACTACGCATCCAAAACGTGACGCAGCCTTGGACGAAAAAATAGATGCTGGCGATTGAGGTCAATCGCCCTTATCCAATCAGCCGCAGATAGATATCTTCGAGCCGTCGCGCCTGCGCGTGGAGATCGAAATCTTTTCGAACGACCTCAACGCCGTTGCGCGCGTTCTTCGAAAGGGAAGTTGGATCTTGCACCGCAGTTAACAATGCGCACGCCAGCTCTTCGTGATTGCGCTCAGGCACGAGGACACCGCTAGCACCGTTCTCGATTGCTTCGGGAATGCCGCCGTGCTCGGTTGCAAATACCGGTAGACCGGTGGCCATTGCTTCGAGCATCGAATTTGGAACGCCTTCCTGATTTCCGTCACGACCCATCTGGCTCGGGTGAAGAAAAATGTGTGACCGATAATAGATCTCGCGCAATTGCTCTTGCGAAACAAAGCCTGTGAATGAAACGTGCCCTTGGATGTTTAGTTCGCGCGCCAGTTTCTGAAGTTCGCCGAGCAACGGCCCTTCTCCGGCAATCGTCAGGGTCGCATTCGGATATTGCCTCAGAAAAACTGCGAAAGCGCGAAGGGTAACCGGCAGACCTTTCTTCTCGATCAAGCGGCCAGCTTGCACAAGCCGCCATTCGGCGTTTTTTGGGAAGCTTCGTTCGCGGAAAGGAAATTCCTCCAGTGGAATTCCGGTGCGTTGAACTTCAATCTTCTTTGGGTCACAACCAAGATCGGCAATTGCGCGCCGCAGCGATTCTGAGCGAACCAAAACCAGCTTCACTGCAGCGAGCATCTCCCGCGTGGCTTCTCGATAGGCCGGCTTGTTCATGTCGACCGTGACGTCGGCGCCGTGAAAGGAAACGATTGATGCATTTTTCCACGCGCGAATTAGCGGCAGCAGATGGACTGCGATTTGACCGAAGTAAATGTGCAAAAGGCGAGCGTCGATTTCATTTAGGACGGGCAGCAACGCGCTCAACTCTGCGTCCGAAATTTGCCACGGAATGTCGCGCAGTTGCCTGAACCAGAAGCGCCGCAGGAAATGCGCTGCCGGCTTTGGGACAATTTCGACCGCCTCAAATGGGAAGCGCCCGGTTTGCTCCCGTTTCTGCGCAATCACGACCGGAGCGCATCGCCTCAGCGCAGTGATCTGCCGGTAGATGTGGAACATCTCCGGTTTCAGAAACGTCGCGCAATAACAAGCGATGACCGGGCGTGACTCGGGAGAAGTACTCAATGCCGAAGGTTAGACGGTCAGCGTTCAACGTCCAACTCCGAAAGCTTTCGCGAGCTTAAGTCGAAAACTGTGCGCGCACCACCGCTGGCACGCGCGTCGGCTGGCCGGTATGCGCATTGATTGGGCACCACAGGGTACGAGCCTTTGATAAGAGCTGGCCGTCGCTATTGCGCCGGATTTCGGTGAACCGTTCGAACGTAAGCCGAGCGGCTTTGCCGACCCACGTGCGCAAGATGATTTTGTCCTCTAGCGCGGCGGGATTTTTGTAGTCGATCTCGTGCCGCAGAACGACCCAGCCGATAGTCTTCTGTGCGTCCGGAGTAGCGACCGCTCGCCAATGCGCAGTGGCAACATCCTGGATCCACCGCAGGTAAACCGTGTTGTTCACGTGCTTTTGCTCGTCGATATCACTGGGCAAAACTGCAACGGTCATTTCGAAATGCGCGGACATCGGGAGCGAGAAGTGAGAGGTTACTAATCGGTCGGAACGCTGAGAGCTAAGAGTTCATGAAAAAGTAGCACAGCGGCGAAAATACCCTACAAACTTGAGCAGCTATTGGGGTACTATCGCCTCTCAATGAACGAGCAAGATGAAGAGATCGCGTCAACATTGCCGGAGGACTTGGATGCGCTGCCGCGGCTCGGCGGATTTCGTCTGCGCGGCATAGAGATGACGCGGCTGGAAACTTTCATCGACGCAGCCTTCGCATTTGCAATCACGATGCTGGTAATCGCCGCGCAGCAAATCCCGGACGATATCAAAACGCTCCTGGGCGCTTTCAAAAACGTCCCGGTCTTTATTGCGAGCATCATCGTTCTCGGAATTTTTTGGCGAGGGCATTGGTTATGGAGCCGGCGGTATGGCCTTGAAGACGGCGTTTCGATCTTCATTAGCTGGGCGATGATTGTCACAATCTTGATCTATATGTACCCGCTGAAAGCGATTTTTAGCTCCATGTGGTTTTTGCTCAGCGGCGGTCGAGTAGGCCACCCCCTGGGGGCTCATTCCGATTCGCAAGCGCGAGCCCTTTTTGCGATCTTTGCGCTCGGGTTTACTGCCATCGCACTGGAGGTGGTGCTGTTGAATCTGCGTGCCTGGCAATTGCGAGAGCCGTTAAGGTTGAATGCAAAGGAAGGGTTGATCACATTCTATGAGGTAACGGGATGGTGCATTCCGGTCGGCGTTGGAATCATTTCGCTTGTCCTGGCTCTGACACTGCCGACAGAGCAGATCGCTTGGAGCGGCTGGGTTTATTTCTCGATGGCCATTCTTGTACCCCTGCATTCTACCTATCGTAGACGGAGAATCGAGCAGATGGAGAACGTTAGAAGTCTGTCAGCTAATGTGAAAGCGTCGCATTAATTCCTGGCGTGCTTCCATCGCGAGCTCTGGTTGCATTCGACTGAGCACCTTTTCCCGGCGCTCCGGATCCATAGCTGCCAGTTCGCGCACCAGTTTGTCGCGTGTTTTCCATTTCGCATACTTGCTCCAGCCGATGCCAACTGCGAGAAGCGCGGAGATGGTCCAAACGGTAATGTCCGTCGCGGTCACGAGCAGAATAAAGGAGCGAAAACTGTTAGAGACAACCGACGAAAACCAGTCTTCCTTTTTCGGAACAGAGTTCAAGCCACGATGTTAGAGAACAACACTGGTTGACGCTGCCAATGTGGGGAGGAGATTTTTCTGATGCACGTGGACCGAGCAATTTTCGCCGTTGTGTGCATTCTTGTGCTCGCGAGTAGGGTACCCTTAGCGCGGCCTCAGGATGCGACTTCGGCAAATCTTCCGGAGCGCTTTGAAACTGGCGAGGCGACGCCGACCCCCAAGTCGAAAAAGAAAAAGGCCGAACCCATTCCGGAAATTGTCGGCCGAACATCAACTCAGAAGCCAGCACCTGTCACTGAGCAGACGCCCGCTGCAGAAGAACCGGCGACACCGGTCACGCCAGTAAAAAAGAAAGCTCGTGTAAAAAGGCGGACAGCTGCCGCTGCGCAACCTGAGGTGGCCAGCTTCTCGACTCCTACTTCCTTGTCGTTATCGTCCGCCCAAGCCCTGGCGGTGAGCGCTCCTTTGCCGGAGTATCCCTACGAAGCGAAGCACGCCAATGTTACTGGAAGCGGTGTTTGCGTTATGATTGTCGATAATGCCACCGGGAAGGTTACCAATGCGATGATGGCGCAAAGCACGGGTAACGCGATCCTCGATAAAGTTACCACCGAGACGTTTCGAAGGTGGCGGTTTAAACCGGGAAGTGTGTCGCAGGTCCGAGTGCCGATCACTTATGAATGAAATCGTGTTCGTTCGTTCCAGGATGAGAACAGCCAGTTTCCCGGCAATCAGCGCTCGGACTTGCTGGGATGGCCGCATCATGTGATCACGAACGATGTATGCAGTTGAGCTGGATCGATCGAAACGTCTCCTGGTGATCAGCGCTGTGCAACGGGTCACGGCCGAGCAAGCGAAGCTGGCTACCCGGCGCGTCCGTGAGCTCTTGCAGGATGTTCCGCCCGGGTTCCGCGCTCTGGCTGATTACCGGTGGTTGGAGTCAATGGATTCGGCAGCGGCGCGTCACATTGCCGAAATCATGGATGCACTTGCCGAAAAGGGTGTCGCCTCCGTGACGCGAGTGATGCCCGATCCGCACAAGGATATTGGTCTCAATATCCTATCGCAATTCCATTACGGACCGGAAATCAAAATTGCGACGTTCGAGACGCTGGCTGATGCGCTGCAAAGTTTCTCGGAAGCGCGCTGATTCCTGCGATCTATCGGCGCGCGGCTGCGGCTCGGTTTCCTTCTTTGACTGCGTCGGCTTCGGTCATGTACTTGCCTTTTTTTGTCGTGCCGTAAAAATGCGAACCTTCCCTGTGGTAAACATGTGTTTCTGTGTTGACCCACACGAGACCGTGGCCCCCGCCTGGTGCTGGCGGGTTAACCGCTTCCTCTGCGGTCGCGCCTCTCGCGGGCGCTGGGCTTCTAGTCGCTGGACTGGCAGCCGCTGAACTTTTCGGTTTAAACAAATCGCCGAGCTTTGGCTTAGCAGGTGATGGTGAAGCGGTTGGGCTAGCGGCTGTTTTTGTGCGAGCGTGCTTCACCTTGGGCGAAGCTGTGGCGTGGGCGACTGAGCTTGCGCAATACAAGCGCCGGCAAATCCGATTACAAAGATGAGAGTAAAAAATTTTGTTTTCATAATCGGCGAGCGTAAACAAGCCGCGGGATTGCAGTCAATGCATTTCGGACGACTGAATCGGCCTGCGTACGGCGGGCAATGTCTTGCCTGGATTGGCGTGCTCCATCAACATGCGGTTGGAGCGAGTCCCGCTTGAGCGTCGCTTTTGCCTGCGCTAACGTCTGGCGGGATGTTTGAGACACTCTTGGGATGCCTGAAATGGGCCGCCGTCGGTTTCGTCGTGGCTTTTACTCTAATGAAACTGTTCGAGGCCAGTCACATTCATGACGACATTCCGAAGCCCGCTTTCAAAATACGGCAGACGAAGCGCGCGACGTTCGTGTTATCGACATTCGCAGCGATGCTTTCGGCTTTGGTCTGGTTGCTGGTGCAGAAGCTGGACTGATGAGCGCGCTGGCTCTCTGCCGCGACGTTCAGCCCATGTAGATCCCACCGTTAACATTCAAAACGTGGCCAGTGATATATGAAGCCATCGGAGAGGCGAGGAAGAGCGCTGCGTTTACAATCTCACTCACATCACCAAGGCGGCCGAGCGGAATTTGTTTGATGAAGCTTTGCATGGCTTCCTCGGGCACATCCTTACTCATCCCGACGTCAATGAAACCTGGAGCAATCGCATTCACCGTGATGTTTTGCCGCGCGAACTCGCGGGCAGAAACCTTGGTAAGCGCGATGATGCCCGCTTTGCTCGAAGAATAATTCGCTTGGCCGAACAATCCCATTTGGCCGCTGACGGATGACATGTTGATGATCCGGCCGCCGCTGCGCAGGATCGCGGCAGCTTTTTGTGTGACGATAAATGTGCCGGTGAGGTTGACTCGAATGACGCTCTCGAATTCGTCGATCGACATTTTCTTAATAGTCCGGTCGCCGATGATCCCGGAATTGTTGATGAGAATATCGAGTCCGCCATGTCGATCTTGTATTTGTTTCATCATCGTCTCGACTTGCTGCGGCTGCGTCACGTCGCACTCAATCACCAGCGGCTCAATCAACTCGTTCGCCAGGTTCATCGCATCGGTTTTGTTCTGTCCCTGCGCGTCCGCAACGTAATTCACCACGCATTGCGCGTCGTGTGCGCCGAAAGCCTTGATCATCTCCGCGCCGATACCGCGCGAGCTGCCACTGACCAGCACAACCTTGCCAGTGAAATCGAGAGGGTTAGCCATTTAACGATTTAATGATTTAGCGATTTAGCCATTGCAATGGTTAAATCAATAACTCACTAAATCGTTAAATTTCTCCCGATGCCTTCGCCGATTCGAATCCTGACCGCTGTCCCGATTTGCGACGGGCACGATAGCGCGATCAATACAATCAACCTTGAATTCATCCGCCAAGGGATTGAAGTGATTTATCTCGGTTATCACCGCTCGGTCGGTGATATTGTGCGCGCGGCAATTCAGGAAGATGTCCGCGCCATCGGCATCTCAAGCTACAACGGTGGTCACATCGAGTTTTTCGCGGAAGTCGTCGATCTTCTGCGCAAGAAGGGTGCGGACGACATCAAGGTTTTTGGGGGCGGCGGGGGCACTATCACGCACGAGGACGCCGCGATTATGAAGCGCAAAGGCGTGGACGAAGTTTTTTTCGCCGGCACGTCGCTCGAAGAAATGGTGAAATTTGTCCATCAGCGTTATGGCAAACCGCGAACGAAGCGGCGGCGTGCCAAATCGTCCGATCAGCAACTGGCGCACAACCTGACCGAAATTGAACAAGCGTTCGCGAGTGGCAGAAAACGCCGAACGTCCAACGCTCAACGCCGGACGTCGAAGTCAGAGCCCCGCGTAGTCGGCTTCACCGGACCCGGCGGAGCGGGCAAGACGACGTTAATCGATGAGCTGGTGCTGCGTTTTCTGAATCGCAATCCGAAGGGAAGGATCGCAATTCTGTCGCATGATCCGAGCGTAGTCGGCCAAGGAGCATTGCTGGGGGATCGGGCCACCATGATTAACTCGCAGGACGATCGCGTGTTCATGCGCAGCATGGCTACGCGTGGACAAGCCGGCGGACTTTCGCCGGCAACGCACGATTGCCTCGCACTGCTCGCTGGGTCGAATTTCGACTACGTCATTATTGAAACGGTGGGAACCGGCCAGGAGGCAATGCCATTTCAGGAAAATGGAACTGTTGATGTGACGGTGCTAGTGATGAATCCGGATTACGGCAGCCGGCTTCAGTTGCAAAAGATCGCGATGCTTGATCTGGCTGACATCGTGGTGGTGAACAAGAGCGATCTTCAACGTGCTCGCACCGCGCACACAGAAATTGAGCAACGTCTCGAACAAAACCGGCGATCACAGCAACTCATCGACACCGTGGCAAAACGCCATCGCGACCCTGGCGTTGATCGATTGTTTGACTTAATTTCGAAGGAATCTGTAGCGTCGGTCTCTGACCGCCGATCAAAAGAAAAAAGACTCTCGCAGAGCGCCGCTACAGCGAAGCGGAGGAAAAAATGAGCAAGCTCGGACAAGTCGTCGAATCGGTCGAAAAGTATAACAACTTCGTTCTCGATCGGGTAAAACGTGCGCGCACGGACGAAAAATTCGGTCGTGAACTGCTGGGACGCTGGAACGACGTCAAAGCGAAAATTCCAGTCACCCGCACGCCGACTGGATTGCCATTGCCACGGCTTGCATTGCCGGAAATCGATGAGCCAGGAGAGATTGCGCGTTATCTCTTCGGCGAAGGATTGCCGGGTGAGTTTCCGTATCTCAACGCGGCCTATCGCGAGATGTACCTTGAGCCGGTTCGGGAGATTGAAAGTTTTGAGAAGAAGCCCGGTAAGATCGACAGGAAAATTCCGCAAGCAGAAGAGCCTACGCGTTTGTTTTCCGGTTTGATGCTGGCCGAGGACACGAATGAGCGTTTTCATTATCTCACGGGACATCAGCGCACTCACAGACTCAGCACCGCGTTCGATGGGCCGACGCTTTACGGCATTGATAGCGATGCAGACGGCGTTTTTGGCAAGATCGGCGAGGGCGGCGTGGCGATCGACACGGTCGAAGACATGGTGCGGCTTTACGATGGATTCGATCTCGGTTCGCCGAATTTCTCCGCCTCGATGACGATTAGCGGCCCGGCGCCAATCATCATGGCCATGTACATCGCAGCCGCAAAACGCCGGTTCGGTCCGAAAGTTGCTCCGAAATTGCGCGGCACGATTCAGGCCGACATTTTCAAGGAAGTCCAGGCACAGAACGAAACGATTTTCCCGATTGAGCCGTCGCTGCGTTTTCTCACCGACATGGTCGAGTTCACCACGCGCGAAATGCCGCGCTGGTATCCGATTTCGATCAGCGGCTATCACATCGGCGAAGCGGGCTCTACGCCGGTGCAGCAAGCCGCTTATACGCTCTCGAACGGATTCGCTTACGCAGAGATGTTCGCCGCGCGCGGCATCTCGGTCGATCAATTCGGGCCGCGGCTTTCATTCTTTCTCGATTGCGGTCTCGACGCTGAATACATCGCACTCGCGCGCGTTTCGCGCCGCATTTGGGCGATCGGGATGCGCGACGTGTTCTGTGCCGGACCGAAGGCGCAACTTTTCAAATTGCATACGCAAACAAGCGGACGCTCGTTAATTGCCGCGGAGTTTAAAAACAATCTCACCCGCACGGCCGCGGAATTAGTGCTGGCTTACATGAACGCCACAAATTCATGTCATTCGAACAGCGCAGACGAGCCATTCACTACGCCGAGCGAGGAATGGATCCGTCTCGCCGCGCACGGGCAGGCGATCCTGCTGGAAGAATCCGGCATTTTCAAACACACCATGAACATGTTGAGCGGATCGCCCGGGATGAAAGCAGTCGAGCGCGCAGTAGAAACCGCCATTCTCGATGAATTCCGGGAGATCGAGCGACTCGGAGGAGTCTTGGCCGCGGTGGAAGAACGTTATCAGCGCAGCCAAATTCAAAATGCAGCGCATCGGTACGAACAGCAAATTTACGATGGCACTCGTCCAATCATCGGATTGAATCGCTACCGCGACGGTGACGATGAAATTCCGGACGTGAAACTTGCGCGCACGCCGCGCAGCAAACAGCAATTGCAGATCGATCGGCTTGCGAAATTCAAAAAGAAGAACGCGGAGAAAGCCAAACGCGCACTGGACAAACTCGCGGAAGTCGTCGAGCGCGGTGAAAACTTTTTCCCGACGTTGCTGGAAGCAGTGGAGGTTTGCTCGCTAGGCCAGATCACCGGGCGTTTGCAGGAAGTTGTCGGGCGTTTTCGCCCAATGGTGTAGGCGCATCGTAGCACAGCCATCTTGGCTGTGGGGCCGGCGGGCGTCTCGCCTGGCCGGATCGCTCAGGACACGTAATCGGGGGATGCCCGCCGTCCCGACAGGCAAGTTGCCTGTACTCCTGTTACTTCACGCGCTTGAGCTGCATATTCTGCCCGTGAAAAACGAGGCAGCGTGGATCGACTGCTCGCGTCGTTTTCATCGATACTATAACTCCGTCGCCGGCTCGGATAATCGTGCTAGTTCCGGAGTTCTTGAAACTATCTTCCCATTTGAACTCCAGAGTGTTCTTGCCGGCGATTGTTGCCTGACCTCCACCGTCCGGCGCTGCACCGTGCGCGTCGGTGTAAGCGGCATCGAAGGAAAGCTGGATGGCGGTTTCTGATTGCTCGATGCTCATTTCAAAGAGTGCCTGACCGCTGAGCAAGTTGTTGTCCGCGTACTCGCCCGCCCAATTCGGCGCCGCCGACTCGGTTTTGGATGCAGCAGAGCTGAGAATAATCGAGATGAAGAAAACAACACCGCTCCACCTCATGTGGGCAGAATACGGCGAACAAAGCGTCGATAGAGTTCAAACGGACATCTAACCGCAAATGCGATCATTGAAGAGGAGTTCAACAAAAGTGATAACCTTTGATTGCGAGTAATGGCCGGCAAAGCATACATCGGCACCAGCGGCTGGAATTACAAAACTTGGCGCGACGGTTTCTACGGCGATACGCCGCAAAAACAATGGCTCCGTTTCTGCGCGGAACGCTTCACCAGCATCGAGGTGAACGGCACCTTTTACAGACTGCAGGAGAAAAGCACGTTCAGGAAATGGCGCGACCAGACACCGGATGGATTTGCTTTTGCCATCAAAGGACACCGTTACGTCACGCATAACAAAAAGCTGCTGAACGTCGAAGAACCGGTGATCCGTTGTCGCGAATCGGCGTCGCCGCTTGGCAGGCGGCTGGCTGCTGTGGTCTGGCAGCTCCCAGCATTTTTGAAAAAAGATATTGGGCGGCTCGAGAAGTTTGCAAAAAATCTGCGGCACTGGGACAGCACGCGACACGCGATCGAGTTTCGTCACAAATCGTGGTTTGACGACGAAGTAGCCGAGTGCCTCCGGCGCCACGCGGTCGCTGTTTGCACGTCTGACGCGCCCGACTGGCCGATGTGGGAGGAAGTAACGACCGACCTCGTTTACGTCCGTCTGCACGGTCACACCCGCAAATACGCGTCCAGCTACAGTAAGCCCGCGCTCAGAAAATGGGCGTCGCGCATCCGGCGCTGGCTCAAAGAAAACCGGGCAGTGCACGTCTATTTCGATAACGATGCCGAAGGCGCCGCCCCGCGAAACGCGCTTACGCTTCTCGAAATGTTGCGCTGATCCGCTTCTATTTTTCCACTTCGAGCTCGTATTCCTTCCAGGTCTCGAAACCGCCTTCCAATTCCATGACTGGAAATCCTCTGCTGGCGAGTTCCAGCGCGGCATTCGCTGCCAGGTGGCATTGCTGAGTGTAGCAATAAAGGACGTTGATCTTGTCTTTCTTAAGCCCTTGCGCGTTGTCCCATTTGTCCTTCGGCAGATTCACCGCGCTCGGGATGTGGCCCTTGGCGAAATCCTCCGCCGCGCGCACATCTATGACGTTGATGTTTTCATCCTTCAACATCCGGTTCAGTTCCACCGGGCCGGTGGTGAAGGTCATTTTCTGTTCGAAGAATTCTCTCGCTTTTGCTGGATCTGGAAATCTCATTTTTTAAATCCTCCCTTTAAGTGTTTCGAAACATCCGGCGTGTGCGGTTTCATCTTTTGAATTGTTCTGACAATTCGGAGACGAGTTGTTCCCGATTGTCCGGGCGAACTTCGATGAGAGCGAGATCGCGGCGCTTCTTGATCGCGTCGGTGAACGGGAAGGGTCGCGCAGTGATCGTACCAAGAATGGGCGTGCCACTGTCGAGCGCTTCGTGCACCACATCGCGAAAACTCGCCGACCGGATTTCCATTGGCCCGATTTCGTCAATCACAACAAGTTTGCGTGCACGGACGGCTGCGCGGAGTGCTTCAACGCCGATAATCTCGAGCGCGGACAGATCGAGTCCATATTTTCCCACACGCTGCGGCGTTTTGAAATCCACATGCGCGAGCACCGCCTCTTTGCCATCGAGAGTCACCAGCTTGAACCCGACGCGCCCGCCGCGCTCGCGGATTTCCTCCGTGTAAAAACCGCCGGCTGGCACCGCCAGCTCGTTCACGACACGCTTGACCAGCGTCGTCTTCCCGCACCCCGGTCGACCGGTCAGCAAAACTTTTCCGATCACCTCACGACGTTCTCCTCTGACAATGCGTGCAAAACCAAGCGGTGCGTCCGCCGATCGTCGCTGATTTCAATTCGCGTCCGCACCGCGGGCATTTGCCGCCTTTACCGCGATGCGGCAGCAGCCATGATTTGGGCAGGAGATCCATATCAGTTTTGGCTTCGATCGCCTTTTTCAAAACGTCGCGCGCGGCGCGGAAAAGTTTTGCAATTGTTTTCTCTTTCAGAGCCGAAACTTGTGTCGCGGGGTGGATCCGTGCGCGGAAGAGAATTTCGTCGGCATAGATGTTTCCGATGCCTGCGATCAACTTCTGGTTGAGCAAAATCGTTTTCACCGCGCCACGATGTTTTCTGAAGATCTCTCTGAATTGTGGGAGACTGATGTCGAGCGCGTCCGAACCCAAAACGCGCTTTTTCAAGAATTCATCGACATCTTTCAGTAATCCGACCTCGCCAAATTTGCGCTGATCCTCGAATGCGAGGCAATGGGCATTGGCGAAAACAAAGAGCACTCGCGTATGGTTCGGCGCCTGCTCCTCATGCTTGAAATATCGAAGCGAGCCGGTCATGCCGAAATGCAGTCGCAACCAGAGGTCGCCATCGGTGCGCACAAACAGATGTTTGCCGTGGCGGCGACTCGATTCGAAGCAGCGTTCTTTTAATCGACGCGCTAGCTCACGTGCAGAAACGCCTTTCAACACGTACGCGCTCCGCACATCGACATCGCTGATCGGCTGGTGCAACGACGTAGCATCCAGATAACGCTTGAATGTTTCGACATCAGGCAGCTCTGGCATCGCGTTTACATGAGTTGCTCAATGTATTCCTTCAGCGCCACGGCATTGTTGTGTTCAGTGTCTCTCGCGCTGAAAAGCAATGTGATCGTTCGCTTTCTGGCTTCCCGTACCAGTTTCTCAACTTGCTCACGGTGGTCGTCGAGCTCTGCCGAATATTTCTTTTTGAACTCCTTCCATTTGTCCGGATCGTGCTTGAACCATTTTCGCAACGCGGTGCTGGGCGCGATTTCCCTCAGCCATTCATCAATGCGCGCCTCGCTTTTCTTCAGCCCTCGCGGCCAGAGTCGATCGACCAACACGCGATAGCCATCGGCTTTCGCAGGCTGATCGTAAACGCGTTTGACTCGAACGCCCACGTCTGGCTATCGCAGCATCACGTAGCTCCGGCTGTGTTGTCACGGCTGCGTCTATCTTGGCAATTCGCGCGGGATTGCCTGCGTCACATCCTCGCTGAAGCTTGGTCGGAACCATGTCCGCCAAATCACTCCGTGAGTTTTTGCAGCTGTTAAAAAAATCGCCATCCGGCGCCGTGTTTAATCCATGGTGGCAAGCGGATGGCGAAAACGATGTTGGCCGAAGCGCGCCCCGTATCCGGAGGGAACAGTTGCACGCTTATCTTCAACAGCGGCTCGGAAAGGCAAAAGTCGCGGTGATCGGCGAGGCGGTTGGTTATCGCGGCGGTCACTTTAGCGGAATCCCCATGACTTCTGAGCGGTTGCTGCTCGGACGAAGCAAGAAAGTCTGTCTGAAATCCAACGATTTCTTCTCCGACATTAACCCGCGACGCACCAGCAAACCTGAGAAACGTCCAGACGGGTTTTCCGAACCGACGGCAACGATTGTATGGGGCACGCTCTTGCGGCTTGGCCTAAAGCCAGAGCAATTCGTCCTATGGAATGCATTCCCGTGGCATTCGTTCGATTCACGCCGCGGCATGTTGAGCAATCGTATGCCTAACAAGTCCGAGCAAGTTGCCGGCCTTACGGTGCTCAAGGTTTTTCTCGAATTATTTCCGGGCGAACAAGTCGTCGCGTTGGGGAAAATCGCGGCCGCTCAGCTAGAAAAACTTAACGTAAACGCACAATGCATCCGTCATCCGGCCTCCGGCGGCGCCAAACTTTTTCGCCAGCAAATCGCCGGGATCGCGGCTGGATTGGATTTACCACGAGATTTTTGATCGGGCGAGTTCTGCCAATTGAGCATTCGCTGTTGGGCGTTGAGTGTTGAACGTTTCTTCGTCCTATGACTTGGGCGGTTCGCTCTTTTTGATCAATGCCGTCAAGAGATCGATCGGAAGGGGGAAAAAGGTCGTGGTGTTATGTTCGCTGGAAATTTCGCGCATCGTTTGCAGGAAACGCAGTTGCAGCGCAATCGGCTCCTTGCTCATCATCGCGGCGGCCTGCACCATTTTTTCCGCGGCTTGAAATTCGCCCTC
>WNGD01004874.1_pt1 | contig 18826 bp, 13 predicted proteins | sample 5400671 | NCBI WGS metagenome assembly WNGD01 (sample SAMN13153369, study PRJNA577476) | soil metagenome | isolation source: 40 cm soil or saprolite under grassland replicate 2 | place: USA:California | collected 2016-06-15
TCCTCGGCCTCGGGCTGCGGGCGGACCAGCAGGTCCAAGCGGACGTGTTCCTGCTGACCGACCGGGTCCCCAGCCTGCTGCCGGCGGCGACCAATGTCGACCCGTACGGGACCGCCACCGGGATGACCGTGATCCAGAGCCAGCCGGCATCCTCGCGGCTGCTCACCGACCTCGGCGGCGACCGGGGGATGAGCTGGATGCCACGGTCGGGCATGTGGCTGACCGCGCTGCGGATCAACACCACCGTCGCGCGGCTCCACCACGATCTGGCGGTCGACGTCAGCGGCAAGGGGCGGCCGTCGCCGGTGGCGGCGGGGCTGACCTGGAGCGGCACCCAGTTCGCGAGCGTCGCGGCGGCTCCGCCGCGGGTGCCAGCTGGCCACGCGGCCTGGTACTGGCTGGCCGGCGTCCTCGCGCTGGGGCTGTCCGGCGCGCTGCTCAGCGTCGGCGCGGCGCGGTCCCGCTCGCGGCGCTCGCGGCAGCGGGATGGTACGGGTGGCGACGGGCTGGGGGCGGGCGCGGCATGAGGCGGCGCCGCCGCTCCCCGCTCGCCCTCCTGCTGGCGCTCGGGGTGGCCCTGGCCGCCACGCTCAGCGTCGCGCTCGCGGCCTGGTCCTGGGCACAGGCTCAGGACCCGCCGCGGACGCGGACCGTGGTGATCACCATCCACTGGTCGCGCTTCCAGCCGTCGGAGGTGCGGATGACCCAGGGCGACACCGTCCGGTTCGTGATCCACAACACCGACCCGATCGACCACGAGTTCATCCTCGGCGACGAGCAGGTCCAGGACGCCCACGAGCACGGCACCCAGGCCAGCCACGACGGCAGCGTCCCCGGCCAGGTCTCGATCCCCGCCGGCCAGACCCGCACCACCACCTACACCTTCGAGCGGCCGCTGTCGCTCGCCTACGCCTGCCACCTGCCCGGCCACTACCGCTACGGGATGGTGGGGGTGGTCCGGGTCACCGCCTCCGGCTGACCGGCCTGGCCGTCCTCGCCCTGCTCCTCGCCGGGAAACCGCAGGGGGGTGAACCGGCGCGGGGTCACGGCCAGGGCCACGAGCCCAGCCAGCGCGACCACCGCGAGACCCCAGAAGACCCGGTGGGCCGCCAGGTAGAGGCCGTGGCGCAGGTAGGCGCCGGCGGCGGCGCCGAGGCGGCCCGTCTCGAGCGCGCGGCTGGCGGCGTCGACCGAATGGGGGAGCTGGCCGGCGAGACTGGCGGGGGCGTGGCCGAGCCAGCCGGTCAGGGTGGCGTTGGCGATACCGCCGAAGGTGGCCACGCCGAGGGCGCTGCCGGTCATGCGGGAGAACATGTAGGCGCCGGTGACCACCCCGCGGCGCTCCCAGCCGACCACCGACTGGACGCCGACGATGGTGGAGGCCGACAGGGTGCCGAGGCCGCAGCCCATCAGGTAGCTGGCGGCCACGGCGACGCCGAGCGGGGCAGCCTGCGGCAGGTGGGCGAACAGCATGCCGGCCACGACGCAGACCGAGACGCCCAGCAGGGCGGTGTCGCGGAAGCCGATCCGCAGATACAGGCGGCTCGCCGGCGCCGCGCAGGACGACCACCCCATGATGGTGGCGGTCACCGCGAACCCGGACAGGATCGGGCTGGCGCCGAGCACCGCCTGGGCGTAGGTCGGCAGGAACGAGCTGAGCCCCATCAGCAGGCAGCCGATGGTCGCCCCGCCGCCGAGGTTCATCCCGGCGAGCATCCGCCGGCCGAACACCCACAGCGGCAGGATCGGCTCGGCCGCACGCCGCTCCTGCCAGATGAACGCGGCCAGCAGCACCAGCGCCCCGCCGAACACCGCCACGCTCGCAGGCGACCACCACGGCCAGTCGACCCCGCCAGCCAGCAGCCCGAGGATCACCAGCCCGGCCCCGCCGACCAGCAGCGCCGCGCCGGCCACGTCGATCTGGTGCGGGCGGCGGGTGACGCCCTCCCGCAGCCTGGTCGCCACCAGCAGCAGCGCCACCGCCCCGACCGGCAGGTTCAGGTAGAAGATCCAGCGCCACGAGGCGTACTGCACCAGCACCCCGCCGAGCGCCGGCCCGGAGATCCCGGCGATGCCCCACACGCTCGCCAGCCACGCCTGGACCCGGCCGCGCTCCTCGACCCGGTAGAGGTCCCCGGCGATGGTGTTGGAGATCGGCTGGATCGCCCCGGCGCCGACGCCCTGCAGCGCCCGGAAGACGATCAGCGCGACCATGTTCCACGCCAGCCCGCACAGCGCCGACCCGGCCAGGAACAGCGCCGTGCCGGTCAGCAGCACCGGCCGGCGGCCGTAGAGGTCGGCGAGCTTGCCGTAGACCGGGATGGCGACCGCCTGGGTCAGCAGGAAGACGCTGAACACCCACGGAAACAGCGAAAGCCACCGAGATCCCGGACGATCGACGGGATCGCCGTCGACACGATAGTCGAGTCGATGGCGATCAGCGCGACGCTGAAGAGCAGCCCGACCAGGACCTGCGCGCGTCCAGCTGGGGCCTGGGCGTGGGTATCCATGTCCATTTGAGCCTACGCGCGGCACGCCAGACGTCCACCATTGGCGTGGCGGGGCGGCTACCCGCGGATCTCCCGGTCGGCGTAGCCGAGGAAGCTCACCAGCAGGGCGGCCGCCGCGGCGGCGGCGAGCACCTCGACGGCGCGGGACGACGGGATCGCGGCGGCGACACCCGGCGCCGGGGCGGTGCCGGGGACGCTGGACAGACGGAGCGTGGCGGTGGCGACCGTCCAGCCGTTGAGCCGGTCCGACTGGGGTGCCACCACCAGCTCGCCGAAGGCGCTGTAGGTGAGGACCGCCATCACGCCGGCGAGAGCGCCGCGGAAGCAGAGCGCGCCGGCCGCGCCGAGCAGCCCGTAAACGGCGGTGGCGATGAGCGCGGCCAGGAGCGCGGCCCGCTCGGGCGGGGCGGCCAGCGGCAGGCCGGGCCCGGGTGCCAGGCCCAGCAGGCGCTGTTCCAGGGAGCCGCCGGCGACAGCGAGCAGGCTCTGCAGCGCCCACCAGCCCAGCGCCAGGCCGAGCGTGACGGTGAACTGCAGCGCCACGAAGCGGGAGCGGCGCGGATCGCGAGCCAGCAGCATCCGCTCGGTGGACCAGCCGAAGTCGGCGCCGACCACCGCCGCCGCCAGCACCGCGAACAGCAGCCCACCAGGGACGGCGGTGGCGCGCAGCCCGGCCAGGATCAGGTCCCCGCGGGCGCCGAGCGGGTCGCGGCCGGCCCAGGCGAGCAGGCCGACCCCGGCCAGGACGACAAGCTGCAGCGCCAGCGGGACCAGCACCGCCGCGCGGCCCAGCAGCTCGCGGCGCCGCAGCCGCAGCGTGCCCGCGAACGGGTGCCGCATGCGCGGCCCCAGGTCCCAGTCCCATGCCGGGCGGGGCCCGGACGCTGGTCGGCCCTGGCGGCGTCGGTGGCCCTGCCCGTGGGCCGGCCCGCCGTCCTGGTGGAAGGGCGGGCGCTGGCCGAGAGGCCATCTCAGCGGCCCCCGGCGCCGGTCAGCTCGGCGTAGGCAAGCTCGAGGGTGGGCGCGCGGCGAAGTTCCAGCGGGAAGATCCCGGCGCGGGCCAGCACCCGGGCGATGTCGCTGCCGTCGGGCTGGCCGGGGCCGGGCGGGCCGGGCTCGATCAGGATCTTGCCGTCGTCGTGCCAGCAGACCAGCCGCGCGCGGCGCAGCGCCGCCAGCGCCGCGCCCGGGTCGGCGACGGTCAGCTCGAAGCGGCCCGCCGCCGAGCCGAGCTGGTCGGGCGGCCCCTCGGAGACCAGGCGGCCGTCGCTGAGCAGCCCGACGCGGGAGCACAGCCGCTCCGCCTCGTCGAGCTGGTGGCTGGCCAGCAGCACCGTGCTGCCGTCGTGGACGTGCGCGGCAAGCAGGTCGTTGACGCGGCGGCGCAGGCGCGGGTCGAGGCCGGCGGTCGGCTCGTCGAGCACCAGCAGCTCACCAGCAGCTCCGGCGGGCCGAGCAGCGCGCCGGCCAGGGCCAGCAGCTGCCGCATCCCCGTCGAGTAGGTCGCCACCGGCCGCTCCAGCATGCGGCCGAGGTTGAGCAGCTCAACCACCTGCTCGGCGTCGCCCACCCGGACCCGCGCCCAGCGGGCCAGGATGCCGAGGTACTCGCGGCCGCTCAGCCTGGTCGAGGGCGCCAGCCCGTCGACCAGGGCGCCGACCCGCCGCAGCCGCCCGGAGGCCGCCGACAGAGGGCTCTGGCCGAGCAGCCAGACCCCGCCGTGATCCACCCGCAGCAGCCCGAGCACGACCCGGAGGGTGGTGGTCTTGCCGGCGCCGTTCGGGCCGATCAGGCCGTATAACTCGCCCTCTTCGACCAGCAGCGTCAGGCCGCCGAGCACCGAATTCCGCCCGAGGCGTCGATAGACGTCGTACAGCTCCACGGCGGCTGCCAAATTGGCCTCCTTCGGCAGCTTCTGCCCCCATTCAACCATCATGCGGCCTGGATGGTCGCACGCGGCCGAGCGGCCACGCGCAGCGGCTGCGCCGAGCGCGTTGAGCGCGTTGAGCGCGTCGAAATTCCCATCTAGCCACGAAGGCGGGGAAAGAGGTAGAAGAAGGCATGACCTCCGCAGCGCCGCCTCCTGCCGGCACCGCACCGGCCCGCCCGCCCAAGCCGGCGGCGCGGGTGCTGGCCGCGGTCGCCGACGCCGTCCTCGGCGCCGACCACGACCCAGCGGTTCCGGCGAGAATCGCCGAGCTGCTCGGGCGCCTGCCCTCCAAGAGCGACCGCGACCAGCTCCAGCTGGTGCTGCGGCTGCTCGGCTCGCGGGCTGGCGCGCTGCTGCTCACCGGCCACCCGACGCCACTGCCGGATCGCCCCACCCGCCAGGTCGAGGCGCAGCTGCGGCGCTGGCTGGCCAGCCGGTTGGCGTTGCGGCGCCGGCTCGCCTCGGTGTTCACCAGCGCGGCGCTGAACGCGCACTATTCGGTGCCCGGGCCCGCCTGGGAGCGGATGGGCTACCCCGGCCCGCTCGGCCCGGCCCCCGACGTGCCCCGGCGGCTGGCGCCGCTGGAGCCCGACCGGGACGAGGCGCTCACCTGCGACGTGGTGGTGATCGGCTCCGGCGCCGGCGGGGGAGTGGTCGCCGCCGAACTGGCCCGCGCCGGAGTGGACGTGGTGGTGCTGGAGAAGGGCGGCTACGCCGCTGAGGCCGATTTCCACCACCGCGAGTGGGAGTCCGCCCGCGACCTGTACCTCTACGGGCTCACCCTGGCCACCACCGACCTCGGCTGCCGGATCATCGCCGGCTCCACGCTCGGGGGCGGCCCGGTGGTCAACTACACCACCTCCTTCAAGACCCCCGGCTCGGTGCTGGCCGAGTGGGCGCGGGTGTCCGGCAGCGACCTCTTCACCTCCGGGGAGCTGGCCGCGTCGCTGGACGTGGTCGCCCGGCGCATGGGCGTCACCACCGAGCAGAGCCGCCCGGGGACCCGCGACGCGCTGATGGAGGAGGGCCTGCGCAAGCTCGGCTGGCACGTGGAGGCGCTCCCGCGGGGGGTGCGGGGCTGCGCCCAGGACGACGGCTGCGGCTGGTGCGGGTTCGGCTGCCGCCTCGGCGCCAAGCAGGGCCCCACCTGGCTGGAGGACGCCGCCGGACGCGGCGCCCGGCTGGTGGTCCACGCCGACGCTCGCCGGGTGCTGGTCGACGACGGCCGCGCCACCGGGGTCGAGGCGGTGGTCGCGGGTGGCCACCGGCTGGTGGTCCGCGCCAAGGCCGTGGTTGCCGCCGGTGGTGCGATCGAGACGCCCGCGCTGCTGGACCGGCACCCTGCAGGCGCGCTACTCGGCGGAGCTGCGCGGCTCCCTCGGCGACTACACGCCACTGTTCGAGACCGTCCCGGTCCATCCCGGCAACGGCGCCGCCACGCTGCCGTGGATCTCGGCCGCCCACCATCGCGCGCTGATGGACCGCTACGGGCAGCTGTCGCTGTGCGGGGTGCTGTGCCGCGACACCGCCGCCGGGCGGGTCACCGTCGGCAGGGACGGCAGCCCCCGGGTCGCCTACCAGATCACCGCCGACGACGAGCAGCGCATCGCCACCGCGGTCGGCGCCGCCGGGCAGGTCCTCGCCGCCGCCGGCGCCACCGAGATCATGTCGCTGCACCCGAAACAGCTCCACTTCCGGCCCGACGGTCCCGAAGGCGGCGCCGCCTGGAAGGCGTGGGCGGAGGCCACCCGCGATGCTGGATACCGCGGCGGGCGGGTGACCTTCCTCAGCTACCACCAGATGGGCTCCTGCCGGCTCGGCACCGACCCGGCCAGCTCGGCGGTCAACCCCGACCACGAGACCCACGAGGTCAAGCGCCTCTACGTGGCCGACTCGTCGGTGTTCCCGACCGCCTCCGGGGTGAACCCGATGCTGTCCATCATGGGCCTCGCCCACCGCGCCGCCGGCCGGATCGCCGCCCGCCTTGGCTAGGCGATTGGCGAGCGGCCTCGTCTGCTACCCTCCGACGCGATGAACCCGCGACTCAAGGCCATCTGCGACCTCGACGTGGCCGTCACCAGGGAATACGTCGGTCTCCACGACGACTACGACGGCTACGTCCCCGACCTTTCACCCGACGGCGTGCGCGCCCGCGTTGCCCGTCTCGGCCTCCCCGGCAACGACGGCGACCTGCTCACCGAGCCGGACCCCCACGACGAGACGCGAGTGCGCACCGTCGAGGCGGCCCTCCGGTATGAGCTGGGGGAGCTGCAGTCCCACCGCCGCAACCCGCTGTGGCACATCGCCGAGCTGGACCTGTCCAGCTACGACCGCGACTACGCCCCCGCTGGGCAGCGCGCCGAGGCCCGCCACCGCCACCTGGCAACCTGGCCCGACGCGATCGACGCCGCCATCGCCTCGCTCGACCGGATCCCCGCCCCAGTCGCCGTGGCGCTGCTGCCCGCCGCCCGCGGGCTCGCCGCCGGCCTCGACGGCGACCGGGCGACCCTGGACGCCGCCCTCGCCGCCCACCAGCGCTTCGTCGTGCACCTGGAAGCCGCCGCCGAGCACGGCGACCCCGACCCCGCGCTCGGCCGGGGCGTCCTGGAGCGGCTCCTGTCGGCCAGGGAGGCGACGGCGGTCGACCTCGGCCGCCTGGAAGAGCGTGCCGACGCCGAACGCGACCGGCTCCGCGCCCTCCTCACCGACGCCTGCGGCCGCCTCCAGGCCGGCACCAAGCCCGCCGAGATCGTCGCCGAGCTGCTCCGCGACCACCCCGACGCCGGCGGCGTGCTCGACGAGGCCCAGGCCGCCACCGACGAGGTCATCGCCTTCACGATTGAGCGAGGGCTGGTTCCGGGTCTCGACGGCGCGTGCCTGGTCGCGCCAGCGCCGCCGTCGCGGCGCTGGGCGCTGGCGATGATGTCGTGGGCCGCGCCCTATGAGGCCGACGCGCCCTCCCGCTATTACATCTCCCCGCCGGACCCGTCCTGGCCGGCCGAGGAGCAGGGGCAGTGGCTGGCGGTGTTCAGCCGCACGAGCTTGCCCGCGATCACCGCCCACGAAGTCGCTCCTGGACATTTCGCCCACGGCCGCTGCATCCGCAAGGTCAGCAGCGACGTGCGCCGCACCCTCCACTCCGACGCCTTCGTCGAAGGCTGGGCCCACTACGCCGAGGAGCTGTGCCTGGAGGAGGGCCTGCGCGCCACCGACCCCCGCTTCGCCGCCGGCGTCGCCTTGGAGGCGCTGCAGCGCGTCACCCGCCTGGCCGTCTCGATCGGCCTCCACAGCGGCACCATGCCGCTGGACGAAGCCATCGCCCGCTTCGAAGCCGACGCGTTCGTCTACGGCCCGGCCGCCCGTGCCGAGGCGACCCGCGCCACCTTCGACCCCACCTACGGCCGCTACACCTGGGGCAAACTCGAGATCCTCCGCCTTCGCGAACAGGCCAAGGCCACCTGGGGCAGCGGCTACTCCGTGCAGCGCTTCAACGCCGCCCTGCTGGCGCTCGGCTCACCCCCGCTCGGCCTGATGGAGCACGCCCTCAGCTGACCGTGCCAGCGGCGCGGGCGCGGGCACGGGCGGCGCACCGCCGCGACGGTCAGCCGAGCGAGGACGCACTCACCTTGTTGTTGACAGCGAGCTGCGTCAGCGAGATATAGCTCGACGACTGGTCGTACACGTAGTTGGTGACGCTCGGTGCCGTGATCGTGATGTTGTCGCCCCACAGGTACGGCACCCAGGGCACCACCTGCTCCATCAATTTCTTGTCAAAGTTGACCCAGCAGCTGGTCCGGGTCGGCTCGCTGGCGGGGATCTGCTCACACGCGTTGATGTCGCTGTCGACATTGGGGATGGTGGCGCCGCTGGGGAAGGCGATCCCGAGCTTGGCGGCCATGCCCGAGGTGAGGCCGACCATCGAGTAGTTCACGTTGCCCTCGGGGATGATCGACCCAGAGCCGAACAGCGGATTCGCGAAGGTGAAGGGGTCGGCGTAGTCCTTGATCCACTGGGGGTGCAGCGCCAGCGGGATGTCATCCTTGACCGACTGGATCGTGCGGTAGGCGGCACTGGTGGAGTACTCGCGGGCAGTCACCTGGATGCCGATCTTGGCGAGGTCCTGGGTGATGATCGGCTCCATGCCGATGAACGGCGCCACATTGCGGCTCACCATCACCAGGTTGCGGCACACCGGCGAATCGCAGACACCGTCCTTGTTGGCGTCATAGCGCGACTGGCGCATCTCCGCCTGGGCCTTGGCGAGGTCGCCGTGGAAACCGCTGGTCGCATAGGGGTCATAGGACTGGCCGAGCTGGCCGGACAGCATCGTCGGCGGGATCACGTGGGTGGCGATCTGGCCGAATACCGGCCCGCCCCAGTCCTGCAGGATGGCGGCCTTGTCGATCACGTCGTTGACCGCCTTGCGCACGTGGAGGTCGTCAAACGGCGGGTGATCCAGGTTCAGGGTGATGTACCAGGTGTCGTCGCCGGGGTCGGCGTGGACATACCGGCGCTTGGCCGAGTCGCTCTCATAGGCCCGCAGGGTGGTCTTGGGCGGCTGGTTGACCAGTGACCCGTCCAGCTCGCCGCGGTCGACCCGGCTGAAGATGTCGGCGACGTTGGTGTCAACCAGGATCTGGATCCCGTCGACCCAGTTCGACCGCAGCGTGTCGGTCGACTGGTCGTAGTCGGGGTTGCGGACCAGGACCAGCTTCGCGGTCGAGTCGAAGCCGGAGATCGGCTTGAGGGTCTTGCAGGACGACACGTCGATCTTGTCGGAACCCTGGATCATGTACGGGCCAGAGGCGATCACGTCGCGGCCGTAGTCGCCGGCTTTGGTGAAGCAGCCCGCGACCTCCTTGGGGATCGGCGCGGTCGCCGGCATGGCCAGCCGGTAGAGGAAGTCACCGACCGGTTGGGTCAGATGGAAGACGATCGTCTGGTCGTTCGGGGTCTCGATCCCCGAGATCGGCGCCGGTTTGGCCGCGTTGCCATCCATCCCCTTGATGACTCCGTCGTAATAGAAGCCGTACTGGGCGACCAGCGACTTGGTGTTGATCCGCTCGAATGCGTACTCGATGTCCTTGGAGATGATCGGCCGGTTGAGCGGCGGCCCGAACTTGATGCCCGGCTTGAGGGTGAAGGTGTAGGTCAGCCGGTCGGCGGAGACGTCCGGCATCTTGGCGGCCAGATCCGGGTACAGGACGTTGCCGGCGGGCGCGGCGACATGCCTGGTCGCGACCAGGGTGCGCAGGATCGCGTTGTAGGAGTTGAAGGCGATCGCCACATACTCGCCGGTCGGGTCGAAGCCGCTGGTCAGGCCGAAGTCGTCGACCGCCGTCCGGTACACGCCGCCACGCCCTGGCGTCGCCGTCGCCGTGCCCTTGGCGGTGGTCTTCTTCCCGCCGCAGGCGGCGACCACCAACACGATCACCAGGCCGAATCCCACCATGCCCAACGCTCGGCGCCTGCCGCCCATCGTTCCCACCTCTCGCCGTCGCCACTGCTGTCGTGGCTGTCGCCCTCGCCGCTCCTGCCGCTGAAGCCGCAAATCCGCAGTAACCTCTCTATCACTAAGAACCACGCATGCATAGGCTTGCTTCAGCGCGACCTTCAGCGTGACCGGGCGGCTGTCGAGGTGAACTCCTGGTGACCTGCGGAGCTGATGCCTTTCCCTGAGAGTGGTGGCGCGTCACCATTGGTAGGCAAGCCGGGACGAGGATGAGGCATGTGATGAGTGAGCAGACCGCGGCGCTGGTACCCAGGACGGACACCACCACGACCGAGCACGCCGGCCCCGCGCTGACCGACCCGTCGCTGTACCTCAACCGGGAGATCTCCTGGCTGCGGTTCAACGACAGGGTGCTGGCGATCGCGGAGGATGCGGCCGCGCCGCTGCTGGAGCGGCTGCGCTTCCTGGCGATCTTCTCCACCAACCTCGACGAGTTCTTCATGGTGCGCGTCTCTGGCCTGCGGGAGCAGGTCGGGGCGGGGATGACCGCCCGCGGGTCGGACGGGTGGACGCCGAGTGAGACGCTGGAGGCGATCGCCAAGCACGTCGGCCCGGCGATCGAGGCGCAGGTGCGCTGCTTCCTTGACCAGGTGGTGCCGGCGCTGGCCGAGCAGGGGGTCCGTCTGCTCAACGTCGGCGACCTGGGCGACGCCGACCGGGAGTTCCTGCGGGAGTACTTCCAGGATCAGGTGTTCCCGGTGCTGACGCCGCTGGCGGTCGACCCGAGCCACCCCTTCCCCTACATCTCGAATCTGTCGCTGTCGCTGGCGGTGACCGTGCGGGACCACGACAGCCGCCGGCCGCTGTTCGCCCGGGTGAAGGTTCCCGACATCCTGCCCCGCTTCGTGGCGCTGGCCGACGGCACCAGCTTTGTCCCGCTGGAGCAGGTGGTCGCCGCCCACCTCGGCCAGCTGTTCCCGGGCATGCAGGTGGTGGAGGCGCACCCGTTCCGGGTCACCCGCGACGCCGACATCGAGGTCGCCGAGGACGAGGCCGACGACCTGCTCGCCGCGCTGGAGCAGGAGCTGCGCCAGCGGCGCTTCGGCGCGGTGGTGCGCTTGGAGGTCGCCGCCAGCACGCCGGAGCGGGTGGTGCGCCTGCTGCAGCGCGAGCTGGAGGTCGACGACCACGCCGTGGTGGTGATCGAGGGGCCGCTCAACCTCGGCGACCTGTTCGAGCTGGCCGCTGCGATCGACCGGCCGGAGCTGGCCGACGAGCCATGGCTCGGCACCACCCAGCCGCGCCTGCTCGGCACCGAGTCCGAGCCGGTCAGCGTGTTCGCCGCCATCCGCGAGGGCGACCTTCTGGTCCACCACCCCTACGACGCGTTCTCCACCTCGGTACAGCGCTTCATCGAGCAGGCCGCCGAGGATCCCGACGTGCTGGCCATCAAGCAGACGCTGTACCGGACCGACGGCGACTCGCCGATCGTCACCGCGCTGATCGCCGCCGCCGAGCGCGGCAAGCAGGTGGCGGTGCTGGTGGAGCTGAAGGCCCGCTTCGACGAGGTCTCCAACATCGGCTGGGCCCGCGCGCTGGAGGAGGCGGGCTGCCACGTCGCCTACGGCCTGGCCGGCCTGAAGACCCACGCCAAGACCGCGCTGGTGGTGCGCCGCGAGCAGGGCAGTATCCGCCGCTACCTGCACATCGGCACCGGCAACTACAACGCCCGCACTGCCCGCCTCTACACCGACTTCGGGCTGCTCACCTGCGACCCCGAGCTGGCCGCCGACCTCACCGACCTGTTCAACTCGCTCACTGGCTATGCCCGCGGCGCCCGCTACCGGCGCATCCTGGTGGCCCCCAACGGCCTGCGCGAGCGGGTCTGCGAGCTGATCGGCCAGGTCGCCCAGCGGCACAGCCAGCGCCAGCCCGGCCGCATCATCATGCAGATGAACTCGCTGGTCGACGCCGAATGCATCCGCGCGCTCTACGCCGCCTCCCAGGCGGGCGTGCGGGTCGACCTGATCGTGCGCGGGATCTGCCGGCTGCGGCCGGGCGTGCCAGGGGTCAGCGACAACATCCGGGTCCGCTCGATTATCGGCCGGTTCCTGGAGCATCCGCGCGTGTGGGTGTTCCAGAACGGCAAGCGGCGTTCCTATTACATCGGCTCGGCCGACCTGATGCCGCGCAACCTGGACCGGCGGGTCGAGGCGGTCACCCCGGTCGGCGACCCGGAGCTCACCGCGCGGCTGCAGGAGATCCTCGATCTCATGCTGGCCGACAACCTGCAGGCGTGGGTGCTGCAGGAGGACGGCACCTGGGAGCGCCGCCACCCAGCCGAGGACGAGCAGCCGATCGCCACCCAGCGGGCACTGCGCGAACTGGCGGTCCGCCGTGGCGCCGAAGCGAGGGCGGCACAGGTCTAGGCCGGTCCAGGCCCGGGCTTCGGTTCCCGCGTCCTTGCAACGGTCGTCGCCATGGTCGTTGACAGAGCCACGGCGACTGATACAGTCCCGATCCGTGTCGCTGTCACCGCGGTACCCGCTCGGCTGGCTGTCGCTGCTGATCGCCGCCGGCCTGCTCGCCAACGCGATGCGGCTCCGTGGCCGCTGCCGGCGGCTCGCCACGCTCACCCCCTCCGAGAAGCCGCCGGACCCGTCGCACCGCTTCCTGGTCGCGGCCGGGGTCGAGCTGGACGACGCCACCCGCCGCGCCGCCAGCGCCCACGCCACCCGGGAGGGCCTGACGGTCCTCGACCTCGTCCCCGCCGACCTGCCCGGCGGCCGGGTGCTGGAGCCTCTCGGCCCGTTCGAGCGCACCAGCGCCCGCCAGGCGATGCTCGCCGACGCCGGCATGCTCGAACGGGCCGCGATCACCCAGCTGGACGGCCTCGACCCCGGCGAGTTCGCCCGGGCCGCCGGCCGCCTCATCCGCGATGCGGCCGCCTCGACCGGCCTCGCCATCGCCCCGACCCTGCGCGCCGCCTCCGCACCCGACCGGCCGGCGCAGCGCCGCGAGCTCCTGAGGGCGGCCTACGGGTCGCTGCTGGCACCCGTGCTGGCGCTGCGGGCGGCGCTCTACCTGACGCTCGGCCTGGACCTGCTCGCCCTGCTCGCGGGTCGTGCCTTCGGGCTGGTGGCGCTGCTCGCGTTCTGCGCCCAGCCGGCGGTCGCCGCCGGGCGCGGCACGGCGCTGCGACCCCGGGGGCTGTACCGGAGCTGCCTGCTGCGCGGCGTCCGCGAGCCGCTCGGCTGGCTCGCCACCGTCGCCGGGCGCTGGCCGCCACGCCACGACCTGGATGCCCTGATTCCTGGCCCAGAGGGACAGCCCCTGAACGTCGGCTGAAGGCTGTGGATAACCTCCAGCCCTCGTCCGGGGGGCGAGTAGCCTTATGGGCGACGACGAATCCGGCCGAAGACAGAAGAAAGACACCACAGACCAGCCGAACGGCCAAGCGTGCCGCCGCCGCGGGTGCGGCACCCCTGAGGAGTGACTGTGACGACCACCACCGCGCAGGGCACCGGACTTGACCTGCTCGCCGTCAACACCGTCCGCACCCTCGCCATGGACGCGATCCAGAAGGCGGGGGACGGGCATCCGGGCACGGCGATGGCGCTGGCCCCGGCCGCCTACGTGCTGTGGACCCGCTTCCTGAAGTTCGACCCCACCGATCCCTCCTGGTTCGACCGCGACCGGTTCGTGCTCTCCAACGGCCACGCCTCGGTGCTGCAGTACAGCGTCCTGCACCTGACCGGCTACGACCTCGGCCTTGACGACCTCAAACAGCAGCGCCAGCTCGGCTCCCGCACCCCCGGCCACCCCGAACGCGGCCTCACCCCCGGGATCGAGGTCACCACCGGCCCCCTCGGGCAGGGCGTCGGCAACGCGGTCGGGCTCGCCATCGCCGAACGATTCCTCGCCGATCGCTACAACCAGCCTGGCCATCAGGTCATCGACCACCGCACCTGGGCGTTCTGCGGCGACGGCGACATGATGGAGGGCATCTCCGGCGAGGCGTCATCGCTCGCCGGCTTCCTGCGGCTCGGCAAGCTCACCCTGCTCTACGACGACAACCACATCACCATCGACGGCGCCACCGACATCGCCTTCGGCGAGGACGTCGAGGCCCGCTACCGCGCCTACGGCTGGCACACCCTGGCCGTCACCGACGCCAACGACCTCGACGCGATTGCCGCCGCCTACCAGGCCGCCATCGACGAACCCGACCGGCCGACCTTCATCCGGCTGCGCAGCCACATCGCCTGGGGCGCCCCGCACGCCCAGGACACCTCCAAAGCCCACGGCGCCGCGCTCGGCGAAGACGAGGTCCGCGCCACCAAGCAGGCCTACGGCTGGGACCCCGACCAGCACTTCTCCATCCCCGACGGCGTCTACGGCGCCTGGCGGATCCGCGTGCCCGCCAACCAGCGGGCCCACGCCGACTGGCTCGAAGCCGTGGACGCCTACGACCAGGCCGTGCCGGAGCTGGCCGCCGAGCTGCGCGGCGGCATCGCCGGTCGGCTTCCCGCCGGCTGGGACGCCGGCCTCGACAGGCTGTTCGACGGCGAGAACGCCCCCGCCAAGCCGATCGCCACCCGGGTCGCCTCCCACACCGTCCTGAACGCGCTCGCGCCACGCCTGCCGACCCTGCTCGGCGGTTCCGCCGACCTCGCCGAATCCAACCGGACCGACCTGGACGGCGCCGGCGACTTCGCGCCCGGCAGGTCCGGCCGCAACCTCCACTACGGCATCCGCGAGCACGCCATGGGCGCGGTCTCCAACGGGCTGGCCGCGCACGGCGCGCTGCACCCCTACGCCGCCACCTTCCTGGTGTTCTCCGACTACATGCGCCCCAGCGTCCGGCTCGCCAGCCTGATGGGGCTGGGAGTCGTCTACGTCTGGACCCACGACTCCATCGGGCTCGGCGGCGACGGGCCCACCCACCAGCCCGTCGAGCACCTGGCGAGCCTGCGGGCCATGCCGGGCCTGCGGGTGATCCGCCCCGCCGACGCGCCCGAGACCGCCGAGGCGTGGCGCGCCGCGATCCGCCACGCCGACGGCCCGACCGCGCTGGCGCTGACCCGCCAGAACCTCCCGCCGATCGACCGTGCTCCGGGCGCCTGCGCACCCGCCGACGGCCTGCACCGCGGCGCCTATGTCCTGCGGGACGCCTCGGCGCCGGTCCCGGCGCTGCTGCTGCTCGCCAGCGGCTCCGAGGTGTGGCTGGCCCTGGACGCCCGTGAGCGGCTGGAGGGCGACGGCATCCCCACCCGGGTGGTGTCGATGCCCTGCTGGGAGCTGTTCGCCGCACAGGATCAGGCCTACCGCGACCAGGTGCTGCCGCCGTCGGTGACGGCACGGCTCGCGGTCGAGGCGGCCAGCCCGTTCGGCTGGCGGGAATGGGTCGGCGACGGCGGCGACGTGCTCGGCGTCGACCACTTCGGCGCCTCCGCCCCCGGCGACCAGGTGCTGGCCGCCTATGGCTTCACGCCCGACGACGTGACCGCCCGCGCCCGAGCGCTGCTCGACCGACACCGACGAGTGGACCAGTGATTGCGGGGCAAGACCAGCAGCAGCAGATGACGTGGAGCAGATGACGTGATCAAGCAAGGAGCAGTGCCATGACCACCACCAACCCGCTCGAACAGCTCACCCAGCAGGGCGTCGCGCCCTGGGTCGACTCGATCGCCCGCGACTGGCTCGAGAAGGGCGAACTGCGCCGTCTCCGCGACCAGTACTACATCGTCGGCACCACCTCCAATCCCACCATCTTCCAGAAGGCGATGGGGGAGGGATCGTTCTACGACGACGAGATCGCCCAGCTCGCCCGCGAAGGCCTCGACGCGCAGAAGATCTTCGAGGCGCTGGCCCTGGACGACATCCGCGCCGCCGCCCGCGACATGGCGCCAGTATTCCAGCGCACCGAGGGCCTGGACGGGCGCATCTCGTTCGAGGTCCCACCCGACATCGCCGACGACGCCGAGGCCACCACCGCCGAGACCGCCCGGCTGTGGAACCTGCTCGACCGGCCCAACGTCTTCATCAAGATCCCCGCGACCAAGGCGGGCCTGCCGGCGATCCGCGCCTCGATCGCTGCCGGCATCAACGTCAACGTGACGCTGATCTTCTCGATCGAGCGCTACCGCGAGGTGATCGACGCCTTCATCTCGGGGCTGGAGGACCGCGCCAAGGCCGGCGGCGACCTCAGCCACCTCGCCAGCGTCGCCTCCTTCTTCGTCAGCCGGGTCGACACCAACGTCGACAAGAAGCTGGCGGCGATCATCGAACAAGGCGGCCCCGAGGCCGGCCTGGCCCGCTCCCGCGTCGGCACCGCCGCGATCGACAACGCCAAGCTCGCCTACGAGGCCTTCGAGGAGTCGATCGCCACGCCGCGATGGCGGGCACTGGCCGAGGCGGGCGCGCGGGTCCAGCGGCCCCTGTGGGCGTCCACCTCGACCAAGAACCCCGCCTACCGCGACGTGCTCTACTGTGAGGAACTGGTCGCCCACGACACCGTCAACACCATGCCGATCGAGACGATCGAGGCGTTCGCTGACCACGGCGTGGTTCGCGGCCAGACCGTCAAGGAGGACATGGGCCGCGCCCACACCCTCTGGAGCGACCTGGCCGAGCTCGGCATCGGCGAGGATACCGTCGGCCTGGAGCTGGAGCGCGAGGGCGTGGAGAAGTTCGCCGAGAGCTATCGCGGCGCGGTCGAGGCGATCGAACGCAAGCGCGCCAAGTTCGCGGGGTAACCAGAAGACGCACGACTCACGAGACTCCGAACCAGGAGGTGCACGGTGGACATCGGCATGGTGGGGCTCGGCCGGATGGGCGCCGGGCTCACCCGCCGGCTGCTCGAGGACGGCCACCGGGTGGTCGCCTACGACCGGGAGGCGGCGACCACCAAGGCAGTCGCCGCTGACGGGGCCGACCCGGCCGCAAGCCTCGAGGAGCTGGTCGGCAAGCTCAGCCCACCGCGGACGGTGTGGGTGATGGTGCCCGCCGGCGCTCCGACCGAGACCACGATCACCACGCTGGAGCCGCTGCTGGACCCCGGCGACGTGCTGATCGACGGGGGCAACTCCAACTACAAGGACTCGGTGCGCCGCGCCGAGCACCTGGCCAGCCGCTCCATCAAGTTCCTCGACGCCGGCACCTCCGGCGGGATCTGGGGGCTCCGCGAAGGGTTCTGCCTGATGGTCGGCGGCGAGCCCGACGCGTTCGCGCAGGCCGAGCCGGCCTTCGCCACACTGGCGCCGAAGGGCGGCTATGCCCACGTCGGCCCGTCCGGCGCCGGCCACTACACCAAGATGGTCCACAACGGCATCGAATACGCCCTGCTGGAGGGCTATGCCGAGGGCTTCGAGGTGCTGCACGCCTCCAAGTACGACTTCGACCTCGCCCAGATCTCGGAGCTGTGGCGCCACGGCAGCGTGGTCCGCTCCTGGCTGCTCGACCTGCTCGCCGGCGCCTACGCCCACGATCACGGGCCGGACAAGCTCGCCGGCTACGTCGAGGACTCCGGCGAGGGCCGCTGGACCGTCCAGGAGGCGCTCGACCTGGACGTCCCCGCCCCGGCGATCAACCTCGCGCTGCTGATGCGGCTGCGCTCCCGCGAACCGGAGTCCTACGCCGCCAAGGTGATCGCCGCGCTGCGCGCCGAGTTCGGCGGCCACCCCGTCCGTTCCCCCGGAGCCAGCCCATGAGCGACAACCCGCTCCAGGTCGGCGAGCGGGTGCGTGCCACGCCGCCACCGACCGCCATGGTCATCTTCGGCGGCTCCGGCGACCTCTCCCACCGCAAGATCATCCCGGCGCTCTACAACCTGGAGCTGAACCGGCTGCTGCCGCAGAACTTCGCCATCCTCGGCGTCAGCCGCACCGCCTACTCCGACGAGGAGTACCGCGCCGACATGCGCAAGGCGGTGGAGGAGTTCTCCCGTACCCAGCCGATCCAGCCGCAGATCTGGGACTCGTTCGCAAGCCGCCTGTACTACGCCGCCGGCTCCAGCGACGACCCCGCCACCTACACCCGCGTCGGCGACCTGCTGGAGCGTTTCGACCATGAGCACGGCACCGACGGCAACCGGCTCTTCTACCTGTCGCTGATCCCGAAGCTGTTCCCCGACACCATCCGCGGCATCGGCAAGGCCGGCATCGGCGGCCGCGGCTACGACGGGGGCTTCTCCCGGGTGGTGGTGGAGAAGCCCTTCGGCCACGACCTCGCCTCCGCCCGGGAACTGCAGGCGCTGGTCACCGAGGTGTTCCCCGAGCGGGACGTGTTCCGCATCGACCACTACCTCGGCAAGGAGAGCGTCCAGAACATCATCGCGTTCCGCTTCGCCAACGGCATCTTCGAGCCCGTCTGGAACCACCGCTACGTCGACCACGTCCAGGTCACCGTCGCCGAGTCGCTCGGCATCGAGCACCGCGGCAACTTCTACGAGACCGCCGGCGCGATCCGCGACATCATCCAGAACCACGCTCTGCAGGTCCTCGCGCTGGTCGGGATGGAGCCGCCAGCCACCTTCGAACCCGAGGACGTCCGCAACGAGAAGGCCAAGGTGCTGAAGGCGCTGCGCCGCATCACCGGCGAGGCGGTCGACCGGCACGTGGTCCGCGGCCAGTACGGCCACGGGCTGATCAACGGCCAGGAGGTCGTCGCCTACCGCGAGGAGCCCGACGTCGACCCCGACTCGGTGGTCGAGACCTACGTCGCCGCCGAGTTCTTCGTGGACAACTGGCGCTGGGCCGGCATCCCCTTCTACCTGCGGACCGGCAAGCGGCTCCCGAAACGGGCGACCGAGGTCGTGGTCCAGTTCAAGGCCGCGCCGCACCTGCCGTTCGGCGAGGCGGCCCGCGACGGCCTGGAACCCAACGCCCTGGTGCTGCGCATCCAGCCCAACGAGGGCATCACCATGAAGTTCGG
>WNGD01002585.1_pt1 | contig 18825 bp, 16 predicted proteins | sample 5400671 | NCBI WGS metagenome assembly WNGD01 (sample SAMN13153369, study PRJNA577476) | soil metagenome | isolation source: 40 cm soil or saprolite under grassland replicate 2 | place: USA:California | collected 2016-06-15
GAGCGCGCCGCCAGCAGCCAGGCTGAGGATTGCGCCAGGCCGCCGAGGAACGACGCGAGCACGAAGAGGAGGATGCCAGCGATGAAGGTTCGCCGCCGGCCGAGAATGTCACCGGCCCGCCCGCCGAGCAGCAGCAGGCCGCCGAAGGTGAGCGTGTAGGCGTTCAGGACCCATGCCAGGCTGGTGGTGGAGAAGTGCAGCGCCTGCTGGATGTGCGGGAGCGCGATATTCACGATGGTCGCGTCCAGCACCACCATGAGCTGCGACGCCAGGATCACCGCCAGGGCGATCCCCGGGTGGAACCCGCGCCGTGCCACCCCCCTGGGTCGGGACCGTTCCGTTTGCGATACTGCCATATGCTGTTTCCGCCCCCATCTCTTAGGGTACGATTCCGTTCACTAGGCAGCGAAGTTAGCGTAGAGTGTTTGGGAACGCAAGCGTTCACTAAGAGTTCTTAAGATGTTCCTAGGCGGGTCGCCGCCGGGAACGGGAGGTCGACCAATGGCCGCTGAGGCGGACGACCCCGGGGTGGTCACAGCGCCCGAGCCGCTGCCCGCATCAGGTGCTGAGCAGGCGGCCGAGCAGCCATGCGAGCCCGCGCTGCACCGCCGCCGGGGCGTCACCCTCGAGAAGGCGATCTACGACGCCGTCCTCGACCTGCTGCGGACCTTCGGCTACGCCGGCCTCACCATGGAACGAGTGGCCGCCTGCGCCCACACCGGCAAGGCCGCCCTCTACCGCCGCTGGCCGCACAAGGACGACCTGATCACCGACGCGATCAACCACATGCTGCCGTCCAGCGAGTGCCCGCCCGACCAGGGCGGCGTGCGCGACGACCTGCTCCTCCTCCTGCGCCAGATGGCGGCGCTGATGAACTCCCCGGTGGGCTGCGCGTTCCAGAACCTCATGACAGAGATCGAACGCAACGACGCCTTCGCCCGTTTGTTCCAGGAACGGGTCAAGCAGCCGCAGAAGCGCATGTGGCTCGCCGTGCTGCAGCGCGCCGCCGCCCGCGGCGAGATCCGCTCCGGCGCCGCCAGCCAGCTGGTCGCCGACGTCGGCCCCGCCATGCTTGGGCAGCGCTGCCTGGCCGAAGGTCCTCCGGTCCCCGACGAGTTCGTCGTCTCGGTCCTCGACGACGTCGTCATGCCTCTGCTGGCGACCCCTCAGGCCCCTCAGGCCCCTCAGGCCCCTCAGGCCCCTCAGGCCCCGGCTCCGGATCGGCCCGCGACGTCCAGTGGTCGGCCAGGACCTCGACCGGCTCGGTGAGCAGGCGCTCCACCGGCAGCGTGCCGAGCAGGGACTCGTCGAAGGCCGGCTCGGTCTCGGTGACCGCGCTGCGCAGAGCGGTCAGCCGGCCACGGTAGCCGTCCAGCACGCGGCGCGTGCGCTCGGCCGGCAGCTGCGCGTGGAACTCGACGTGCAGCAGCACCAGGCCGGTGGTATGGCCGTCTTTGGCCTCGGGGACCAGCACGAAGGTGCGGCCGTCGCTGCGGCCCCGGGCGGCGAGCACCTGGCGCTGCGCCGCCACCAGCTGCTTGGTGCCGCGCAGGCGCTGGTCGCGCTCGGTGCGCGAGGGGATGTCCCTTGAGACGCCGCCGCGGTCGGCGATCGCGATCGTGCCGCCGCTGCCGGCGGCGTCCAGCTCGACGTGGTAGCGGGTGTAGCCGGTCACCCGCGCCACCGCCGAGTCCAGCGCCGCGACGGTCCGCAGGGTGCCGTAGGCGAGCCGGTCGCGGGCCGCGCCGGCGGCCAGCAGCTGGCGCACCAGCGGCACCGTGACCAGCGACTCGTCGGAGCGGGAGATCCCCACAGTGACGGTCTTGGCCTGGTGCTTGATGGCGTCGACCGGCCTGGTCAGCTCGTCGATCGCGCCGGTGAGGGCGACGCTCAGCTGATCCAGCAGCGCGCCGGGACTGGCGATCGCGTCCACGTCCCCCTGCCCCTGCCAGGTATCCAGCGGCGCGCGCCCCTCGGCGTAGTGGAGCAGGGTGACGAGCGTGCTGGCGGTGCCGGCGTTGAGCGTGCCGTCGTAGAAGCCGGCGCGAAGCCGCTCGCGGAACTGCGCCGCCGCCGGGGCGAGCGACGGGGCGAGCCGGTCCAGCGCGGTTGCCGCGTTGCCGGGCCCGGCTTCGGCGACAGCGCGCTCCAGCGCCGCGCGGGCCTGCCGCAGCGGCAGCGCCTGCGCGTCGAGCGCCAGGGCAGCTTCATAACCGAACAGGTGCCCGGCGACGGTCGAGAGCACGAAGGCGAGCGAGGGGTGCGCCTCCGGCACCGGGATCACCCCGGCGGCCAGGTCGAAGCGGGTCTCGCCCTCGCTGGCGATGACGATCGGGGCTCCCGCGTGGGCCCGGAAGATCGCCACCTCCTTGGCGACGTCGTCGGCGGCCGACCCGCTGAGCCCGGCGGCGCACACCAGCGTGAGCGGCTCCGACGACAGGTCGATGTGCTTCTTGTCCTCGGTCGCGTCGCAGGCGATCGACTTGTAGCACAGCTCCGACAGCTTGATGCGGATCTCTTCGGCGGCGACGCGGTTGCGCCCGTTGCCGACCACCGCCCAGTGGCGCCGCTGCGGCGCGTGGCGCTGGGCCAGCTCGCGGATGCGCTCGCGCTCACCCAGGACTCGGGTCATGGCACCGGGCAGGGCGTGGAGTCCCTCCAGCAGCTGGTGCCGCTCGCCACGGTCGCCGATCCCGGCCGCCTCGGCGAGCGCGCAGGCCAGCAGCGCCCCGGCGGCGACCTGCGCGTAGAACGCCTTGGTGGAGGCGACGCTCATCTCCACGTCGCGTCCGTCGGAGGTGTAGAGGACGCCGTCGGCCTTGTGGGTCAGGTCTGAGGCGCGGCGATTGACGACCGCGACCACCAGCGCGCCACGCGCCCGCAGCAGGTCGACGGTGCGGTTGGTGTCGGTGGTGGTCCCCGACTGGCTGATCGCCACCACCAGGGTGTCGCGCATGTCCGGCTCCAGGCCGAACCCGGACAGCTCGGTGGCCAGCGGCGCGCTGATCCTCCAGCCGAGGTCGCGCAGCACATCACCGAACAGGGCGGCGACCGCCTGACCGGCGACCGCGGCGGTGCCCTGGCCGATCACGAACACCCGGCACAGCAGCCCGGCGTCGAGGCGGCGGTGCAGCTCCTCGGGCAGCGCCTCCGGCCCGAGGTCCACGCTGAGCTGGCCGTCCAGGTCGCGGAGACGGCCCCGCAGGGTCTTGCGGAACGAGCCGGGCGCCTCGGAGATCTCCTTGAGCAGGTAGTGGGGGAAGGCACCACGGTCAATGTCGCGGGTGGTGATCTCTGAGCGGCGCAGCTCGGCTTCGGCGACGGGCAGCTCGTTGCCCTGGTAGTCGAAGCGGTGGATGCCGGCCAGGGTGCCGGCCTCGGCGCGGTCGAGCACCACCATCTGGCCGCGGCTCGCGAGGTCGCCGGGGACCGCCGGCGTCTCGCCGTCCAGGCGCAGGTAGCGGTCGCATTCGGCCACCAGCCCGTAGGGCTCGCTGGCCACCATGAAGAGGTCGTCGGCCAGCCCAACGAACAACCCCTGGCCGCTGCCGCGCAGCGCCAGCAGCAGCTTGCCCGGCGCTGCCGCCGCGTTGGCGGCGACCGCGGTCGAGCCTTCGAACTCGGCGACGGTGCGGCGGAAGGCCTCCTCGACCGGGACCTTCTTGGCTGCCACGCGCCGGGCCAGCAGGACCGGGATGACCTTCGCGTCGGTGGTGATCTCGGCCGGGATGTGGAGCTGGTGGCGACCGATCAGCTCGGTGTAGTTGTCCACGTCGCCGTTGAGGGCGGCCACGGCGTACGGGAGGCCGCCGCGGTCGCGCTCCTCGGAGTTGACCGGGTGGGCGTTGGCCTCGTTGATCAGGCCCACGCTGGCCCAGCGGGTGTGGGTGAGCACCAGCGCCTGCGCGCCGCCAGCGGTCACCGCGCGGTGCAGCAGCTCGTCGGCGGCGATGGCGGCGCGCAGCCGGCGGCCGTTGTCGCCCAGCTCGCCGACCTCGCTGGCCGCCTTGTAGACGAAGGCGAGGTGCCCACGCGGCGTGCGGGCGGCGCCGCTGGTGAACAGCGGGTCGGCCCGCGCGGCCAGCTGGGCGGCGATCTCGGGGTCGTTCAGGTCGAGGCCGTGGCCGGTGACCAGCACGTGGACGCCGGCGGAGTCGCGGCCGCGCACTTCGATCCGGTCGAGGGCGGCCAGCGTGGCCTCGATCGAGGCGAACGCCGCCACCGCCGCGTCGCTGGAGTCACGGCCTGCCAGGGCGTCCACCGCGACGGCGGTGGCGAGGCGGTCGCGCCGCAGCGTCCAGAGGGTGTCCTTGACGCCGACCAGGGCGGCGTTGACCGGTTCGAGGGCGTCCGCGGGCAAGGTGGCAGCCTGGGCGTCGACCCGCGCCTCCAGCCGCTCGACCCAGCCGTCCAGCTCGGTGGCGAGGCGGTCGAGGGACTGGCGCCGGCCGGGATCGTCCAGCAGGCTGCGCAGCCCCGGCGTGCCGCGCAGCAGCTGCTCCACCCCGCCGAGCCGGGCGGTGAGCCGGTCCAGCGCCAGGGCGGTCGCCGCCCAGTCGCCGGTGACCTGCGCGGCCAGCGCTCGCGCCTCTTCCATTCTGGCCAGGACGCCTCTCGCGCCGGGGGGCGCGTGTGAGGAGGGCCGCCGGGCGACGGCGATGATTCCACACATGAACGATTCCCCCTCCGAGCCGGCGCCGGCTTCCGCCTGATCGCCCTGTGCCTGTCGTGCAAGCGCGATTCGCCGCCAAGAGCGTACCGAGACCGACCCGGCCACGTCTCGCGACTCGATGAGAAGATCGATGCGGCACCAAACGCCACCTGTCCTGTTTGCGCGATCCACCGAGGTGGAAGCGGTGTGATCTCATGCTCCCCACATCCCGAGTCAGATTGAGTTCGGAGGTTATGAACCCAACGCGTTCCCTCAGGCGCGTCGCCGCCCTCCTTCTCGCCCTGCCGCTCGCGGGAGCGGCCTGCAGCGGAGGCCACGCGCAACTCACCAAGGCGGACCCTCCATCCGTCAACCGCAGCCTCGGCACCACCACGACGCCGCCCGGGTCCCCGCTGGCCGTCGCCTCCGGGCTCCTGCCGGGGATGCCGCCGCCGCTGGACCCGCACGACCTCTACGCCGCCGACCGGCCAGATCAGCTGAGCCCGGCGACACGCGGCTTCCGGCCGCTGGTCTACGTGCCCAACTCCGACAGCGCCACGGTCGACGTGATCGACCCCGCCAGCTTCAAGATCGTCGAGCACTTCAACGTCGGGCGCCTCCCCCAGCACGTCACCCCGTCGTGGGACCTGAAGACCCTGTGGGTCGACAACGACCAGGGCAACAGCCTCACCCCGATCAACCCGCGCACCGGCAGGCCGGGCACGCCGGTCCCGGTCGACGATCCGTACAACCTCTACTTCACCCCCGACGGGAAGTTCGCGATCGTGGTCGCCGAGCGGCTTCGGCGGCTCGACTTCCGCGACCCCCACAGCATGCGGCTGCGCCGCTCGGTGCCGGTGCCGTGCATGGGCGTCGACCACATGGACTTCAGCGCCAACGGCCGCTACGCGATCGTGAGCTGCGAGTTCAGCGGCATGATGCTGAAGGTGGACATCGCCCGCCAGCGAGTCGCCGGGACGCTGCTGCTGCGCGCCGGCGGGATGCCGCAGGACGTCAAGCTGTCGCCCGACGGACGCGTGTTCTACGTGGCCGACATGGCCTCGGGCGGCGTCTGGCTGGTGGACGGCGACCGCCTGAAGGCGATCGGCTTCATCCACACCGGCGTGGGCGCCCACGGCCTGTACGTGAGCCGCGACTCACGCCTGCTGTACATCTCCAACCGGGGCGAGGGCACCATCTCGGTGCTGTCGTTCGCCACCCGCAAGGTGGTCCGCCTCTGGCGCCTGCCCGGCGGCGGCAGCCCGGACATGGGCGGGGTGTCGGCCGACGGGAAGGTGCTCTGGCTGTCGGGGAGGTATAACGGCGAGGTGTACGCGATCGACACCAGCAGCGGCCGGCTGCTCGCCCGCATCCGGGTCGGATCAGGCCCGCACGGGTTGTGCGTCTACCCCCAGCCCGGCCGCTATTCGCTCGGCCATACAGGAGTGTTCCGCTGATGGCGAAACCCCGCTCGTCACGACGAGCCTTCCTCTCCGCGGCCGCCGCCGCGACCCTCGCGTCCTGCAGCCACCAGGCAACGCCTGTGGACAACGCGAGCAGCCCCCCCGCCTCGACGGAGAGCCCGACCTCGGGGGGACGCCCCCAGGGAAGCGGGACGGGCTCGAACGCCCACCCCACCGTGCCGAAGGGACCCGCGCGGGCGCTGTTCAACGGGCCTCGCAGCGGAACGCGGGTGGCGCTCACCTTCCACGGTTCGGGCGACCCGGCCCTCGCGGACCAGCTGCTCGGCGTCGTCGAGCACGCCGGGGCGAAGGTCACCGTGTTCGCGGTCGGCACCTGGCTGCAGCAGAACCCCCAGATGGCCGCCCGCATCCTCGGTGCGGGCCACGAGCTGGACAACCACACCCTGACCCACCCGGTCCTCGGCCGCCTCGGCGCGACCCAGGTCGCGCAGCAGATCCGCGGCTGCCAGTCGGTGCTGCGCAAGCTCGGCGCCGGACCCGGCGGCGGCCACTACTTCCGGCCCTCGGGGATGACCACGCCGACGCCGCTGGTGCTGGCGCAAGCGGGCGCCGCCGGCTACCCGCTGGTGGTCTCCTTCGACGTGGACCCGAGGGACTACACCGACCCGGGCGCGACCGCCGTGGCCGAACGGGTCGCCGCCGGGGTGCGGCCCGGGTCGATCGTCAGCCTCCACACCGGCCACGCCGGGACTGTGACCGCGATGAGCGATATCCTGGCCACCCTGCACAACCGCGGCCTTGAACCGGTTCCGCTGCGCCGCCTGCTGGTCGGAGAACCATCGGCGTGATCAGCTACTTCCAAGCCATCGTCATCGGCCTGCTCCAAGGGGTCACCGAGCTGTTCCCCGTCTCCAGCCTGGGACACTCGGTGCTGCTGCCCGCGCTGCTCGGCTGGAGCGGCATCCTCAAGGACCAGGCCGCGCAGGAGTCGCCCTTCCTGGCCTTCCTGGTCGGGTTGCACGTGGCCACGGCGCTGGCGCTGCTGTGGTTCTTCCGGGAGGACTGGGCACGGATCGTCGCCGGGCTGCTGCGCTCGCTGCGGACCCGCCAGATCGAGACCGCTGACGAGCGGCTCGGCTGGCTGCTGGTCGTTGCCACCATCCCCGCCGGGCTGGTCGGGGTGATCTTCGAGCACGAGCTGCGCACCCTGTTCGCCAAGCCGCTGGCGGCGGCGATCTTCCTGACGATCAACGGCGGCATCCTGCTGGCCGGCGAGCGGCTGCGCCGTGCCAGCGGCATCGGCGACCTGGAGCGGCGCCTCGACCCGCGCCGCCTGGAGGCGATCGCCCGCGGCGAGCGCCAGCATGAGCGCCTGGTCGACGCCGAGGACGGCATGGCCCTGCTGCAGCCGCCGCGCTCGATCCCGGCGACCCCGCGCCGTGCCCGCGCGCTCTCCACCCTCTCGTTCCCCGAGGCGACGCTGATCGGCGCGGCGCAGATCCTCGCCTTCTTCGCCGGCATCAGCCGCTCGGGTGTGACCATGGTGACCGGGCTGTCCCGCGGCCTCGACCACGAGGACGCCGCCCGCTTCGCCTTCCTGCTGGCCACCCCGATCATCCTGGCCGCCGGCGTCTACAAGCTGCCCGACTTCCTGGGCCCCAACGGCAACGGCGTGCGCGGCCAGATCCTGGTCGGCAGCCTGGTCGCCGCCGGCGCCGCCTACGTCTCGGTGCGCTTCCTGATCCGCTGGTTCGAGACCCGCACGCTCACGCCGTTCGCGATCTACTGCCTGGTCGCCGGGATCCTCTGCATCATTCGTTTCTCCTGAAAGGTGTCGAGGGTGGTCGGGGGGATCGCTGGTGTTTGCGGTTCCGGCTTGCGGTCCACCCCTCGAGATCGTAGGTGCTCGGGGGATGATGCCGCCGCGGCGCCTTTGGGTGGCCGGCGATATTGCTGGCGGTGCGATGGGCGGCGAGGGCGTCGCCCTGCCATGCCTGGAGGGCGAGGGCGAGGGCGCCGGCGAGGGCGACGAGGGTGGCGGCAGCCAGGGTTGGCAGAGCGCGCGGGATGATCCGGCGGCGGGCGGAGCGCATGACGGGGAAGTCTAGCTGAGGGTGGCGGCGAGTTTGGCGGCCTGGTCTTCGACGTGGCGGGAGAGGGCGAGCTTGTCGCTGTCGTCCAGCCAGGTGGCTTCGACGCCGTCGAGGGCGATCTGGACCATGTCCCGGAAGGTATAGCCGAATGCCGTCATCACTGAGCGGTACTCCTGGCCGAGGTCCAGGTCGGTGAGGGCGGGGTCGTCGGTGTTGAGGGTGGCGAGCAGCCCGGCGTCGCGCATGCGCCGGTAGGGGTGCAGCGCCAGGCGCGGCACGGCGTTGGCGATCAGCACGTTGGAGTTGGGGCACACGGTCAGGGGGATCCGCTCGGCGGCGAGGCGGCGGGTCAGCTCGGGATCCTGGAGGCTCGACAGGCCGTGGTCGATCCGCTCGCAGCCGAGCACGTCGAGGCCGGCGCGGATGTGGCTCGGCGGTGTCTCCTCGCCCTGGTGGGAGGTACGGCGCAGGCCTGCCTTGGCGGCGAGGGCGAACGCCTCGGCGAAGTCGGCGGGGTCGACGCCCAGCTCGGTCGAGTCGAGGCCGATGCCGAGCACCCGCTCGGTCCCGGGGGCGGGGGTGGCGGCGCGGCGCAGCTCGACCAGCCGCTCGACCAGCTCGCGGCCGGCGGCGCCGCCGTAGGCGCGGTCGAGGTCGCAGATCAGCAGCACCCGGACGCCGGTCTCAGCCTCGGCGGCCTCCAGGCCCTCGGCGAGCCCGGCGAGGATCTCGCCGAGCTTCTGGCCGGCGGCGAGGTGGCGGGCGGGGGTGAAGAAGGTCTCGCGGTAGACGAGGCCGTGGGCGGCGCCGTCGATGACGCTCTCGTAGGCGAGCCGCGCCCAGTCCTCCCGCGTCGCCAGGGTCGACTGGACCAGCCAGAAGACCTCCAGGAAGGTATCGAGGCTGGAGTACCGGTACAGCTCGGTCGGATCGGCGGCGGGCATCGGGATGCCGTTCCTGCTGGCGAGGTCGATCACGGTCTTCGGCCGCATCGTCCCCTCGACATGGCAGTGCAGCTCGACCTTTGGCAGCCGGTCCAGCGCGGTTGCGACGTCCACGTTCGTGATCCTCCCATCTCCCTACGCCCGCCGTTGGACGTACGCCATTCTCACACTCGAACCGGGCACACCGTTGGCGAAGCGCCGTAGGCGAAGCGCCGTAGGCGAAGCGCCGTAGGCGGCGGAGAAGGGCTGGGGGACCCAAAAAAGCGTTCCGTCGGCCGGCGTCTCGGGCCTCTGCGGTCGGACCGGAACTGTGTCACGGCCGCCGCAAGGTTATCCAGAGTTCGCGTGTCCGTCGGCCGACGGAACGTTAGCGGGTGGCGACCCACCTAGGTGAGCCGCCCCTATATGTCCGGTGGAACCTCCATGCCAACCGCCCCCTTTCCCGGTGGACCCGCCACCGATAAGGACTGCAGGCACTGGACTTCTCTATGGTGAGCCTCCCCCAGCCGCCTGTAAAGCATTACCGGGCAGTAAGTTGTGACTTTCCACCTTGCCACGATCGTCCGGCGCCTTCGCTGCTGTTCGGCAGCTGCACGAAGCGGTGGGGAGCTGGAATTATGGAAATCCCTCGCAACGCCGCTTCACCGTCGCCGGGAACCACCCGATCTTGATCATGATGACTGACACCAGGAAGACCCTGAGCTACCTGATCGACATGGACGGGGTTCTTGTCCATGACGACCAGCCCCTGCCCGGTGCCGAGCAGTTCATCCAGCGCCTGCGGGAGACCGGCCGGAGCTTCCTGGTGCTGACCAACAACTCGATCTACACCCCCCGCGACCTGTCGGCCCGGCTGGCCCGCGGCGGGATCCACGTGCCGCCCGAGTCGCTGTGGACCTCAGCGCTGGCGACCGCGAAGTTCCTCGACGAGCAGCGCCCGAACGGCACCGCTTTCGTGGTCGGCGAGGCCGGCCTCACCACCGCGCTGCACGAGGCCGGCTACGTGATCGTCGACGCCGACCCCGACTACGTCGTCCTCGGCGAGACCCGCACCTACAGCTTCGAGGCGATCACCCGCGCGATCCGCCTGGTCGAGGGCGGTGCCCGCTTCATCGCCACAAACCCCGACGCCACCGGCCCCTCCCCTGGCGGCCCGCTGCCCGCCACCGGCTCGGTCGCCGCCCTGATCACCCGCGCGACCGGCAAGGCGCCCTACTTCATCGGTAAGCCAAACCCGCTGATGATGCGATCAGCCCTGCGGACCCTGGAGGCGCACTCGGAGACGACCACCATGATCGGCGATCGCATGGACACCGACATCATCGCCGGCCTGGAAGCAGGCCTCGAGACCATCCTGGTCCTCACCGGGGTCTCCTCCCGCGACGACGCCGACCGCTTCCCCTACCGCCCGAGCGAAGTCGTCGAGTCCCTCGCCGACATCGAGCTCGAGAACGAGCTCTAGAACGCCCTCCATCGCCGCTCACCAGCGGCGCTAGCAGGGAGACCCGCGGTCAGGGTAACGTCACCCTCCTGGAATGAGGCAATCCGCCGTGACCGGTCCGGCCCCGGGGAACGGCGCGGCCCGATGCAAGGAGCGAGCAACGATCTTCGCCACGGAGGATCGCAGCGGCATGCGGATGCCTGCGTTGTGCTCTCCCCCACTCCTGGCAGCCCGATCGCGATGACGCAACCGGGCCCAGCCTCGCGCGCCCTCGAGCTCTACGTCGGTCCGATCGCCATGGAGCTCACCTTCTGGCGGGCCGAACTGGCGGTGCTGCAAGAGGAGCTGGGCCAGCGGGAGGCCGACCTGGCCGACTTCGAGCGCCACCTGAGCCTCTTCGAGACCCAATACCGGCGCACGCTCAGCGACCGCTACGCGCTGCTCGACGACCTCGCCGACCAGATCGAGCGGGCCAGGTCGCAGATCGGCACCAACGGGCAGTCCGGACGCACCGCGGGCAGCGACGTCGATGAGCAGGCGATCCGCGAGAACTCGGGCTGGTTCGAATCCGGCGGCCCCCGCGGCGACGGCGACGACGGCGACGGCTCGGGCCAGAGCCAGAACTGGGCCTGGGCCTGGGGGGAGCGCGAACCTGAGCCGGCCAAGCGGCCGGTGGTCGGCGAGACTGCCAAGCGGCTGTTCCGCAAGCTCGCCCGGCTGATCCACCCGGACCTGGCGCTCAACCATGCCGAGCGAGAGCGGCGCACCGACCTGATGGTCCGTGCCAACTACGCCTACGAGCAGGGCGACGAGCCCACCCTGCAGCGGCTGCTCGACGACTGGCGACGCAGCCCCGAGAGCGTCGTCGGCACCAGGCCCGAGGCCGACCTGGAGCGGACCCTGCGGCGCATCGCCCAGGTGCACGAGCGGATCGACGGCATCGGCAAGCACATCGAGGAGCTGGAGGCCTCTGCCATGGGGTGGCTCCGCCACCGCGTGGAGAAAGCCGCCGGCGAGGGCTGGGATCTGCTCTCCCACATGGTCAAGGAGCTTGACCGCCAGATCACCGAGGCCCAGCTGGAGCTGGAGCGCCTCCAGGCCCCCCCGGACCACGACCACGCCTGGGACCGAGACCGGGACCGGGGCAACCCGCAGACCGCCTGGGCCTGACCCCACTCGACACCTTTCCTAGGGGTGAGCTGCGAGCCTGCGCCGCATGGACCACCGTCGGCCCGGACGGGTCCCGCTCACGCGACCTGGTTCCGTAGCACTGAGCGGGACCCCGCCCGGGCCACCCCGCCAAGGCGCAGGGTCGCACCCGGGGTATCCCTAACCCGCCACGGACCAGAAGACAGGAGCAACTGGCACGTGATCGAACTCCGCGACACGTCCCTCAGCGAGCAACTGGCGGCGGTCCCGGGATTCGATCGCTTCGCCACCGTCGACGAGCTGGCCGCGGCCACGCGGCGGCTCGCCGGCGCCCACCCCGACCGCGCGCGGCTCCGCCGGATCGGCACGTCCCGGCTGGGTGAGCCGCTGCAGTGCCTGACCATCGAGGGCGGCGACCGCGACGCGGTGGTCTTCGCCCTGCCGCACCCCAATGAGCCGGTCGGCGGCCTCACCGCCGTGCATCTGGCGACCGCGCTCTGCGAGGACGAGCGGCTCGGCGCGGAGCTCGGCTACCGCTGGCACATCGTGCCGTGCATCGACCCCGACGGCACCCGCCTGAACGAGGGCTGGTTCGCGGGCCCGATGACGCGCGGCCACTACGCCCGCAACTTCTACCGCCCCGCCCTCGACGAGCAGGTCGAATGGACCTTCCCGGTGACCTACAAGCGCCACCACTTCGACCGGGTGCTGCCGGAGACCCTGGCGCTGATGCGCCTGATCGACGAGACCACCCCGGCCCTGCTGGTCTCGCTGCACAACAGCGAGACCGGCGGGGTCTACTACTATCTGTCGCGTCCCCAGCCGGCACTGTACGCGACGCTGCACGCGATCCCCCGCAGCCTCGGCCTGCCGCTGGACGGGACGTCGGCGAACCCGAGGCGCCCTACATCCCGGTGCTCGCCCCGGCCATCTACCAGATGATGCGCTGCCAGGACGAGTACGAGTTCGTCGAGCGCACCGGCGGCGACCCCGCCAGCGGCGCCGCCGGCACCTCCAGCGCCGAGTACGCGCAGCGCCACGGTACCCTCTCCCTGGTCTGCGAGGCCCCGCCGTGGGTCGACGCGCGTGCCCGGGACGACACTCCAAGCGACCTCTGCTACGCCGACGTCCTCTATGAGCAGGCCGGCGCGCTCACCGAGCTGGCCGAGACGCTCGACGACGCGCTCCGCGCCGTCAGCGCCGACCTGAGCGCCGACTCCCCCTACCTGCGCGCCTCGCGGTCGTTCACCGGGCGGATCGGGGCGCTGCCCGGCGAACTGCTCCACCGCGCCAAGGAGGAGGCCAGCCAGCGCCCCGCCACGGTCGCCGAGTGCTGGTCCTGCGCCGACCTGGTCCACCTGCACCGGCTGCGCCTCGGCGGGATGCTGCTGCGCGCCCTCGACGGCGAGCTCGGGATCGGCAACGCCACCGCGGCCATCCGCCGCACCCGCGCGTCCTTCGCCGCCCGCTACGACGCCTGGGTCGCGCAAGCCGAACAGGACACCCCGCCGACGCCGGCCGAGATCCGCCGCCTGGTCGCCACCCAGTTCGGCGCGATCATCGCACCGCCACGCAGCTCACCTAGCGCCCCGTCGCCACGCCGGCCTGGTGGAGCGCCCGCTACGGCGTTGAACCGTGCGCCGGGCGCCCTCCGTAGTACCAAACGGCTACGCCAATCCAGGCTTTCAGATAAGGGCGCGGTCTGATATACCTCGGTCGGGCTTGGGCTGGTTTGGGCGACCAGCTCCGGGAGGGGCGAACATGAGCGATGTCGCGAACCACCAAGCGTCAGTGCCCGCCGCGGCGCCAGCCCGTGCGGGTCCGGGCCGGGCGTGGCTGCTGGTGGTCCTGCTGATGGCGGGGTACGCGCTGGCCGGGCCAGCGGTGATCATCGCGCGCAACCTCCCGAAATCCACCGCCCCCAGCGGCGCCGCGAGCGGGTCGGGGAAGGTGGCGGCGAGCGCCGCCACCACGGTCGGCATGGCGGGCCTGAAGTTCTCGCCCGGGACGCTGGCGGTGCGCAAGGGCGCGACGGTGGTGTTCAACAACAACGACACCGCCCCGCACACGGTCACCTCGCTGGACGGCGCGATCGACTCCGGGGTGCTCAACCCGGGGAAGAGCTTCAGCCTGGTGGTCACCGCCGGCTTCAACTACAAGTGCTCGATCCACCCGTTCATGACGGCGAGCGTCGTCGTCTCGACCTGAGCCTGAGGGAACATCGCCATGGTCAAGTTCCTGAACGACCTCACCGGGGGGCAGCTGCTCCTGTGGAAGGTGATCGCCGCCTCGGTGGTGTTCGCGCTGGCCGGCTTCCAGGTGCTGCTCGCCGCCCGCTTCTACGAGGCGAGCACGGTCCCGCCGGTGTCGGTGGGGACCGCCTCGCGGACGCATCGGATGAACGGGCGGCTCACCATCGTGCTCGCGCTGCTGGTCGCGTTCACCTGCCTGGCCGGGCCGGCGGGGCCGGTGTCGCCGGCGCGGGTGCTGCTGCACTCGATCTTCGGGTCGCTGGTGTTCGCGCTGCTGGCGATGAAGTACACCGTGCTGAAGGTCGCCCGCGGCGCCGACCGCTTCCTGCCCTGGATCGGCAGCGGGCTGTTCCTCTGCTTCGGCGCCATCTGGGCCACCAGTGTGGCCGACTACGTCACCTCGAGGTAACCGACATGCGCGCACGCTCCCTTGCTCTGTTCTCGCTGGTCGCCCTGCTGGGCGGGCTGGCGCTGGTGGCGGCCCCAGGGCCGGGCCCGGTACGGCCGGCGCCGGCGAGGGCGAGCACGCTCCACGGCGGGGGCGCCGCCCGCCCGGCGGTCCGTGCCGCCGCCGCGCCCTCCACCGATGTCAGCGTGGTCAATTTCAACTACGGGCCACAGACCCTGACGATCGACCCGGGGACCACGGTGACCTGGCACAACACCTCCAACCGGGCGCACACCGCGACCGACCGGGGCGGCACCTTCGACACCAAGCCGATCCTGCCGGGCGCCAGCACCGCGGTGACCTTCTCGACGCCCGGGACCTACTTCTACTTCTGCCAGGTCAACCCGGCGAAGATGAACGGCGTCATCGTGGTCCGGCCGAGCAGCAACCAGGCCAAGGCGATCCGGGTCCAGGCGGTCGACGGCACCGGGTTCGTGCAGAACGAGCACTTCCGCTTCGACCCGAACCACCTCACCGTGACCACCGGCACGACCCTGCTGGTCGCCAACGTCGGCGGCAAGCCGCACACCCTGACCGCCGATGACGGCTCCTTCGACACCGGCGTGATCACCCCTGGTGCGGAGGGTGGGCGCTTCGCTGGGCACAGCGCGACCGTCACCCTCACCAAACCGGGCACGTTCGCCTTCCACTGCGACATCCACCCGGCGCTGATGAAGGGGACGATCACCGTGCTCGGCACGGCCAGCAACGCACCCCCACCGCAGGTCTCCACCGCGCCCAGACAGGTTCCCGTCAGCGGCAAGGACTTCGCCTTCGACCCGAACGACGCCTCGGTCGCCCCGGGAGGGACCGTCCTCTTCCAGAACAAGGGGAAGGCGCCGCACACGATCACCTTCGACGACCAGGTCAACGGGGCGACCCTTGACACCGGGCAGGTCCAGCCGGGCGCCAGCGCCAAGCTGACCGCGCCGACCCAGCCGGGCAGCTACAGCTACCACTGCTCGGTCCACCCGGCCAAGATGCACGGCGTGCTGGTCGTCCTCGGTCAGGGCGTGGAGGACCCGACCAAGACGGCGGTGGCGACCGCCACCCCGGCCGCGACCGTCACCACCGGCGGCCCGGGGAGCGGCCTGACCGTGTTCGTTCTGGCCACGGCGGTGCTGGCCGCGTTCGCGGGCGGCTTCGGCCTCTCCGCCTTCATGCTGCGCCGCCGCCGCGCGACGTAGGGACAACCGGGTGCGAGCCCCTGGTGAGGTGTCGAGTGTGGTCAGGGGTGGAGGGTGGGAGCAGATCAAAGGCGAGGGCGGCTGCGCCGATTACGCCGGCGTCCACGCCGAGGGCGGCGGGGCGGAGCGGGATCGCGGCCACTGACGGGAGCACCTCGGCGTGGAGGGCGGCCTGGAGGGGGGACCAGAGGGGGTCGCCTGCCTGCATGACGCCGCCACCGAGGATGACGGCTTCGGGGTCGAGGACGTTGACGAGGCCGCCGAGGGTGCGGCCGAGGACGGTGCCGACGTTGTCCAGGACCGTGCGGGCGGCTGGCTCTCCGGCGGCGGCGCGGCGGGCGACGACTCGCAGGTCGACGCCCTGCTCGCCGGTGGCGCGCTGGTAGGCGGCGGTGATCGCGCGGGAGCAGACGACCGCTTCCAGGTGGGCGGGGCGGCCGCAGCTGCACATCACGTCGTCGGCGCCGAAGACGGGGACGTGGCCGATCTCGCCGGCGGTGCCGGTGGCGCCACGGACCACCCGGCCGTCGCGGACCACCGCGCCGCCAAGGCCGGTGCCGATCCCGACGAAGAGGAAGGACCCGAGGCCGCGGCCGGCACCCCAGCGGGCCTCGCCGAGGGCGCCGGCGTTGACGTCGTTGTCGGCGGCGAACGGGAGGCCGAGGCGGCGTTCCAGTTCGGGCGCGACGGCGGTGCCCTCCCAGGTTCGCCCGAGCGCGCCGGTCGAGACCACCACCACACCATGTTCGGCGTCGATGATGCCGGGAGCGCCGACGCCGCCGGCCACCGCCGGGTAGGCGGCGAGCACCCGCGCGGCCACGTCGGCGGCCGCCTCGATCACGCCGGTCACCTCGCTGCGCGCCGGGGTGGGGACCACCCGCCTGGCGAGCACGCTGCCGCTGGCCGCGTCGACCACGGCGACGGCGATCTTGGTCCCGCCGATGTCCACCCCCAGCAGCCGCGGCGGCTCGCCGTCCCCCAACAACCCGGTCATCGACCCTCCATCAGTGCTGTCTCAGCGAAACCATAGCGACTTCGGTCCGAACCGATCACCTCGCCCGGTCCCAGGGCCCCGGACCGCCGAGCAGCAGCTCGGCGGCGGCGGCGGCGTTGACGGCGGCAGCGCCGTAGGTGCGGATCCAGGCCGCGGGGCCGGCGGGCCCAGCCGGCCGCTCCGCCGGCAGGCCCATCTCGACCACCACGGCCTGCGGCCGTACCGCGAGCAGCGCGCCGGCCAGCTCCCGCTGCCACCGATGACGGTGCAGGTCGCGGACCACCAGCACCAACGGCCGCCCGGCTCCCGCCGTCTCGATCCGTTCGAGGGTCGCGGCGGTCACCGCCGCCGCGCAGCGCTCCACCGCTGCGCCCGGGTCGAGCCGGCTGAGCGCCGCCCCGAGCCCCCACGGGACCTCCCCGACCGCCATCGACACCTCCGGGTGCACCTCGATCACCAGTGCCCCGCGCCCCACCCGCACCGGCCCGTCCGCTCGGACGGCCCGGCGGGCGGCCTCCAGCCCGACCGTCGACCCCGCCGGGGCTGTGGATAACCAAAACGCGCCCCCCTCCGAACTTGATAGGCTGACTTCGGGGGGGCCCCCAAGGGAGGCCTGGGGCGTTTCGATCGGGGAGCTCCCGAGGGAGGCCTGGGTTGCTTCGACCCGGGCGGCCGCCTCGGCGAGGCGGGTTTCGGCCAAGCGGCCGTCGCGGACGGCGGCGGTGAGCGCCTCGACCAGCAGGGTGACGGTGGCGTCGTCGGCGAGCCCGCCGCCCACACAGAGGGCGTCGGCGCCGGCGGCCAGGGCGCGGACGGCCCCCTCGGCGAACCCGACGGTGGCGGTGAGACCGCGCATCTCCAGGCCGTCGGTGATCACCAGGCCGTCGAAGCCCAGCTCCTCGCGCAGCAGGCCGGTCAGGACCCGGTGGTTCACGGTGGCCAGCTCCTCGCCATAGGCGGGGACGCGCAGGTGGGCGGTCATCACGCAGCGGACCCCGGCGCCGATCGCCGCGCGGAACGGGACCAGGGCGCCGGCCGCCAGGGTGGCCGCGTCGTCACCGACCACCGGCAGGCCGAGGTGGGAGTCCACCGCGGTGTCGCCATGGCCGGGGAAGTGCTTGACGCAGGCGGCGACGCCGGCGCCCTGCAGCCCCTCGACCATGGCCGCGGTGTGGGCGGCGACCCGCCGCGGGTCGCTGCCGAAGGAGCGCACGCCGATCACCGGGTTGCGCGGATTGGAGTTGACGTCCGCGACCGGCGCCAGGTTCAGGTTGATCCCGGCGGCGGCCAGGTCCGCGCCGATGGCCGCGCCGACCGCCCGGGTCAGCGCCAGGTCGTCGACCACCCCGAGCGCGAGGTTGCCCGGGTAGGAGCTTCCCGCCGCCGCCTCCAGCCGGGTGACATCGCCGCCCTCCTCGTCGATCGCGATCAGCGGCGGCCCGCCCCCGGTCCCGCCCCTGGCGCCGGCGGCGTCTCGCAGCGCCGCCGTCAGCGCGGCGAGCTGGGCGGGCGAGCGGGCGTTGCGGGCGAACAGCACCACCCCGCCGAGGCCCGCGGCGAGCCGGCGCCGTAGCCAGTCGGGCGGCCGGTCGGTGCCGTGGAAGCCGGGCAGCAGGCAGGCGAGCGCCAGCCGCTCAAGGGTTCCGGTCGTGCCGCGTCCGGTCGCTGCGGTCATCGGATCACATCAGATCCCCTCAGCCCTTGACCGCGCCCGCGGTCAGGCCGGACACCATGCGGCGCTGGATGATCAGGAAGAAGGTGAGCACTGGCAGGGTGAACAGGGTCGAGGCCGCCATGGTCCCGCCCCAGTCGGTGCCGAAGACGGTCTGGAAGGTCGCCAGCCACACCGGCAGGGTGTATTTGGTCGCGTCGCGCATGAACACGAAGGCGTACAGAAACTCGTTCCAGGCGGTGATGAAGGCGAACACCGAGGTGGCCACCAGCCCCGGTGCGAGCAGCGGGAACACCACCCGCATGAAGGCCTGGAAGCGGGAGGCGCCGTCCACCAGGGCGGCCTCCTCCAGCTCGCGCGGGACCGCGATCACGAAGCCGCGCAGGGTCCAGATGGTGAAGGGCATGGTGAACACGAAGTAGATCATGATCAGCGACGGCAGCTGGTTGAGCAGGTTGAGCTGCCGCATCATGATGAAGAAGGGGATCAGCAGCCCCTCGAACGGCGCCACCTGCACGATCATCACCAGCAGCAGGTAGGCCTTGCGGCCCCGGAAGTTGAAGCGCCCGA
>WNGD01003505.1_pt1 | contig 18821 bp, 17 predicted proteins | sample 5400671 | NCBI WGS metagenome assembly WNGD01 (sample SAMN13153369, study PRJNA577476) | soil metagenome | isolation source: 40 cm soil or saprolite under grassland replicate 2 | place: USA:California | collected 2016-06-15
CGAAGCCGATGGTCCGGGTGAGCTCCGGCTTCGCGATGCGCACCGCGCGGAGCGGCCCGCCGCGCTCGACGACGAGGCTCGGCACGACGGCGACACCGACACCCGCCGCCGTCAGGCGCAGGACGCCGTCCATCTCGCCGCCCTCGAGGGCGAACGTCGGCTCGAAGCCGGCCCGGCGGCATGCGGCGACCGTCGTCGCGCGCAGGTCGTAGCCGTCGCGGAACATCACCAGCGGTACGCCGCGCAGCTCGGCGATCGCGACGCTGCGGCGCTGCGCGAGCACGTGCGACTTCGGCACGGCGAGCACGAGCTCCTCGCGCAGCAGCGGTGTCGTTTCGAGGATGTCGTGGTGCATCGGCAGGATCACCAGCGCGACGTCGAGCACACCCTGCTCCAGCTCGCCGACGAGGTCGCGCGAGCCGGCCTCGTGCAGCACGAGCTCGATGCCCGGATAGCTTTGGTGATAGCGGGCGAGCGCCGGCGGTATGAGCGTCGTGGACAGGCTCGGCGTCGCGCCAACCGACAGACGGCCGCGCCGCATCCCGGTGAGATCGCGCACCTCGCTCTCGGCCCCTTCAACGTCGGTCAGGACGCGCCGCGCGAGGGGGAGCAGGGCCTCGCCTGCCGGCGTCAGCGCGACGTTGCCCCGCATGCGATGGAAGAGCGGTGAGCCGAGCTCGTCCTCCAACCGACGGATCTGCTTGGAGACCGAGGGCTGGGCTACGGCGAGCTGACGCGCCGCTTTCGTGAAGTGACGCTTCTCAGCGACGGCGACGAAATAGCGCAGCTGGTGCAGCTCCATCTGCCATAGCCTACGGCTATCGTCACGAGCGCTTCGATATCTTTGCCTGCCGTGAGGGCGATGCGTACCGTGACAGTCGGTGGCGACGACGACGGCCAGCGTCCGGCAGCGTCCGCACGAGCGTCACGATCGGTGGTGGGTGGAGCCGCTCACGATCGTGCTCGTCCTCGGTATGTTCGGCGTGTACGCCTTCGTGGTCAGCATCCAGAACGCGAACTACTACTACAACCCGTACCTCTCGCCCTTCTACTCCCCGTGCCTCACGACCGGTTGCGTCCATCCCACGTTCGCCATCATCGGCAACTGGTACAACCTGTCGCCGGCGTTCCTCATCGTCGGCTCGCCGCTCGCGTTCCGCGTCACCTGCTACTACTACCGCCGCTCCTACTACCGCGCGTTCTTCTGGTCGCCCCCGGCCTGCACCGTGCCCGATGCGCGCGCGAAGTACGGCGGCGAGACCCGCTTTCCGTTCAACCTTCAGAACCTGCATCGGTACGCGCTCTACGTCGCGATCCCGGTGCTCGCGATCCTGTGGTTCGACGCGGTGGCGGCGTTCAACTTCGGCGGCCGGTTCGGCATCGGCCTCGGGTCGCTGATCATGATCGGGAACGTCGTGCTCCTGTCGGGGTACACGTTCGGCTGTCACGCCGCGCGCTACCTCGTCGGCGGCTACCTCGACTCGTTCCACGGCAAGTCGCTGCGCTTTCGCCTGTGGAGCTGGGCCAACCAGCTGAACGCGCGCCACTCGCGCTGGGCCTGGTTCAGCCTCTTCAGCGTCATGCTCACCGATCTGTACATCAGGCTGTTGGCCATGGGCGTCATCACCGATCTGCGGTGGGTCTCGTAATGCCGGAGTACGAGACCCACGACTACGACGTCGTCGTCATCGGCGCCGGGGGCGCCGGTCTGCGCGCGGCGATCGAGGCGAGCGCGATGGGCGTGAAGACCGCGCTGGTCTGTAAGTCGCTCCTCGGGAAGGCGCACACCGTGATGGCCGAGGGCGGCATCGCCGCGGCGCTGGGCAACGTGTGGAAGGAGGACAACTGGAAAGTCCACTTCCGCGACACCATGCGCGGCGGCAAGCTCCTCAACAACTGGCGCATGGCGCAGCTCCATGCGCAGGAGGCGCCCGATCGCGTGCTCGAGCTCGAGGAGTGGGGCGCGCTGTTCGACCGCACCAAGGACGGTCTCATCCTGCAGCGCGATTTCGGCGGTCATCGCTACGCGCGGCTCGCGCACGTCGGCGACCGCACCGGTCTCGAGATGATCCGCACGCTCCAGAACCACGCGGTGCATCGCGGCATCGACGTCTTCATGGAGTGCACTCTGTACCGCCTCCTCACCGAGGACGGCGCGGTCTCCGGCGCGTTCGGCTATTGGCGCGCGAGTGGCAAGCTCGTGTTGTTCCGCGCGAAGGCGGTCGTCCTCGCGACCGGCGGCGTCGGCAAGGCGTGGAAGATCACCTCGAACTCGTGGGAGTACACCGGCGACGGCCACGGCATGGCGCTCGACGCCGGCGCGGACCTGATGGACATGGAGATGACGCAGTTCCATCCCACGGGCATGGTGTGGCCAATGAGCGTGCGCGGGCTCCTGGTGACCGAGGGCGTGCGCGGCGACGGCGGGACGCTCAAGAACAACAAGGACGAGCGCTTCATGTTCCGCTACGTCCCCGACTTCTTCCGTGCGGAGACGGCCGACACCGAAGAAGAGGCCGACCGGTGGTACGCGGACAAGCGGAACAACCGCCGCACGCCTGATCTGTTGCCGCGAGACGAGGTCGCGCGGGCGATCAACACCGAAGTGAAAGCCGGGCGGGGAAGCCCGCACGGCGGCGTCTTCCTCGACATCGCCTCCCGGCGCTCCCCCGACTACATCAGGCGGCGACTGCCGTCGATGTATCACCAGTTCATGGAGCTCGCGGACGTCGACATCACCAAGACCGCGATGGAGGTCGGGCCCACGCTCCACTACATCATGGGCGGCGTCCGGGTCGATGCGGACTCGGCACAGTCGACCCTTCCCGGCCTCTTCGCCGCGGGCGAGGTCGCCGCCGGTATGCACGGTGCGAACCGCCTCGGCGGTAACTCGCTCTCGGACCTCCTCGTTTTCGGCCGCCGTGCCGGCTTGTACGCCGCCGAGTACGCGAAACGCATCGCGAAGGCGCCACGCATCGACGATCGCCAGGTCGATGCGGCGGCGACCGGGATGCTCGCGCCCTTCGAGCGGCGCGAGGGCGAGAACCCGTACGCGGTGCACGCCGATCTCACCAACACGATGCACGAGCTCGTCGGGATCATCCGCACGCGGGCCGAGCTCGAGGAGGCGCTCACGCGCATCGGCCGACTCCGCGAGCGCGCGCAGCGCGTCGGTGTGAAGGGGTCGCGCGTCTACAACCCGGGCTGGCACCTCGCGCTCGACCTGCTCACGATGCTCACGGTCTCGGAGGCGGTAGCGATGTCCGCGCTGATGCGAGAAGAGAGCCGCGGCGGACACACGCGTGACGACTTCCCGAAGCCGGATCCCGAGTGGGGAAGGAAGAACGTCATCGTGCGGCGGCGCGAAGGCCATCTCGTCCTGGGGCCGGAGCCCCTCCCGGTCGTGCCGTCGGAGCTGCGCCCGCTCATCGGCGAGGACAAGCCGACCGGCAAGGTCGCGCTCGAACCCGTCGCCGCGGCCGGCGCGAAGGAATAGCGATGACCGACGTCCGCATGAAAGTCTGGCGCGGCGACGCGACCGGTGGCGCGTTCGTCGACTTCACGGTGCCGGCCGACGAAGGCATGGTCGTCCTCGATGTCGTCCATCGCATCCAGGCCACGCACGCTCCCGATCTCGCGGTGCGTTGGAACTGCAAGGCCGGGAAGTGCGGATCGTGCAGCGCCGAGATCAACGGCCATCCGAAGCTCATGTGCATGACGCGCATGAACACCTTCGCGCCGGATGAGGAGATCACGGTCTCGCCGGTGAAGACCTTCCCCGTCGTGAAGGACCTCGTGACCGACGTCTCCTTCAACTACGAGAAGGCGAAGACGATCCCGGCGTTCAAGCCGAAGCCGAAGGAGGCGGACGGCACGCGACGGATGTTCCAGGAGGACGTCGAGCGCGTGCAGGAGTTCCACAAGTGCATCGAGTGCTTCCTCTGCCAGGACGTCTGCCACGTCATCCGCGATCACGAGGAGAACAAGCCGTCGTTCTCAGGCCCGCGCTACTTCGTGCGGCTCGCGGCGCTCGAGATGCATCCGCTCGACACCAACGACCGCATCGATCTGGCGCGCCTGAAGCATGGACTCGGTTACTGCAACATCACCAAGTGCTGCACCGAGGTCTGCCCGGAGGACATCCACATCACCGACAACGCGAGCATCCCGCTCAAGGAGCGCATCGTGACGAGGAACTATGACCCGATCGCGTGGGCGCTCCGCCGCATGCGTGGAAAGTCCGCCGACCTCGGTGCGGGAGAGCCGGAGCCCCCGTCCGCCTGAGCTCGCGCCTCGTGTTCCAGATCGTCGTCGGCGTGATCCTGGTGACGACGCTCCTGTTCCTCGTCATCCGGCCGGCGGTCGAGCGTGGCGGAGCCGGCGAGCTACTCATCATCGCCGGGATCTTCGCCGCGATCCTCCTGATCGAACGCTGGCTGCGCAGGCGCTGATGCCCCGCTGACCCGTTTGGCGGGCCTGCGGGTGTTAGGCTCGGCCGCCGAGGGGCAATGGGATCCGTATGAAACCACTCCCGCTAGCCGCGAAGCTACTTATCGCGGTCACCGTCCTCGCCGCCACGCCGTACGTGGCGCTCGGGGTGCGCGACGCGCTCGACGGACTCGTTCCGCCTGAGTATCTGGGGCTCCTCTTCCTTGCCGCGTTCGTCCTATCGGTGCGCCCCATCCGCGTTCAGAGCAACACGGAGCTCTCGGCATCGGACGTCGCGGTGATCGCCGGCATCGTGCTGATGCCGCCCGGCGCCGTCGCGAGCATGGCCGCGGCGGCACGCCTCGCCAACGACATTCTTTCGGGCAAGCGGCCGCTCCAGATGATCCGCAACGCGGCATCGGTCGCGGTCGCCACCGGTACGGCCGCCGCCGTGTACACGATCTTCCGCGCTGAGCTCGCCGCGATGGTCGAGCCCGTGGCGGCGACGATCGTCGCCGGCGTCGGAGCGGTGCTGGTGCTGGTCTTCGTCGACATCGCGCAGATCGTCTTGCTGCAGCGTGCGCTGCGGAACGTGAACCTCGACAAGGTCACGCGTCAGTGGGTGAACCGCACGGTGCGCGCGCAGCTCCTGTGGAGTCTCGCCGCGGTCATCACGGTGCAGGTCGTCCTCATCGAGCCGTGGTTCCTCGTCCCCGGCATCCCGCTCTTCCTCTTCGGCTACCTCGATATCCGTGCGCGCTTCGCGGCGGAGCGTCGCGCGCGCCTCCTTGCCACGCTCGTGGACGTCGGCCATTCCGTCGGAAGCTCGCTCGACCCGGTCAAGGTCTTCCGCGAGGTCTTCGAGCAGGTGCGGAAGGCCCTCGACGTCGACGCGTTCTACGTCGCGATCGCTATCCCCGAGCGGGGCACGCTCTCGTTCCGCTACCTGTACGACGGCGGCGAGGAGATGGAGCCCGAAGAGAGTCCCATGGCCGGGACGCTCGGCGGACTTGCGGTCGAGCGTGACAAGCCGATCCTGCTGCACGATGCGGAGCGCGATCGCGTGCGGCTCAAGCTTCCGCCCCGCAGCCCGTGGGGCAAGGTCGTGGAGCGGTCGATCATAGTCGCGCCGCTCCGGCTGCACGGGAAGCCCATCGGCGCGATCTCCGCGCAGAGCTCGCGACCGAACGCGTACGACGAAGGCGACCTCGAGCTGCTATCGGCCATCGCGAACGAGGCCGCGATCGCGATCGAGCGCGCGGACCTGTATGACCGCACGCTGGCGCTGTCGCGACGGCTGTTCGATCTCCATCGCATCGGCCTCGAGCTTGCGACGCACAAGGAGCTGCCCTCCCTCGTCCGGGCGCTCGCCGATTCCGTGCAGGAGATGATGCAGGCGTCCGCGGTCGCCGTGTATCTCGACTCCGGTGGCGACAGCCTCGAGTTCGCGGTGACGACGGGTACAGCCTCGAGCGACGTGCTGATGCTCCCGAAGAGCAACCCCGTGATCGCGAAGTTCCTCGAGGCCGGGACCCCGATGCAGATCCACGACGAAGACGACGCTCCGAAGAACGCCCGGAAGCTCCTGCGCCGCTTCGGGCACGCCAGCGTGCTGCTCCAACCCCTTCGGCTTGCGGACAAGCTCGCCGGCGTGCTCTTCGTGACCTGGAAGGAGCACCACGTCGTGTCCGGCGACGAGCACGAGCTCATCGGTGTCCTCGCCGGCTTCGGTGCGGCGGCCATCCGCAGCATCGGCCTCTACCGGGAGCTCGACGACGCGTACCTGTCGACCGTCTCGGCCCTGACGGCGACGATCCAGGCACGGGATCACTACCGCGAGGACCATCAGCGGCGAGTCGCCGCGGACGCGCTCGCGCTGGGCGAACGCATGCATCTGCGACCGGACGAATTGCGCGATCTCCGGTACGCGTCGCTCTTCCATTCGCTCGGAAAGATCGGCGTCCCCGCATCGATCCTCGGGAAGAATGGCCCGCTCACGCCCGATGAGATCTCGATCGTCCGCGAGCACCCGCTGCTGGGCGCGCGCATCCTCGAGTCGATCCGCTTCCTGCGCGGCGTCGTGCCGATCGTCCGTCACGCGGGCGAGCGGTGGGACGGCTCGGGTTACCCGGACGGACTCTCGGGCGAAGCGATCCCCCGTGCCGCGCGCATCCTCAACATGGTCATCGGATACCACGCGATGCTCGCCGACCGGCCGTACCGCATCGCTCTGCGCGCGGACGTCGCGCTCGGAGAGCTGCGGCGGCTCGCCGGCGCGTGGTATGACCCAGCGATGGTCGATCAGTTCGTGACGATGATCGAGGCGCGCGGGTCATCGAGGCCGCCGAGGAAGAGGTCGGGACGAGCCGCGAGCTCGCGATCCTCGCCGACCTCACGCCGGAGTTCCATACGATCCTCGACCTGCAGCAGCTGCTCGACCGCATCCTCAGCATCCTGCTCAAGAGCATGCCGGGCAGCCGCCTCACGATCTTGCTGCGCGAGGACCAGACCGATGATCTCGTCGTGCGCGCCCTCGCCGGTCTACCGACGGGCGCCGGCTCGTCGCTCCGCGTGCCCTCGGGCCGCGGCATCTCAGGCTGGGTGCTCGAGCATCGCCAGCCGCAGCTGGTCGACGACGTACATCTCGATCCGCGCTATCTCGGCGATCCCGAGATCCGCTCGGAGATCATCATCCCCCTGGTGAGCGCGGGTCGGCCCATCGGCGTCCTCGCCGTTTCGCATCGCGTGCCGCATGCCTTCTCGCAGCGCGACCTTACCCTGATGCAAGCGGTCGGCGCGCAGATCGCGGCGGCGATCGATGTCGCGGAGCTCCACGAGCGGCTGAAGCGAGCCGCGAACACCGACGCGCTCACCGGGCTTCACAACTACCGCTACTTCTACGACCGCCTCGAGGAGGAGATCGCGCGCGCGGGGCGCCGCGAGCAATCGCTGGCGGTCGCGTTCTTCGACCTGGACAAGCTGAAGACCGTGAACGACACGTACGGCCACCTCGCCGGGAACGAGGTCCTGCGTACTCTCGGGCGCAGCATCGGCGCACAGGTGCGCACCGAGGATGTGCCCGCTCGGTACGGCGGCGACGAGTTCGCGATCGTCATGCCCGACACGCCACGCGATGAGGCGGAGAAGGTCGTCATACGGCTCATGGAGGTCCTCGAGAACGCCGACGTCGAGCTTCAGGACGGTCGCCGGATCCGCATGCCCGAGCTCTCCTGGGGCATCGCCTCGTATCCGCTCGACGGCCGCAGCGCGCGCGAGCTGGTGGACAACGCCGACACACGCGCGTACGCGAGAAAACGATCTCGCTAGCGGAGCTCCGCGCGAAGCGTCTATTCGACTGCAGGCTCACTCCCGACCGGAAGCTGCGGACTCTCGACGACGCCCATGCATTCCTTCAGGACCGGCGGATGCTCACGCTCACGCAGGACGCGGCGATCCCGAGCCTGTTTGCCGCGACGCACGAGGACGCCTACGACGCGACGAAGAAGGGTTTCGCGTCGTGGCCAAAGACGAAGTGGAGCTGGGGCGGCGAGCTCACGGAACGTCCGGACGTCTTCGAGACCAAGCTCCACCGTGGCAAGACGCTTTTCCTGAATCCCGATGGCGCTCGTGCGGCCGATCCGCTGTGCCGCGCCGCGCTGGCGCAGGCCGAATCGGCAGCGGACGACGGCGCACGGCTGCTGCGGCACCTCGCGGCCGCTGGTCCGAGCACCGTCGAGGACGTGAAGTCCGAGCTCGGCCTCGCGGCCGCCGCGCTCCGCAAGGTGCGTGAGGGTCTCGAGCGCGACGGCGCGATCGTCGCGCGGGGCGTCGCGGTCGAGGACAGCAAGGGCGGGCATCGGCACTCGAGCGTGCTCTCGCGGTGGGATCAGGTGTGGCGCAAACCGTGGAAGACGACGGAGGATACCGCGCTCGAAGAGCTGGTGGTCCTCGGGGTACGCGCCGCGGTCCTCACGCACGAAGACGAGGTGCGGAACTGGTTCTCCTGGCCGGTCGCTCGCCAGACGATCGCGGACCTCGTCGCGGCGGGCCGGCTGGTGCATCCCGTGAGTGGTTGGCTGGCCGCGCGCTGACACGTGGACGTAGGCGCCTGACGGAGGCAGGCTCGCTCGCTCAAAACGGGCCTGCTCACGCACTCTTCCGCTCGATGTCCTAGTACCGCAGGCTCGACTTCGCTCGTGAGCCTGCCTCCTCGGCGCCTCCGTCCCACGGCGTCACTCGCGTGCCTGTCTCCTCGCCAGCACGTCGCCTGTTCGCTTGCGAGCCCGCCTCCGCGGCGCGCCTCGCCCAGCATCGTTGCTCGCTGGGAACCTCTGACTACGCAGGTTGTACGAGTTGATGCCGTGAGCGCAGATGCGCGCAGGGTCCGCACGGCCGGAGAGTGCATGCATGCCCGCCACGGTGCTGATCGAACACGCAACGCCCGTCGCCGGTCGCCTCGCGACGGCATTCGTCGAGCTCACGGTCGCCGCCGCGGTGATCGTCGGCGCGATCGTCGTGGGTCACGACCTGCGCGAGTGGCGCGACTGGTATCCGACCTCGTATCACCCGTGGCTCGACACGCAGCGCGCCGCGCCGGAGGTCGCTGAGCCTTAACTCTTCGCGGCGCGCACGACCCGCGCGGATCGGCCAGCTTCCATTTCGCCCTTGACGCGGAGCGGCGCGACGCTGCCGCGGATGACGAGCGGCGCGCGGAGCACGTGCCGTCGCGTCGCTTTGCCACGACGCGCGCCGGTACGTGGGTCGGCGACGAGCCGGGCCGCCAGCTCGCCGACCTCGCGCATCGGCTGACGAAGGGTCGTGAGTGGCGGATCGAAGACCTCTGCCACGGGAATGTCGTCGAAGCCGATGATGGAGACATCGTCCGGTACACGAAGCCCGTGCGCGCGTAGGGCGGCGATCGCTCCCAGCGCGAGTAGATCGCTCTGCGCAAAGATCGCGGTCGGTCTTGGCGTCACGGCGAGCAGCCGTTCAGCGGCTCTCCGCCCGCTTTCGAGTCCCCAATCGAGAGACGGCTCGACGACCTGACCTTCGGCCGTCGCGTTGCCGCGCAGCGCGTCGCGGTAGCCATCGAGGCGCGCCCGTGCGGACGGCCAGTCCAGCGGTCCGGTGATCGTCGCGATGCGTCGATGTCCCTGGGCGAGAAGATGGTTCGTCGCCTCCAGCCCGCCGTGACGGTTGTCGATATCGACATGGTCCGCACCGGGGAGTTCGATATCCGACGCGACGACGACGATGGGAAGTCGGGTAGCGGCGCCGGCGAGAAGGTCGTCGTCGGCGAGCCGAAGTCGAGGTACGGCGATGATCAGGCCCTCAACGCGCCGCTCGAGGAGAAGCCGGAGGTAGGTCCGCTCGTCATCCTCCGCGCCCGGCTCGATGCTGCCGATGATGAGGAAGAATCCATGCTTGCGCGCCTCCGCGTCTGCGCCGGCGACGGCTTCGGCGAAGAAGTGATCGCTTACATCCGTGGTGACCATGCCGAGCGTGTGGGTCCTGTTCGACGAGAGACTGCGTGCCACCTGGCTCGGGACGTACTCCAGTTCTCGGATCGCGCGCGCGACGCGCTCGCGAGTCTCCGGGGTGACGCTGTTGTGCTCATTGATCACGCGGGACACGGTCTGGTGCGACACCTTGGCTTTTCTGGCGACGTCGCGGATCGTGGCGCGGTTCACGTAGGTGGCGTCTCCTGCCCTTTGTCAGCGAACAATACCCGTTCGAGGCCGGCCGACCCTCTTGACAGGGGCCGAATTCGGTCTATGTTACCGGTCACATCAGGCCAGGCGCCGGCGCAGGGCGCCTGGAAGGGAGAGGCCCGATGACCACCTGGACCACCCGCCGTCAGCTCCTGAAGGGGGCCGGCGTTCTCGCCGCCGCGGCCGCGACCGCACCCATTCTCTCCGCGTGCCAACAGACTCCGACGACGCCGAAGTCCGGGTCGGGGAAGGTCGTCGTCATGACCGACCCCAACGAGTTCAACGACAACGATCGCAAGACGCTAGAGGACGCGACGAAGCTGAAGATCGAGGTCGTTGCGAGTGACCTCACCCGGCTGTACGCGATGTTTGCCGCCGGCAACCCGCCCGATGTCTTTCGTGTCCAGGCTGCGGGTGTGCCGCAGTACATCTCGCGGAAGATGGTCAAGAACCTCCAGCCGTACTTTGCCAACAGCAAGCTGCTCAAGCCGGACGACCTCGCACCGGCGAACAACTACTACAAATGGGACGGCAAGGTGGTCGGCAAGGGTGACCTCTACGGGATGGTGAAGGACTGGTCTCCCGACTACACGCTCTTCGCTTACACGAAGGCGTTCGACGATGCGGGCGTGAAGGTGCCGAGCGACAGCACGCCGCTCACCTACAACGAGCTGCGAGATCTCGCGAACAAGGTAAACCGCAAGACGGCCGGCAAGCGCGTCTACTGGGGGTTCGTCCACTCGAACAACGACCAATGGATCGACCGGACGGCGATGAACATGCTCGCTGAGAAGGGCCAGACGCTCTACGCCGCGGACTTCTCGAAGCTGAATATCAGCGGGAATCCCGAGGCGCTGAAGGTGATCCGTTACCTGTATGACCTCGCGGCGGACGGCGTGCAACAGACGCCGACCGACCCAAGTCCCAACTGGATGGGTGCCGATTTCAACAACGGTCAGGTGGCGATCCTCCAGTACGGCTACTGGTTCAGCGCGATGGCCGAGAGCGATATCACCAAGGGAAAGACCGTCTTCCTGCCCGCGCCGACCTGGTCGGGCGTGCGCCGCGATCCCACGATGACCGCGACCGGGTGGGTCGTGTCCGCGCAGACGAAGGATCCCGACGCCGCGTGGGCGGTGTTCGAGCAGTACATGGGTGGGAAGCCCGCGCTCGACCGGGCGCAGAGCGGCTGGGGCGTGCCCGGCCTCAAGTCGCTTTACAAGGAGATGCCTCAGCAATCCACCTTCCAGAAGCAGGTGCAGAAGGTGCTCCAGGGTGAGCTCTCCAACGCCGACTTCGTTCTGCAGTTCAACCCGTACGTCAGCGAGCAGGCGTTCTCGACGAGCTGGATCAAGAACCTCGAGCCCGCGCTCAAGGGCTCGATCAGCTTCGATAAGTTCGTGCAGAACGTCGAGACGGAGATCAACGCAGCGATCGTGGACGGCAAGCGCATCGTCGGGAACTAGCATCCGCGTCGCGTCTCGAACGGAGGGTGTTCATCGTATGACGGGCGCGGCGCGCGTTCTCGACCGTCCCGTGGCGCGCGTCGCGCCTTGGCGGCGACGCGGTTTGCGCCGCGCAGTCACCTTCTACCTGCTCATTTCCCCGTGGCTCATCGGGTTCGTGCTCCTCGCGGCGATCCCACTCGTGATGGCGTTCCTCATGTCACTCTCGAACTACGACGGCTTGAACCTCGAGTACGTCCAATTCGTCGGTCTGGAAAACTATCTGCGGGCATTCACCGATCCCGATGCGCAACATGCGCTCGGCCGCACCCTGCTTCTCATGGCGGTGGTCGTCCCGCTCAGCCTCACTCTTCAACTCGCGCTGGCCCTGCTGGTGAATCAGCCGATCCGCTTCACCAGCCTCTTCCGCACGATCTTCTACCTGCCCTACGTGATCCCGGTCGTCGCCGCGGCGTGGGTGTGGAAGATCTTCGTCGACCCGACCGGTGGCCTTCTGAACGCCCTGCTCGGCGTCGGTGGTGCCGACGTGAATGTGCGGTGGCTCGTCGAATACCCGACGGTCGTCCTGGCGCTGCTCACGATCTGGGGTGCGGCAGGTGGCGGGATGGTCGTATTCCTCGCCGGTTTGCAGGGAATCCCCGCCGAGTACCGCGAAGCGGCGATGATCGACGGCGCGAACCAGCTGCAGGTCACGCGACACATCACGCTGCCGCTCCTTTCACCGGTGATCTTCTTCAATCTCGTGACCGGGATCATCGCGACGCTGCAGATCCTGGTGCAGCCGATGCTGCTCGCGCCGGGGATCCTTGGCCTGAGTCCGGGGACGGTCCCACCGAGGGACAACTACCTCTACGCGGTGCACGCCTACCTCGAGATCTTCGTGAAACAGCTCTTTGGTTACGGCTCGGCGCTGCTGTGGCTTCTGTTTGCCGTCGTGCTCGGGCTCACGCTCGTCCTTTTCAAAACGAGCCGTCGCTGGGTCTTCTACGGGATCGAGCCGTGACCGTCGCACTAGCACGACGACGTTCCGCCGCGACCGACACCACGCTGCGGTACCTCCCGGTACTGGTGGCGGCCACGGCGTTCGCGTTGCCTCTGGCATGGGTGGTCGTCACGTCGTTCAAGAAGCAGTCCGAGTTCGGATCATCTCTCCTTCCTGCCACGCCCCAGCTGGCGAATTACGAGCTCGCACTGTCGCTCCTCGATTTCATGAAGTTCGCGACGAACTCGCTCGTACTCAGCAGCTCTTATGCGTTGATCGTCGTGATGGTGAGCGCGCTCGTCGGCTACGGTTTTGCGCGGCATCGCGCGCCGGGCCACGGGCGTCTCTTCATGCTCGTACTAGCGACACTCATGGTCCCGAACCTGGTGCTGTTCGTTCCTCAGTTCGTCATCTTCGCGAAACTCGGACTGACCAACACGTACTGGCCGTGGATCCTCTGGGCCCTCGGAGGAAGCCCGTTCGCGATCTTTCTCTTTCGCCAGTTCTTCGCGACGTTCCCGCGTGAGCTCGACGACGCTGCCGAGGTCGACGGCGCGGGTCCGCTGCGGATCTTCTTTCAGATCTATCTCCCGAACGCCGGTCCCGCGCTGGCTGCCAGTGCCATCTTCATGTTCCTGTGGGTGTGGGGCGACTACCTGTACCCGATCCTGCTGCTGAACGGGGACAACACGACGCTGGCAGTGAAGATGTCCAGCGCATACGTCGACCCGCGTGGGAACCCGCTGCAGACGGTCACCATGGCCGGCGTCGTTCTCTACGTCCTTCCGCTCATCGCGTTCTTTGCCGCGGCCAACCGATTCATCGTTCGCGGCATCGTGACGACGGGACTCAAGGGATGAAGATCGCCGAGGTCCGTCCGCTCGTGATGGGCGACGCCTGGCGAAACCTCACCTTCGTCGTCGTGCGCACCGACGACGGACTCGAGGGCGTCGGCGAGGTCCGCATGGTCAACCACACCAGCGCCCTCCTCGGCTACCTCGAAGAGGCCGTCCCCACGCATGTCATCGGCGCGGACCCCTTCGCGTTCGAGGCCCTCGCTCGTCGCATGATCCGCGACGACTACGCGCGGGCCGGACAGATCGCGATGTCCGCGCTCGCGGTCCTGGACATGGCGTGCTGGGACATCGTCGGGAAGGCGCTCGGTCAGCCGGTGTACCGGCTCTTGGGCGGGCCCATCCGAGACCGCATCGCGACCTACGCCAACGGCTGGTACACCGTCGAGCGCACGCCGGAGGAGTTCAACGCCGCGGCCAAGCGCGCTGTCGGCAAGGGCTACCGAGCGGTGAAGCTCGACCCGTTCGGTACCGCATGGCAGGAGCTCGCGCCGGCGGAGCTCCGCCGCGCTGTCGCACTGGTGGAAGCGGTCCGCGACGGCGTGGGTCCCGATGGCGACGTCTTTGTCGAGATGCATGGCCGGTTCACACCCTCTCAAGCGATCGGCATCGCGCGGGAGCTCGAGCCCTACCGCCCCGGATGGATCGAGGAGCCGGTGCCGCCGGATAACGTCAAAGCGCTCGCGACCGTCGCACGACATGTGAACGTCCCTGTCGCGACCGGCGAGCGGATCCATGTCCGGCACGAGTTCCGCGAGCTCTTCGAGCTACAGGCAGCCGACGTGATCCAGCCCGACCTCACGATGATGGGCGGCATTACCGAGACGCGGAAGCTCGCGACCTGGGCCGAGTCCTACTACGTCATGGTCGCTCCACATAACGTCGGCGGGCCGGTCTCGACCGCGGCAGCACTTCACTTCGCGGCGGCGACGCCGAACTTCAAGATCCTCGAGTACTTCAACGACTTCACCGCGCCGTTCGTCAAAGACGCGGCGCCGGGCGTCCCGGACGTGACCGACGGTTCGTTCCCGCTGCCCGAGGGGCCAGGCCTCGGCGTGCGACTCGACGAGGACCTCATAGCCGATCATCCGCGGCGGCCGATCCATCTCAATCTCTTCGGCGCCGGGTGGCACCTTCGTGGGCGCGAGCGTGTGCCGAGCGAGCGCGCATGAGCGGGGCGCTCGACGGTCGACGCGCGCTCGTGACCGGGAGCGGCACGGGCATCGGACAGGGGATCGCCCGCGAGCTCGCCCGCCAGGGGGCGGCGGTCGCGCTCCACTACGCGCACAGCGCCGAGGGCGCGCAGGCCCTGTGTGTCGAGATCGCTTCTACTGGCGGACGCGCCAGCGTGTTTTCGGGCGACCTCGCGGACGTGACGGAGTGCCGACGCATCGTTGATCAGGCCGCCGCCGAGCTCGGTGGACTCGACATCGTTGTCAACAACTCCGGTGTGACCAAGACGCGGGACCCACTCGCGCTCACCGAGCCGGAGTATGCGGAGCTCTTCGACGTGAATGTCCGGGCCGCGTACTTCTGCTCGCAGCGAGCGATCCCGCACCTCGCGCAGCGCGGCGGCGCGATTGTCAACGTCAGCTCGATCCACGGTGGCGCTGGTTTCCCCGGCCACGCGGCATATGCGGCTACGAAGGGCGCGCTCAACGCCTTCACGCGTGCGCTGGCCGTCGACCTCGCCCCGAAACACATCCGCGTGAACGCGGTCGCGCCGGGCCTCATCGAGGTGCCCCGCTACTTCGAGATGCCCGGATATTCCAGCGAACGCACCGCGCGGCGTGTGCCGTGGGGTCGGATGGGCGAGCCGGCTGATGTCGCGCGCGTGGTCGCGTTCCTCGTGTCGCCCGCCGCCGACTACGTGACCGGACAGCTGCTCTACGTGGATGGCGGCATCAACGCGCGCATGGGGCTCGCGTGGGAAGATGCGGAGCCCCGCCGATGACCCAGGTCTCAGCGCTCGCGCGCCGTTTTCCGCCGGGATTTCTGTTCGGGACGGCCACCGCGGCATACCAGATCGAAGGCGGCCACGACGCCGACGGAAAAGGGCCATCCATCTGGGACACGTTCTGTCTTCGGCCTGGCGCGATCTCCACCGGCGAGACCGGCGAGATCGCGTGCGACCACTACCACCGCTGGCGCGAGGACGTTGCGCTCATGCACGAGCTCGGGCTCGGCGCCTACCGCCTATCCATCAGCTGGCCGCGCGTGATCCCCTCCGGGACCGGTGCGCAGAACGAGAAGGGCATCGCCTTCTACGACCGTCTCATCGATGAGCTGCTCGCGAACGGGATCCGTCCTTTCGTCACTCTTTACCACTGGGATCTCCCACAGGCGCTGCAGGACAAAGGCGGCTGGGGCTCGCGCGCGGTCGTCGATCAGTTCGCACTACGCGGGACACCACGTTGGCGTTCACGCGCCGGGCATCCGCGATTTCGGGGCGGCCGTTCTGGTGTCACACCACCTGCTACTTGCCCACCGCGCAGCGGCAGACGCGATCCGCGCCGCGAGTCCGACAGCGCGGGTCGGCATCGCGCTCAACCTTTCGCCGTGCGAGCCCGCGACCGATTCAGCCGAGGACGCAGCGGCCGCGGCGCGCGCGGATGGATACCTCAACCGGTGGTTCCTCGATCCGCTCCATGGCCGCGGCTATCCGAAGGACATGGTCGGGCTCTATGCGCCGTACTTCGACCGAGCGCGAGAGCTCGACGGCTATCACGGCCGGCTCGACTTCCTCGGCGTCAATTACTACACGCGACGGCTAGCGCAAGCTGGCGATGGTCCGCTTCAACTCGATCGCGTGGAGCGAGCCGGCGCGGAGCGCACCGCGATCGGATGGGAGGTCCATCCGTCGTCGTTCCACAAGATCCTCACGCGGGTCCATCGCGATTACGCGCCCCGAGAGATGTTCGTGACCGAGAACGGCGCAGCGTACGACGATGTCCTCGACGACGACCAAGTCGACGACCCGGCGCGGGTCTCATTTCTGTCGCGCCATTTCGCCGCCGCGGCTGACGCCACCCGCGACGGCGTACCGCTCAAGGGCTACTTCATCTGGACGCTGATGGACAACTTCGAATGGGCACACGGCACGAGTAAGCGTTTCGGGATCGTCCACACCGAATACCGCACGCAGCGACGCCGGATCAAATCGAGCGGGCAGTGGCTTCGGGAGCTCATCGCGGCGCACCGCACGGCGCGCGCGGAGGCTGCGGCGACATGACTCGCGTGATCGCGAGCCCGACAGCAACCCTGTTCCTCGCGCCGATGGCCGAGCGTGTGTCGCCGCCCGCCTTCGAACCTGAAGACGCAGTCGATGTCGACGTCGTCACGTGCTCACACGAGCACTACGACCATCTCGATCTCGCATCGTTTCCCGCGATCGCGCGCGCCTCGCCAAGAGCTCGTTTCGTCATACCGCGGCCATTGCTTGATGCGGTCGTCGCCGCCGGCGTGCCACGCGAGCGCATCGTCGGCGCGCAACCCGACGAGCGCATCCGCCTCGACGGTGTGACGCTGCACCCGCTGCCGGCGCGTCACGGCGTCGGGATAGCCGATGCGTACACCTTCGGCCGTGAGCTGTCCGGTGGTCTCTACCGCTATCTCGGTTATGTCGTCGACGACGGTGTCGCGCGTATCTATCACGCGGGCGATACCGTCGCCTATGACGGCCAGGTCGAGCGTCTGCGAGCGCTCCGCGTCGATGTCGCGCTGCTTCCGATCAACGGACGCGATCACTTCCGCGAGGCTGCGGGGATCGTCGGCAACCTCGATCACCGTGAGGCCGCGCGCCTTGCCGCCGACGCCGGTGTCGATGTGATCGTGCCGATGCACTACGACACCTTCGCGTCGAATCTCGGGTTCCCGTCGCATCTCGTCGACGTGGTACGCCGCGAGCACCCATCGCTCGCGGTGCTCGTCCCGACTCGTGACCGCCCCGTGCTCTATGCGAAGGCGCAGAGCGGTGGCTGACCGAACGAGCGCGCAGCTTCTGGCGTCACTTGGCCTTCCGGCCCCGGACCTCCCTGCGCTGCCGGACTCGCCGTTGCGCTTCCCCGACGGCGCTCACTACCGCATCGAGATTCCCAGCACCGAGGGCCCCAGACCCTTCCGCGCGGTCCTGGACGAGGCCGCGCGGCTGGGCGTTCCGGTCGTGCGCGTATCGCAGGGGAGTGGGGTCTTCATGCACACCGATGCCGAGCTCGATGAGCTCGCGTCACTTGGTCGTGGCGCCGGCGTGGAGGTCAGCCTCTTCGCGCGTCCGAACGCGGGATGGGGTCCCTCGGCGATGGCGCGCGCGCCGGTGGGTCCGCTCATCGCGCCGGTCGCGCACGGCATGGAGCAGCTCGTTGCGGTGCTCGACGACGTACGTCGGGCGGCGGCACACGGTATCCGGCTCGCGGAGATCGCCGCGATCCGTGCCGCCGTCGATGTCCCACTCGACGTCTATGTCGAGTGCCCGGACAACCTCGGCGGCATCGTCAGATACCACGAGCTTCCCGATCTCGTGCGTGTCGCGGCTCCCGTGTATCTCAAATTCGGTCTGCGCGGGACCGTCGATCCATATCCAGCGGGCTCACACGTCGCGGAGTCGCTCGATGCCTTCGCGCGCGAACGGGTACGGCGCGCACGTCTCGGCCTCGATCTGCTGGTACGAGCCGGCTGCGACGTCTACCGCAGCTCGGTCGCCGGTGCGCCCGGGCTCGCGCTGCCCGTCACGGCGCGAGCCGTCGCCGAAGCGCCCGCGTGATAGCCGCTGACCCGTTCAGCGTCGGCGAACGCTGGCGAGAAGCGCACTCTGCGCACGCGGACGCGTTGGCTGCCGAGGACGATGCGGCGATCAGGGCCGGAGAAGGTTCGTGGCCTCGTCGCTCTGTACCCATTGCTGCAACTCATCCGAGTCAGGTCGCCACATCTCGGTCGCTTCACCAACCGCCCAGACCACTGCCCAACGTGTGGCCCGTTCCGTGTCCAAGCCACACCGCGCAGCCAGTGAGCGAGCCCTCCGGGCGATGTCTCGGGCCGGAGGGTGGTAGGCCGAGTAGAAGCCGACATCAGAGCACGGGTCGCCGATTCGCGGGATCGGATCGACGGCGACGTAACCCCGACCGTCGAGTAGCAAGTTCTTGTCGATGAAGTCGCCATGCAGAAGAACAAGCGGGGTCCGATGATCTGCGCACAACGCACGCGCGCTCAGGTACGCGCGATCGAGCAGCCGAAGACCCGCAGTTCCCTTCTCTGCGGATTTCCGTGCCCAACCGAGCCAAACGTCAAGAAACTCGAGTTGCGTCGGAAAGGCACGCGTGCCGCCGAGATGCGTGTTGTGCAGGGCGAGCAGCGATGGCGCGACGAGTTCGGTAGCCGCCGCGTC
>WNGD01002588.1_pt1 | contig 18819 bp, 20 predicted proteins | sample 5400671 | NCBI WGS metagenome assembly WNGD01 (sample SAMN13153369, study PRJNA577476) | soil metagenome | isolation source: 40 cm soil or saprolite under grassland replicate 2 | place: USA:California | collected 2016-06-15
CCTGGCCGGCCCTGTTCCGGCCGACCTGGTCCTGGCCGGCCTGCTGCCTGGCTGGCTGGCCTGCTCCCTGGCTGGCTGGCCTGCTCCCTGGTCGACCTACTCCTTGGTTGGCTTACTTCCCTGTTGGCTTACTCCGCCGGCCTACTCCCCTCGCCGGCGCTGGCGGGCGCGGCAGGCTGCTGGTGGCGGTAGGCCTGCCGGGAGATCGGGTGGTCAGGGCCGAAGACCAGCGGGACCTTGTCGCGCTGCGCACCGGCGGCCCGGCGGGCAAGCCGCGAGCCCGGCGTGGCGTACAGGACGTGCACGCGGGCGTCCCCGCTGCCGCGGCGGCTGACCGGCGCCACCGCGGCGGGGTTGCCCTCCTCGTCGGTCACCCAGAGCTGGAAATCGTCGTACTTGAACAGCTGGATGTCGGCAATCGGAGTCGGGTAGTGATGCACCCCGCCCGGCTCCGGGCCCGGAACAGCCGTCCCGGCCGCCTCTGCCGCCACATCAGCAGCCGCCGTCTCGGCAGCGCCGGGCAGCAGCTCTGCCGCCGCATCCAGGCTTGCCACCTCGGCAGCCCCGCCCGCCCCGGACAGCTCTGCCGCCGCGTCCAGGCTCGCCACCTCAGCACCCGCCGTCTGGGCAGCGCCGGGCGCCCCTGCGGCTCCGTGCGGCGGCCCCGTCCCTGGCGACGGGAGTACGCCCGTGTGGAAGCCGGGATGCAGCGGCACCCCTGCATTGAATATCGAGTCTGTCCAACGGGCGACTCCAGCGGCATCAACAATCGGCGTGCCGAGCAGGCCGTCGGGATCCAGTTCCTGCGCTATCTCCGGCGCGACCATGGCGTAAAGGCGCTGCGCGTTCTGGCGGAGCAGGTCGACCTTCGCCGGATCCGCGCAGAATTGGGCCGACCATTCGATCCCGACGAGATTGCGGGCCATGAACCAGCCACGGGTGTCTTTCAGCCAGAGGCTGCCGCCATGGTGATCCTGATACGGCCCGGACCCGTAGATCAGGCCAGCGGACTGCCCCGCCATCTCGTTCATTCGCGCCCGCGCCGCGCGGTATTCGGCAGATTCCGCGCGGGGCGGATGGTCGGGGATGTCGATCCGCCACGGATGCGTCTCCGATTCCGAATGAACTGGTGCTGGAGTTGTCATGGAGCGCCCCTCCCCGCAACGGCGGCTCTGCCCCGCCCGGCCCCTGCCGGACATCCTGTCACCAAGCGGGGCCGAGGGAAAGAAGGACACCCAGGCCATTCGCCAGCCATTCCCGGCCTCCACCCGCCGCCGCGCAAGCGCCCGGTTCATGATCGCGGAGGGTTTCGGGGGCCGGCGCCCCCGAAACCCTCCGTGATCATGAGCCACACCCGGCGGGGAGCGGGGATCAGCCACAGGAGGCAGATCGCGGCGACCGCCGCGGCCGGGGCGATGGCTCCGGCGGCCGGCCGGACCGCGTATGCGATGGCCAGCAGCGAGCCCAGGAAGACGAGATAGGCCCCGATGATGAGCAAGCCAGCCGCCCGGCGCAGGCCGCGGTCACGGTAGGCGACGGCCAGCGCGAACAGAGTCAGCCCGGCGTACCATCCGGCGACGAGCGCCGCCTGGCCCGATGGCCGGCCAAGCCCGGTGATCGCGGCGGGAAGCATCAGTCCGGCGATGACGTTCAGCGCGTTGCTGTTCAGCGCGGTGCTCAGCACGGCCGCTCCCCTGCCCTTGGCGGCCAGGTAGACCGCGGCAACGGCGTTGGGCAGGCTGGTGACCCCGGCCAGCACGACGCCGCCGGTGACGATCCCGGGCACCGCGTAGTGCCGGCCGAGCGTCACCGCCGCTACCTCCATCGCCGTGCTTGCGGTCACCACGAGCAGGAGCGCCGCCGCGGCGGCGACGGCATCTCGTGGCCGGCCACGACGTGGCCGGATGGCCTCGGCTAGCTCGGCCTCCTCCTCGATGACGGCCGTGGTCAGCCAGCCGGCCAGCCGCCGTGGCAGCCCTGGCAGCGGCCTGCCGTCCATCCCCAGGGTGATGAGGTAGGGCACGAAGACCAGGCCAGCCACGACTATGCCGGCGACCGGCGAGAGCAGCCCGAGCACCACAAGCACGCAGGCTCCGGCTATCCACACGCTGACGACGCCGCCCAGGACTACGACATGGCGGTGCAGCGCGATCCGGCCGGCCACCACGGCGCCTAGGCCGAGCAGCGCGGCCAGGTTGAAGACGTTCGAGCCAAGCACGATTCCGGCGCCGACGCGCTGCTGGTGGTGTGCCAGCGCGGTAACGGCAGAGGTGATCTCCGGCGCGTCCGCCGCCAGCGCCGCGATGACGCCGAGCAGCCCCTCGGACAGGCCGGCCCGCTCGGCGAGTCGCTCCAGCCGGGATACCAGCACCCAGCTCATCCCGAGGCTGACGAGCGCGCCGGCCAGGAACACCGGCACCGCGACCGGCGGCGTCATGGACCTGCCGTGGCGCCGGCCATGTCAACGCCGGCCGGCGTGCCAGCGAGGCCGCCCGGCGTGCCAGCGAGGCCGGCCAGGCCGGCTACGCCGACTAGCCTGGCCGTGACAGCAGCGCAGGTCACGCCGCAGCTCAGTCGCCTGATCACCGCCGCTGACGCCATCATGGTCACAATAATCGGCGCGCTGCTGCGCCGCCCGCGGGAACCGCCCGCCGGGCGGCGCCGCGTTAGGGTGCGACGGATGGCAACGAAGCTTTCGCTGGTGGTGCGGACGGACCTCGGCATGGGGCGGGGCAAGCTTGCCGCCCAGGTCGCGCATGCCGCCGTCGCCGCGGTGCTGACGGCTCAGCTGACCGCCGAGGGCCGCGCCGGTCTCGCCGCCTGGCTGGCGGGCGGACAGCCGAAGGTCGTGCTCAGCGTCGGCAGCGACGCTGAGCTGGCCGACATTGCCGCCGCTGCCAGCGCGGCCGGCCTGCCTACCGAGGTCATCAGGGACGCTGGCCGGACTCAGCTGGCGCCGGGCACGACGACCTGCTGCGCCATCGGGCCGGCCGATGCCGCGCGGGTGGACGCGGTCACCGGCGGGCTGTCCTTGCTCTGATCATGTATGCAAGGTCGTTGTACGGCCGTGCTCCTTCCGTTATCGTGTGGGGCCACTCACCCGCACCAGTTCCCCAAAGGGGTGACGATGCTCGATCAGCAGCGCCAGGACGCGCTGGCCCAGTGTCGGCTCAGCGCGCTGCCCAGCGCGACCCTAGAGCGCATGACGGCCGACTCCGCACTGCTGGACGCCCCGGCGGGCACCGTCCTGCACCGCGTCGGCTCCACCTCGCCGTTCCTCTGCGTCGTAGCCGGGGGAACGTTGCGGACCCGCCTGATCTCGGAGCAGGGCCGCCAGCTGACGGTCCGCTACAGCAGGCCGGGCGACCTGGTCGGCCTGGCCGGCGTCTTTGCCCGGCAGTCGCCCCGCCTTTCGATCCAGGCCGTGACCTCCAGCCAGCTGCTGCTGCTACGTCCCGAGACGGTGCGCAAGCTGGCCGCCGCAGACGCTGGCGTCGCCAGCGCGCTGCTTATCGACCTGGCCGAGCAGACAGCCGCCTACCTGGGCGCGCTGGCCGCCAGCACGCTCCCGTCGGTACGGCAGGACGTTGTCCGCCACCTGCTTGACGCGGCCGAGTCAGGCGAAAACGGCGACAGCATCGTGGCCAGGCTGTCACCGCAGGAGCTGGCCGAGCATGTCGGCAGCCCGCGCGAGGTGGTGGGCCGGATCCTGCGCGACCTCAAGAACGAGGGCCTGGTCAGCAACGGGCAGGACGCGGTCGTCGTGCTTGCCGCCGACCGCCTGAACGACCTGGCCTGGCCACGGGATTACTGAACCGCGGAGCCGGCCGGGACCTGGCCGGGAGACTGCGTTGCCCCCGGTTTCATGATCATGGAGCACTATTTGGGTGCTCGAACACCGCAAAGTCGCCGTCGTAACGGGGCGATATGCACGGGGCAGCGGGCCTGGCGCTCACCAGGGGACGGGTCCGTTCACGTCGGCGAAGGTCCCGGTCGGGCCGTCCGGCTCCATGGTCGCCATCCGGACGATGATCTGCGCCCCTTCCTCGACGCTCTGGGTGCCGCGGTGCCCGTTGAGGTCCGTCGCGGTGTAGCCGGGGTCGACGGCGTTGATCCGCAACCGCGGGTAGGACTTCGCGTACTGGGACGTCAGCATGTTCAGTGCTGACTTAGAAGATGGGTAGCCAAGCCCTTTGAGCGTTGACTCCAGGCGGCCCGGGTCCGTGGTGATCGCCAGCGATCCCATCCCGCTGCTGACATTGACCACGACCGGCGCCTGGCTGCGCTCGAGCAGCGGCAGGAAGTCGTGCAGCACCCGCACCACCCCGAAGACGTTGGTGTCGTAGACCGCCAGCATGTCGCCAGCCGTAGTCTCGGCGGCCGGCCGGAAGCCGCCGGGCACCGCAGCGTTGTTGATCAGCACGTCGAGATGTCCTACCCGGTCACGGATCTGCTCGGCCGCGGCCGCGACCGATGCGTCGCTGGTGACGTCGATGAGCAGCGGCACGCCGCCCAGGTCCGCAGCGGCACGGTTGCCGCGCTCGGCGTCGCGGCAGCCGAGGTAGACAGTATGGCCAAGCTCGATGAGTTGCCGGGCTGTCTCGCGGCCCAGGCCCTTGTTCGCTCCGGTGATCAGTATGGTCGTCATGGGCACAGCCTCGGCGCCGTCGGCTGAGTCAGCCAGTCGCCTGGTCTTCCTGGGACCAGCGGTACCAGGCTCAGGTCCCGCTGATGCGCGACACTGGAGAATGTGCGTGCTGACGGCAAGGAGCTTGGCAGGTCGCTGCGGCTGTGGCGGGACCGGCTCAGCCCGGCTGCCGTCGGCCTGTCAGCCAACGGGCCGCGCCGGGCAGCGGGCCTGCGTCGCGAGGAGCTGGCCATGCTCGCCGGGCTGTCCGCGGACTATGTGACGCGGCTGGAGCAGGGCCGGTCGACTCGTCCGTCCGCTCAGGTCCTGGCCGCTCTCGCGCGGGCGTTGCAGCTGTCCGCTGACGAGCGCAGCTACCTGTTCCGGCTCGCGGGCCAGCCGGTGCCGGCTGCCGGGCGGATCTCGGCGCACCTGACGCCGGGCACGGCGCGCCTGCTGCGGCGCCTGGACGACATCCCGGTCGGGGTGTACGACGCGGGCTGGACCCTGGTGGCCTGGAATCAGACCTGGGCGGCGCTGATGGGCGATCCGTCTGGGCAGCGCGGCCGGGACCAGAACCTGCTGTGGCGTTATTTCACCGGCCAGCAGGGCCGGGTCCGGCGCAGCGGGCAGCAAGCTGCCACGTTCGAGACCGCAGCCGTGGCGGATCTCCGCAGCGCCGCGGCGAGCTACCCGAATGACGACGAGTTGCGCCGGCTTATCGACGACCTGAGCCAGGTCAGCGCCCGCTTCGCCGAGCTATGGCAGGCCCGGGCCGTCGCGGTGCACACCGCCGACCGCAAGCGGATCGATCATCCGGAGGTGGGCCCGCTTACCCTGGACTGCGATGTCTTCACCGTTCAGGGGTCTGACCTGAGGGTCATCGCCTACACCGCCGAGCCCGGCAGCGACGACGCCGACAAGCTCGCGCTGCTTCGCGTCATCGGCCTGCAGGCCATGTCCGGCTAGCCCACCGCATTCGAAACACCGGCGCTGCTCGGCAGCGGAGCTAGCCACCTGCTCAGCCGCGGAAGCCGGAGCTAGCTGCCTGGTCAGCGCAGGTGAGAGGCGCCGTTGAGGTCGATGACGGCGCCGCTGGCCCACAGCGCCTCTGGTGCGGCGAGCCACGCCACTGCAGACGCCACCTCGTCGGGCTCGGCGACCCGGCCGAACGGGCTCTGCGCCCGGATGCCGTCCCCGTCCGGGCCGGAAAGCACGGACTCCGCCATCTCGGTGCGGGCGAAGCCGGGCGCCACGGCGGCGACGGCGATGCCGTGCGGGGCCAGCGCGACCGCGAGGGACTGCGCCATGGCATGCAAGGCGGCCTTGGCCGCCCCGTAGGCCGGCGCCGTCGGCTCGCCCCGGTAGGCGCCGCGCGAGCCGACGCAGATGATCCGCGCGCCGGCTGCCCCCTCCGGCCGGTTCAGCAGATGATCAGTCATGCACCAGGTCACGTTGGCCGAACCATGGACGTTCGTGTCCACGACGCGGCGCCAGGAGGCCTGCCAGTCGGCATACGAGGTGGCATCGATCGGCTGGTGCACATAGACGCCGGCATTGTTGACCAGCACGTCGATGCCGCCGAGCGCGGAAATGGCCGCGGTGACCAGGCCGGCGGCCTGCCGCGGATCGGCGATGTCGCCGGTCACCACGGCGTGCCCGCCGCCCGGCAGCGCGACGGCCGCCGGGAGCGCCGCGGCTACCGCGTCGGCGGCCGTCGTGTCCGCCCGGCAGTGCACGGCCACGCGGTGGCCGGACCCGGCCAGCGCCCGGGCGATCGCCGCGCCGATCCCGCGGGATGCTCCGGTGACAAGGGCACGGCGGGCGGTCATCATGATTGCCTCCTTGCGGCCGGCGGCGCGGGCCATGACAGCGAAGCGGAGCCCAGTTCATGATCACACGCACTGGTCCGGGCGGGGTCCGGGCGGCCGGCCATGACCTGCGGCACCGCTGATGCCGGAGAGCATCACGCGACGGCTGGGACTGCCGGGCCCGGGCAAGCGGCGGCGGCCGGGATAGTGCCTGGCCAATGCCGTCCCGCAGGCCACCTCCGCAGATGACTGCTGTTACCGTTGGCAGGGGAAGCGGCCACATGGGAGGTAGCGATGGCCCTGCCGGTTGGCCAGCGGAAGCACCTGGACAAGATCGAAAGCTCCCTGCGAGCATCCGACCCCCGGCTGGCGTCGCTTTTCACGATCTTCACCCGGCTCAGCGAGGACGAGGAAATGCCGGCCCTGGAGCAACTGCGCGCCAGCGCCGTGCACCTGTGGCTCTGGCTGCGGTTCCGGCGAACCGCCCTCGGCCGGTGGCTCGGCACCAGCGCGGGAGCCCGGGTGCGCACCGCCCTGTTCTTCCCGGTAGCACTCGCCGTGATGGCCTGCACCATGCTGCTCGGCGGCGGAATGCCAGGATCGCATCGCTGCTCCGCGGCGCCGCGCGCCGTCGGTACGTCGCAGCTGAACCCGAAGTCCAGGGCAAAGGCCCTGGCCTGCAACCCGGTGCTGTGGTCCCACGGGCTGGCGGGCAAGTAGCAGCCGGCCAGCACCTGCACGGTTGCCACCGCGGGCACCGGCCCGGTCAGCGCTGAATCGCGACCAACTCCGGCCGCAGGCATGCCCGGCCAGCCTGCGCAGGCTGGCCCGCCGGAGCCGCCGCGGCCGCGGTGCGGGTGCCCCCCAGCCGGGCGCATGAGGTAATCAGCACGGTGCCGCTCGCGGCGGCAGCGCTGCCGCCGATGCCGGACAGGTCGACGAAGTAATGCGGCCACGGCAGCTGCGTCGTCGTCCAGACCACCCGCCGCCGCACGACGTCGTAGCCCCACACGTCGCCCGGCGCTCCCTGGTCCAGGCCGAGGGCGACGCCGCCGCGCACGCCGTACAGGCCGGCCGAGCGCGGCGCCACCCGGCGCCGGTTCCTCGCGCCGGTCTGCGGGTTCACCCCGATCAGCGTGCTGCCCTTGGTGAGGTACAGCCGGGCCTGCAGGACATCGATGCTTTCCGGGACTACCCCGGCTCGTGCCCACAGCCGCTGCCCCGTCGCCCCGCTGTACGCGGTGACTCCGCGCGGGCCGGAGAAAAGCACCACGCCGTCGAACGCGCCGCTGAGCGCGCCATCGAACGCGCCGCGATGCGGACGGATCACCCGTTGCGCCCCGGTCCGCAGGCTGATCTGCCGGAGCCCGGTCACGGGCGCGGTGCCCAGGTAGCCGCCAGTCGCGATGGTGACGTACAGGTCGCTGCCGTCGACCCGCCATGCCTGCGGCACCTGGCCGGTCCGCCGCCGCCACCTGACCCGGCCGGTTCTGTTGTCATAGCTGGTCACGGAGGTCCGGCCGACGATCACGGTGGTCGCGGCGCTGGCATCGACGGCGCCGCCGTACGCGGCTGCCGGGTAGGCCCTGGCCGCCACGCCGGTCCTGGCGCGGAGCACGATCTCGCGCCGAGCCGGCCTGCCCCGCCGGATCGGCGGGACGGCGACCCCGGCGGTCACCACGCCGGGCCAGGCCCGCACGGAGTCGATCGACGCGCCGGCCGGCAGCCCGCTGAGCGTCGTCGTCCACCGCAAGCTGCCGGTGCGGACGTCGAAGGCGGCCACGGTCAGCCCGAATCCGACCGCAGCCACCTGGCCGCCCGCCGCCGCGTAGGCCTGCCCGCTGGCCAGCACCGTGCCGCTGGTATCGCTGGCTGTCCAGGACCCGGGCAGCAGGCGGGTCCACAGCACCTTCCCGGCCGATCCGCAGTGCGGTCCGCTGCATGCTCGGGATGCCGAACCAGCCGCATAGCCGGGGATGACGGCAGCGCCGGCGAGCACGACCGCGAGCACCGCTCGCCGCGCCCATACCGCAGGAACGCGCGCCAGGCTCACGCTGGGTGCCCGACCCTTCTGACTGCCCCACTGCCCGCGCCCGGCCGCATCGCCGCCGGACCGCCCCCGGACCGCCAACGTAGGCCATTCTGCTCTGCCCGGAAGGCTGCCGAGCGCGACTGCGTCGATCTTCCGTGCATTTTAACCGGGCCGCAGGTGCCGGTGCCGCGGCCAGGCAGGCCTCCAGTAGCGTTGGCGAGGGCCACGCCAGCGCATCTAACGAGGAGGCAACCATGACTGATCGGGCGCCGCTGCCCCACGATTTCCTGCCGAAGGTGCCGTCGTTCACGGTGCAGAGCGCGGACATGGCCGCCGGCCAGCAGCTGAGCGAGGCGCAGGTCTACAACAGCTTCGGCGTGTCCGGCGAGAACATCTCGCCCCAGCTGAGCTGGCACGGCTTCCCGGCCGAGACCAAGGGGTTCGCCGTGACGTGCTTTGACCCCGACGCACCGACCGGATCGGGATTCTGGCACTGGCTTGTCATTGATATCCCGGCGTCGGTGACCAACCTCGCGGCCGGCGCCGGCGCGGCGGGCGGCGCCGGCTTGCCGGCCGGCGCGTTCTGCGTACGCAACGACTACGGCAGCAAGGACTTCGGCGGCGCGGCGCCGCCCGAGGGCGACCCGCCGCACCGGTATGTATTCACCGTGCATGCGCTCGACACCGAGTCCCTCGGCATCGGCTCCGACGTCTCCCCGGCCGTGGCCGGCTTCAACCTCGGCTTCCACACCCTGGCCAGGGCCGCGATCATCGCGGTCTACGGGCGCTAGCGGGGCAGGCTGTCGAGCACCTGGCGTTCCCTCTCTGGGTCCAGGCCCGTTCCCGGCTGGGCGGGCGGGTAGCCCTCGGCCTGGATCCACCGCCAGGTCGCTGCGACGGTCTCCGCGGCCGGCCGGCAGGCCAGGCCGGCGGCGTACGCGGCGGCCACGTTGCCGTCGTGCAAGCCGACGCCCTCCCCGGTCGGCGGCAACCAGATGGGCAGCTCCGTCCAGGCTTCGATGCCGGCCGCCTCGATCACCTCTGGGCTGGCCCAGACCAGCCTGGCGCTGGACCCGGTCACGCTGATCGCCGCGTCGAGCAGGCTGGCCATGGTCGCATGGCCCGGCTGGCTGACCGTGTTGAAGACCCCGCCGAGGCCGCGGTCGGCTGCCGAAAGCATCCAGGCGGCCAGGTCGCGGCAGTCGATGAACTGCAGTGGCCGGTCCGGCGGCCCCGGCGCCAGCACGTCGCCGCCGCGCTCGATCCGGCCCAGCCACCACGGCATCCGGCCGACGATTTCATACGGCCCGAGGATCAGCCCGGCCCGGGCGAGCAGCGCCCGGTTGCCGAACGCCGCCAGCGCGGCCAGCTCGCCGCCCCGCTTGGCCGCCGCGTAGTCCTCCTGGCCGGTGTCGGCCGGGTCGCCGTCGACGACGGGCGCGCTCTCGTCGAGGCCGGCCGGGATCGGCCAGCGGTACACCGACCGGCTCGACACGTAGCCGTAATGGCCGGCCCGGTCCGTCAGCAGCGTGGCGGAGTCGCTGACCACCGCGGGCGCGCCGCTCCAGGTGTCGATGACGGCGTCCCACTCGGCATCGCCGAGCGCCGCGCGCAGCGCCGCCGGGTCCGTGCGGTCGCCGTGCAGGGCCAGCGCCCCGGCCGCGGACAGGCCGCTGACACCGCGGGTCAGCGTGGTGACGTCGTCGCCCCGGGCAAGTGCCATCTCCACGACCGCCCGGCCGACATGATGGGTGCCGCCCAGTACCAGAAGCCTCATCCGGGCATCCTGCCCCAGCTCGGTGGCGCCTGGAACCGGTGTTCATCCTCGGCGTAGCAACCGTGCGTTCCAGTCAGCACGCATGGCGGTGCGGCGGGCTGCCTGACGCCGCGTTGGCGCCGCCGGGGATGATGGTGCTGCCGGGTCGCCGCGGCCGGTCTCGCCCGGACGGGGCACTGGCGCTCGCCCGGCACAGGCACGGGCGCGGCACAGGCACTGGCGCGGCACGTGCATTGCAAACGTGCCGCCGACTCCGATGGCAGGTGATTGCCCGAATGACTGGCTCACAGTTCGACGCGGTCGCCGATCACTACGACGCTGCCCGGCCGTCTTATCCGGACGAGTTCTTCGACGCGCTCGAGGAGATCACCGGGCCGCTGGCCGGCCAGGTCGTGCTGGATGGCTGCGCCGGGACGGGCATCGCTACCCGTCAGCTCAGCGCCCGCGGCGCCCGGGTCACCGGGTACGACATCGGCGAGGCGATGCTGCGCCGCGCGGTCGCCCGCAGCCCGGAACTGGCCTTCGTGATCACCGACGGCAACATACTGCCGTTCCGGGATGGCCGAGCCGACCTGGCGTGCTTCGCGCAGTCCTGGCACTGGCTCGATCAGCACCAGGCCAGCCGCGAGGTGGCCAGGGTGCTCAAGCCGGGCGGGCACTGGGCCGCCTGGTGGAACCACTCCGTGGCAGACGACGAGGACTGGCACGACGCATACGTCAGCGCGCTGGAGGCTGCCTGTCCCAGCTACGACCGGGCGCAGCACGATACCGACTGGACCCTGGAAGGGCTCGCCGGGACCGGGCAGTTCGAGCCAGGTACCCGGGTCACCGTGCCGTGGACGAGGACGGTGACAGCCGGGGACTGGATCACCGAGCAGCGCAGCAAGTCCTATGTCACCGCGCTGTGGCCCAACGAGCGCGAGCGGCTGCTGGCACGGATCGCCCGCATCGTCGGCGAGCGCTTCCCGGACGGGCAGCTGACGGTCCCGTACCGCACCGGCGCATGGATCGCGCGGCGACGCTGAGTTCCCGGCTACTCCCGGCCGGCTCCCCCGCCGGGTCCGGCTGCCGGACGGCCCGCACCCGACTCGTGGCCGAACACGTAGGCGTGCACCGCGGCCAGCAGCCGGGCATGCTGGTCCAGCAGGCCATCCGCCGGCAACAGCCCGTCCTCGGCCAGCTCCACCAGGTCCGCCCGCATGTCCGCGAGCACGTCGTACATCCCGGTAACGACTTCGCTGGCCTTCCTGGCGCCCTCAAGATCACGGTCGACCCGGTCAATGACCTGGGTTCGCACCAGCAGGTCCGCCACCTCCTGCGGGCAGCCGAGACCTGCCTGGATCAGGTCGCTCCACCGCCGGCCGGTCCGCCTGAGCCCGCTTCCCGAGCGGTAGCCGACGAAGATCGACTCCCATTGCCTGGCGATGAACTCGTCCCAGCCGAGAACGTCTATGTCCTCAGGGTCGTGGTCGTACACGGGTCTCCATCCGCGCTCACCTGCCTGCCGCGCTGCTGACGCTCAGAGCGAGGCGACGTGTTCTCCGCAACGAGCCGGATCATACCCCGGCAGGCTCGCCAGCTGATCGAGCAGCCAGCGCGCCGAGAGCACCCTGAGCAGGCCCTGGACCTCGCGGCTGGCTGCCTGGTCAGCGGGGATCACCAGGTCGAAATGCTCGGCTGCCAGCGGCACGAACGCCAGGCCGAAGGCGAGCGCGGCGGGCTCGCTGGCGACCCCGGCGTCCGCCAGCCCGGCGGCGATGGCGGCGGCGACCTGCAGGTGCCCGGTTGCCTGCGTCGCGTAGCCGCGGACCTCCGCCGCGCCGATGCCGAGCCGGCCGAGCTCGCGGTCGAGCACCCGGCGCGCCTCCGAACCGATCTCCCTGTTCACCAGCCGCAGGCCGCGTTGCGCGACATCGCCGAGCCCGGTGACCTGCGCGGCCAGCCCCGGCCCGAGCACCAGACCCTCGCGCCAGGAGCAGAAGCCGACCACCTCGGCGCCCTGGCGGCGCAGCAACTCGCGGGCCGGGCCGGTGTTGTACTCCCCCGAGGCCCCGCGCAGGTGCGCCCCGGCCGCGTGCACCAGCCCGTCGGCCGCCAGCTCCAGCGCTTCCTGACTGCCGCACTGCCACCAGCTGAGCGCGACTGGCGGATCCAGCAGCGCGAGCGGCGTCTCAAGCAGCGGAATGGCCGGATCGCAGCCGGCCAGCACGAGCGTCGGCCGCGGCGGTCCGATCGGCCAGACCCGGCGCCCGGCGGCCGGCCGGCCGGCGACAGGCCCGCCAGCACGCGGACCGCCGGCGCCCGGCTGGCCGGCGCCCGGCTGGCCGGCATCCGGCTGGCCGGCGACCCCGCCGGCCGGCAGAAACCCTGCCCTGGTGGCAGTGGCGCCCGCCAGCGGGAAGGCGACGAAGGTGTCCCCCATCGGCGCAAGCGTGACCCGGGCGCCGTCGGCGCCAAGCGGAGCCACCGGCCGCGCGTCGACCGGCGGGGGCAGCTCGCCCGGCCCGAACAGCTGCTCGACCGTCGTGCCGAGCGCCCGCGCGACGGCCAGCGCGACGCGCAGCGATGGATCGGAGTGCCCCGCCTCGACGGCCGAGACCGCCTGCCGGGAGACCCCGGCCACCCCGGCGAGCTGCTGCTGGGAGAAGCCCCTGGCCTGGCGAGCCAGCCGGAGCCGCATGCCGCTGCCGCCCGCGTCGTCCCCGCCACCGCGGGCCGCGCCGTCCCCGCCGCGGGCCGCGCCTTCCCCGCCGCCGGTCACGCCCCGACCTGCTCGCCTTGCGGTGGCCGGACCGCCGCCGCCCCATCAGGGGAAAACCATGGCGGGTCGAGCGCCGTGACCACCAGCTCACGCCCCGCCGGAGCTGGCCGGTCCGCCAGCCGGCAGGTCACCGCCCCGCCCGCCACCTGCAGCTCGGCCTCCCACCCGGCCCCGGCCGGGCGAACGGCCAGCACGGCGCCGGCCAGCACGAGCCCGCGCCGCGGCTGCGCTCCCAGCGCGATCCGCTCCGGATGGATACCGGCCACCAGGCCGGCCGCGAGACCGCCCCCTGTGCCGCCCAGCGAGCTGGCTCGCAAGCCGCCAGCGGCGGGCACGAAACCCAGGTAGCCAACCAGCTCGGCGACCCGCCGCGTCGCGGGCCGCCGCACTACCTCATCCGGGGCCCCAGCCTGCAGGATCTCGCCACGGTCGAGCACCGCCAGCCGGTCCGCGAACGCCTGCGCCTCGGCAAGCTCGTGCGCCACCAGCACGGACGGCACCTGCCGCGCCGTGACCAGCTCGCGCACCAGCGTGGTCAGCACCCGCCGCAGGCTGGCATCCAGGCCCGCGTACGGCTCGTCGAGCAGCAGCGCGTCACAGTGCGCGAGCAGCAGCCGCCCGAGCGCGACCCGGTGCGCCTGTCCGCCGGACAGCCGGGCGGGCATCGCCGCCAGCAGGTCGCCGATGCCGAGCAGGCCGGCCAGCTGGATCAGCTCGGCACCGGAGCGATGAGCCGCCGGGCCGTAGCCGAGATTGGCGCGGACCGACAGGTGCGGGAACAGCCCAGGGTCCTGGCGCAGCAGCCCCACCCGGCGGCGCCACGGCGGGACCGCCGCCCGCGGCGGCTCCGTCGCGGTGAGCACCCGCCCGGCCAGCGTGATCAGCGCCCGGCGCGGCCGCACCAGCCCGGCGATCGCCTCAAGCAGCGTCGTCTTGCCCGCGCCGGACGGGCCGAACAGGGCCAGCCGCTCCCCCGGCCGCACCTCAAGGTCAGCGCGCACCGTGAACTCACGGCGGTCAACCTCGACGTCGGCCTTGAGCACGGGCGCTCCAGATGTAGGCGGCCAGCGGCAGCGGCAGGGCGACCACCAGCAGCACCAGGGCGAACGGCAGCGCGGAGGCCAGGCCGGTCTCCTGCAGCGTCGTCCAGATCTGCAGCGGCAGCCCGTACGGATGGTAGGCCACGATGATGACGGCGCCGAACGCCCCCATCGCCCGCGCCCACGCTACCGCCAGGGCCATCGCCAGGCCGGGCCCGGCCAGCGGCAGCGTTACCCGCCGCAGTACCCGCCACGGCCGGTCGCCGAGCAGCGCGGCCTGCTGCTCCATTCGCGGGTCGACGCCGGCGAAGGCCGCCTGCGCGCCGAGCACGTAGTACGGCGCTGACTCGTACACCTGGGCGATCACCAGCGCGAGGAACGTGTTGCTCGCGGACAGGTGCAGCGCCGCGATGCCCTCCCCGATGGGCGTGAACGGCCCGATCATGAACACCAGGAGCAGGCCGATCACCAGCGGCGGGAGCAGCAGGACGGTGAGCACCCCGGCCTCCCACACCCGCGGGAACGGCAGCGCGCCGCGGGCGAGCAGCCAGGCCAGCGGCGTGCCGAGCAGCAGCAGGACAGCCAGCGTGACCGCCCCCGACTCAACCGAGACGACGAGCGGGGTGAGCGCTCCCGGCGCGGAGAGCGCGCTGCCGATCGCGCCGGCCGACACGTGCGCGAGGAGCGCGATGACCGGCCCGAGCAGGGCCAGCCAGACGACTCCCGCGATGGCGACGGAAACAAACCCCGAGATGGAACGGGCTGCTCGGGGTGCTCCCGGCAGACCGCCCGATCCGGCACCGGGTTGCTGTCCGGGATCGCCGCCCCGGACAGCGCCGCCGGCCGCTGCCGCCGGGCTAGCGATCCAGCTCACTGCGCACCGATGCGGGCACGGCGCTGTCATCGCCGGTCAACGTCGGCTTCAGCAGCGTGTACCCCCCTTGCTTATGCAGGGCCAGGCCAGCCGGGGATAGCACGTAGGAGACGAACCTGGCCCCGGCCGGGCTGTTGTTGATGGTGGTGATGTCGATCACCAGCGGCGAGCCGTGCTTGGTCACGTTGCCGGTGATGGTGATCGACGCCTTGCCGTACTGGCCGGCCATCGCCGCGTCGCCGAGGTTGATGGCGGCGGGCAGCTTGATGTAGTGCAGGTGCAGCTGGATCGCCTGGGACAGGTAGGCGCTTGACGCGTCGAGCTGGCCCGCCTGCAGCCGGGGCTCAAGTGCGGCCTCGTCGAAGATCTCGCCGGCGCTGGCCGAGGCCAGCGGGCTGCCGAGGATCTTCGTCACGGCGTCCTTCGGCAGGTGGTACTTCATCTGCGCGAGTTCCAGCATGTAGATGAAGGCCCGGCCCTGGGGATCCAGGTTGGGGTCGGTCCTGCCGAGCTTGAAGCCGGGCTTCTGCAAGATCGAGAACAGGTTCTTGACCGGCTCCGTGCCGTTGCCGATGGCCTTGAACTGGCTGGCGTACTTGCCGGCCGGGTTGTAGGCGAGCACGATCGAGGTCGTCGCGTACTGCACGTACCACTTCGTGAACTTCGGCTCAAGCGCGGCGATGGGATCGCCGCCGACGCTCTCGAAGACGTCCGGGGTGATCTCTCCCGACGCGATCTCCTTGGACAGCCCATCAGAGGGTCCTGCCCGGCCCGAGTACTTCAGCAGGTCGGCCCGCTCGAAGGCCGGCCCGACGATCTTCTCGTTCAGGAACGCGAGCGAGGCCGCGTAGGCCACGTTGGCCGTGCCCGCCGGGATGTTCGTGTTCGCGCTGGAGGGCGATGGCGAACCGCCGGACGAAACGGACGAGCCGCCGCCTGCCGACGAGCCGCAGCCGGCCACGGCCAGGCCAATGAAGGCGATAACCAGCAGCGCGCTGCGTCGCACGCCGCCTCTCCACGTCAGGTCAATCATGTCCCGAAGATAGCCAGTGTAGATTGCGGAGCGCAACAATTCTGGACACTTGGCACGCCAGCCCGGAGCGGCTGCCCGGTGCGGTTGTCCGGGCGGCCCGGACGCTGCGGCGGCAGCCAGGCGGCCTTCAGCGCACGCTCAGGAAGCTGGGGTTGCCTAGGAGCGGCGTCGCCGTGCCGCATCGCGCCATAACATGGAGCCCGGCAGCGTATTCGCTGACAGTTTCCCGGCGCCCGGTGCCACGCCGTGACGTGATCCGAGACAGCCCGGCGCGAACGCAGCGGCAATGCCTTACGTTGTCAACCCGGAGAATCCTTACTGGTAAGGCAGGACCAAGAATGGGCAAGGCGGAGCGAAACCGGCGGCAGAGCGCCCGGGAGAAGATCGCCGCGCAGCAGGCCGCGGCCAGGCGGGCCCAGCGCCGCAGGCAACTGCTGCTCACCGGCGGCAGCGTTCTCGCCGTGCTCGCCATCGTGGTGACCTTTGTCGTGATCAAGACGCTGGGCGGCCCGGCGAAGGCCGGCTCGGGCACCGCGACGGCCTCAGCCAGCCTGGTCAGGCAGGTGACCAGCGTCCCGGCCAGCACGCTGAACTCGGTGGGCAAGGGCACCGCAAACCCCAAGACCATCCTGCCCATCAGCGGGACCGCGCTGACCGCGAACGGCAAGCCAGAGGTGCTCTACATGGGCGCGTTGTACTGCCCGTTCTGCGCGACCGAGCGGTGGGCGATGACAGTCGCCTTGAGCAGATTCGGCACGTTCTCCGGCCTGAAGTTCATTCACTCGAGCCCAAGCGACACCCCGGCCAGCATTCCCACCCTGACGTTCTACAAGTCCACCTACACGAGCAAGTACATCTCGTTTACCCCCGTTGAGATGCAGGACGTCAACAAGGCCACGCTGCAGACGCCGACCGCGGAGCAGAACGCGGTGCTGGCCAAATACGATGCGCCGCCGCAAGTCCCGCAGGCCGACGCTGGCTCGATACCGTTCATCGACTTCGGCAACAAGTTCATGGCGAGCGGGGCCAGCTACAGCTACAGCGTGCTGCAGGGCAAGACGTGGGCCCAGGTCGCTGCCGCGCTGAAGGACCCGTCCAGCCCCATCGCGAAGGGCGCTGACGGTACGGCAAACATGATCACCGCAGCGATCTGCAAGCTCACCAACAACAAGCCCGCCTCCGCCTGTACTCCTGCGGTGCAGGCCATCGAAGGCGCGCTCTGATGGCCGGGCCCAAGCAGGCCCGGGCCGGCCGCACGCCGGGCAAGGCCGGCGGCGCGGCGCCGCAGCGCAACAGGCAAGGCGGGGGCAACAGGCAAGGCGGCGGCAACAGGCAGGGCGGGCAGGGCGCCGGCAGCCGGCCGGCCACCGGCAATGCTGCCCGGGGCGGCCAGGCGGGCCAGGGCCCCGGCCGCGGCCGGCCTGCGCAGTCCGCGGGCGGCACGCCCGCGACGGAAGGCGCGAAGGCGGTCAGGCCGGCCGTTACCGGCGTTCCGCGCTGGCTCCCGCTTACCACGTTCATCCTGTCGCTGGCCGGTGTCGGCCTGTCTGTCTACCTGACGTACACGCACTACACGGATACGGCGCTGGCCGGCTGTCCGGTGAACGCGACGATCAATTGCACGAAGGTGACCACGAGCCCCGAGTCGATCATTTTCGGGGTCTTCCCGGTGGCCGTGCTCGGCCTGGCCTTCTACGTGTTCATGGCCGCGATCAACTCCCCCTGGGCCTGGCGCACGGATCTCGCCGTGATCCGGTGGGCCCGGCTGGCCGGGGTGCTCACTGGCATCGTGTTCGTGCTCTACCTCATCTACGTCGAACTGTTCGAGGTGGACGCGATCTGCGAGTACTGCACCGGCGTGCACATCATCACGTTCCTGCTGTTCGGCCTGATCATGTACAGCGTCGCCACCCGGCCCGGGCCGGCCGGCAAATTAGCCGACCGCTGATCCGGCGGCAAGACCGGCCTTCGCGCTGATCCCGGCCGCCGCCTGCCCGGCCCTGGACGGCTAGGACGGCCGCTGCGCCGTCCCGAAGACCACGTCCGTCTGCAGGGTCGTGACGCCGCGGGAGCGCAGCTGGGCCAGCAGGTGTTCGCGCACCCTGTGATACTGCTCCCGGCTGAGAGCGTCGACCGTGGCCCGGTAGCCCGACCCGAGAACTATCTCCCAGAAACTGTCCGGTTGGTCGAGGGAATGCATACCTGAGGCGGCCTGCACGCTTGCGGGTGCGGCGCCGGCCCGCGAGAAAAGGTCTTCGAGGGCCTGGGGACTGGTGATCTCGTCCCACGGGTTGAAGGCCTTGTACAGCGAGGGCTCGACGGTGCGGATGGCGTCCCAGAAAAGGCTGTTGGCGGGCTCGAATAGGCCCGGCCCCCAGGTAGTTACCGCCAGCGTGCCGCCGGGCCGCACCAGCCGCCACATCTCGGCCAGGAACGCCACCATATCCGGTGCGAAGAATACGCCGAAGAGCAGATGACCGCGTCGAAGCGGCCGGCCGGCAATCCGGTGCGGATCGCGTCGTCCTGCCGGAACTCGACATTGCCGAGGCCCTCGCGAGCCGCCCTGGCCCGGGCAAGCTCCAGCATGGGGCCGGCTACGTCGATGCCGAGGACGCGCCCAGTCCCGCCCACGGCACGGGCCGCGGGAATCGCGGAAGCACCGTGGCCACAGCAAAGGTCGAGCACGCTATCGCCAGCAGCCAGCCGCAGGCGCGATACCGTCGCAGCGCCGAACCGGTCCCAGAAGGCGAGCGTGCCGCGGTCATAATGATCGGCCGCGGCTCCGTAGGTCCGCGCCGCCCGCCGTGCGTGCTCACCGAGCGGCTGCTCGTTCACCCGTATTCCCCGCTCGCCTTCGACCCTTA